>JABEBX010016915.1_pt1 | contig 20358 bp, 14 predicted proteins | sample 7245971 | NCBI WGS metagenome assembly JABEBX01 (sample SAMN14506365, study PRJNA622280) | hot springs metagenome | biome: hot spring [ENVO:00000051]|acidic hot spring [ENVO:00002120]; feature: spring [ENVO:00000027]|sediment [ENVO:00002007]; material: sediment environment [ENVO:01001048]... | reverse complement strand
CCTGCAAAGCACAATCCTCTTCACCCGGTGGAATCAATCCCCCGTGAGAAGCTACCACCGCACGCGTACCAATCGCTCGTTCTCGCTCTCACCCTGCGTAATCGCAATCTCCGCATCCGCCCGGCCCATCACGCTCGCAAACCGGTCCCCCCACTCCACCATCACCAGCGCATCGGCATCCTCGGCCATCTCCCACAGCCCAATCCCCTCGATCTCGCGCTCCTCCTCCAGCCGATAGAGATCCAGGTGAATCAGCCGAGTCTTCCGGCCCTGGTACGCATGCACCAGCGTAAACGTGGGGCTTGTAACCTCTCTCGCATCGGCTCCCAAGGCCTCCGCCATTCCCCGCACCAGCGTGGTCTTGCCCATCCCCAGATCGCCGCGCAGCACCACCAGTTTGGGCGCAGGCAGCAACTCACGGAGCAACTCCCCCAGCGCCAGCGTCCCCTTCTCACTGCGTGTCCGCAGATGCTTCTCCCTGGTCCATGCGTTCATTCCATCCACCGTCCGCGACCCGCACCTGCTCCCATCCGTGCGGTTCCCGAGATCCAGGTGAACCCGTCCTCATCCCTGACCCGGGCGCGGAACGCCTGCCAAAGGCGCCCCACCGTATCCATGGCAAGCACCGTGTGCTCCTCCTGCGCCAGACACGCAAAATCCCCAGCCAGCCCATGCAGGAACACCGCGGCCTCCACCGCGCCGGCCGCGTCACCATCCTTTTGAACACCATATTGGGCCAGCATCGCCGCCACCATCCCCGTCAATATATCTCCGCTTCCGCCCTTTGCCATAGAGGGATTCCCGGTCGTATTCACCGCGATCCTTCCATCCGGATGTGCCACCAGCGTCCGCCAGCCCTTCAGCACCAACGTTACGCCGTGCTCGGTTGCAAAACGCCGCGCAAGCCCCACCCGGTCCGCCTCCACCTGGGCAACGGTCAATCCCACCAGCCGAGCCATCTCACCGGGATGGGGTGTCACTACAATCGTCCGCGGCTTACCCCTGGCGGCCGCAGCCTTTACCGCCTGCCGCAGCAGCGACGTCTTGCCCGCGAACGCGTTCAGCGCATCCGCATCGATCACCATCGGCAGCGTCACACGCTCCACAAACGTCCGCACCCACTCCGGCGTCGTTCCCTCCTGCCCCAGTCCCGGCCCGATGCCGACCACCGATATCCCCTTCAGCAGCGTCTTCAAGGACGTCTCATCCAAAGCCTCCAGCGCCAGGCCCCCAGAGCCCTCCGTCGCCAGCGGCGACAGCATCAACTCCGGCGCGACCGCGGCAACCGTGGGCACAATCTCCCGCGGCACGGCCGCCGTCACCAACCCCGCACCCGCGCGCATGGCGGCCACGCTCGCCATCGACGGCGCACCCGCCTTCCCAAACGCCCCCCCCACCAACAACACATGCCCAAACTGCCCCTTGTTGCCATCGATCGTTCGCGGCCTCTCCGCCACCGCCTTCGCTCCTCCGGCCCAGGTCAACCCGGTGGCCGACTCGACAGCCGCCTCCGGCGTTCCAATCTCCGCTACGACCACCGGCCCGAACACCGGCGCAAATGCCTTCTCTCCCGTGAGGCTCCCAAAAACATGAGCGAGCTTCGGCGCGGTAAACGTCACCACAGCATCGGCGCGAAACGCTCCCTCGGCTCTCATCCGCATCGAATCCGCATCCCATCCGCTCGGCAGATCGACCGCCAACACCGGAACCTTACTGGCCTGCAACAGACGCTGCGCAACCGCTGCAAGACCTCGCAGCGGAGGCTTGAAGCCGGTGCCCACCACCGCATCGAGGACAACCTCCGCACCCTCCAGGGCCGCCCGCAGACCCTCCTCAGCGGAGATCTCGAGCATCTCGACGCTAGACGGTTTGCCGTCCGCTTGATCCAGCTTCAGCAGAGAAAACGCTCGTTCCGCCTCACCCTTCAGATCGCTCGCCGTCCCCAGCAGCGCCACCCGAACACTCTGTCCAGCCTCTGCGAGACGATGTGCGGCCACCATCCCGTCGCCGCCATTGTTTCCCCTGCCGACCAGCACCACCACCAGCCCATCGCCGGCAAACCGGCGCAGGCAAAACCGTGCCACAGCAGAGCCCGCGTGCTGCATCAGGGTCCAGGCAGGCACACCCAACTCCACCGTCCGCCGGTCCACCGCCCCCATCTCTTCCGCTGTAAGAATCTTCATCGCGTGCTCCTGTCTGATCCACTTGGATGCAAACAGTTTACCTACCGCACGCCGCTGCTGCTCGGCTGTAGCGACGCCGTCGTCTCCGTCTTTACCTGCTCGAAGTAGTTCCGGTCATACATGGCACGGTAGAACACTCCCGTCATGTCGGCAGCCTTGGGCCCGGAGACATGACGGTCGCCCTCCAGGAGCATCACCGTCACAATCGGTCCTGTGGGAGCATCACCATAGCTTACAAACCAGCCATATCGCGTGCCATGATCGGAACACGTCCCGGTCTTGCCGAATACCGGAAACTCCCGAAAGTTTGCCCTCAGGGACCGCGCCGTGCCATTGGTGAAGTCCACCACGCCCGCCATCCCCGGAAGGATCTGCGGAAGAATGCCCTTGATGTTCAGAACTCTCTTCACCTTCGGTTGAAACGCCGCGACCTGCGCCTGGTTGGTCGGATGCTGCAGATAGTACAACGTCCCCCCGTTTGCGATCGCGCTCACCAGCGCGCCCAGTTGCAGCGGCGTCATGCTGATGCTCTCGCCGAACGAGCACATCCTTCCCACACCGCCATCGGCCTGCGGAAGCACTTTGTCTGGATACTCGCCCAGATGTTCGCCCGGAATGTTGTACCCAGCCAGCTCACCCAGTCCAAACTCGTTCGCATAGTACTTCACGCGCTCAAAGCCCATCGCGCGGCCCAGCACCTCGAAGTACAGATTGATCGATTGCGCCAGCGCGTGCGTGAGGTCCACCGAGTAGTGTCCGCCCAGGTTGACCGGCGTATTCGCCTTCACCAGCCCCTCCTTCAACGCCGCCAGCGCCACCGACAGCTTGATCGTCGAGCATGGCTCCGCGCCCTCGCTGAGCGCAAGCTTCTGGTTCACCATGGCCAGAATGCGTCCATTCGAAGAGTCGATCGCCAGGACCGTCCCATGGATATCTCCCAGTGCCTGGATCGCGGCCGCGCGCACTACCGGATCCTCACCGGCGGCAATATCTCCAGCCGTCAGCTCATGGATATCGGCAAAACTGCTGGCTGTAAAGCGCTCTCCGTAGGAGTGAACGCGTCTCCGCCGAGCTTCCCGGCGGGCGTTCCCTGCGCGACGCGATCTACGCCGGCCTCTTACACGCACCAGTTGCGCACGCCCGCGTACGCTCGTGCGCACCCCAGCGCGGTGGACAGATGCAACGCTGTGATGCCGCCTGGGATGATGCTCAACCGGTCGATGCGACGTGGTTGACGCCACTTGCCGATGTCTTTTGTGAGCGGCAGGAACAGTCGTCTGCGCGCTCAACAGGCTGACCAGCAGCAAAAACACAATGGCTAGAGTAATTTTCCTGTGGATGGGTATCCCGGAGAGGGCGCGCGGTGGAGCGATTTCCCTGTTGCCGGGTATCCCGGAGAGCTGTTCAGTGGCGTTTTCATTGGGGGAAAACGCCCGTGAACGTCGAGGCGTCAATTTACACCCACAGGAAAATTGTTCTAGCTTCGATAACCTCAGTCCCATCGACTCTCTTCTTTTGCAGGGAGTTCTTCGTGCCGAACCCGCAAACTTCCGTCCGATCTCTACTGCCTGCGCCGCAAAAATGCGGGAATGTCCAGTTCATCGTTCTCCGCCTGCGAATCTCCCACGTAGCCCGCAAACGACGGAACTTTTGCATCCGGCCACTGCCTGGATGCCGGATCCTCCGCAGGCTTCGCAGCGAGTTCCTCCTTCGGCTTCCGGAAAAAATCATCATCGAATACGGAAGCACTCACGGGAACCAGCTCTGGATTCGCCTCCGGGGCCCCTTCCTGAGCCGGCTGTAACCTCTCAACCGTACTCTCGGTGACAACCTCGGGAATATGCTCTACAACAACCGGAACCGGCAAGGATACCGGCTCCTGCGAGGCGGCCTTCGGCTCATCCAGCTCCACTCGATTGGCTGGCGCAGCGGGCTCGAAGTACTCTTCCGGAATCGGTGCGTACTCCACCCTCGGCGCCGGCTCGTGCCAGGCCTGTTGCCGCGCCTGCTCATAGTACGTCGACACGGGATACGCCGTCGCGGAAGGCGGCGCACCGTGCGGGAGGGCTGCATCTCCGCCACCGAGCGCCGCTTCCACCTCTCGCTCGCTCGCAAAGCGGATCGTCGGCTGCGCCGCCTGCGAGGCGAAGATGACCGGCTGCGTCTCGGCCTCCAACTGAATCTCTTCTCGCGACAACCGTGGCGCCAGCGGCCGCGAAACAATCCGGGGCGGAACAATCTCGTGGTGCGCCGTCGGCAGCGCGGCGGCGGCCATCATCCGTTCGCGCCGCGCCGGCATCGCATCGCGGAATCCGGTCGCGATCACCGTGAACTTTACCTGGTCTCCCAGCGTCTCATCGCGCACCGCGCCAAAGATGATGTTCGCATCCTCATGCGCAGCCTCCTGAATAATCGTCGAGGCTTCAATCACCTCGCTCAGCTTCAGACCGCTCGAACCCGTAATGTTGATCAGAATTCCACGCGCTCCATCGATCGCGCCGGCCTCCAGCAGCGGTGAGGCGATCGCAGCCATCGCCGCCTCGCGTGCGCGATCCTGCCCTGACCGTATCGCCGTCCCCATCACCGAGTAGCCCATCCCCGCCATCGTCGTCTTCACGTCCGCGAAGTCACGGTTGATGATGCCCGGAATCGTAATGATGTCGGAGATGCCCTGCACGCCTTGCCGCAGTACATCGTCCGCAATGCGGAAGCTCTCAAAGAATCCAGCATCCTTGGCCGTCGTCAGCAGCTTGTCGTTGGGAATCACAATCAGCGTGTCCACCGACTCCAGCAGCTCCTGCAACCCGCGTTCCGCCTGCATCGAACGGCGCTTGCCCTCGAAGGCGAACGGCCGCGTCACCACGGCAATCGTCAACGCCCCCATCTCGCTGGCCAGCGAAGCAATCACCGGAGCCGCGCCGGTTCCCGTTCCACCCCCCAGGCCCGCCGTCACAAACACCAGGTCCGCGCCCTCCAGCGCCTCGATAATCTTGTCCGAGTCCTCCAACGCGGCCCGCCGCCCCACATCCGGATTGGCCCCGGCGCCCAGCCCACTGGTCAGCTTCACCCCCAACTGCAGCTTTACCGGCGCATGCGACCCCTCCAGCGCCTGCACATCCGTGTTCGCGGAGATAAACTCTACGCCCTCAACATTCGCCTCGATCATCCGGTTGATCGCGTTGTTTCCGCCACCACCCACGCCAATCACCTTGATGCGCGCGTTCCGGCGCGTCTCCTCGGAGTACTGAATCCGCAGCGAATCTGGTTGCTTCACGTCGGCTGCGTCTTCGGGCGGCATAGACATGGGCGTCTCTCCTTGGGAGTTTAGGAACTACTTCTCTTCATGCTGCATGGCGGCTACGGAGATGGCATGCTCGAACTCCATCGCGCATCTACTTCGATCGCCGCTCCGATCCAGACCCTACTTCACAGCTACTACGGGGACGGCATATGAAACACAAACGATGCCCCAATCGACTTCACGCCAATCGAGGCCGGACCGTCATCCGCGGAGCTGCTTCCAAACCGGTTCATATTGCCAATTCCAAGTTCAATAGCCCGCAGATCGAGCCACGGAGCGAGGCGCACCGTCAGGCCACCAAACCCTTCGTACATCAAAAAATTGTCTTCCGTTCTGGGCAACGGCGTCGTGATGTTCACACAGCCCTCGGAACTGGAACAGCCCGTGTTGACCGGCAGCGTCGCATTGCTCCGCGCATAGCCGGCTGACATCTGCACATACGCGCCCAACCACGGAAAAAAAGTATGAAACGATCCCCTCACGCCCAGTAGCGCGTTATAGAGTTCTGTCGTGTCAGGACCGCCAGCGGAACTGGTTGCCGACTTGCTCGCATGCAACTCTCCGCCACGGAAATCAACTCCCAGCCGCATCGGCCCGATGTTTCTAAAGTCATAGTACGCGCCAGCCTGAACTCCAATGGGGTTCACCTTGCCACCCGGGCTGGAACATTGGCCCTGAGGGTCGAAGCACGTGATACCGCTTAACTGCGTCGCCTGATATCCCACGTACGCGCCCAGTTGGGCCTGTGCCGCCGCGGCACACCCAAGTCCGAACAAAACTACCACCAAGCTTCTGCAAAATCTCATATCACCCAGTCTAGAGCAATTTCCCTGTTGATGGATATCCCAAACCTGGGCGTGCGGTGGCGTCTTCATTGGGGAAAACGCCCATCGGAGCTGAGGCGCCGCATTGTACCTACAGCTAGATGACTCTACCGTCATCAGCGCCTCCAATCACCGGCAAAACGCCCCTGAAAGACGACCTGCTCTAAAAACTCCCTGCAAAGATCGACTTCAACTTTTGCGCCAAACCCTGCTCCTCGCTCGCCTTGCGCACCTGGGTGCGATGCGTGTAGAGAAGCATCCCAATCGCCACGGAGAACTCCGGCTTCGCCAGCTCCGGCGGCATCCGGCTCAGCGGCACTGGATGTCCGATCCTCGCGGGCACCCGCAGCAGGCTTTCGGCATTGTCCAGGAGCCCAGCCAGATGTGCCCCGCCGCCGGTAAACACGCATCCCGCGCCCATCGCCTCCAGCACACCGCCGGCGCGCAGATTGTCCCGCAGCATCGTCAGCAACTCGCGCGCCCGCGGCTCCAGAATCTCGGCCAGAAACCGGTGCCGCACCATGCGTGCCGAGTGCCCACCCACTGCCAGATCGCTGCCAATCTCAACCTCATTCAACTGCGGAATCGACGTCACAACGCAGTTCCCATACATTCGTTTCAACTGCTCAGCCTCTTCCACGCTCACCTGGAGCCCTACCGCGAGGTCATTCGTAAAGTGGTCGCCCCCAATCGGCAGTACCGCGGTGTGCGCCACACTGCCCTCAAAGAACACCACCAACTCCGAGGAACTGGCGCCAATATCCACCACGCAAACCCCCAACTCGCGCTCATCGGCGGAGAGAACCGCCTCCGCCGCCGCGATCCCCTCAAACACCGTGTCCACCACCTCCAGCCCCGCGCGGTTGGCGCAGGTCACCACGCTCTGCGCCGCCGATCCCGAGCAGGTGGAAAGATGCAGGCAAACCTCCAGCCGGTTCCCCACCATCCCCACCGGGTCATGGATACCCCCCTGGTCGTCCAGAATGAACTGTTGCGGCAGCAGATGCAGCACCTCGCGGTCCGGCGCCAGCCCCACACTCCGCGCCCGGTCGATCGCCGACCGCACATCCTCACGCGTAATCTCCTTCATCCGGCTGCCCATGCTGATGCCGCCCTGCGAGTTCATCCCCCGCACGTGCGGCCCACCGATTCCCACCACGGCCGTCTCAATCGGCGCCTTCGCCGTCTTCTCCGCCTTCAGTGCCGCCGCATCAATCGCCTTGGCCGCCGGTCCCAGGTCTGAGATCACGCCGCGCCGCATCCCGCGCGAGGCCTCGACACCATGCCCGCGATAGCGCAGTACGCCATCCAGCAACTCCGCCACCAGCACGCAACTCTTCGAGCTTCCCGCATCCAGCACGGTGATCAGGTTTTCCATCTTTGCATTCATGGAGTCACTCCATCGTCTCCGCCGGCTCCGCCGCTCTTCCTGTTCCTCGCGTTCTTCGCCATGGGCGCCTTATGCTCCTTCGCCAGCCTTGCCCGCTGGGCGGCTGCCAACTGCGCAAACACCCTCTCATTCGCTACATCCACGCCCGAGCCCGACCGGCTCTTCGCAACCGTCCTGCTCCCAGCCGGCCTGCCCACCTTCGCAGGCCTGTGCCGCACGGCAGCCTTCGCAGTCCGTACCGGCCGAGCGGGCCGAGCGGGCGATTGTACAGGCGCAGCCAATACGGCATCCCCGGTTGGCCCATTGGGCTGTCCAAGCCCTACCGTCGGCGCCTGGCCACCCAATGCCACCGCGTCTCCGTCCCCTTGCATCTCCAGCACAATCTGTCCCGCGTAGCGCATATCCGCCGAAGCCAGCCGCGGATACTGCTGCTTCCACTCCGCCAGATGCCGCTCAAACTCCTGATACCGCTGCAAAAACTGCTCGTCGCCAAAGTGCACCAGAACGTCCGTGCCGTCCGACGTAATCAGCGCCTTCACATCCTCCGGATCGGAGATGTCCACCTCGCTCACAGCATCCGACAGATGCTGACCCGTGCTATCCAGCTCCCGCATGAACTGCTGATAAACCTCCATCCGCGCCGCGCGGTCCGGATCACCCGCGGCATCCGGCGGCATCCCCAGCAACACGCCACTGGCATCCACCAGCCCGACCTGCGTTCCCTGGCGCACAAAGGCCACCGGCTTCCGTTCGGTAATCTGTACCCGTAACGTATGCGGCAGCAGCCGCATCACCGTCGCATGCGCCACCCAAGGCAACCGTTCCAGGCCGGCCTGCCGCTCGGCCATGGGAACACGAAAGATGTTCCGCTCCAGGTCCGCCCCAAACACCGCCAGCATCTGGTCGCGCGTCAGGTGCTCCGCTCCACCGATCTGAATATCGTCCGAGGTCGTCAGCACAAAGCGCGCGTCGTGCATCACGTAGTAACGGGTTCCGGCGGCAGCCGCCGCCACTGCGGACAGCAACAGAAGCACCATGGCGCCGACGATCATCCGGCCCCCCGCGCTGCGCGGCAACCGCCGAAACCTCAGCCTGAGGCTGGCCTGCTGTTTGCCTCGCTTCGGAAGATGCTCAGGTTCATCGTATGCGGCCCGGCGGCCTGCATACGGCCCCTCAGCGAGATCCTCATCCGGCCCCACATCCAGCCCATCCTCTGGCCCATCAAAGCCACCGCTGCCATAGCCGCGCTGCAAGGCTCCGGCGGGAGCTGGCTCACGCCGCGATCCCCGACCCTCAGTCTCCGAAACGCAGCTCTCCTGGGGCGCCGTCAGCACCGCCGAGCCTAGTCCGGACTCGTACCCGGACCCGCGCTTCGAATCTGTCTTCTTCATCCCCGCAAGGCCCTGAGCAAGGCCGCGGATGAATCGCCGTTAACACAACTATAACGGCCTCCGAGATCCGCGCCGCAACACTCCGCTCCGGGGTATCGCATCAGGAACACCTCGCGTTCCACAATGGAAACCAAACCCTCCCTCACCGAGGCCAGCCACCATCCTGTCTCCGCTCCACGCCAAGCACCTCACCGTTCACGCAAAACCCGCCCGCGCAGCGCCTCCAGCAGCATCGGTCCCGCCTGCGATACGCTGCCCGCGCCCAGGGTCAGGATCATCTCACCGGGCCGCGCGTCCTCCACCAGCCGCTCCACGGCCTCAGCCATCGACGCCGCATACGCCACGCGTCCGCCCTTGTTCTTCCGAATCGCCGCCGCCAGCGCCTCTGCCGTAACCCCCTCGATCGGTTGCTCGCTGGCCGCATAGATGTCCAGCACCTGCACGGCGTCCGCGTCTCCAAACGCCCCTGCGAACTCCTCCATCAGATCCCTGGTGCGCGTGTAACGGTGCGGCTGAAATAGCACCAGCACGCGTCCATACCCACACGCTCGAGCCGCCTGCAGCGTCGCCCGGATCTCCGTCGGATGATGCCCGTAGTCGTCGATCACCGTTACCCCGCGCTCCACGCCGCGCACCTGGAACCTGCGATCGACACCGCGAAACGTCGCCAGCCCCGCGGCAATCTTCTCCGGAGCCAACCCCAGTTGCACGCCGATCGCGACGGCGGCAGTGGCATTCAGCACATTGTGCCGGCCCGGAACATGCAGCTCAAACGGCCCCAGCACCAACCCGCGCGCATTGACCTCAAACCGCGCATGGCAGCACTCCACGCCCGCCTGGGCGCCCGGCGTGCGCACTTGCTCGCAAGGGTTACCGGGCAGCATCCGCAGCCGAAAGTCCGCCTCCGCCGACTCGCCATACGTGTACACCCGGCGCCGCACCCGCGGCAAAACGTCCCGCAGCCGCGCATCATCCGCGCAAGCGGTCACAGCTCCATAAAAAGGCACCTTTTCCATGAACTCCACAAAGCAGCTCTCCACATCGGCCATGTCCGCATACGAGTCCATGTGCTCCCGGTCAATATTCGTCACCACCGCCAGAATCGGCGAGAGCTTCAGAAAGCTGCGATCGCTCTCATCGGCCTCCGCTACCAGGTACTGCGACCTCCCCAGCCGAGCGTTCGACCCCAGCGCGTCGACTCGTCCACCAACCACCACGGTGGGATCAAGTTCCCCGCCCGCAAGCACCGCCGCCACCATCGACGTTGTGGTCGTCTTCCCATGCATCCCGGCAATCGCAATCCCATACTTGAGCCGCATCAGCTCCGCCAGCATCTCCGCCCGCTGAATCACCGGAATCTTCCGCGTCCGCGCCTCCACCACCTCCGGGTTGTCCTTCGCCACGGCCGAACTGGTCACCACCACATCGCTGGCAGCGGCATTCCCCGCCGCATGACCCAGATAGATCGTCGCCCCCAACCGCTCCAGCCGTTCCGTCACCGCACTGCCCCTAAGATCCGACCCGGAGACGGCATACCCCATGGTCAGCAGAATCTCCGCGATCCCGCTCATCCCGATCCCACCAATCCCAATAAAGTGCACCCTCTGCGACGGTGCAAACATAGCGTGTTCCCGCAATCTCAAACCCCTCCTCAAACTCCTCATTCCATTGTATTGCCCCCCCCCCGAAAACAGGGATCGGAAGCGCCGGGCTCCCCATCCCTGCTCATTCCTTCCACCCTGGTTTCCACCCCAGGTTTGCGTATGGGCGGGCTGAGAGCGCCCGTACCAGCAACCGAGATAGGCAGAGATCACCGCGAACCACGGACTCCGGCGGCATCGCCAACGGCAACGAAGATACCGCACAACTGATTGATATCCATGCCGATATTCGCGTCACGTACCCCATGTCCGTCGCTACCGGAACCGAAGCAAACGTGCAACCATGAGCCACCCTTGCCGCAGGAGGAAACCGCCGAGCAAAATGCCGCAACAAAAGGGATAGAGTTTGTGTCTAATCAAACCGAGAGCCGGATCGAGAGCAGTTGGGAAGACCGGGCTCAAGCTTGCCACACGCGCAACCTGCTGTAGGATTCCAGACGGGGCGAAGAGGCGGCTGGAAGGGCAATCATCATGCAAGTCAAACGCGCCATCCACAACTTTCTTGCAGCATACGCTATCGCGATCGCAGCCTTGATGGCTGTTCCGGCGACACAGGCGCACGCATTCGTCATGATTACGGCCGGATTCGCTCCTCCCCCTATCCCGTACTACGCGCAGCCCCCGTGCCCCGGCGACGGCTACCTCTGGACCCCTGGCTACTGGGCATGGGGTAACGGCGGCTACTTCTGGGTGAACGGCGCCTGGGTGCTACCGCCCTATATGGGTGCGCTTTGGACGCCCGGCTACTGGGGATGGACCGGCGGCTACTACGGCTGGTATCCCGGCTACTGGGGTTTATCCGTCGGCTACTATGGCGGCATTAACTACGGCTTTGGCTACTTCGGCGCCGGCTTCTATGGCGGCTACTGGAACGGCGGCCGCTTCTTTTACAACCGCGCCTATGGCAACTTCGGCGCCGGCTTCCGTGGCAACTTCTACAACCGCACGTACGCCGGTATCGCCAACGGTGGCCGTCCCGGTGGCGCTTCCTTCACCCGCGCCAGCTTCCATGGAGGTGCCGGCGGCGGCTTCAGCGGCGGTGCCGGCGCCCGTGGCTCGTCCATCAACGGCACTAGCCGTGGCGGCTTCTCGGGCACCAGCCGCGGTGGCTCCTCCGGCGCGAACCGTGGCGGCTTCTCGGGCACCAGCGGTAGCAACTTCTCCAGTGCTAACCGTGGTGGCTTCTCGGGCACCAGCGGTAGCAACTTCTCCAGCGCGAACCGTGGTGGCTTCTCCAGTGCTAGCCGTGGTGGCTACACAGGTGCCAGCGGTAGCGGCTACACAGGAGCTAACCGTGGTGGCTACACAGGCGCCAGCCGTGGTGGCTACACAGGCGCCAGCCGGGGCGGCTACACAGGCGCCAGCCGTGGCGGCTACAGCGGCAAAGCCAGCAGCGGTGGCGGCGCAGCCCGCGGCGGCGGTGGCGCAGCCCGTGGTGGCGCAGCCCGTGGCGGCGCAGCCCGTGGCGGCAGTGGCTGGCGGCGCTAACCGGATCTTGCTGAGAGGGCCTCTTGCTTTGAAAGGGCGCGGCTTTAGCCGCGCCGCAGGAGCAGACGACAGGATCGCGGCTTTAGCCGCTGAGGGAATGCATGGAGATGAATAGACGTTCCTTGAGTGCTCAAGAGGTTGCGGGAGAGCAAACATGCAGGGTTGGTCGCCGTTGGTGTGGAAATGAACAAGGATACACTGTCATTCTGAGCGGAGCAGCCGCGCTCTTTGCGGCTGCGTAGCCCTTCGGCTTCGCCTCGGGACTCCGGCTCTCGCATAAAGCCGCGAGAGCCTTCGCTCAGGATGACGATTTTGTGGCGATTTGGAGGAGAACAGCCGCACTCTTTCAAGGCAATAGACCCCCTCAGCGGAAGAAGTTTCTGGTGAAGCTCTAAGGACTGAGGAGCCATCCTCAGCCCTTCTTCCTTACAGCTCAAACCCTATCGTCCCGCCAGCCGGAGCACCATCTCCGCAATCTGCTGCAGCGCGTTCGGCCTGGCCAATCCCCGCGCTCTCTCCGCCATCGCCGCGCACCGCGGTTCGTCGGTCAGCAAGCCCACCAGGGCCACCAGCAACGTCTCCTCCGTCACATCCCGCTGCAGCAACATCTCAGCCGCGCCCGCCGCCACCAATACCTCCGCATTCTTCCGCTGATGGTCATCGGCCGCCGTCGCCAGCGGCACCAACAACGCCGGCTTACCCGCCGCGCACAACTCCGCCACCGTACTCCCGGCTCGCGCCAGCACCACATCAGCCGCCGCATACTGTTCCGGCATATTGGTCAGAAAGGCCTCCACCGACCACCTCGCCGCGTCGGCTCCGCTGCTCGCATAGGCCGCTCGCGTCACCTCCAGCATCCGCGGCCCGGCTTGATGCACAATCGTCAGCCCCGGCACCCTGTCCAGCAACCGCGCCGCTATCCGCGGCATCGTCTGGTTGAACACCAGAGCGCCGTTGCTCCCGGCCGTCACCAGCAGCCGCGGGGTCCGGTGCGGAGCCGAGTCCGCTTCCACCCCCGCGGGCCGCTCCGCTGACGCAAAGGTCTCCGGTCGGGCAAAGATCTCCGGTCGAACTGGAACCCCTGTCACCTCGGCATGGCGAAAGTACGGCGCCGTCTGCGCAAAGTTCACCGCCGCGGCGCTCACGCGTCTTCCCACCAACCGATTGGTCATCCCCGGAACCGCATTCGGCTCATAGGCCAGCGTAGGCGTGCGCAGCAGCAGTGCCGCGATCATCGCCGGTCCGCTCGCATATCCGCCTACGCCCACCACCACCCGCGGTCGAAACGAGCGCAGCAACCCCACGCAGCGCATCACGCCCAGCGGCAGATCCGTCATCGTTCGCAGCCGCGTCGCCAGGCTCACGTTCTTCCACTGCCCGGACCGCACCAGCTCCAGCCGGAACCCAGCCTCGGGAACCAGACGCGTCTCCAATCCCCTGGCCGTCCCGATAAACCGCACCTCGGCGCCATGCCGGTCGCGCAGCTCACGCCCAATCGCCAGCGCAGGCATCACGTGCCCGCCCGTGCCACCCCCGGCAATCATCACCCGCAACCTCGTCCCGCTGGCTGGCTGACTGGCTGACTCGCTGACCGGCTCACCCATCAATCGATCTCGCGCGTGATGTTCAACAGCACGCCCATGCACGCCAGCGTCACGAACAGACTGGTTCCACCGTCGGAGATCAGCGGCAGCGGCAACCCTTTGGTGGGCAGCAGCGCCAGCACCACGCTCATGTTGAAGAACGCCTGCACCAGCACAATCGAGGTCAGCCCAAAGGCCAGAAAGCGCGCAAACGGATCGGTGGACAGAAACGCCGCCCGCAGCCCGCGATACCCCACGATGCAGAACGCCGCCAGCACACAGATCGCGCCAATCAGCCCCAGCTCCTCGCAGATGTTCGCAAAGATAAAATCCGTATGCGGCTCCGGCAGATAAAACAGCTTCTGCCGCCCCTCCATCAATCCAAGTCCCCGAATGCCGCCGGTCCCCACCGCGATCAGCGACTGCAGGATGTGAAACCCCGCCCCCCGCGGGTCCGCCTCCGGATGCAGGAACACGAACATCCGCTTGGCTCTCCACGCCACGTGGAAGAGCATGTAGTACAACACCGGCGAAGCCGCGGCCGCGCCCGCCACGATCCACCGGAACGGCAGCCCCGCCAAAAACAGCATGAGGATCATCATGGCGGCGCACACCATCCCCGTACCCAGATCCGGCTCCTTCAGAATCAATGCAATGAACACCAGGGGTGGAATCACCGCCGGCAGAATCGTCTCCTTGAAGTGGTCGATGGTATGAATGCGAGTCTGCAGATACCACGCCAGGAAGAGCACGATCATCGGCTTGGCCACCTCCGAGGGCTCCAGCGTAATCCCCGGAAACCGCACCCAGCGATGCGCCCCATTCATGCCGCCCCAGGCAAAGACCGCCAGCAGCAGCATCCCGGTAATGCCCATCAGCGCAAACACCAGCTTCGGGTTGTTGTACTTGCGATAGTCCACGCGCATCAGCACAAACAGCGCCACCATGCCCGCCAGCGCAAACACCGCCTGCTTGCTCACATACGCATAGGGAGATCCCAACGTCGCCTTGGCCAGCACCGCCGAGGCCGAAAAGACCGACACCAATCCGAACAGCGCCAACAGCAGTACTGTTCCGAACAGCCACTTATCGACGCCTACCCGCTTCGCCATTCGCCAGCACCCATTCGCTGCCGCCCCCGTTCCCTACGGCAGCCGCGCGACCAACTCCTTGAACACCCGCCCGCGTTGTTCATAGTTCTCAAACTGATCGAAGCTCGCGCACGCCGGAGCCAGCAGCACCGTATCCCCGGCAACCGCCGCCTCATGCGCCAACGCCACCGCTCTCTCCAGCGTCTCCGCTCTCTCTATCTTCACCACCCCATCGAGCTGACGCTCAATCTTTTCCGCCGCTGAACCAATCGTGATTACCGTTTTTACGCGTTCCCGCAGCAGCGGATCCAGCACCCGATAGTCCGATCCCTTGTCCTTGCCCCCCAGGATCAGATGCACTCCACCCGCAAAGGCCTCCACCGCCTTCAGCGTCGCATCCACGTTGGTCGCCTTGGAGTCGTTGTAGTAGCGCACGCCCCCCGCCTCGCGCACAAACTCCAGCCGATGCTCCACCGCCTTGAACCGGCCCACCGCCTCGCGAATTGTCTCTGCCTCGACCCCTGCCAGCCGCGCGGCACACACTGCCGCCAGCACATTCTCCCGATTATGGGCTCCAGCCAGCGGAATCTCCGCCACCGGCATCACTGGCTCCGGCTTCGCTCCCTCGCGCGGCACAAACAGGATCGACTCGCCATGCACAAACGCTCCCTGCTTGATGGGCCGCCGCGTACTGAACCAGAAGACCTGCGCCTTGGTCTTTGCAGCCACCATCTGGCAGTTCTTGTCCTCCCCATTCAGCACCAGAAAGTCCTCCGCCGTCTGGAACTCGGTGATCCGGGCCTTCAGCCCCGCATACACCTCAAACGTTCCGTGACGATCCAGATGGTCCGGCGTAATATTCAGCACCATCGCAATCTTCGGCTTGAACGCTTCCACCGTCTCGAGCTGAAAACTCGACACCTCCAGCACGCTCCAACTCTCCGGCGTGCTCTCATCCACCAGCGCCGTCACCGGCCGGCCGATGTTCCCGCCCACCAGTGCCGGCCTTCCCGCGGCCTTCAAGATCTCTCCGATCAGCGTGGTAGTCGTTGTCTTCCCATTCGACCCCGTAACCGCCACCACTTCACCCTTGAGAAACTGCGCGCCCAGCTCCAGTTCGGCGATAATGTGCGCTCCCAGCGCACGCACCTGCGTCAGCGCCGGCGTCGTCAGCGGCACGCCCGGACTCACCACAATCAAGTCCTGGCGGCGGAACGTCAACAACCCATGGCTCCCTGCCTCCACCATGAAATCGTGCTCCAGCAGCTCCGGAAGATCCGCAATCAGCGTGGCCGGCCGTGCATCGCTCACCGTCACCCGCGCTCCCCGGGCCTGCAAAAAATGCGCAGCCGCCAGCCCGCTCTTGCCTAGTCCCACCACCAGTACACGCTTATTCTTCAACTCCAACATGATCACTCGCTTCTTCCAGCTCTAAGGAGCCTCTGACTCAAATCTCCGTCTTCAACGGCCTCAACCTGGTTGTTTTCTGCTTCCTGCCTCTCTATCTCAACTTCAGCGTGGTCAGAGCAAACAGCGCAAACACCAGTGCCATAATCCAAAACCGCGTAATCACCTTCGACTCCGACCACCCCAGCAGCTCAAAGTGATGATGCAGCGGCGCCATCTTGAAGATTCTCTTCCCTTTCCGCAGCTTATAACTTCCCACCTGCAGAATCACGCTCAGCGCCTCCAGCACAAACACTCCGCCAATAAACGGCAGCAGCAGCTCCTGCTTGATAATCACCGCAACCGTGCCGATCACGCCACCCAGCGCCAGCGACCCCACATCGCCCATGAACACCTCCGCGGGATGCGCGTTGTACCAGAGAAATCCAATGCTCGCCCCCACCGTCGCCCCGCAGAAGATCGTCAGCTCGCTCACCATCGGCATGCGTTGCAGCTCCAGGTAATCGGCAAACACCACGTGCCCGCTGACGTAGGTCAGCATCGTCAACGCGCCGGCCGCAATGATCGTGCAGCCAATCGCCAGCCCATCCAGCCCATCGGTCAGATTCACCGCATTGCTCGATCCCGTAATCACCAGCATCACAAACGCGACAAAGGGCAAAAACGCCAGCGGCCACAGGTGCGGATAGTGCAACAGGCTGCCGATAATCAGGTCCGGCCGAAAGCGCTTGATAAACGGAACCATCAGCCGCGTCGAGTACGCATGCTGACCCCGCAGCGCCAGCAGCTCTACCGCGATCACTCCGCTGGCCAGAAACTGCAGCATCAACTTCTGGCGCGACGTCAGCCCCAGGTTCCGCTTCTTCACCACCTTGATGTAATCGTCCGCAAACCCGATCGCTCCAAACGCCACGGTCGCAAACATCACCAACCATATATACGGATTCGCCAGGTTCGCCCACAGCAGCGTCGGCACCAGAATCGAGATGCAGATCAGCACGCCGCCCATCGTGGGCGTACCTCCCTTCTTCTGATGGCTCTTGGGACCTTCCTCGCGTATGTACTGACCGATCTGAAACCGGCGCAGACGTGCAATCACGAACGGGCCAATCAACAGCCCGATCAGCATCGACGTCATGCTCGCAAACGCGCAGCGGAACGTGACATAGCGAAAGATCCGGAACACCGGAATATACGGAAACAACTTTTGATAGAGCAACCAATAGAGCAACGGAACTTGCCTCTTCTGTATCGCCGAACCGGCTCACGCAACTGCGATTCCCGGCTTGAGCAATTCTACTGTAGCTGGTTTGCACCCCAGGAAACCACTGAACAAGGCGACGTTTTCAAAAGGGCGCGGCTTTAGAGGTTGCGGAAAACGCAATGTTTTGAAAGGGCGCGGCTTTAGCTTGAAAGGGCGCGGCTTTAGCCGCGCCATAAAGGCAACAAATTCAGTGGGCTTTAGCCCCTGAGGGAATGCATTTGGGAGGGTTTCGACCGAAACAAGGCCTTTTTCCGCAGCCTCTTTCGCCGCCGGGGGAATCTTCTTGCTCCATGCACGCCCCCCCCTGGGGAACCGCCGGTTAACTCTCCAGCGCCTCCAGCGCCTCCAGCGCCCGCTCCAGCTTCACCCCTCGCGAAGCCTTCAGCAACACCACGTCGCCCTCTCGCAGACTCCCTCGCAACCACGCTCCCGCCTCCTCCGGCGACTCCACAAACTCCGCCGCCACGCCCCTGGCCCGCGCTCCCGCAACCAACTCCCTGGCCAGCCCCCTTACCCCCAGCACCCCATCGACCCCCTCCATCGCTTCCCCGCAGGCCCGATGCAGCCGGGCCCCATCCGGCCCCAACTCCAGCATCTCGCCCGCCACCACGATTCGCCGCGCCGCATGGGTCTTCCTCAGCGCCTCGACCATCCCCTCCAGCGCCTTCGGGTTGGAGTTATACGTATCGTTCACGATCTCCGCTCCACGCCACGCGATCCTGTTGCCGCGTTTCTCCATGGGCCGCATCCTCTCCAGAGCGGCAATCGCTTCAGGATCCCCCACCCCGCTCCAACGGCCTACGGCATATGCCGCCAACGCATTCATCACGTTGTGTCTACCCGGCAGATGCAGAACCACGGGCCCGCGGTATGGGCCGCGCGAACGATCACCGTTCACCACCAGTTGAAAGCCAACCCCGCGCAGCCCTCGGTCTTCCACCTCCGTCGCCCGCACCTGCGCGCTCTCGCTCGTCCCGAAGAGCACCGCACGACCACCCAGGAGCACCCCACCAGATCCCATGCCACGCCCAAACTCCCGCACCCGCTCGTCATCCGCGTTCAAAAACGCGACGCCGTCGGCCGGCAGAGACTCCACCAGTTCATACTTGGCGCGCGCAATCCCGTCCAGCCCATCGGCGAAAAACTCCAGATGCACCGCCGCCACGTTGCTCACCACCGCCCAATCCGGCTCTGCGATCCTGGCCAAAGCGCGAATCTCTCCCGCATGATTCATACCCATCTCCAGCACCGCCATCTCATGCTCGGGCTCCAGCCGCAGCAGCGTCAGCGGTAATCCAAAGTGGTTGTTAAGGTTCCCCTCCGTCTTCAGCACCTTGAATCTGCTCTGCAACACCGCCGCCACACACTCCTTGGTCGTGGTCTTCCCCGCCGACCCGGTCACCCCAATCACGCGGCCGCCCCAGTGCCGCCGCACCCGGTTGGCGAGCTGCTGCATCGCCCGCAGCACACCCTCCTCTCCGTCCGCGACTCGCAGCAGCCGCGACTCCTCCACGCCCGCCGGCTTCATCCAGTGCGTGCTCACCACCGCCGCCACCGCCCCATTCCGCAGCACCGTCTCCACATACGCATGACCATCCACGCGCTCGCCGCGCACCGCGAAGAACAACTCCCCCGCGGCGATCGTCCGCGAGTCAATCGAGTACCCCAGCGCCTCAGCGCCGGCATCGAACGCGCCCTCGGCCTGCATCCACTCCGCAATCTGTCCCAGCGCCAGCCTCAAGCGCGCACCCCCGCCGTCATGGCCGCCGCCTTCCTCTCGCGCAGCGCACGCCCCGCCTCCTCGACGTCGCTAAACGCCACCGTCCTGTCCGCAAAGATCTGCACCTTCTCATGTCCCTTGCCCGCCAGCAGCACGATGTCTCCCGGCCGCGCCGCGCGGATGGCCGCTGCAATCGCCCTGCGCCGGTCCGCCTCCACGATGACCTCCGCCGCGCGAGCCGTGCCCTCCGACGGGCCCTCCGACGGGCCCTCCGCGGGAACCTCGGCCTGCGCCTCCCGCACGCCCACCAGCACCTCCTCGATGATCCTCAGCGGGTCCTCACTGCGCGGATTGTCGCTCGTCACCACCACCACATCGCTCCCCCGCGTCGCCACCCTGCCCATCTTCGGTCGCTTGGTCCGGTCTCGATCCCCACCGCAGCCGAACATCGTAATCACCCGCCCCTCGCCCACCAGCTTGCGAGCGAATCCAAGCACATTCTCCAGCGCATCGTCGGTATGCGCAAAGTCCACCACCACCGTAAACCCAAGCTCATTGGGCACCGCCTCGAACCGTCCTGGAGCCGGCCGGCTGGCCGCCGCATACCGCACCACCTCATCGAGCGTCAGCCCGCGCGCCATCGCGGCCGCCATCGCGGCCACTAGGTTATCCACGTTGAACCACCCAAACAGCGGCGACCGCACCTGCCGCGCACCCTCCGGCGTCACCAGCTCGAACGTCGCTCCCTGCGCGCTCAGCACAACGTTCCGCGCCAGATAATCCGGCCCACCCTCTGCCGCTGGCTCATGCAACGCTGGCTCATGCAGCGCGTGATCATGCAACGCTGGCTCATGCGGGGCAGGATCATGGCCATAGGTCCACACCCGCTCCACGCCGCTCGCGGCAGCCAGCATGGCCGCGCCATAGGGATCGTTCCGCGCGCCGTGCGCCTCCGCCCGGTAGATCACCGCAACCCGCGGCGCGGGAGCACCCACTCCCTCAAACAGCCTCGCCTTCGCCGCCGCATAGGCTTCCATCGTTCCGTGGTAGTCCAG
>JABEBX010018017.1_pt1 | contig 20366 bp, 20 predicted proteins | sample 7245971 | NCBI WGS metagenome assembly JABEBX01 (sample SAMN14506365, study PRJNA622280) | hot springs metagenome | biome: hot spring [ENVO:00000051]|acidic hot spring [ENVO:00002120]; feature: spring [ENVO:00000027]|sediment [ENVO:00002007]; material: sediment environment [ENVO:01001048]... | reverse complement strand
AGTCATCATCTGGAAAACGCCACTTATAGCCAACCGGCCAATCACTCTCTGGTTGTCCACTCCGGAAATACTCTTTCGGGACTGGCGCAGCAGGCTGGCGTCAGTGTTCAGGACCTGATGCGCTGGAATCATATCCATTCGGCCAATGATCTGCAGGTGGGAGAACATCTCACCGTTTACGGAGGTCATGCCACTCCCGTTTATACGGCAGCACGTCGACAAAGACAGCTGACGGTGCGCCCCGGCGAAAGTCTCTGGCAAATCGCTCAGCGGGCCGGTGTAGGGATCACCGCTATTGCCCATGCGAACCACCTGACCGAGCAATCCGTCATCCATCCGGGTCAGGTCCTGAATATCCCTTCAGAAACCGCCGTAGCGGCTATCAGTGCCCGCCAGGAACGCGCCGCCACCCAGCCGCGCGCAGCGACTTATATTGTTCGCAAAGGCGATACACTCTGGCAAATTGCCCAGCAGTACCATGTGCAACCCAAGTCGCTCATCCAATGGAACCACCTGGCCTCTGCCAGCGACATTCAGCCGGGATCACGTCTCACTATTTATACACGCTAAGCAGCACACAGGAGGTTTTATGGGTTTCATGACAGGCAAAAAGGCGCTCATCGTTGGCGTAGCCAATGATCGTTCCATTTGTTGGGGAATCGCGCAGGCCATGCATCGTCAGGGAGCCGAAGTGCTGTTGACCTATCAGGGCGAGCGCACCAAAAGTCGGGTAGAAGAACTGGCTGGACAAATCGGCGCGCCGGAACCCCTGGAACTGGATCTGATGGATGAACAGCAATTGCAGGCGGCTATGGAGCGCGTCCAGTCACTATGGGGTGGCGTCGACATTGGTATCCACGGCGCGGCTTTTGCGCCCAAGGAAGAACTCAGTGGCAGTTATCTGGATGCCACCACCCGCGAAGGCTTCCGTATTGCCCACGAAGTTTCTTCCTACAGCTTCACCGCCATGGCCAAAGCCATGCATCCTTTGATGCAGGGACGCCAAGGCGCTTTACTGGCGCTCAGCTATCTCGGCGCCGAACGGGCCATGGCCAACTACAATGTCATGGGCCTGGCCAAGGCCAGCCTCGAAGCCAGCATTCGTTACCTGGCTTATTCTCTGGGCAGTGATGGCATTCGCGTCAACGCTATTTCCGCAGGTCCCATTCGCACTTTGGCAGCCAGCGGAATCAGTGAATTCCGTAAAATCCTCGACCACTATGCGGAGCATGCTCCCCTCCACCGCAATGTCACCCAGGAAGAAGTGGGCAACACGGCGGCCTTCCTCTGCTCCGACCTTGCCTCAGGCATCACCGGCGAAATTACTTACGTCGATGCCGGCTTCAATACCGTCGGCTTTTAATTCGAAGGCAATCAACCACCATGGGGCATGGCCTTGCCGACCTCCGCCAACATTTCCTCAAAACTTTTGGCGAAGGCGGCCAGCCCTTCCTGCTGTAATTGTTCAGCCACACTGTCCATGTGAATACCCAGCGACTCCAGTCCGGCCATGACTGCCTGTGCCGCGTCCAGATCCTCGCTCACCCGATTCGCGATATGGCCATGATCACGCAGCTTGTTCAGGGTTTCATCCGGCAAGGTATTGATCGTTTCCGGTCCCATCAACGGTTCGACATAGAGTAAGTCTGAGTATTCCGGGTTTTTCGTGCTGGTACTGGCCCAGAGCAGATACTGCGGACGCCCACCGGCCTTGGCCAACTCCGCGAAGCCGTCCCCATGGAAGGTCTCCTGATAGACCTTGTAAGCAACCTTGGCCATGGCCACTGCGGCCTTGCCGCGTAGAGCCAGAGACTCTGCTGTCGCAATTTTTTCGAGCTGCTGATCAACGAGGGTGTCTACCCGTGACAGGAAAAGGCTGGCAACTGCCTTGACCCGGCGGGGGTCGCCGCCTTGTTTTACCCAATGCGCCAAGCCCTGTTGATAAGCCGCAAAAACCTGGTGGACATGTTCCAATCCGAACATGAGGGTGACATTGACTGAAATACCCTCGCCTATCAGCGTGGCCAGTGCCGCAATACCCTGGGGCGTTGCGGGAACCTTGATCAATAAATTGTCACGCTGCACCAATCCCCGCAGACGGCGGGCTTCAGCAACCGTAGCTGCTTCATCATGCGCCAAACGCGGAGATTCCTCCCAGCTCACCCAACCATCATCGCCAGCACTTTCCTGATGCACCGGCTGCAAAAGATCGCAGGCCATCTGCAAATCCTGCAAAACGAGCTGTTCATAAAGTCGCTCGGCAGATTCTGCAGCTTGCCGCAAATCATCCTGATAGTAGGGACTGGAATGAATGGCTTTCTGAAAAATGCTGGGATTGGAGGTAACCCCACTGATTCCATCTGCGCTGATATATTTTCGGAGAATATCATCGTGAATCAGTGTTCTCGACAAATTATCCAACCAGATGCTCTGACCCACCTCTTTGTGCAACGCCCGTAAATCTGTTGTCATCCTTCCATCTCCCCGGAAATCACTGCAGAAACCCGTTTGACTATTCCAGACTGCTCACACGATCTTCTTCATGCAGTTTATTGTAGTTCAAGCCCGGAGAAGATGCTGAGACCATGCACGATTCCCCTATTGCGGCACGGACCGAAGCGGTCTAGTATTCATACCCAGCCCTCTCATTTAAGGACGGCCATATCATGAAAATCATCAAGAACATGAACAGTACCGAGCGTTGGCTGCGCCTTTACTTCGGCGCCATCATTTTTCTCATCTATTTCGTTAATCCCTTCCCCTATCGGGAATGGACCTTTTCGGGGCTTCTCCTCATTGCAACGGGGGTTTTCGGCTATTGCCCGGTGTACTCCTTCCTCAAAAAAACCCGGAAACCGGAAAACCTGTCACAGTAAGCAAGCAGATCTCATAAAAAAGCGCCCTATTGAGGTCTTCTCGCCCCATCCTGTACGAACGCGTCCCAAGGCTTTATGATTTGCCCTTAATTTTTCATAAAATCACTGACAATGGCACTCATCGTACAAAAATTTGGTGGAACATCTGTGGGCAACCCCGAGCGCATTCGCGCGGTTGCCGAAAAAGTCATGGCTACCCATCGGGCCGGGCATCAGGTTGTGGTCGTGGTATCGGCCATGTCTGGCGAGACCGATCGCCTTTTGCAACTGGCGCGAGCCATGGCGGCTCACCCTGCCGAGCGTGAACTGGATACCCTGCTGAGCACCGGAGAACAGGTGACTATTGCCCTGTTGTGCATGGCTTTAGAAGAGATGGGACAAGCGGCCCAGTCTTTTACCGGGACCCAGGTAGCCATTACCACGGATTCTGCCCATACCAAGGCGCGCATTGAACATATTGATGATCATAAAATTCGTTCAGCCCTCGAATCCGGGAAGATCGTAGTGGTTGCCGGTTTCCAGGGCGTCGACCTGCATGGCAATATTACTACTTTGGGACGCGGCGGATCGGACACCACTGCCGTCGCACTGGCGGCTGCCCTGCGTGCCGACGAATGTGATATTTTTACTGATGTAGATGGCATTTACACAACGGATCCGCGCGTGGAGTCGCGAGCGCGGCGCCTTGATCGCATTACTTTTGAAGAAATGCTTGAAATGGCAAGCCTCGGCGCAAAGGTACTGCAGACGCGCTCTGTTGAGTTTGCCATGAAGTACAATGTTCCTGTTCGGGTCTTGTCGTCTTTTCAGGATGGGCCCGGCACCCTGGTTACCAATGAGGAAAATTCTGTGGAAGCTCCCCGCGTTTCTGGCATCGCCTTCTCCCGTAACGAAGCCAAACTCACCATGATTGGCGTTCCTGATCACCCTGGTATTGCCCATTCCATTCTGGGACCCGTCTCAGAAGCCAATATCAACGTGGACGTTATCCTGCAGAATATTTCCGAAGCTGGCAAAACAGATTTCACCTTCACGGTGGATCGTAATGAATACGCCCAGGCCAAAGATATTCTGGGCGCTGTGGCCCAAAAACTGGAAGCCGAAGATGTGCGGGGCGACGACCACATTGTCAAGGTATCAGTAGTAGGCGTCGGCATGCGTTCCCATGCCGGTATTGCCGCCACCATGTTTGCCACCCTGGGCAAGGAAAATATCAATATTCAGATGATTTCCACCTCGGAAATCAAAATTTCTGTGGTCATCGAAGAAAAATATCTTGAACTGGCGGTGCGGGCCCTGCACGCCGCCTTCAACCTGGATGGGGAGGCCCCGGTATAATGCCACTCATGAACAATTATGCACGCCTGCCCGTGGCTTTCAGCCGGGGAGAGGGCGTGTGGCTTTACGACAGCGAGGGACGGCGTTATCTGGATGCCCTGGCGGGTATTGCGGTAGTGGGTCTGGGTCATTGCCACCCTGCCGTCACCCAGGCCCTTCAGTCACAAGCGGGCACCCTGCTGCATACATCCAATCTCTACCAAATTCCTCTGCAGGAAAAACTGGCCGATAGCCTCTGCCGCCTCAGCGGTCTGGATGCTGCCTTTTTCTGTAACAGTGGCGCTGAAGCAAACGAAGCAGCCATCAAAATGGCGCGTCTCCACGGCCATCAGAAAGGCATTGCCGAACCACAGGTTCTGGTATTTACCCAGGCTTTTCATGGCCGCACTCTGGCAGCGCTGACGGCGACGGGCAATTTCCGCATTCAGGAAGGCTTCGCACCGCTGGTACCCGGTTTTGTGCGGGCTCCTTATGGCGACAGCAGCACGGTCAGAGGACTGATTGCCGCCAATCCGGCTATTGCTGCCATTCTGGTTGAACCCGTGCAAGGTGAGGGCGGCGTGCGCCCTGCTCCCGAGGGATTTTTAGCGGATCTGCGCAGTATTTGTGATGCCCACGGACTGCTGCTCATGCTCGACGAAGTCCAAACCGGCATCGGTCGTACTGGCAATTTCTTTGCCTATCAACAGCTTGACGGCGCATTTCCGGACGTACTCAGCCTGGCCAAAGGCCTGGGAAACGGGGTACCCATTGGCGCCCTGCTTGCCCGCAAAGCAGCAGCTGACTTGTTTGGGCCAGGTAAACATGGAACGACTTTCGGGGGTGGCCCCCTGGTCTGTGCTGCCGCCCAGGCGGTACTCGACACCATGGAAAACGCCAACATTCCTGCTCAGGCGGCCAAAATGGGGGCACTGTTGCAGCAGAAACTGCGTCATGCCCTGGCTCAGCATCCAGAGGTTCGGGATATACGCGGTATGGGCTTGATGGTCGGTATTGAGCTGGCGCAAAAACCCGAACGTCTGGTAGAGCGGGCTCTGGAAGCAGGCTTACTGATTAATGTCACTGCGGACAAAGTCATTCGGCTATTACCACCACTCATTATTTCTGAATCGGAAATAGATCTGCTGGTTGCCGGGATCGTCCGACTACTGGAACCCACATCATGAAACTACGTCACTTTCTCAGCCTCGCCGATCTCAGCCAAGCCGAACTAAAGGCCTTGCTGGACCGTGCTATTGCTCTCAAGCACATGCAGCGCCAGGGTGAACGGTACATGCCCTTTACCGGACGGACTCTGGCCATGATTTTTGAAAAGTCCTCTACCCGGACCCGGGTTTCCTTTGAGACGGGTATGGCGCAACTGGGCGGACATGCCCTTTTCCTCTCGCCACGCGACACCCAACTCGGTCGCGGAGAAAGCATTGAAGACACCGCCCGGGTGATTTCACGGATGGTAGACATGGTCATGATCCGCACTTTCAGTCATGACAACCTCAAGCTCTTTGCCGCAGCCTCCAGAGTGCCCGTCATCAATGGTCTTTCCGATGACCACCACCCCTGCCAGTTGCTTGCCGATCTCATGACCGCCACCGAACACTGGGGCACACTGGAAGGACGGAGAGTTGCCTATGTAGGAGATGGAGCCAACAACATGGCCCATTCCTGGATGGAGGCCGCACACATTTTCAATTTCAGCCTGCGTATCGGCAGCCCTGCTCCCTATGCTCCCAGCGCCGACATGCTGGCAACCGGGGGAGAATATGTCACCGTCCTCCACGATCCCGTTTCAGCAGTGGAAGGTGCCGATCTGGTTGTAACGGATGTCTGGACCAGCATGGGACAGGAACAGGAGGCCGGGCAGCGCCGCGCCATTCTTCAGGATTTTCAGGTGAATCACACCCTCATGGCTGCTGCTGCACCTGGCGCTTTGTTCATGCACTGCCTTCCGGCACATCGCGGAGAAGAAGTCAGCGCCGACATTATGGATGGTCCCCTTTCGGTCGTCTGGGAAGAGGCGGAAAATCGCCTGCACGCCCAGAAGGCGCTCATGGAATTTTTATTTGGCATCGGCCCTGTGGCCGCTTTGCAAGGAGCTTCTTAAATGGTCAAAAAAGTCGTTCTCGCCTACTCAGGGGGTCTCGATACCTCGGTCATTCTCAAATGGCTGCAAGATCAATATCAATGTGATGTTGTCACCTTTACGGCAGATATCGGTCAGGGTGAAGAAGTAGAGCCAGCCCGCATCAAGGCAGAAAAGCTCGGTGCCAAGGAAATATTCATTGACGACCTCCGTCAGGAATTTGTCCGCGATTATGTATTTCCCATGTTTCGCGCCAATACCATTTATGAGGGGGAATACCTGCTGGGGACTTCCATTGCCCGGCCCCTTATCGCCAAGCGCATGGTGGAAATTGCCGCTGAAGTAGGTGCTGATGCCGTTGCTCATGGAGCCACCGGCAAGGGCAACGATCAGGTCCGCTTTGAACTGGGTGCTTACGCCCTGAACCCGGCCATTCAGGTCATTGCTCCCTGGCGGGAATGGGACCTGAACTCCCGTGAAAAGCTCCTCAAGTATGCCGAAAAACACGGCATTCCTGTGGAAAAACATGGTAAAAAGTCGCCCTACTCCATGGATGCCAATCTTCTCCATATTTCCTATGAAGGCGGCATTCTGGAAGACCCCTGGGCGGAGGCCGAAGAGAGCATGTGGCGCTGGACTACAGCGCCTGAGAAAGCACCGGATCAACCCCGCTATCTGGAAATCACCTATGCCCATGGTGATCCCATCGCGGTGGACGGTGAAGCCCTGAATCCTGAGCAATTACTGGCGCACCTCAATACCGTAGGTGGCGAGCATGGCGTTGGCCGTCTGGATATTGTCGAGAACCGTTATGTCGGCATGAAGTCGCGAGGCTGCTATGAAACGCCTGGCGGCAACATTTTGCTCAAGGCCCATCGCGCCATTGAATCCATTACCCTCGATCGGGAAGTCGCCCATCTCAAGGATGAGCTGATGCCCCGCTATGCCAGCATTGTCTACAATGGCTTCTGGTGGAGTCCGGAACGCCGCGCTCTGCAGACCCTGATCGACCAGACCCAGCGTCTGGTGAGCGGCGTGGTTCGCGTCAAGCTCTTTAAGGGGACCTGCAGTGTAGTCGGTCGCAAGTCTCAGGAAAGTCTGTTTGATCCCCGCATTGCGACCTTCGAAGATGATGCTGGCGCCTATAATCAGAAAGATGCAGAAGGGTTCATCAAGCTCAACGCCCTGCGTCTGCGGATTGAAAAACGCTTGCAGGGGTAATACATCTCTGGACAAAAACCGCACAGTAACCTGTGCAAGGAGAGTCAAATGCGTCTTTTACATACCATGCTACGGGTGGGTGATTTGGATCGCTCCATCCAGTTTTATACGGAAGTCCTCGGCATGCATCTGTTACGCCGCAAAGATTATCCCGACGGCAAGTTTACCCTCGCTTTTGTGGGCTATCAGGAGGAAAGCGCCGGAGCCGTCATTGAGCTGACCTACAATTGGGGCGTAGATCATTACTCACTCGGTGATGCCTTCGGGCATATTGCCCTGGAAGTGGAAAATGCCGCTGCGGCTTGCGATGCCATTCGTGGGCGGGGTGGCAAAGTGGTGCGCGAAGCAGGACCTATGAAACACGGCAGTACCATCATTGCCTTTGTGGAAGATCCTGACGGTTACCGCATCGAGCTCATTGAGCACAAACAATAAGTTACGGCGCTTTATGGCGCATTCCATAGAGCTTTAGACCTTGGCCAGGATTTCGCAATCCAGCAAAGCGCCGTGCAGCTCACGGTGACTATTGTCGACATTATATCGTCGGCACAGGCTGTTCAGGTCATTTTTCTGCCCGGGATGACGACGACGGGCATCCACCAAAGTATCCAGAACTTTATGATTCAGAGGCTTTTTTTCTATTTTTCCGAGTTCATGGTTCAAAAAACCCAGATCAAAGGGCGCATTGTGAATGATCAGCTCTGCATCACCCAGATAGTTCAGAAAGTTCTCAGCCACTTCGGCGAATAATGGTTTGTCCGCAAGAAACGCATCGGTGAGGCCATGCACACGCAGGGCTTCGGGATCACTGCTGCGCTGGGGGTTGAGGTACTGCTGGTAATTATTCCCCGTCAAACGGCGATCCAGCAACTCTACCGCGCCAATTTCAATGACCCGATGACCCTGTTTCCAGTCAATACCAGTCGTTTCTGTATCCAGCACCACCTGTCTTAAAGCCATCCTTCCCCCTCTTCGCGCTGCTGGTGCGCGCCGTACTGATTCATGACCTGATTCAACAGGGCATCGACCTTTTCATTTTCCACATGACCGGAATGCCCGCGCACCCATTCCCATTCTACCTCATGGGGAGCAGAGGCTTTTACCAGAAGCTCCCAGATATCCTGATTTTTGACTGGATCCCCACCCGCCGTGCGCCAGCCGCGCCGTTGCCAACCTGGCAACCACTGGGTCATACCATCACGCAAATAACGGGAATCACTGATCACGCGGACCCGGGTTGGACGTTTCAGGGCTTCGAGACCGCGCAGAGCCGCTGTCAATTCCATGCGGTTGTTGGTGGTTTCCGGTTCAAATCCCCAGAGCACCTTCTCCTGTGTTTCGCGCCGCAACCAGGCACCCCAGGCCCCGATGCCGGGATTACCTCGGCAACCCCCATCCGTAAACAATTCCACAATTTTATCCGTCATCATCCCAGCTCCGAGTGATCATAAGCTGCCGGGGCTTCAGAGCTGACTTTACGACGCTCCCGACGCATTTTTACGGGCGTAGCCAAGCCGACCAAAGGTCGCTCAGGGTCACGGCGTTGGGCCAGCAATAAATAAGCGTTTGCACCCGCCGGCCACCAGCGGTCACCCACGAGCTCCATCCATTGTGCATTTTTTTCCAAACCCGGCAGGGTGTACTGAAAGTAGCGCCCTTCTTTCAGTATAAAATCCTGATTTTCGAGCAGGGTACGCAACTTCCCTAAGGGCAGAAAGGGACGACGCCAGGGCCAGGCCCGATCCCGCCGCCATAAACGCCAGCGGCGCATGAAGCTCAAGCTCCCCCCGGGATTAAAATCCATGATCAATACATGACCTTCAGGGCGCAGCACCCGCCAGCATTCGTCCAGCACCGCTTCAGGATCACCCATTCGACTCAAACAAAAGGGAACAATAACCAGATCAAAGCGCATGGGCGCAAAGGGCATATCCGGACAGGCCCCGCAAACCTGCAAATAAGCTTCCGGTGGCAATGCGGCGCCATCATTCAGCAACACCCAGGTTCGCTCTGTGCCTGGAGGCATTCCCCAGAACAGCGGTTGCCCCAGTTGCAAAACCGTTTCCGGCTGCAAACGCTCAATCCAGCGTGGGAGAATATCTCGAGCCCGATCCAGCAGCAGACGTCCGGCACCACTATCCCACCACACGGCAGCCCGTTGTTCTTGCGGCCGGCTAAGACGTCCCCGCCCCGGCATTTCAGTAAAACCGCTTCAACATGACAAAAAACCCAAGTGTGCGTGACCCCAACCAACTCCCATAGTAGGCTTATGGTAACCCGCTTGCCCTGAGAACCAAACATGTCTGTGCATTTCATTCCTGCATTTGCGGATAACTACATTTATGTGCTGGAAAGCAGCGCCGGTGTCTGGATTGTCGATCCCGGCGACGCCGAACCGGTTTTTCAATGGCTTGCGCCCAGACAGATGGTGCCGACGGCCATACTCTGCACGCATCATCATGCCGATCATACAGGGGGCGTAGCTGCCCTCGCCGACCATTTCCGCATTCCTGTCTACGGTGCCAATAAGCGGATACCCGCCCTGACCCATCCCGTTGCTGCCGGAAAACTGGCCATTGGCTCCGCAGAAATCCAGGTCATGGAAGTTCCGGGTCATACCCGGGATCACATCGCTTATGTCTGGAATGCGTCTCTGTTTTGCGGAGACACACTTTTTGCTGCCGGCTGCGGACGGATCTTTGAAGGTACTCCCGAGATGTTGTTCCATAGCTTGCAGCAGCTTGCCGCGCTTCCTCCGGAGACAGCGGTGTACTGCGCCCACGAATACACCGAGAATAATTTGCGTTTTGCAGCTTTGGTGGATCCCGGCAACCCGGTTATTCGGGACAGACAAATACAAGCCCAAAAGCAGCGCGAGCGTGGACAACCCACCTTGCCGTCAAGCATTGCTCTGGAACGCGCCAGCAATCCTTTTCTGCGCTGTGCTGATCCTGCGCTGATTGCCAGTGCCCGGCACTTTGACCCCCTCAGCGGCGGCACGGCATTATCTGTATTTACCGCTTTGCGACGCTGGAAGGACCAGTTTTCCTAAGTCTTGCGGCGTGAGGGTAAGCAGCTCATTTCCAGGCGTTGTTCCCAGGCTTCGCGCAAAACCCGACGTACGGCTTCTGCATCCACAAGCTCCAGTTTCTGCAAGGATTGTTCTGCCGAATGCAGGCGGCCCAGATAAAGCCACTGGCGAGCCAGCCGACTCATGCGCACTTCGGCATCTTCCTGTCCGAGCAACAACTGAATCCGCAAGCTGCGTTTTGCCCAGAGCATATCGCTCGAACCGGGTCCCTCACTCAGCAATTTAGACAGCACTTCGGACATCGCCTTGCCGGCTTCATGGGCTTTATCTTCCGGGGTGGCTACATACAACGACCATTCGCCACAGTCGCGCAAAGCATCCAGATGGGAAAATACCTGATACGCCAATCCACGCCTTTCCCGGAGTTCCCGGAATAAATAAGAGGCGGTGCCTCCCCCCAGAATGGCATTGGCCACCACATGAGCGAGATAGTCTTCTGATTCGACGGAACAAGCTGGTGCCATCCAGACCAAATGCGCCTGACGGGCTTCTGAACGACGCAGATTTTTTTTACCAAGCTGAAAGCGGGGGGGCAAGCCATTTTGCAGGGGGGCCGGACGACGCGTTTCGGGAAAGGCATGCTGCACCCATCCACACAAACGCTCATGATCCACAGCACCAACAGCCGTAACAATCAGGGGCGATTCGGCCAAAACCCGCTCGTGATAGGCCTGTATGCGTTTACGGCTGGCTGCACGAATACAGCTGGCCTTGCCCAACACGGGCCAGGCCAGGGGGTGCTCTCCCCAAATTTCCAATAAGGCCCGTTCCTGTACCCAGTCTTCCAGGTCCTCGGCAGCCATGGCGGCCTCCTGGGCGACCACCTGTTTTTCCAGACGTAAATCCGCGTGATCAAAACGTGGGTGCGTGAGCATTTCACTGAGCAGCACAAAAGCTTCCTGAGCATCCTCGGCCAGCACCGTGCCATGGAAAACAGTACTCTCACGATCGGTGAACGCATTGATGGTCCCGCCCAGGGATTCCATCGCTGCATTCAGTGCATCTCCATCTCTTTTGGTACTGCCCTTGAAGAGCATGTGTTCCAGGAGATGGGCAAAACCGTTTTCGTCTGCAGCCTGATCACGACTACCATTTCCCAAGGTCAGGGACAGGGCCACGCTTTGGCGACCCGGCAAGCTTTCGCTGAGAACGACTACGCCGTTATCCAGCGTGCTTACAGAAGCTTCGATATTTTTTGTCAAAACCGCCAAATCCAGAATTACTGGGTAATGTCCTTCATGCTGAGCTTGATTTTGCCCTGACGATCAACTTCCAGAACTTTCACCCGCACTGCCTGCCCTTCCTTGAGGTAGTCGTGGACATCACTGACCCGCTCGCTGCTGATCTGGGAAATGTGCAGCAGACCATCACGCCCCGGAAGAATGGTGACAAAAGCGCCAAAGTCCATGATTTTTGCCACTTTACCATCATATATGGTATCCACCTGTACTTCCGCCGTCAGCAGTTCAATCCGCCGACGGGCGGCAGCACCGGCTTCACTGTCCACCGTGGCGATGGTGACCGTACCATTATCCTGAATATCAATGGCAGCACCGGTTTCTTCCGTCAAGGCGCGAATGACTTTACCGCCCGGCCCGATGACATCACGGATTTTGTCCGGGTTGATGTGTATGGTAATAATGCGCGGGGCGTTATCCGAAAGTTCGACGCGGCCTTTTTCGAGTACCGCATTCATCAGACCCAGAATATGAAGACGTCCGGCATGGGCCTGTTTTAGGGCTGCAGCCATGATTTCACGGGTAATACCGTCAATTTTGATATCCATCTGCAGGGCAGTCACACCCTGTTCGGTACCCGCCACCTTGAAATCCATGTCACCCAGATGATCTTCATCACCCAGGATATCGGTCAGGACAGCAAAGCGCTCACCTTCCTTGATCAGTCCCATGGCGACTCCGGCAACGGGGGCCTTCAACGGAACACCGGCATCCATCAGGGCCAATGAAGCGCCGCACACCGTCGCCATACTGGAAGAACCATTGGACTCCAGCACTTCTGAAACCACCCGCAGGCTGTAGGGAAATTCGCTGGGCTCAGGCAGCACTGCGGCTACTGCCCGTTTTGCCAGACGACCGTGACCAATTTCACGGCGTTTGGGTGACCCCACCATGCCCGTTTCGCCGGTGGAAAATGGCGGGAAATTATAATGGAGCATGAAGCGATCACGACTTTCTCCCTGAAGAGCGTCGATAATCTGCTCATCGCCCTTGGTTCCCAAAGTTGCGACGACCAGAGCCTGGGTTTCACCCCGGGTAAACAGGGCCGAACCATGGGTGCGAGGTAAAACCCCCGCCTCAATCGTAATGGGTCGCACGGTCTTGGTGTCCCGCCCATCAATGCGCGGCGCACCATCCAGAATCCGCCCCCGGACAATACCGGTTTCGATTTTTTTAACAAAACCACGCACCATGTCTGCCAGCTGCGCATCTTCTGCGGCTAATTCTGCAACCATGTGCTGCTGAATTTCTTCAAGCTTTTTACTACGCGCCTGTTTTTCTACCAACGAGTAGGCTTCCTGCAGCAAGCCCGAAGCCTTGGCCTGCACCTGCTGACCCAAAGCCTCATCGGCTACGGGTGCCACCCAGTTCCAGCTGGTCTTACCCACTTCATGGGCCAGGGCCTCAATAGCCTCAATGACCGGCTGGAATCCGGCGTGCCCAAACATGACGGCCTCAAGCATTACTTCTTCAGACAGTTGCTGGGCTTCTGATTCCACCATCAACACCGCATTACGGGTTCCGGCCACGACCAGATCCAACTGCGATTCAGCCAATTGGGCAGCGCTGGGATTCAGGACATATTGTCCATTGACGTAACCCACCCGGGCGCCCCCAATAGGACCTCTGAACGGAATACCGGAAATCGCCAAGGCTGCCGAAGCACCAAGCATCGCCAGAATGTCCGGGTCATGATCGCGATCCACAGAAAGAACCGTGGCGATGACCTGCACTTCATTCATGAAGCCTTTGGGAAACAAGGGACGAATGGGTCGATCAATCAGTCGCGAGGTCAGGGTTTCTTTTTCAGTTGGCCGACCTTCGCGCTTGAAGAAGCCCCCCGGAATTTTACCGGCAGCATAGGCTTTTTCCTGATAATTGACCGTCAAGGGGAAGAAGTCCTGACCGGGTTTCATTTCACGACGGCCAACGGCCGTCACCAGAACCACTGTGTCGCCACTGGAAACCAGTACCGCCCCATCAGCCTGACGCGCCATACGTCCTGTTTCCAGGTGCAGGGGCTGTCCGCCGAAATCCAACTCTTTCCGAATGATGGCCAAAACCTTCTCCTTACTTACGCAGACCCAGACGCTCAATCAGCGAACGATAACGATTCACATCACGCTTTTTGAGGTAGTCCAGCAGCTTGCGGCGTTGGCCCACCATTTTCAGCAATCCTTGACGGGAATGATGATCATGCTTGTTAATTTTGAAATGATCAGCCAATCCTTCAATACGAGTGGTCAAAAGGGCGACCTGCACTTCGGGAGAACCCGTATCTCCTGCATGGGTAGCATAACCCTGAACAACATCTGCTTTGACTTCACGCGACAGCGACATAAATTCTTCTCCTCGGAACTTCTAAAAAAACAATACTCCCTAGTTTACGCTCATGAGGCGGCGTGGCGCCACCTTTCCGTCGTCCATGACCTCTCCCAGACCGAGAAACTGCGCACCCGGTCCGTAAAGGCGAATACGTCCCAGAGAAGGTGCATGTGCCACCACCACACCCTGCCCCTGACGCAAATAATAAGCGGTGTTCTCCGTCAGGGTGACGGCGGGCAGATACTCCAGTGCCAGATCCATCGCCTTTAACGGACATTCACCCTGTTTCTGCTGCTCTGCCAACGCTTCCAGAGTAAATGCATCCTCTATCCTGAATGGCCCTGTGCACGTTCGTCGCAACGCTTCGACATGAGCCCCACAACCCAAGGCCGCGCCCAAATCCATCGCCAGACTGCGAATGTAGGTTCCTTTGGAACAATCCACATCCATGACCAGGCGATTCCCGGTGAATTCTATCAGGCGCAAACCGTCAATGCGCACCTGACGCGGCGCCCTTTCCACCTCAATCCCTTTACGAGCCAGCTCGTACAAAGGCTTGCCACCCTGCTTGATGGCCGAGTACATGGGAGGAATCTGGGCAATTTCTCCCAGAAAACGCGGGAGCATGGCCTCGATATCGGCGCGCTCTACCGTGACCGCTTTTTCTTCCAGAATCTCGCCCTCACGATCACCCGTGCTGGTTGTCTGTCCCAGCCGCAGGGTCGCCCGGTAGGACTTGTCGGCATTCAGAATGTAATCAGAGACTTTAGTCGCCTCACCAAAGAGCAATACCAGTAGCCCGGTGGCAATGGGATCCAGGCTGCCGGTATGTCCCGCTTTTTTGATTCCCATAATCCGCTTGGCGCGCTGCAGGGTCGCATTGGAGGTTAAACCCTCCGGCTTATCGAGCAACAACAGGCCATGCTGACAGGTCATGATCACGCTTCCTCATCTGCAGCGGGCGGCAAATGCGCCAGAATTTCTGCCATTTCAGCACCCCGATCAAAGCGCGCATCATAAACAAAGTGCAATGGCGGAATCCGCCGCAAGGCCAGCCGCTTCCCCAGTATCTGACGCATTTCTCCCGCCCGGGCATCGAGGATCTGGCGGACCGCAGCGGCGCGCCCGGGACCATCCATCAGGGAAAAGAAAACGGTTGCCGAACGCATGTCAGCTGGCAAGTCGACCATGGTTATGCTGGGCGGCAAGAGCGCCAGATCAGCAGGAAGGCCATGCAACTCGCGCAACAGCGCGGCAATTTCTTCACGGAGCAGGTGAGATACCCTGGCGCCGCGCGGATAAGCACGATGAGTATGCTGCAACGCCAACTCCTAGACCGTACGCGCGACTTCAGTGGTTTCGTAGGCCTCAATGATATCCCCGTTTTTGAGGTCATTGTAATTGCGCAGACCGATACCACACTCGAAACCTTCCCGGACTTCCTTGGCGTCATCCTTGAAGCGGCGCAAAGAATCCATTTCACCGCTGTGGATGACCACGTCCTGTCGCAGCACGCGGACCTTGGCATTACGGCGGACAACGCCATCGATGACCATACAGCCGGCGATCGTACCCACTTTGGGAACCCGGAATGTTTCGCGGACCTCAGCATGACCAATGATTTTTTCACGGATTTCCGGTGCCAGCATACCACTCATGGCGGCTTTGACTTCATCCACGGCATCATAAATCACGCTGTGATAACGTACATCTACACCAGTGCTTTCGATGAGGCGACGGGCCTGAGCTTCCGCCCGTACATTAAAGCCGATAAGCACCGCTTGCGAAGCTGCCGCCAGATTCACATCCGATTCGGTAATACCTCCCACACCCGAGTGAATAACGGTCACTTTTACTTCTGAAGTGGAAAGGCGCTCCAGCGTCGTACTCAATGCTTCTACCGAACCTTGCACGTCAGCCTTGATCAACAGATTCAACTGCTGCAACTGACCATCCGCAGCGGCTTCGAAGAGACTTTCCAGGGAAGCCTTCTGGTTTTTGGCAAGACGCACATCACGGAACTTGCCCTGACGGAACAGCGCGACTTCACGCGCCTTGCGCTCATCGGCCACAACCACAACCTCGTCACCCGCATGGGGAACATCACTGAGGCCGAGAACCTCGGCAGGCAAACCGGGGCCTACTTCCTGCGTACTTTGTCCGGCATCATTAACCAGCGCTTTCACGCGCCCAAACTGGGCTCCCGCCAGGAGCATATCCCCAGCATGCAGGGTACCCTGCCGAACCAGTACCGTGGCCACTACACCCCGACCCCGATCAAGACGGGACTCAATGACCACACCCTTGGCCGGACCATTACTCTGCACATCCAGTTCGAGCATTTCCGCCTGCAACAGGATCGCATCCAGGAGATCATCAATATGCAGACCCGCCTTGGCCGAAACATTCACAAACTGCGCGTCTCCACCCCATTCTTCAGGAACCACCTCATGACCTGCCAACTCCTGTCGGATCCGTTCAGGGTCCACTCCGGGTTTGTCGATTTTGTTGACGGCCACAACAATCGGCACATGTGCCGCCTTGGCATGATGGATGGCTTCAATGGTTTGCGGCATCACACCGTCATCTGCCGCCACTACCAGAACGACAATATCGGTAGCCTGAGCACCTCGGGCCCGCATGGCGGTAAAGGCTTCATGGCCTGGGGTATCCAGAAAAGTTACCATGCCTTTGGGCGTTTCCACATGATAAGCACCAATATGCTGGGTGATTCCTCCTGCTTCCCCACTGGCTACCTGCGCCGAACGAATCCGGTCCAGCAGTGAGGTTTTACCATGGTCTACATGCCCCATTACCGTGACCACGGGGGGCCGTCTGCCAATAATCGGGGTCTCCGTACTGCCTTCATCCATCAGGAAGGCTTCGGGACTGGTCATGGCTACCATCTTGACCTTATGACCTAATTCTTCAACGACAATAGCCGCCGTTTCCTGGTCAATCACCTGATTGATGGTCGCCATCACGCCCATTTTCATCATGGCCTTGATGACATCCGTGGCCTTGATCGCCATGCGGCTGGCCAATTCACCCACCGTAATGGTTTCGGGAACGGCTACTTCGCGAATCACCGGTGCCATGATGGCTTCATTGCCCATCTGCGCACCGCGATTCCGGTTTTTCTTGTCTCCAGGTTTACGCCGACGTCCTAAAGCATCGGCATTGCCGCCCTCATCATTACGACGTGGACCACGCCGTCCGGCACCGGAACGATCATCCTCTCCACGACCTGCCGGGCCTGCTTTTTTACCACGCGGCGGGGCCGAGGGTGCTTTAGCCGGGGCAGTTGCTGCGGGACGCGGGCGTTCGCTGACTGGAGCACGGTTACGATCCGGTGCCGCAGCGCGTTCGCTATGGGCACGGGCAGCAGGCTGACGTTCAGCGCCTGGCGCTTTTGGCTCCACTGCCGGTATAGCTTCGGGGGTTGTCACCACGGGTTGCGCTACCGATTCTACCGGTTCGGGAGCATCCTGCTGGGCGACAGGGGCGGCTGAGTCCTGGACAGTCTCCGTGACGGCAACGTCAACGGGGCTCACCAGCGTCTCGATCTCGGGGGGCGATGTTTCGACGGCTGTAACCGGCTCAGCAACCTGACTTTCCGCAACAGGCAACTGTTCTACCGGTTCATCTGCGGTCACCTCACGTTTGACGTAGGTTCTCTTACGCCGGACCTCCACCTGTACAGTACGGGATTTTCCCGCACCGACCGACTGCTTGATTTCAGAGGTGCTGGTACGGTTCAGGGTGATCCGCCGCAGCTCGCCACTTCCTTCTCCATGGGCACTGCGTAACGAAGCCAGCAACCGATGTTTGTCGTCTTCAGTGACTACATCGTCGGCTGTTTTTTTCACGATGCCCGCAGCATTCAACTGCTCCAACAAGCGCGCATGGGTTACACCTAATTCAGCTGCAAAATTGGCGACAGTTACCGTCATAATCCTCTTTCTCCAAAACCACTTGTTCGCACAATGCGTTCACAGGGTTCGTATTAAGCAAACCAGGGCGCACGCGCCTCCAGAATAAGAGCTTTCGCACGCTCTTCATCAATCCCGACCATCTCACATAACTCGCTGGCTGCCAGCTCCGCCAAATCTTCAGCAGTGGCCACACCCTTGCTGGCCAGCAGATGGGCCAGGCCTTTATCCATTTCTTTCAGGCTTAGCAGGTCCTCACCAGGTTCGCTTAAGGCCACCTGTTCTTCCTGGGCAATGGCTTTGTTCAAAAGCATATCGCGCGCCCGACGCCGCAGTTCGCTGACCAGTTCTTCATCAAGCCCTTCAATTTCCATCATCTCGGCAACTGGCACATATGCCACTTCTTCAATCGAGGTAAAGCCCTCGCTGACCAGCAGTTGCGCCAGATCTTCATCCACGCCCAACTCTTGAACAAAATGATTCAGGAACTTGGAATCTTCTTCGTCACGTTTGGCCTGGGCTTCTTCTTCCGTCAGGATATTGATGGTCCATCCTGTCAACTGCGTGGCCAGGCGCACATTTTGCCCGCCGCGTCCGATGGCCTGCGAGAGGTTTTCAGCATCGACGACCACATCCATACTGTGGGTGTTTTCATCTACCACAATACTCGACACTTCGGCCGGTGATAAGGCATTGATGACATAACTAGCCGGATCTGCCGACCAGATGACGATATCAATACGCTCACCCTTGAGTTCGTTGATAACCGTCTGGACGCGGTTACCGCGCAAGCCGACACAGGCACCCACTGGATCCACCCGAGGGTCATTGGAGCGCACCGCCAGTTTCGCGCGCAAGCCAGGATCCCGTGCCGCACCCATGATTTCGATCATACCATTACCGATTTCCGGCACTTCCTGGGCAAACAGCCTGATCAACAATTCGGGGCTGACCCGCGACAAAAACAACTGTGGACCACGCTGCACCCTGCGGACGTCCTGTAGATGTGCCTTGACCCGGTCGCCGGGACGAATGGCCTCACGCGGCATCATTTCATCTTTGGCCAACAGCGCCTCTGCCCGCCCCATATCGACAATGGCATTGCCTTTTTCCATACGCTTGACCAGACCACTGATAATATCCCCTTTACGCAAGGCAAAGTCGGAAACAATCCGGTCCCGTTCAGCATCTCGTACTTTCTGGACAATCACCTGCTTGGCGGTCTGTGCGGCAATGCGACCAAATTCGACCGGTGGCAGAACTTCTTCTACAAAGCCCCCCAGATCCACGTCGGGACGTATCGCCTTGGCTGCTTCCAGACGGATTTGCAGATCAGCATCAAAATCTTCTTCTTCGTCCGCTACCACTTCCCACAAACGTCGGGTCACGTAGTCCCCGGTCTTGCGGTCCACATCCACCACAATGTGCCAGTCTGCCCCATATTTCTTCTTGGATGCGGAAACCAGTGATGCTTCCAGAGCCTGAAAAATGACTTCCCGGTCCACATCCTTCTCATGGGCGACGGCGTCCGCCAGATAAAGAAGTTCACGACTCATTGACTTGCTCCTCTCCGCATATCCGCCCCTTCACCATTGGGGAACCAACTTAGCCTTATGAATTTCATCCAGCGCCAGTGTCCAGCGCCCCTCACTATTTTCAATAACCACTTTCTGATCCTCCAGCCCCTGCAAAACGCCCAACAGACGGCGGCGACCCTGATGCAACCCGTATAAATGCACTTCCGCGTGCTCACCCTGGAATCTTTCGTAATCCTGCAGTGTTTTCAAAGGACGATCCAGGCCCGCACTGGATACTTCCAGACGGTAGGCCCCATTAATCGGATTGGCAACATCCAGCCATACACTGAGCTGGCGGCTGACGGTTGCACAGTCTTCAATAGTGACAGAAGCCCCATCTTCTTTTTCAATTAATATCTGCAAGGTAATTGCGCGACCGCTACGCAACATCCGCGCATCGACCAAGGCGCAGCCCACTGTGCCAACCTGCCGGGCAATTTCCTGATCCAATCGTTCTTCCACGTTCATCATTCCCTGATACAGAAACAAAAAGTGGGCACTTGGCCCACTTTTTTGCGCATCGTACGCAGTTATTCAAAAAAAATCAACCCCATCTCATGTTGAGCAGATGGGGTTGACAGGTATAGGCGTCTGGCGGTGACCGACTTTCGCGGAGGGAGGCCCTCAACTATCATAGGCGCTGCAGTGTTTCACGGTCCTGTTCGGGATGGGAAGGGGTGGTTCCACT
>JABEBX010016835.1_pt1 | contig 20384 bp, 16 predicted proteins | sample 7245971 | NCBI WGS metagenome assembly JABEBX01 (sample SAMN14506365, study PRJNA622280) | hot springs metagenome | biome: hot spring [ENVO:00000051]|acidic hot spring [ENVO:00002120]; feature: spring [ENVO:00000027]|sediment [ENVO:00002007]; material: sediment environment [ENVO:01001048]... | reverse complement strand
AGCGCGATCTGCGTCTCCGCGCTTAGCGGCTGATCGTCCGAGACAAGGCATGACTGTTCAGTCAAGCGATTCTCCACATGAGGCTCCTGCGCACATCGCCCCGGTATGCCCAAACCTCACGTCCCGCGACGACGGGCAACCAGATCCTATTCTCATATTCTAATTGCAATTGATTTCCTCAATCGACGTTTCAGCGGATCTGAAATCATCTCGCCAGGCGTCCGATAATCGTTTAGACGTTCGGGATCGCATCCCCGGAGAGGCAGGCAACGCTGCTGTAACGGCAGGCTTTTCGACGATTGCGAAGGATCTCGTTGATCCTTCCTCTGCACATGACGCCCCCCCCCAACATGCGTCTCCGCTGCGACCCGCGTCACTGACTAGGAGTCTGCCGGAGATAAAAAATCTAAAGACATCAACGCGTTCATACTCAACAACTTACGTAAGATTGTAGAATTCGAAAATCGTTGATTCTAAACGGCGGAAAATCTATTCCCGACAGACTCCTACTAGAGGAGGCAGAGAATTCCTACCGCATTTGAAGATCGGCAATTGACGGCGCCGAAAAGCCGACAGATGCAAGCAGCAGAAAGATGCACGACGCAAAGCGATGCAAGCGGAGATACATCATGAAAGCACTCGTCTATCACGGTCCTGGAAAGAAGGCATTGGAAGATCTCCCGATGCCGAAGCCCGCAGAGGCAACCGATGCGCCTCCTAAAAAATTGTCAAGACCACCATCTGCGGCACGGACCCGAACATCCTGAAGGGAGATGTCGGTACGTGAAAGCCGGGGACGAGTCCACCTCATGGCCAATCGAGTACACCCCCGTAAATGACATGGCTGAAGCCATCCCCCTCCGATCTGTGAAGCACTGGAAGCACTGATTGATGCACGGCACGATACATTATGCCAACGGGCCAAGGATGCCCGCTGGGGGGCCCCCGGCTGCGCTCCGGTCAAGAGGGCAGAGAGCGAGTGGAATCCCTGCCCTGACCACGTTCCCTTGCTCCTCTGTCCTTACTCCGCTGTCGCAGGATCGATCATCGCACGTACCCGCGAGATGCGGTTTGCAGGAAACCCTGCCTGCTGCGCGTGCCGCCGTATCATCTCTTCATCCGGAGCGATGTACACACAGTAGACCTTATCGTCGGTGACATAACTCTGCAGCCACTGGATCTGGGATCCCATCTCCAGCAGTACGCTGTACGACTTCCGCGAGATCTCCCGCAGTTGTTCCGGCGTCAGAGCGCCAACTCCCGGAATTTCCCTCTCAATCACGAACTTTGGCATATAAAACATCCTTTTTTACTAGCACCTTGTTCTACTACCACCTTATTCTACTGGATAGGTCGAATCTTTAGAGCCTTCGATTGGGCTAACGTTGGGGTTGTAGAGGCCGGCGATACCGCTAACCACAACCAGGATGTTGGCGACGGCTTCAACACGCTGCGCTTGCTTGTCTGCAATCTTGTTTTCGGAAACGACGTACGGTTCTACCCCTCCGTTCCGGGTGAGGAGCGCTCACCATCGAATCCACAACGGGCAATGCGGCATTTTTAGCAATTGGGTAGCCATTCCGAGAAGGCTCCGGTGGGGTGGCGGCACCAGAGGGCTAGCGGGAGGATCGTGACCGGCTCCATCACGACGTATCCCGCCCCGCGAAGCCTCTCGCCGTCCGTCCTTCGGCTACGCCCAGAACAAGCTGGGGAACCAGAGCGATTTTCCTGTTGATGGGTACGCCGGAGAGAGCGTGCAGTGGAGCAATTTCCCTGTTCCTGGGTATCCCGGAGAGGACGTGCAGTGGCGTTTTCATTGGAGGAAAACGCCCATGCAAGTCGAGGCGTCGGGTACACCTGCACTGAAGATGCTCTAGAGCATTTTCAGTGTGGATGGGCACCCCGGAGAGGGCGTGCAGTGGCGTTTTCATTGGAGGAAAACGCCCATGCAAGTCGAGGCGTCGGGTACACCTGCACTGAAAATGCTCTATGCCTTCGGCTGCAGACTTCGCACCACCCCAAACAGCTCCTCGCCCACCGTCCGCGTCTTCGCAATCGCGTCCTCCAGCGGAATATCGGTGATCTTGGCGCCCTGCAGCACCACCAGCCTGCCCGTCTTGCCCGCGTGCACCAGATCAATCGCCGCCACGCCATACCGCGTCGCCAGCATCCGGTCATACGGCGTCGGAGTTCCACCCCGCTGCGTATGTCCCAGATTCACACTGCGCGTCTCATAGCCCGTGCGCCGCTCAATCTCCTCGGCCAGCGCCTGCCCAATCCCGCTCAGCCGCACATGCCCAAACGAGTCTACCTTGGTTCCGAGGGCCACCTGCCCCTCTTGCTCGGCCATCTTCGCCCCCTCGGCCACCACCACCAGCGCAAACCGCTTCCCGCTCTCCCACCGCGCCCGCAGCAGCCGCACCACGTCGTCCAGGTCGATCGGCTTCTCCGGCGCCAGAATCACGTCCGCCCCGCCGGCAATCCCCGCCGTCACGGCAATCCATCCCGCATCCCGTCCCATCACCTCCACCACCTGCACCCTGCTGTGCGCCTCGGTCGTCGAGTGCAACCGGTCCACCGCCTCCGTAGCAATGGTCACCGCCGTATCGAACCCAAAGCACACATCCGTCCCGCTCAGATCGTTGTCAATCGTCTTTGGAACGCCCACGCACACCACTCCGCGCCGCACCAGCTCCACCGAGATCGATTGCGTATCATCCCCGCCCATCGCAATCAGCGCATCTAACTTATGCTGACGAATATTCGCCAGACACTTCTCAAAACCGCCCTCAATCTTCTTCACGTTCGTCCGCGATGAGCGCAGAATCGTCCCGCCCCGATGCAGAATCCCGCTGGTCGTCTGCAGGTCGAGCACCATCGTCCGATCCTCAATCACCCCGCGCCAACCCTCCAGAAACCCCACAAACTCATCCCCATAATGGGACACGCCCTTGCGCACCACGGCCCGAATCACCGCATTCAACCCAGGACAATCCCCACCGCCCGTCAGCATTCCAATCCGCATAGCAACACCTCGTTCCAAGTTAATCTGCAATTCAACCACAACTAAAAATCATACGCGCACCCCATATCCACCCGCTAACCGCGCAGGCCAGCCTACCGTGCGCACAGCAACCCACCGCATCGGCCCTCTGACGAATGGCGAAAATGAGGCGGAACTGCTCCGAATGGACTGCGGAATCATCTCAGTTCAGCGGATTAAAGAACAGAGATGCGCTTCCATGGGACATCCTCTATAATTCGTCCACTTCAGCAGCCTAAAACGATCGCGTCCCGGAGGATTGCCATGAGCACCCGACGTTGCCTGTTCGTTTCCCGCCTCGGTTCTCGTTTTTCTCGTCCGATACCGCTGTTCGTTCTTTCGTTGGCCGCATTGCTCGCCGCAGGCTGCGGCAGCGGCGGCGGAAGCGGGTCAGGGACGACTGCCACCGGGAACACCACCGTGGTTCTGCTTGCGTCTGGCACGGCGAACGACCAACTCTCGTCGTTTACAGTCAACCTCAAGAGCCTGACATTAACCACCCAATCCGGTGCAACGGTCAACGTGCTTGCGTCCCCGGTGAGCGAGGAGTTCATTCACCTGAATAGCCGCGTTGAACCGCTAGCCACGGTAAGCCTTCCGCAGGGTGAGTATGTTTCAGCCAGCGCCGCCTTTGATGGTGCCAATCCTGTTTGCAATGGGCAGGGCTCGGGAGCAATGAGCACCGATGGTTTGGCCGGTGGGCCCAGCGGAACCATCAGCGTGCCGCAACCCATCACCGTAACGGGCGAAGCGATGGGATTGGTTCTCAACCTCCAGGTAAACGAGTATCCCGAAGCATGTCCGACGACCTCGGCCGAATTCGTGTCTGCTCCGCCGGTTACCGCTTCATTCAGTTTGGTTCCCTTGACCATTGCCGCACAGCCGACCAATAGCAGCAACGGCGTGGCCGCGGGCCTTCAGGGAATCGTTGCTTCGCTGGACTCGGGCGGAGGCGGGATGAGTGTGACTGCGCTGGTGAGTTTCCAGACTCCTCCGGTTTGGCAGGTCAGCTTCAATAGCTCCACTGTCTTTCAAGGGGTTTCGAGCGCTTCCCAGATGGCCTCTGGACTACCGGTGAACCTGGATGTGGCCATCCAGCCGGACGGAACGCTGCTGGCAACGCGGGTCGAGGTCCTCAGCACAGATACGACCAATTTGACGCTCTCGAACGGTTCGTTAATACAGGTCGACTATGCGTCGACCGTCACGTTCGTCACCGGGACGGGCCAGCAGGGCTATCTCTCTCCTCCGGGAAACGGCGGATTGGGCTACGTGAATTTCGCCAACGCGCAGTTCCAGATCTCTGGCCAGTTTGCAGATGTGACAGCGCTTCCCTTCTCTGCGAGCTTCGATTCCGCCAATGTGGTTCCCGGCCAAAACGTCACCGTCACCACACAGGCTACGGCCACAGCGGGGGGGCCGGCATACACTCCCCTGACGACCATGACGCTGACTCCGCAGACGGTCAACGGCACTGTCACCGGGATATCGACAGCCGGAGGTTTCACAACCTACACGGTAACGCTGGCGGCATATGATCTTTTCCCGCAATTTGCTGTCCAGCCGGGGCAGACGACCCTGCTCACGAACCCCAGCACGGTGGTCGTCTACGCTGACAGCAGCACGCAGATGCTGAATTCGAGTTCAGTCAGCGTGGGCGGCGTCTTCCGATTCTACGGACTCGTCTTCAATAACAACGGAGCCCTGACCATGGACTGCGCCCAGGTGACCGACGGAGTGGCGGAGTAACGGGTTAGCCTGTCTCAGATGCCCGCTGCGCAGCCCTCACCGGCATGGGTCGTCAGCCGCGAGAGATTCTCCGGCGACAGATGGAAGCGTTTGCCCCAGGTCTAGAGAACGCGACCCGCATCGGGCAGCAACTCCCATAAAAACGCCTCTATCCGGGCATGCCCGTGGGTCGCTGAACCGAGGAACAACCCTATTCAATTAAATCGCTTTTATCAGCACTTCCTGCGCTTTCCTATGCACCCAAGCATCTATAATGGGCGAGTGTTCCGGAGAAGGCAGATGAAGCTGCGCAGCACGGACGTTCGGGTGTTCCTTGTCGTTTGCATGGGAATGATGCTCTTATTCCGCCAGGTTCCATGCGCCTGCGCGCAGCAAACCCAGAGAGCGGAGGGAGCCCAGAGAACAGAGGGAGCCGAGGGAGCCCAGAGGGCCGCTTACCTCAACCCGGCGCTACCTCCCGAGGTGCGGGCCAGAGATCTGGTGAGCCGCATGACGCTGGAGCAGAAGGTCTCGCAGTTGGTCAATCAGGCACGCGCGATTCCCTCGCTCCATGTGCCCGCCTACGACTGGTGGAGTGAGGCCCTGCACGGGGTCGCCGTCGATGGCACAACCGAGTTTCCGGAGCCCATCGGTCTCGGCGCCACCTTCGACGCGCCGGCAATTCATGCGATGGCGGTGGACATCGGGGTAGAGGGCCGCATCGTACATGCCCAGGCAATGCGCGCCGGCGGCTCAACCATCTTTCATGGCCTGGACTTCTGGGCGCCCAACGTCAACATCTTTCGCGATCCCCGCTGGGGCCGCGGCCAGGAGACCTACGGAGAGGACCCCTACCTCACCGGCCGCATGGCGGTTGCGTACGTGACCGGAATGCAGGGCGACGATCCCTACTACTATCGCGTCATTGCAACCCCCAAACACTTTGACGTGCATAGCGGGCCGGAGCCGACGCGCCACTTCGCGGATGTGGACGTCAGCCGGCACGATGAGGTGGACACCTATGAACCAGCGTTCCGCGCCGCCATCGTCGAAGGGCACGCGGGATCGATCATGTGCGCCTACAACGCCATCAACGGCGAGCCGGCCTGCGCGAATCAATATCTGTTGCAGGATCTACTGCGCGGCGCATGGAGCTTCCAGGGGTACGTGGTCTCCGATTGCGACGCCGTGCAGGATATCTTCCATGGCCATCACTATCGCCCTACCCAGGCGCAGTCTTCCGCCATCTCCCTGGAACGCGGCATGGACAACGAATGCGCCGACTTTCTGGCCACCGTGAAGGACGATCACGATTACAAGCCATTTCTCGAGGCCGTGCAACAGGGGTATCTGAGCGAAGGCGCCGTCGATACGGCGCTGGTGCGGTTGTTCACCGCGCGGATCAAGCTCGGGATGTTCGCCCCTCCGGGAACCGATCCTTACGCGAAGATGGACGAGAAGGATCTGAATAGCCCCGCACATCGCGCGCTCGCTCTCCAGTTAGCCGACGAGTCGATGGTGTTGCTGAAGAACGATGGCACGCTTCCGCTCAAGCCTGGAATCCGCAACATCGCCGTGGTCGGGCCGCTAGCCGACCAGACGCGCGTTCTCCTGGGCAACTACAACGGCTTCCCAACCCAAACCGTTTCGATGCTCGAGGGATTGAAGGCCGAGTTCCCTAACGCGAAGATTACCTACGTTCCGGGAACGCAGTTTCTCCATGAAGATGGGACGCCCATACCTGGCAGTCTGCTGACGACGCCGGAGGGTAAACCTGGCCTACAGGCTACCTACACGGGCCTGCATGGAGTGGAGCTGTCTCCCGGGGCCGCACCAAAGCCGTTCCTGCGTCGCTCGGAGCCGAATGTGGATCTGAGCGAGAGCTCGTTGCCTGCCGAGGTGCTGCATAAGAACTCCTTCGGCGTCGAATGGACGGGCTCTCTTACCCCACCCCAATCCGGCGATTACCTGATCGGGGTTCGTGCGGACGGATCCTTCAGCGTCAAGGTCGACGGCAGGGAGATGGCACAGGAGTACAGAACTCACGGTGTGGAATCGAAGCTGGGCCGGGTGCGCCTGGAGAAGGGACAGAAGGTTGCGCTGAGCGTGCAGTACGGCGCACCTGGCACGGGAGAGCCCAGCGCGCAACTCATCTGGGCACCGGTCGATAACACGCCATCGCCGGAGGCGATTGCCGCCGCCAGACAGGCCGATGTGGTCCTTGCCGTGGTAGGCATTACCAGCCAGCTCGAAGGCGAAGAGATGCCGGTGAGTGAACCTGGATTTCTCGGCGGCGACCGCACCAGCATCGATCTACCGGAGCCGGAGGAGGCCTTGGTGGAGGCGGTCGCGCATACCGGCAAGCCGCTGGTGGTGGTATTGATGAATGGCAGCGCGCTGGCTGTGAACTGGATTCAGGATCATGCCAACGCGGTTCTCGATGCGTGGTATGCCGGCGAAGAGGGCGGCGCCGCCATCGCCGACACGCTGAGCGGGAAGAATGATCCCGGCGGAAGACTGCCGGTGACGTTCTACAAAGGCGTGAGCCAACTGCCCAACTTCGAAGATTATTCCATGGGGAATCGGACCTACCGGTACTTCACGGGCAAGCCGCTCTTTCCCTTTGGCTACGGCTTGAGCTATACCAGCTTTCACTATAGCGGCCTCCTCGTGCCTCAGGCGCCGGTCTCCGCCGGCGATCCGGTGAGCGCAAGCGTAACGGTCACAAATACGGGCCGGGTTGCGGGCGACGAGGTGGTACAGCTTTACCTCACGTTTCCGCCTGTCGCCGGGGCCCCACGCATCGCTCTGCGCGGCTTCCAGCGCATTCATCTCTCCCCTGGCGAGAGCCGTCAGGTTCACTTCGAGCTCCAGCGCCGCGACCTGAGCATGGTAACGGAGGCGGGACAGCCCATCATCGCCAAGGGCGATTACACCCTGAGCATTGGCGGTGGCCAACCAGGTACAGGAGCTCCGCACCTCAGCGGACACTTCCACATCGCCGGCCAAATCGCGCTGACGCAGTAAGCAGGAAGCGGAAAATGGGAGGTGCGTCCTACAGATCGTCCATGATCCGCATGGAAGCGTAGGGCAAACACCGCTTGCCCTACTCCCTCCGGAGATCTGCTCTTGGTTCGGATCCTGCGGACCTCAATCTCCGCGGCCGCCCCAATCGCCATGCGTCCGCATCCCGTGAACATGGTCGCGCAGCTTGGCCCACTGCTGTTCCGTCAACTCCCCTCGAATGTTCAGCAACATCTTCGCATTTGTCTTTTCCAGATCGGCTCGCGTATCCGCAATCTTATCGATTTGCACCATCGCCTTTGCCTCATCGAACGGCGACGCATTCAACAGAGGCCCCAGCATCAGTTGCTCCTCCTGTAACGTAGCGTGCAGATGAATCAGTTGCACCCGGCTCTGTAAAAACAGATCGCCGATCTGCTTCTGTTGTGCCGCTGTCAGACCCAGGAGCGCCGCCACCTGCGAGTTCCTCCACCACAACCCGAGCGGCAGCATGGAATCGCCGCCTCCCCAGCCTTGCATCGGTCTGCGGCCCATCCGATACATCCCTCCATGGTCCATCTCTCCGTGGCCCCAATCATGCCGTGGCCCCCAGGCCATGCATCCTTGGTCGGGGCGTTCTCCCGGCGCTCCCGGCTGCGCCATGCCGGGAGCAGGCGTCCCCGTGCCCGGTTGCCCGGTTGCCGGGGGCGGACCACTCTGCGCTCTCGCCGCGCGAACGCCCACCACCAACGGCGCCGCCAGCAGAAGCGTAGCTACCAGCAGAAGCGGGGCCGCCAGCAGAAGCGTAGCTGCACTCAGTCTCTTGTTCGTCATTCGTTCTCCTTTGGATTCATGGTCGTGTCACTCGCACTCGCAGACGCTTCCCTGGCCGTCAAGGGAAGCATCGCCCGCGGCAGGGAGGTCCCCAGATCCTGCTGAATCTCGCTCATCAACTGCTCGTCAGACATCGTAGAGACTGTGGAGGCCGTGGAGACCGTGGAGGCCGTGGAGACCGTGGAGGCAGTGGAAACCGCTCCCCGCACCTGTGCTCCGGTCGCCGGCTCGGCCACTGCAACCGCAATACGTTCCGGTCTCCGATGCGGCATCGTGGGAACCGCAATGCATAACACCGCGGCCGCAACCACAAGACTCCACAGCACGCTCGGCATCCGGCGCTTTGCTGCCGGCATCACCGCGGACCTCCGATGCAGCTCCGCTGCCGCGATCACCGCGCCGCGCAGACTGTTAAGAGATGCTTCGAGCGACTCCAACTCCATCGAGCAATGGTCGCACTCGCGCAGATGCGCCAAGCGTTCTCGCATCTCCGCGTTTCGCATCTCCGCGTCTCGCATCTCAGGACGCATGAGCAACGCGTCCATCTGTTCGCTGGTCAGGTGATCGCTTTTCATCTCCGTCCTCGCTTTCTCGTGCCCGCCGTGTGTCCCCCGCGAATCTGGTCCAGCGCGCGATATAGATGACTCTTCACGGTCGGCAACGGCATATTCATGATCTTCGCAATCTCCGCCAACTCCGCCTCTTCGATAAACCGCAGCAGAAAGATGGCGCGCTGCGGACGGGAGAGCTTTTCCACCTTCTGCCAGATCTGTTCCAGCTCCTGCTGCGCAATCAGCTTCGCCTCCGCCGAGCGTTCCGCATGCGGTAGCTGCAACTTCAAGTCGTCGACGCTCACCGCCGTCTCCTGTACCCGCTTCCAGAAACGAAACGCCTCCGTCCGCGTATGGCTGCGCAGGAGGTTCGCCGCAAGGTAGGTCAGCCAGGTGGCAATCGAGCACTCACCGCGAAAACTTGCCCTCGTCCGCCATGCGTTCAGGAAGGTGTCCTGGGTCAACGAGAGCGCCACATCGCGATCGCGCACGGCCAGCAACAGGAAACGGAAGATCCTCGCCTCATACAATGCATACACGGCCGCAATGTCATCGAAGGGCGTGACCTGCTCGGCCGCATTCTCTGCCAGCGCCAGTTCGCCGGATTGGATACCCTGCTCGGCCATCATGCGTTGTGCCCGCTCATCCTCAACCATCCCTATGGATAGAGACGCCGGCGCCGCCAGGAAGACTACATGTTGTACAAATTTTCGCAGCGTCCTGCGCGGACGGCGGGAGGCTTCGCGTGGCCAAGCTGAAAGCGACGTGCGTCTTGGGCGGAAAGAAGCCGGGCGCCACCCCAGCGGTGGGAAGAACACCCGCCGGGGAAGCCGATACGCCCTGGCCCTGGAGTTTCTCCTTCGTTTAGGCCAGCAAAGCACTGTATCAGGGACGGAGCCGTAGCCAAGGCTTTCGCTTGCAGCGATACGGACTTTAGAGGCTGCGGAAAAACACGATGCTTTGCAAGGGAGCGGCTTTCGCTTGAAGGGTTCGGGCTTCAGCCCGTGCATAAAGACAACAAAATCAGTGGGCTTGAGCCCCTGAGGGAATGCATTCGGGCGGATTTCGACCGCAACAAGGCCTTTTCCCGCAACCTCTTTCACCCGTCGATCAAAGCAGCACAAGCAGCACGGGGCCGGTTGCGGCACGGCGAACCTCGCGCCCTGCTACAAAACACCTTTGACCGCGTGGGTCAGCGTGGGTCAGCGCATCGCCACGCTATCTTGGAAGCGATCTGCTAGTCCCCGTCATCGGACAGGCTGTGGTGCCGAACATCGGCGCCACGCACCCAGAAGATCACGTCCTCGGCGATATTCGTAGCGTGGTCTCCAATCCGCTCCAGGTTGCGCGAGATGATCAGGGCACTCAACGCCTGCGACGCCAGCTCCGGCTTCTCCTTGAGCAGTTCCCCGAGCGCGCGAAATGCATCCCCGTTCATATCATCCACCTGGTCGTCCAGCATCAGCACCGACTGCGCCATCTGGGCATCGCCTTCGATAAACGCTTGCAGCGCCTTGCGCACCATCGTCGCCGCCAGCAGCGCCATCCGCGGAATATCCACCGGCATTTCCACCTTTGCCTGGCTGTTCAGGTCGAGCACCCGGCTAGCGATATTCACCGCCTGGTCCCCCATCCGCTCCAGGTCCACATTGATCCGGATGACCGAAAGGATAAAGCGCAGGTCAACCGCCATCGGCTGTTCCATCGCAATCAGATCCAGCGCCATCTCGTCGATCTCACGCTCCATGCGGTTGATCGCCGGCTCCGACCTCTTCACCAGATCGCACAACCCCTCATCGCGCGAGGAGTACGCCTCCGTCGCCCTCTGAATCGCCTGCTCTACCAGGCCCGCCATCACCAACAAGCGCTCCTTCAACTCATCCAGACTTTGCTGAAACTTGATTCGTATCATCCGAACCTCCCAGTGATGTAGTCCTCGGTGCGCTTATCCGAGGGGTTCGTGAAGATCTTGGTCGTCGCCGCAAACTCTACCAGCTTGCCCATGAGGAAGAACCCGGTGTTCTCCGCCACACGAGCCGCTTGTTGCATGTTATGCGTCACAATCACGATGGTGTACTGGCTCTTCAACTTAAAGATCAGATCCTCGATCTTCGCCGTCGAAACCGGATCGAGCGCACTGGCCGGCTCGTCCATCAACAGCACCTCCGGATCCACCGCCAGCGCGCGCGCGATGCATAAACGCTGCTGCTGGCCGCCGGAGATTCTCGCTCCCGACTTCTTCTTCAGGTCGTCCTTCACCTCATCCCACAGCGCCGCCTGCTTCAGCGAGCGTTCCACCACCTCGTCCAACACACGCTTCTTACGAAACCCGTTCAGCTTCAATCCGCTGGCCACGTTGTCGTAGATCGACATGGTCGGAAATGGATTCGGACGCTGAAACACCATGCCAACCCGCCGCCGGATCTCTACCGGCGTCGCATCCTGGTAGATATCGATGTTCCCCATGCGCACCGACCCCTCGGCACGCGCCCCGGGGGTGGTCTCATGCATCCGGTTCAGGCAACGCACAAACGTCGACTTTCCACAGCCGGAAGGCCCGATCAGAGCGGTTGCGTGGTTGGCCGGAATCTGCAGGCTCACATCCTTTAGCGTATGCACCGGGCCATACCAGGCGTTCAAACCTTCGACGTGAATGTCGACTCCCACTAACTTCCTCCCTTGAGTGCACCGCGGCTGGCAAAGATCCGCACCAGCGTCACCGAACCCATAATCAACATGATCAGCACCAGCGCGCCGCCCCATGCCAGGCGGTGCCACTCCTCATACGGCGAGATCGCATAGACGTAGATCTGCAGCGGCAGAGCCGCAATCGGCTGGCTCAGATCGAAGCTCCAGAATTGATTGCCAAAGGCCGTAAACAGCAGCGGCGCCGTCTCGCCCGCAATCCGCGCAAACGCCAGCATGCAGCCTGTAATAATACCCGGAGAGGCCGTCCGCAGGCTTACCGACAACACCGTCCGCCACTTGGGAATGCCCAGCCCCAGCGCCGCCTCACGCACCGGATTCGGCACCATGGCCAGCATCTCCTCGGTCGTGCGCGCCACCATCGGCACCATCATGATCGCTAGTGCCACGCCGCCGGCGAGCCCGGAAAAATGTTGCTGCCTGACCACCAGCAGAGCGTATGCGACGATGCCCATCACAATCGAAGGCACGCCGTTGAGCACATCCGCTGTGAACCGCACGGCCGAACCCAACCACTTCCCGCGCGCATACTCGGCCAAATAGACACCCGCACCAATACCCAGCGGTATTCCCAGCCCGCTGGCCAGCGCCAGAATCGCCGCCGAACCGGCAATTGCGTTTGCCATACCGCCCCCCGGCTCACCCACAGGCACCGGTACGTGCGTAAAGAAGGCAAGATTCAGCGATCGCCCACCTTTGTAAAGCAGATAGCCAACAATCGCAACCAGTGGAGTCAGCACCACGATCGTGCTGACAATCGAGATCACCGTCACCAAGTGATCCATCAAGGTCCGGCGAAGACTCAGGAGTCGCAACACCGCGCGCGAGCGAACCGGTAAGACACTCATCCGTGGGCACTCCTCGCATCGCCGCGCATCACCGCCCAGACCATCAGGCGCGCGATCGCGTTAACCGCAATCGTCACCAGGAAGAGCGCCAGGCCGATCTCGATCAGAGCGCTCAGGTAGAGGTTTCCGGTAGCTTCCGTAAACTCGTTCGCAATCACACTGGCCAGGGTGTATCCCGGCGCAAAGAGATTCCTGACGATATTCGGGTGATTGCCGATGACCATCGTAACGGCCATCGTTTCGCCAAGCGCGCGTCCCAGCCCCAGGATCACCGACCCAACAATGCCCATGCGCGCGTTGCGCAGCACCCCAATCCGCAGCATCTCCCAGCGCGTGGCGCCCAGCGCCAGCACCGCCTCACGCTGGTTGATCGGAACCGCCCGCATCACGTCCCGGCTGATCGAGCTGATGATCGGGAAGATCATGATCGCCAGGATCACCGCGGCCGAAAACATGCCCACCCCGAAGTTTGGCGCGGCAAAGAATCCTGTCCAACCGAGGTACTTCAGAAGTACCGGCCCCACCTGGTCGCGAATGATCGGCACCAGAACGAAGATGCCCCAAAGCCCGTACACCACGCTCGGTATCGCCGCCAATAGCTCCGTAAGGAAGGAGATCGGCCCACGCAGAAACTTCGGACAGATATCCAGCAAAAAGATGGCGACAGCCAGCGCCAGCGGCACCGCCATGAACACCGCCAGCAGCGACGACAGCACCGTGCCATATACAAACGACAACGCCCCGAACTGGCCTGCAACCGGATCCCATGTCTCGGTGACAAAGAACTTCCACCCAAATGCCGCAAGCGAAGTTCGCGAGCTGCCAATCAGCACGAAGAGGATCAGGAGAACGATCGCGAAGATCACCAGCGCACAGATCGTCATCACGCTCGCGAACGCGCTATCGGTCTGACGCCCGGAACTCTTCGACTGCAGGAAGCTGCGCACAACCGACGGGGCCGCGGGCGTTGTTACCACCGGCGTGTCTGCCGCCCGGGCCAGCATCGGCACCTTGATCAGAGGCCCTGCCAGCTTAGGCGCCGCGGGGGCCGTCGGGGTGAGGGGTGGCGGAATGGTCTTCGGTTGATCCATCAGTTACTTCGTTGGGCCTTCTATAACTGTATTAAAAAAATGTGAATGGACCGTGAATTTCAGCCCGTGAATGGAGGTAGCCCTGGGGAGACGGCCAATGGAAAGACAGGGGCTTTCCATGCCCGACCTATAGACGCTCCTACTCAGAACCCTGAAAGGAGGGCGGCTTCCGAGCCTGTGCTGCATGAACTCAGGCGCTTCGCTCGATCGTTTCAGGCGGCGAAACGGCGAAAGAAGACAGGGGGCCTGCCATCGCTGCGCAGCCCCCCAGCTCCGTATCAGTGGACTTGCTGGATCGTCTTCCGCAGCATCGCCACCACCTCCGGCGGCAGCGGGGCGTAGGTCATGCCAGCCGCCTCGGACTCGCCGTGGTCCAGCATCCACTCCAGAAAGTCGTTCATGACCTTACCCTTGGCCGGTGAATCGAACGGCACCGGGACCAGCAGCCATGTAAACGATGAGATCGGATACGAGTTCGCACCGGGCGCATTCGTGATGGACACGCGGTAGTCCGCCGGCATATTCTTCGCCGCTCCCGCCGCCGCATCGCTCACCGTCTCCGTGGACGCCTTGATCCAGTTTCCCGCCGGGTTCTTCACCAAGCCATACAGGATGTGGTTCTGCACGGCGTAGATCAACTCCACATAGCCAAACGAGTAGGGAGTGTTGCTAATCGTGCCGGATACGCCTTCGTTCCCCTTTCCCCCTACGCCCAGCGGCCACTGCACCGACGTATTCTTTCCAATCCTGGATGCAAACGTCGGGCTCACCTTGCTCAGAAAATCCGTCCAGATGTAGGTTGTGCCGGATCCATCCGAGCGATACACCGGCAGAATTGTCTGACCCGGCAGCTTGACGCCGGGATTGTCCTTCACCAACCGAGGATCGTTCCACTTCGTAATCTTGCCCAGGTAGATATCGGCGATCACATCGGGGGAGAACTTCAGCTCCTGCGTAACCCCGGGAATGTTATAAGACGGCACCACGCCGCCCAGAACGGTTGGAATGTGAACGATCTTGACCTTGTTGTTGTTGGCGGCGGCGGCAGCCAGTTGCTGGTCGGTCATCGGTCCGTCGGAGGCGCCGAAATCGACAATGCCCTGCGAGACCTGCCGGATGCCGGCTCCCGATCCCACCGACTGGTAGTTGATCTGAACGCCTGGATGCGAAGCGCAGTACTCGCTGAACCACCGCGAGTAGATCGGATACACAAAGGTTGATCCCGCTCCGGTCAAATGCACCGACCCTTCCGCCGTCGAACCTGAGTTCGACTTACAACCGAGCGGCGTCAGTATCAGCGCACCCCGCCCCCATCTCCCTCTGCCATCAGGGGATGTAGTAACGCATACTGATGTGGATCATCGGATCTTCCGCGCGCGGGCCGCTGGGGCCAGTGGGCAAACCAGTGGTTGTCGAGATATTATTCCCCGACCACAAGTTCCGCTGCAGGTAGCTGTAGGTCACCCAGTACTGCAGTCGCCCATACTTCGGGTTGTCGATCACACGATAGATGAAGCCGGCCATCGGCTCCTGAATGTACCGCGTAGGCGAGTTGCAGTTGGCTGCGACGATCGATCCGCCCGTGCTGGAACCAGGATTCGCTCCAATCGCATAACACCCCGTGTCTACCAGGTTCGGCGCGCCATAGCCCATCAACGCGCCCGTCTCGGAGGTGTACACCGTGCGCTGATCGTACTCACCGCCGTAGTAGGCAAATACATCCAGCTTCCTGGTCGGGTGAACGGTCACGCTGGTCAACCCGTGATAGTTGCGGATCGGCTCCAGCGTGCCATCCGGCTTCACCGTGGCGTCAGCCAACTGCGAGGCGCCATAACGGCCCACACCTGGTCCGGCCATCGCCTGCAGCGCGATATCGAAGTATTGGTTCGGCGTCACGCGCACCGCGCCAAATACGCCGCCCGCGTCCGCCGTATGGCTCACCGACGGGCCCGGGGAATAGGTGTAGCCCGAGGCCGCACTCGCGGTCAGGATGGGATAGTAGTAGTCGCGCATGAAGCGCGCCAATCCACCAATCTCAGCATGCACATGGGCCAAATCGAGCGCCACCTTCACCATAAAGTCAGGAGCAACATTGTTGTAGTTGCCAAAACGCTGCTGCACGCGAATGCCCGGTTGACGAGTCCAGTTGTAGCCGACCATATACTGCGGATCGATGGTTGCCGGCACGATTTCGGTCCGGGCATCGGTTCCCTTGGCGTCTTCAGTCACCAGCGACCACATCTGCCCGCCCGTCACTGCGAATCCGCTTGCTGCGGCAAACTGGCCCCAGATCTGCCGTTGACGCAGCACATAGCTGTTGCTCTCATTGCTGTTGGAGGTGATGCCGGTGCCCAGCCAGTCCACCTCGTAGTAGCCCGAAATCTTATAGCTCCCCGGACCACCCGTTGCATACAGGGTCACACGGCTCTGACGCCCGGAGAAGTTCAGCTCGTCGATGTGCCCTTCATTCGCGCCCGGCAAGGGGATCGCATTGAACGGCGTGTTGATGCCTGAGTTCACCGTGTGTTGCCGCCACACACCCTCAAACGCGGCAAAGCCGCCGGGCGTGAGCGTCATACCTTTGAAGTGCAGACTGGAGGGATCATTGATCTCATGCTCCAGCTTCTTCTCGCGCAGCTCCGTCTCCGCATTCAACTCGACCGTAGTCATCTTCATCGCGGCCACGCTGTTGGAGGCGGCCGTCGCCTTCCACTTGCTCTTTTCGGCTGCCGCCTGGGCCTGCGCCGCCGCAGCCGACGCCGCCGCAGCCTGCGTCTGCGCCGCCGCAGCCGTCTGCTGCGCCGCCGTTACATCTCCGCTCTTGGCGGAGATCAGCGCCTTCAGCGCATCAATCTGCTTCTGCTGCGCCTTCAGCGTCTCCCGCATCTCACGCAGTTCGATCTCTTCGGCTGTCTCTTTATGGTGCTTGGGATGTTTTACCTTCTTTGCTTGAACGGCGGTAGAAGGCGAACCTCCATCTGTCGTCTGGGCTCTCATGGGAAGCTGGGTTCCCACCAGCATCATGGCGATCAGCGCAAAACTCGACAGCCTCATTCGTCTCATCATTCCTCAGGACGAATGGCTAAGTCACGCCGCTTCGCGTGATCCCTTCTACAAGCTCCTTGCCTGTTCTGTCCGTGTCCCGATCCTCGCAACCCTGTATGAATGAACAGACAACAAATGATGAATAGAGGGTTAATAACTTATCAGTCTGTGGCAAACGTCAGGATGATGGGAGAACCATCCCTGGTGCTCAGAACCCCGTTGATTTTTTTTGCCGCTACAGCGTGGCTAAAGAGGCTGCGGAAGACTCGATGCTTTGAAAGGGCGCGGCTTTTTGCGGTCTACTTCGCTCAGGATGACAGATTTCTGGGGGCACTGGAGAGATACAACCTCATATCTGTGAAATAGGGAATAGAGAAACATGGCCTTTTCCGGAACCTCTTCAGCCGCGCCCTTGCAAAACCACACGTTCACCACAGTCTGTCGCCGGCAACTCAGAGGATTCCTTTAGTTGGAACTGCCGCCTTCAATCGGCTCTCGCGGCGAAGCTGCGCACAGCAGCGTGAAGCAGAATCTGCTTCCCCGGCCCAGCTCGCTCTCCACCCATATCCGCCCCCGGTGCGCCTCCACAATGTGCCTAGCGATCGCCAGCCCCAGCCCGGTTCCACCCGACTCCCGCGATCGCGTCTTGTCTACCCGATAGAACCGTTCGAACAGCCGGCCCAGATGCTCGGACGAGATCCCGGGGCCAAAGTCCTCGACACAGAACCGCACCTCCTGCGGCGCCGCGGGCAGAATCGCCGCGGACAGCACCACCAGCGCCCCCTCCTGCGTCCTCCCCGGCTCCGCGTGGAGGGAGTTCGCCGACCGCACCCCATAGTTCAGCGCATTCTCAATCAGGTTGCTGAATACCTGCAGAATCGCATCCAGGTCCGCAATCACCTCCACGTCTGGAAACTCCGCAACCTCCAGGACTCCATATTTCTCCCGCGCCAGCGCCGCCACCGCGGCCTCGGCCTCGCGGAGCAGAGTGCCCACCTCCACCGGCCGCAGCCGCAGTTTCTGCTCCCCGGAGTCCACCCGGGCCATCGCCAGCAGGTCATCGGTCAGCCTTCCCATCCGTTTCGCGCTCTTGTAGATCGCCTCCAGAAACTCCCGCACATCTGGCGTAAAAGACGATCCTGTCCGCTCGTCCTCGAGCAGGGTCTCCACATATCCTGAGATCGAGGTCAGCGGGGTACGCAGTTCATGGCTCACATTGGCCACAAACTCCCTCTGCGTCCGCTCCACCTGCTCCACCCGGGTAATGTCCTGCATCACCACCACCGCTCCACCCTCCGGCATCGGCGCCGCGCTCACCGCAAAGATTCCGCCCAAGGCCAACGACACCGGCCGCTTCTCCGCATAGCGCCCGTGCTCCAGCACCGTCTGCACGCACTCCAGCACCTCCGGCGAGCGAATCGTCTGCACCAGCGAGCGCCCCGCACGCACACTTCCCGACGAGTCCGCCACCAGTCTGTGCATCCGCACATTCGCCCACACAATCCGTCCCGACGCGTCCACGCTCGTCACCGCGTCCTGCATCGAGTCCAGCAGCGCCTCCAGCTTCCCTCGGCTCTCCGCACTCGCCGCCAACTGCCGCGCCACCTCCAGCGCCGCCCCTTGCAGCGCATCCATCAGCGGCTCCAACTGCCGATACGGCGCCTCCGGCCACACCTGCTCGTGCTTCACCAGCGCCACCACCGCCGGCTCCACCGCCTCCATCGCCTCGGTCAGTACGCTGGTTGCCCACGCAGCCATCCACAACGCCACCACCAGCCCCGCGCCCACCGCCATCCACCACTGCGGCAGCAACAGCACGGCTACGCCCACCACCGCGTACCCCAGCAACATGCGCCACAGCAGCGCCCAGTATAAGCTCTTTCGCAACCAGGACCTCATGCCAGTGAGACTACTCCTCGGTTGCCGCGCCCGCCGTGCTACCCACCGTCTCCCGCAACTTGGGAAGATCAAACCGATAGCCGGCGCCGCGCATCGTCTTCAAAAAACGTGGCGTCTCCGGATCCAGTTCGATCTTCTCCCGGATCCGCCGCACATACACATCCACGCTTCGCGGTGTCACAAACCGCGCATCACCCCATACCGCGTCCAGCAGATGGTCGCGGCTGAAGACCCTGCCCGGATGCCGCGCCAGGTACTCCAGCAACCGGAACTCGGTCGCCGTCGTCGTCACCAGCACGTTGTTCACCCGCAGTTGCATCGAGTTCCCATCGATCTCCAGCGCGTCGATCGAGAGCACCGGCGAACCGTCCGCGCCCTCTACCGGCCGCTCGAAGCGCCGCAACACCGCCTTGACCCGCGCCAGCAACTCGCGCATCGCGAACGGCTTCGTAATATAGTCATCGGCGCCCAGTTCCAGCCCTTGCACCCGGTCGTTCTCCGCGGCGCGCGCCGTCAAAAAGATAATCGGAACGCTGGCTAGGACCGGGTTCTGCCGCAGCCTGCGACACAGATCCAGCCCATCCCCTCCGGGCACCATAATGTCCAGGAGAAACAGCGCTGGCCGTTGCTGCTCGGCATCCAGCACGATGCTTCCCACTGCCGGATACGTCCGCACAACATACCCTGCGCCCTCCAGCTGATACTGCACCAGCCGCCGGATGTCGGCATCATCTTCCAGAACGAAGACTACCTGACTCACACGCTCTCCAGGCCGCGTCGACACACCCACGTCCGCGTTCAGATTACCCCACCGTACCCGCTCATTTGAATAAAATTCAATAAATCGTGCTCAGACGGACCTGGACACCCCTCCGCCCTTGCGTTTCGCAATAAAAAAGCCCACCGCGGGGGTGGGCTTTTTCGTGAATTATGCCGGCGATCACCTAATCTCCCACACACTTACGCGTGCAGTACCATCGGCCCGACGAGGCTTAACTTCCGTGTTCGGGATGGGAACGGGTGGAACCCTCGTAGTAAACTCACCGGCAAATTGTCAAACGATCGCAGCGCGTGGCGCGATTGTTCACAACTGAATAGATTGAGCAGACTATATACCGATACATCCTACGGCTCTGTTTCCGAATCTCGAATCTCGGAAAACAGACGTAGTTCCATCTTTATAACTACAAAGCTTGTATTGAATGACTCCAGAACAATGACAAAACATTGCGCAGAGTAAATTCTATGGACAAGCCGAACGGGCGATTAGTACTGGTAAGCTACACGCATTACTGCGCTTCAACCTCCAGCCTATCAACCAGGTGGTCTTCCTGGGCCCTTCATTTCCCTTACGGGTTGGGAGATCTCATCTTAGAGCGTGCTTCCCGCTTATATGCATTCAGCGGTTATCACAACCGAACTTCGCTACCCAGCCGTGCCATTGGCATGACAACTGGAACACAAGAGGTTCGTCCATCCCGGTCCTCTCGTACTAAGGACAGCCCTCTTCAAATCTCCTACGCCCACAGCAGATAGAGACCGAACTGTCTCGCGACGTTCTGAACCCAGCTCACGTACCGCTTTAATAGGCGAACAGCCTAACCCTTGGAACCTTCTACAGCTCCAGGATGCGATG
>JABEBX010020533.1_pt1 | contig 20408 bp, 18 predicted proteins | sample 7245971 | NCBI WGS metagenome assembly JABEBX01 (sample SAMN14506365, study PRJNA622280) | hot springs metagenome | biome: hot spring [ENVO:00000051]|acidic hot spring [ENVO:00002120]; feature: spring [ENVO:00000027]|sediment [ENVO:00002007]; material: sediment environment [ENVO:01001048]... | reverse complement strand
TCGTCGGCAGCGTCAGATGTGTATAAGAGACAGGGGCTTGTAGACCCGCAGGCTGGGATTGACAAGCAGACCATAGCGGTAGAAGCGCTCGATGTCGTTCCCCTTGAAAGTCGAGCCATCGCCCCAGATATCGATATCATCCTCCTTCATGGCGGCGACCAGCATGGTGCCAGTGACAGCACGGCCGATGGGCGTGGTGTTGAAATAGGTGATCCCCGCGGTCGAGATGTGAAAAGCGCCTGCCTGCAACGCGGCGATGCCCTCGCGAACCAGCGGGCCGCGGCAGTCGACGAGGCGGGCCTTTTCGGCGCCGTATTCGAGGGCCTTGCGCGGAATGGCGTCGTAGTCGGACTCATCGGGCTGGCCGAGGTTGGCCGTGTAGGCGTAGGGGATGGCTCCCTTCTGCCTCATCCAGTGCAGCGCGGCGGAGGTGTCAAGCCCTCCGGAAAAAGCAATGCCAACCTTCTGACCGACGGGCAGGGATTCGAGAATAATAGGCATGTGTCTCCTTAAAAACAGGGATCAGTGACCGGAGATTAAGGCAGGCCGGCGCGTTGATGCCGAGCCTTGCATCCGCTGACGATGAGATCGCCAACCGCAGATCATGAACTACCGATCACCGGCCCCCGACCCCTGAAAACTTGCTTACATTGGACAGGCCGCCCAGCAGCAGAAGCAGCAGCGCCTTCTGCGCGTGGAGGCGATTCTCGGCCTGCTCGAAGACAATCGACTGCGGCGAGTCGATGACCGCGTCGGTCACCTCCTCATTGCGCCGCGCGGGCAGGCAATGCATGAAGACCGCATGTGGCGCGGCTTTGCTCATCAGCGACTCGTTGACCTGGAAGGGCCGGAAGATCGGCGCGCGCTTGGTTGACTCGTGCTCCATGCCCATGCTCACGCAGACGTCGGTGTAAACCGCGTCGGCGCGCTCCACGGCGGCCTGCGGATCCTGCAGCAGGCGAATTCCGCATCCGTTTGCCTCTGCTATCTCGCGCGCTTTGGTCACGATCTCGATGTCGGGCGAATAGCCGCGAGGCGTAGCCACAGTCACATTCGCGCCGAGTTGCGCGCCTGCCAGCATCAGTGAGTGACAGACGTTGTTGCCGTCGCCCACGTAGGTGAAGTTGAGCCCGGTCACTGTGCCGAAATGCTCTTCAAGGGCCATGAAGTCGGCCAGCGCCTGGCACGGGTGCTCGAAGTCAGAGAGAGCGTTGATGACGGGCACTGTGGCGTTGGCGGCCATCTCGGTGATGGTGTCGTGCGCGTAGGTGCGCAGCACGATCACGTCGACCCATCGCTCCAGGTTGCGCGCCACATCGGCGATGGTTTCGCGCTCGCCGAGAGGCTGGTTCGTCTGATCGACGAAGATGGCGTTGCCGCCCAGGGTGTTAATGCCGGTCTCAAAGGCGAGGCGCGTGCGCAGGCTGGCCTTCTCGAACATCAGCACCATCTGTTTGCCGTCAAGAGCGCGGCGGTACTCGCCGGGGTTGCTCTTCACGTCGCGGCCAAGTTTGAGAATGGCGCGCACTTCGCTGCTCGACAGATCGGCAATCGAGCACAGATCCTCGCCGGCCATACGCGCCGCAGCGGCAAGAATATCGGGGTCTTTCTCAACGGGAACAGCGGTTCCCTTGCCTTCCATGGTAGCTCTGCTAGCCATTGTGCTTCCCTCCCGCGGACGCGCTGCGCGCCGCCGCGTGTTCCAGAAAGATTTCGTTCAGCGCGGCGATTGCCGTATCGACGTGACCGCGCTCGAGAATGAACGGAGGCAGGAAGCGCAGGACGGTATCGCTGGTGCAATTGATGAGTATACGGCGCTTGAGCATCTCGGCAACGGTGAGCTTGGCCAGATCGGCCGAATCGAGCTCGGCTGCAACCATCAGACCCTTTCCGCGCACATCGACAATCGTGTTGTGCTTTTCTGCAAGCGCGCGCAGACGCTCCATAAAATAGTTGCCGACTTCGATGTTGTGCGCCAGCAGGCCTTCCTTCTCGATGGTATCGATGACCGTGACGGCCACTGCGCAGGCCAGCGGACCGCCGCCGAAGGTGGTTCCGTGCATGCCGGCGTGGATCGCGCGCGCAACCTCTTCAGTGCAAAGAACGGCACCGAGAGGAATGCCGCCGGCAAGCGGCTTGGCGAGCGTCGTCACGTCGGGACGGATGCCGTAGTGCTGATAGGCGCACCACTTTCCGGTGCGGCCCAGGCCGGCCTGAATCTCGTCGACGATCAGCAACGCGCCGGTGGAGTCGGTCAAGGCGCGAGCCTCAGAGAGAAACTCCTGCGTGAGCGGCCGGATGCCGCCTTCGCCCTGGATGGCTTCAACGAGGATGGCGCAGACTTCATCCGAGAACTTCGCGCGCAGATCGGCCACGTCGTTGAGGCGCACGAACTCGACGCCGGGCACGACGGGCGCAAACGGCTCGCGGTACTTTGCCTTGTGCGTGGTCGACATGGAGCCGAAGGTGCGGCCGTGAAAGCTGTGTTCGAGGGCTAGAAACTTTGTGCCGATCCTTGCGCCTTCGCTGCGCCGCAATCCCGCGTAGGCGCGCGCCAGCTTGAGCGCGCCTTCCCAGGCCTCCGTGCCGGAGTTCGAGAAGAAGACGCGATCGAGGCCGGTGCGCTCCGTGAGGCGAAGCGCAAGCTCAGCCTGACCCTCGTGATAGTAGAGATTCGAGGTGTGGATGAGTGCGCGGCTCTGGCGAGCGATCGTCTCCACGATTGCAGGGTGGTTATAGCCGAGCGCGTTGACGCCGATGCCGCTGAGCAGATCAAGGTACTTCGTACCGTTCTCGTCAATGATGTAGGCTCCCTCGCCATCGACGAAGAGGATCGGATTCCGATCGTATGTGGAGAGCAGCAGCCGTGCTTCGGCGGCGCGAATCTGTTCGAGTTTTGTCATTGCCTTGACCAACCTCCTGGTTGGTAATTTGATCGGGAATAGAGTCCCTGCTGTCTTTGTGCGCCTTATGGCACGACCGCAGTTGCGCTCTTTTCAGAACAGAGCACGACGGGATCGCGCGTCACGCCACCATCACTTCCGTTCCGTGCGCGACGCGCGAGCTGCACAGGTCGGGCAGCGAATCGGCCGCGTCCGCCGGCAGAATGCGCACACGTTTCACACCGTTCAAAAGCGCTTCACGACAGGCGCCGAGCTTCGGCAACATGCCGCCGGTGATGACGGAGCTCTTGGCCATTTCAGCGATCTGGTCAATGGAGAGCCATCGCAACACCTCGCCGTTGGCGCCCTTCACGCCGGGAACGTCGGTGAGAAAGACCAGTGCGTCCGCACGGCAGGCAATCGCGCAGGCTGCGGCCATCTCGTCGGCATTGATGTTGTAGTACTCGCCATCAAAACCCAACGCCATCGAACAAAGCACCGGAACGCCATTCAACTGCCAGATGGCGTCGAGCCAGCGCGGATCGCTGGCGGCAATCTCACCCACGTAGCCCAGATCGGGCGACATGCGCTTCTTGCGCGCGCGAAAGATCAGGCCGTCGCCGCCGCAAAGGCCCACGGCAGGCTGGCCCAGCGCGCCCAATGCGGCGACCAGACCCTTGTTGACCCGCCCGGCGAAGACCATCAACGCGGCGTCGCGGGTCTCGGCGTCAGTCACTCGCAGGCCGTCGATAAACCGGCTCTGCTTGCCGAGCGCCTTGAGCGTGCGCGTCAACTGCACACCGCCGCCGTGCACCACGGCCACATGGTTGCCGTCGCGCACCAGTTCAGCAATGGCCCGGGTGCAACCTTCAAGCAGCGACGGATCTTCCAGGCCCGCACCGCCCAACTTGACCACGTACTTCATTTACTTACGGCCCTCCGCGGCGAGTTTCATTGCAGCCCCTCCGATTCCGGCCAGCCCTTGATCACATTCAAATTCTGCACCGCCTGGCCCGCCGCGCCCTTGAGCAGATTGTCGAGGCAACTGACGACAATGGCGCGCCTGCCGCCGCGATCAAGCTGGAATCCGATATCGGCGTAGTTGGTCCGCACCGAGTACTGAATCTGCGGCAGCGACTTTTCGTAAAGCCTGACCATTGGACTGCCGGCGAAAAACTCGCGATAGATTGCGGCCACGCTCTCCCGCGTCTGCGACGCTTTGAAATGCACGTAGCTCGTCGCGAGAATGCCGCGCGGAATTGGCAGCAGATGCGGCGTAAAGACGATCTCCTCGCCGGAGACGCCGATCTGCTCAATCAGCTCGCCCGTGTGACGATGCGTGAATGGGGCATAGGCCGAGAGGTTGTCGGCTGCGTACATGAAATGCGTCTTTGCGGTCGGCGCCTTGCCTGCGCCGCTCACGCCGCTCTTGGCGTCGACGACGATGCCGCGCTCAAGATTGACGATGCCGGCGGCCACCAGGGGCCTGAGCGCAAGAATCACCGTTGTGGCGTAGCAGCCGGGATTGGCAACCAAACGCGCACCGGCAATCTGTCTGCGATAGAGTTCCGGCAGGCCGTAAACGGCCTGCGCCTGTATGGCTGCCGCCTGTTCCGCGCCTTCGTCGGAAAACGCATAGACGGCGCGATGCGCGGGGTCCGCAAGCCGCCAGGCCGCGCTCAGATCGATCACGCTCATGCCGCGCTTGAGGGCCTCGGGCACCCACTTGCGCGACTGCTCATGAGGCGTGGCCAGAAACAGCACGTCCACACCGCGCTCACTCAGCAAATCCCAGGAGAACGGCTCCATCTTGAGCCGGCTTGCGCCGTCGTTGTCTTCAAGGTGCGGATGAATCGCAGTAAGGGGAATGCCGCCACACTCCAGATCCTTTCCCTCCACGCGCCCGGCAAACACCGGCGGCCTGCCCTCAAGGCGCGGGTGCTTGAGCAGCAGCCGCGCCAACTCCGCGCCGGCGTAGCCTGTGACTCCCACAACTGCCGTCTGAACCGTCTTCGTCATCCCTGCAGCACTGTCCTCAATCGCATGGCCACTTCACCGGCCTGCCGTGTGTCAGTACAAATGATCAGAACCGTATCATCGCCGGCGATGGTGCCCGCAATCTCCGGCCATCCTTCCAGGTCGAGGGCCGCCGCCACCGGCTGCGCCCCGCCCAGCACTGTTTTCAGCACCACCTGATTCATCGCCGGGATTACGCGCAGGCCGAAACTGTCCATCATCTCCTTGAGCGAGGGCGGCTGATCGTCTTCCTCCCCGGCTGCCTGCGCGGCGACGCCGTTTCCGTTGGGAAGCGCGTATCCGCGCGGGCCTTTCAACAACTGCAGCTCGTGCATGTCACGCGAAAGCGTCGCCTGGGTTACGTGGATGCCGCGGCGTCGCAGCTTGCGACGCAGCTCATCCTGGCTGGCGACAGGCGTTTGCGTGAGCACCTCCCGAATGATGTTCAGGCGCTGGCTCTTCACGGGTACTTCCCTTTACGCGAAAAACAAAGGCGCGGTCCCCGGCGGAAACCGCGCTTGTATAAATATACAGGCTACATGAATAAGTATGCAAGAAGACGGATGGAGTTGGTTCCACTATCTGGAAACTCCGGCGGTGCCGCAGCAACTTCCCCGGCCAATCGGCCGCTTACGGTTGGTGGAGTGATTGGCGTCGCAAGGGCAACTGCAGATTCTTCGGCCTTATTTGCCGCCGAACTGCTCCAGGAACGAAGACCTGTCGGCGGGGGCGGCTGCGCGACGACCTTCGCTCAGGACGGCAATTCCATTGAAGGGCGCGCTGCTGTGTCCCGGCGGGATCTCATTTAAGGTCGCGCCAGTTGGGACCAAAGGCGAGGTCGGCGATGAGCGGGACTTTTAGTTTCACAACTCCTTCCATCTCGGCGCGAACCAGTGTGGCGACCTCATCGGCTTCGGCGAGCGGAACCTCGAAGAGCAGTTCATCGTGGACCTGCAGGACCATGCGGGTTTTCAGGTTGCGCTCGGCAAGCTTGCGGTCAAGAGAGATCATGGCGAGTTTGATGAGATCGGCTCCGGTGCCCTGCAACGGCGTGTTGATGGCCGTGCGCTCGGCAAAGCCGCGCTGGTTGGGGTTGCGGCTCTCGATGTCGGGAATGGGACGCACCCGGCCGAACATGGTGCGGACACTGCCGTTCTTGCGCGTCTGCGCGAGGGTTCGCTCGATGAACTCGCGCACCCCGTGGTACCGGGCGAAATAGCGGTCGATGTAGGCTCTCGCTTCTGTCTGGGGAATGCCGAGCTGTGCTGCAAGTCCGAAGGCCGAGATGCCGTAGACAATGCCGAAATTGACAGCCTTGGCGCGGCTGCGCGTCTCCTTGTCCATGGATTCCACCGGAACACCGAAGACCTCGCTCGCCGTGAGGGTGTGAATATCGATATTTTCGGCGTAGGCGCGCAACAGCAGCGGATCTTCGCTGAAGTGGGCGAGAAGCCGCAGCTCGATTTGCGAATAATCCGCGGACAGCAGTTGCGTGCCGGGCGCGGCCGTGAAGGCAGCGCGAATTTCGCGGCCAAGCTCAGTGCGCACGGGAATGTTCTGCAGGTTTGGATTGATCGAAGAGAGACGTCCGGTGGCTGTAGCCGCAGCCTGGAATGTGGTGTGCACGCGCGAATCCGCATCGGCCAGCAGCGGCAAAGCGTCGACGTAATTCGATTTGAGCTTTGCGACGTGCCGGTATTCAAGGACAAGGCGCGGCACTTCGTGCTTCTCGGCAAGAAATTCAAGAACGTCCTGCGCGGTAGAGACCGATTTCGATTTTCCGCGGGCTGCCGGCGCGGGCAAACCGAGGTCGGTAAAGAGAACTGCGCCGAGCTGCTTGGGCGAGTTGATGTTGAAGCGTTTGCCGGCCAGCTCGAAGATGCGGTCGCTCAGGCGCGCAAGTTCACCGCTGAACCGCTCCGAAAGGCTGCCGAGCGCAGCTTTGTCAATGCGTATGCCGGCCAGTTCCATGCGGTAGAGCACGGGGGCGAGCGGCAGATCGATGTCCGAGTAGACGCCGAGGACGCCGGATTTTTCGGCTTCTTCGCGCAGCGCAGGGACGAGAGCGTGAATGGCTGCGGCGGATGCCGCCAGCGATGCCGGCGGGGTCTGGTTATGGCGCGCGGCCACGTCGGCGAGCGATTGCGTCGAGTGCGTGGGGTTGAGCGCGTAGGAGAGAAGCATTGAGTCGTCCATGCGGCCGCGAAGGGTGACGCCCATTGCGCCGAGAACGTGCAGGGCCAGCTTCCAGTCATGCACGCGCTTGGGAACTGAGGCGTCTTCGAGCAGGTCGCGCAGCTCCGGCGTGAGCGGCAAGCGCAGGGCTCGCGCCGGGTCGGCCGCAACGCCGACGAAGAAGTTGGACTTCTTGCCGGCAGCTTCGGCGAGATCGAGCAGCGAGGGTGCGGCGCTCGATTCTTCCTCCTCGGTCTCCTGAGACGCAGGTCCGGAGGCATCGAGGGCAAAGGCGAAGCCGTTTTCCCGCGCGGAGGCGTAGAAGGCGGCGGATTGTTCAGCCCCTGGTTCATCGATGCACTCCACCAAAACCTTGCCCTCGGCAGGAGCCAGTTCGCGGAGCATGGAGGTGAACTCGAGTTCGGTGAAGAGCGCGCGGCAGGCTTCGAGGTCGGGCTGCTGCGTCTCCATGGCGCTGAGGTCCAGCGAGAGCGGAACATGGCGGTCGATGGTGACCAGCTCCTTTGAGAGCAGCACGGCATCGCGGTTCCGTTCGAGCGACTCGCGATATGCCCTGCGTTTGATCTCTGATGCGTGATCGAGGACGGCCTCGACGGAACCGAATTCCTTGATCAGTTCGACACTGCCTTTTTCGCCGATGCCGGGTGCGCCGGGAACGTTGTCAACGGCATCACCGCGCAGAGCCATCACGTCGACGACTTTTTCGGGTGGCACACCGAAGGTCTCCTCAACCTTGGCGGGGTCGAGAATCAGGTTGTCCTTTTGGGGATTGAGAATCTTTATCCGGGGCGTAACGAGCTGCGTCATGTCCTTGTCGCCGGAGACGATGAAGACCTCGTGCTCCTGCTCGGCGGCCTGGCGGGCCAGCGTGCCGATCCCGTCGTCGGCCTCGAATCCCTCCGCTTCGAGGATGGGAATGCGCAGGGCTTCAAGGACGCGGCGGATGTAGGGGATCTGGCGGCGCAGATCCTCCGGCATCGACTCGCGGTTGGCCTTGTAACCCTCGTAATCGACCTCGTCAAAGCTCTGTGTCTTTGAGTTCCATTTGCGCAGCGGTCCCATCTGGCGGGCGCGCTCGTCGCGGAAGACCTCGCCGCTCACGTCGAAGACCGCGGCGAAGTAGCGCGGCGCAAAGTCCTGGCGGAGTTTGCGGATCATGTTGACAAAGACGTAGGTGGCCGCCGTGGGCAGACCCGTGCGTGTGGACATGGGCCGCGAGCGCTGCATGGCGTGATAGGCGCGGAAGATAAACGACATGGCGTCGAGGAGAAAGACAGGCGGCTTGGATGGGGTGGTCACGGTAGGAAGGATAACAGTTGCCGGTGGCCAGCGATTCGATCCTGCGCGATCGGCATCGGCAATCGGGAGTTTCATGGATGATGCAGGCGCCGGCTATCGTCAGGCGATGAACATGCAGTCTCCGTAGCTGAAGAAGCGGTATTTCTCATGGACTGCGTGTTTATATGCGGCAAGAACCTTTTCCCGGCCTGCGAAGGCGCTGACCAGCATCAGCAGGCTCGATTGCGGCAAATGGAAGTTGGTGAGCAGCGCGCTGACGAGGCGGAACTCGAAGCCGGGGGAGATGAAGATCTCCGTGGCGCCGGAGTAGGCCTGAAGCCGGCCTGGCTTGAATTTTTGCGCAAGCGATTCGAGCGTCCTTACCGTGGTGGTGCCGACGGCTACGATGCGGCGACCCTCGGCGACGGCGCGATTGACGGCATCGGCCGCGGCTGCACCGATGGTATAGCGTTCGCGGTGGAGATGCACCTCGTCGACGCGCTCGACGCGCGGAGGCGCAAAGGTGCCGAGGCCAACGTGAAGCGTGATGCGGGTGATTTCAATGCCTTTGGATGGAAGCTGGGCAAGAATCTCCGGCGTGAAGTGCAGGCCGGCGGTGGGAGCGGCCACCGAACCGCGCTCCTGGGCGAAGACGGTCTGGTAGCGCTCGCGATCGGCGGCTGCGTCGTCGCGATGGATGTAAGGCGGCAGCGGCATGTGGCCGATGCGGTCGAGAACGGCATAGAAGCCGCCTGCTATCGAGTCGTTGACGGAGGCGAATTCGAGCAGCCGTTCGCCAAACTGGCCGCGATCGAGAACCTCGGCTTCGAGGAGGATCTCGCCCGAAGGCGCGGGAAAGACGAGCCGCTCGCCGATGGCGACCTTGCGGCCCGGGCGCACCAGCGCCCGCCAGCGATTCTCGCCTTCGGGTTCGGTGAGCATCACCTCGATGCGGCCGGTTGGCTTCTCGCGCTCGCGACGGAGGGTACGGCGCGCGTAGAGACGCGCAGGAATCACGCGGCTGTCATTGAGCACGAGAAGATCGCCGCGGCGCAGGTGTTGTCCGATATTTGAGAACAGGTCGTCCTGCGTTGCGCCGGTGGCGCGGTCGATCACCATCATGCGGCTCGCGCCGCGCACGGCAGGCGGCTCTTGCGCGATCAGCTCCTCGGGCAGGTCGTAGTCGAAGTCGGCTACGCGCAGTCGCTCCGCGCTGTTTGCCGCGGGAGAGGGTCTTTCAGGCATCGGCTTTCCCCAGATAGGCCAAGGCTTGCAGGCGGGCCCTCTCGATGGCCGCGTTGAGCTCTGCGCGCTTTTCTTCAAAGCGGCTCATCGGGAGATCAGGCGGTACGTAGGTCCAGCGCGTCCAGCTCACCACGATGCGCGTAAATGGCTTGGGCACGAGGAAGCGGTCCCAGGAGTGCATGGTCCAGGCGCGTTCCGGCTCGAGATGAAAGGCGCCGATCCGCGCGCCCGTGAGATGCGCAAGTTTGATGGGCCCCATCTTGGCGCGATAGATGGGACCGCGGGGGCCGTCGGCGGTGAAGATGGCCGGACCTCCCTGCTGGAGAGCGTTGCGCAGACCGAGCAGACCCTCGTAGCCGCCGGACGAGCTGGAGCCGCGCGCGGTTCTGTAACCGAAGAGATGCAGAATACGCGCGATGAGCTCGCCGTCGAAGCTCCGGCTGACGATGATGGTGGCATGGGTGCGGCGGTAGTAGAACGTGCAGGGAAGCACGCACTGATGCCAGAAGCAGAAGATGTCGTCCTTGACGCCTTCGCCGTAGGGGAGCGGCGTAGCGCCCTCTTCGGCTGCGATCTCAAAGCGCCAGGTGCGGGCCAGGATGGAAAGCAGCGCCCAGACAATCCGCGGAACCGTGGCCAGGAGCAGACGCTGGCGAAGGTTGAACCTGAGGCTGGATTCGGCGCCCACGGCATTCATTTTAGCTATATCGCAGCCAGCGCAGAATTTCGGGCAGGGTGGCGCGCTTGCCGTACATCAGAACGCCGACTCGGTAGAGGCGCGCGGCAAACCGCAACACGATCCACAGGCTGATGACCATGATGGCCAGAGAAGCGGCAGTCTGCCACAGGGGCACCGTTTCAATGCCCATGCGCGGAACCATGACAAACGGGGCGGTGATGGGAAACAGCGATGCGGCGACAGTCCACGGCGAGCCGGGATGGCTGATCACATTCATGACCGCAAACATTGCCAGCCAGACCGGAAGCACAATCAGCGAGGCATACATCTGCAGATCCTGCGCCGTCTCGCATGTGGCGCTCAGGCCCGAGAAGATGGCGCTATAGAGGAGAAATCCGAGGACAAAGTACACAACAAAGAAAGCAACCTCGGCAAACGAGATGTGGAAGTGAAGATTGCCGCCCAGCATCGGCGTCAAGATCACTGAGCTGCTGAAAAAAATCACCAGGGCGACCCAGATGGCGATCTGCGTAAGGCCAACCGCTCCTGTGCCCAACAGCTTTCCCGCCAGGCTTTCCTCAGGTTTGGAGACGGCCAGCATCACTTCGAAGATCCGCGAGCCTTTCTCCTCGATGATGGCGCGTGCCATATCCATGCCGTGGAGCAGGATGGGCATCAGGATGAGCATGAGCATCACATTCACTTTGAGCAACGTCGTTATGCCCGAACTCTTCACGATCTTACCCTGTTTGTCGACGCGCAGCGTTTCGATGGAGACCTTGCCAAACAGACGATCGATCTCCGCCTGACTCATGCCGCGTTTTTGCAGCTCCCGCCGCGCCATCGCCGTCCGCACCGCGTCTTTGAGCTGGTCCACCAGATCCATATCACCGCTCGAAAGCGAAGTGAAGGAGATCTTCGGTGAAGCCATGTCGGTCGAGTCGATCGCAAGCAGTCCGTCGAGGGATTTGTTGCGCAGCTCGTCGCGGAGCGCGGCGATCCGTTCCTGGCTCGCCGGATCCACGTCCACGGTAAAGTCGGCTTTTTTGTCTGCCAGCAGTTCGCTTTGAATCGCGGCGGCCAACTGCGGGTCCGTGGCCGCAATTGCAATGTGCTTGCCCGTGCCTGCGTGGCGCACTACAAGATAGTTGCCTCCCATCAGGACCACAATCATCAGCGGCGCCAGAATTGTGGAGAACCGAAAGGCGCGCCCGCGCATCTGCTCCAGATACTCGCGCTTTGCAATCAGCAGAATGTTACGCATCGGCCTTGCCTCCAACGGTCTGGATGAAGATTTCTTCAAGCGAGGGCTCGACCAGCTCAAAGCGGTAAATATGAGCCATGGACGCGGCTTGGTGCAGCAGCTTCTGCGCGTCGCCGTGGGGCTTGAGCTTGATCTCGGCGCGGCCCGCGTAGTTATTGGCTTCGATAATCTCGTCGCTCTTCAGAAATTCGTTGCTGCCTTCGAACTCCATAATGACGTGGTTGCGCTCGTAGCGGCTCTTGATCTCGCGCATGCTGCCGCTCAGGACGGCTTCGCCGTGATCGATGAGACAGATCTCATCGCAGAGCTTCTCGACCTGATCCATGCGGTGCGTGCAGAAGAGAATGGCCTTCCCGCGGTTCTTCAGATCAAGGAGCGCGTCCTGCAAGAGAGCGGTGTTCACCGGATCAAGGCCGCTGAACGGCTCGTCCATGACGATGAGGTCGGGGTCGTGGAGCAGGGTGGAGATGAACTGAATCTTTTGCTGCATGCCCTTTGAGAGATCCTGCGTCTTTTTGTCGAGGGCATCGGAGATTTCCATGCGCGAGGCCCAGGAGACAGCGCGCGCGCGGGCGTCTTCAGCGGTGAGTCCGTGCAATTGTCCGAAAAAGACAACCTGGTCGAGAACCTTCATCCTCTTGTAGAGACCGCGCTCTTCGGGCAGGTAGCCGACGCGGTTGAGGCTGGCGCGAGAGAACGGCTTCTCGAAGAGATCGACGCGGCCGGAGTCGGGCATCGTGATGCCGAGCATCATGCGAATGGAGCTGGTTTTGCCGGCGCCGTTGGGTCCGAGAAGCCCAAACATCCGGCCGGCTTCGATCGAGAGAGAAAGTTCGTGGACGGCAACCTTATTTTCGTAGGCCTTGGTGACTCCCGCAAGCTGAACGACGGGCATGAAGGCTCCTGATCGGGTAAAAGTGGTGGGCGATTGGAAATATGTCGCAGGAAAAGTGTAGCAAAGAAGCATGGAGTTGCATGCAGACTGGAGTCTCAGAGACATGGATCGGCGCAACGATGCTGCAAGGGGATGGAACTCCGCACGAGCACGCGGGCAGCGCGCGATACGGAGATGATCGCGGGAAGAACGGCGGTCCTGGGGCTTAAAGCTCGAACTGCCGCAACCACGGCGCCATGAGAGCGGCGACCTTGCGCGGCTGCTCGTAGGCAGCCAGATGGCCTGCGTTGGGCAGCAGGTGAAACTCGCAGCCGCCGGGAGCAGAACGAAAGGCCTCCATCTCCGCAGGTGGGATGAAGCTGTCCTCGCCGCCGGCAATCGCCAGAACGGGCACATCGATAGCAGCCACGGTAGGCAGTGAATCCGGTCGCACAGCCAGGCCCGCCTGCACGGCCACAACGGCTTCCGGCGTAAGCGTCATGCGGGAGCGCACCTCAGCCCCAATCTCCGGGCGCTCACGGCGGGAGCTTTCACCCAACAGGCTCTGGGCCATGCCGTCGAAGAGCGCGGTCACGCCCTCAGTCCGCGCGCGCTGGATGGTCTCAGCGCGGCGCGCTTGATTGACCGCCGTATCCGGCTGCGGCTTGGAACAGATGAAGACCAACCCCGTCATGCGCTCGGGCGCCCTGCGCCACAACTCCAGCATCACGTATCCGCCAATGGAGCAGCCCGCAAAAACAGCCTTGCGCAGCGAAAGCTGGTCAAGCAGCGCGAGCACATCCGCAGCCAACTGCTCCATGGTGAGCACGGGCGCATCGGGAACCAGGCTGAATCCGCCCACCGGCAACTCACTCCCTAATTCGGAGACGCCGTGGCCGCGCAGATCGGGGACTATGGCGCGGATGCCGGCGAGTTCCTTCGTCAGCGGACGCCAATAATCTCTGTCGAGTGGCGTGGGGTGCAGGAAGACAACCGCGGGGCCGCTGCCTGCGTCAGTGAATCCTTGACCTGAGCTGTCAACGAGAGTGACGCCGTTCATACAGTAGGAGGATACGCTCCCGGCATGGGCGGTGTCTCCTCCGGGATGCCGATCCAGAAGGCAAGATAGACAACGCCGACCAAGCCGCTGGAAAAAATCAGTCCGAGAACCGCGATGATTCTGACCACGGCGACATCCCATCCGTTGGCCCGCGCCAAAGCAATGCAGACTCCGCCGATCTGGCGGCCGACGCGCGGCCGGATCAGCGGCCGGCTGGGCCGCGGCTGCATCATAGGAATCGCCGCACCGCACGCTGAGCAGAAGCGGGCGCCATCAGGCATCTCTGCTCCGCAACGCTGACAATAAACGTTCATGACCGCTTCTCCCAAAACAAAGTTCAATTAAATTGTGGATACGGGATTCCCGGCCCGGCGGTTCCCTTGGTTCCGAAGTTCCGAATTTAACAGCTACATGCTTTCCTCTGATGGCCTGGCGGCGGTTCTCGGCCCGATCTGTCGTGACCCCGTGTCTCAATTACTTTCCCCGGTAGGGCGCAAGCAGATATTTTCTTGCCTCGGCGGCGCGCGAGGTGGTGGGGCCGGCGTCGATGGCTTCCTTGTAATCGCGTAAGGCGAGCGCGCGCCGGCCCATCAGGTCGTGACACTGGCCGGCAGCAAGCAGCGAGCGAATCTTGAGTTCCGACCCGACGCCTGTCGTCCAGGCCGCGTGCTCGTAGGCTTGGGCCGCCTCGGCGTATTGGCGCTGGCCGCGCAAGGCATCGCCGAGTCCGAAGTCGGCCAGCTCAAGTTTGGCTGAGGCAAAGTATCCAGGCTTGGCCGCATCCGCCAACAGTTGCCGATACGCCTCCACGGCGACCATTCCCTCACCCGCATCCTTGCGCAGGTTGGCCTCCTCAAGCCATAGCAGGAAATTATGGGGATACTCGCTCTTCAGCTCCTGTATGATCTGGATCGCCTGCTTGTACTTCGCTTCACGCCGCAGAAACAAAGCCATCGTCGTTCGCGCTTCCACGCTGGTGATCACGCCGTACTTGCCCGCATCGTTCAGCATGGCCATCCCGGTCGATTTGGAGCCCGTAATGCCGGCGAAGCCGATCATCAGTTTGAAAGGCCACGGCAGCGCTCCGACCACGTACTGGTAGACGCCGGTAATCAGCTTCGCGTCCACGTAATCGGGATCGATCTGTAATGCGCGCGTGGCATCGTTCTTGGCTTTGCTCGCCAGGCGAAAGCCGGCGCCAAAGCCGCGCTCCACCATGGACACATAGGTGCAGCGCAAACTGCGGGCCCAGGCGCGGGCAAAGAGCGCGTCTACGTCGTTGGGGTTCTCGTGCAACTGCCAGTCGGCTTCGCGGACCGCCTCATCGGCCAGGGCGAAGATCTCGTCACGCTTGCGCGGATCCTCGTCCGTGGCGTGGCGTCCACTCAGAAATCCGTCGTTGGCATAGAAGGTGGTGTCGAGGAGATCCTGGCGGTACAACTCCTGAAAGATCACCGCATTCAGCAGATAGTCCGTTGCCTGCGGATCACCGGGATGCGCCTCGTGAAACCGCTCGAAACGCTCCACGGCGCTCGGATAATCGAGGTCGTACAGCCGTTCGTATGCGGCGCGCACCTGAGGATCGTAGTTCATGGGGTTGGTGTGTACGGTCTCGGCCGCAGCCGCGGCGTGCATCAGAAACCCCATCCATCCAACGACCAACGCGCGCGCTGCGAGCTTTCCTACCTTCACGATCCTCTCCTTGTACCATGGTACCGGCTGCCGCTTTTCGTTACTTTTGCTTGCGGCAGCCACGGCCGAAGACTCAGCCCAGCGCAAACCCGATCCTGCATGAGAGAATCCTTTAGCATTGGACTATGCCTGTTCCTGAACGTTTGAATCCGGTCTTTGTTTCCGCTCGCCCTGCTGGGCCTGACCCGATCGAAGAGGCCCGCAAGCGCCTGATCGTGGCCCTCGATGTGCCCGATGCACAGGCCGCGGCTGCCCTTGTGAACCGGCTCGAAGATCAGTGCCGGTGGTTCAAGGTGGGCCTGGAGTTGTTCACCGCGGCGGGTCCTGCCGTTGTGGAATTGCTCACCTCTCGCGGTTACTCGGTCTTTCTCGATCTCAAGTTTCACGATATTCCCAACACGGTCGCGGGCGCCGTGCGCTCGGCGACGGCTCTGGGCGCGCGCATGATTTCGGTCCACGCGGCGGGCGGGCCGGCCATGCTCGCCGCCGCCGGCGCGGCCATCGCGGACATCGCCGATCCTCCCCGATTGTTGGCGGTTACGGTACTCACCAGCATGGACGCGGCACAACTGAAGACCGCCGGAGTAGAACGCGCCCCTGGGGCGCAGGTCGAACTGCTCGCGCGAATGGGATTTGAAGCCGGCATCCAAGGCTTTGTTTGTTCGCCCAAAGAGGTGGCGGCTCTGCGCGGTCTCACCGGTCCCGAGGGAGTTCTTGTCGTGCCCGGCATCCGCCCTGCAGGAGCTGATCCTGGCGACCAAAAACGATTGGCGACGCCCTCCGATGCTCTCGCAGCGGGCGCAAGCTATCTTGTGGTGGGCCGACCCATCACCCAGGCGCCCAATCCGGCCAAGGCGGCCGAGGCGATCCTGGAAGAGATGGTCAAAGCCACTGCACCGTGAGAGCGGACCAGATCCTGGAATATAGGCCAGGGAAGAACGCGATATCGAGACAAAAGTCGCGCATGGCGGCAGCATGCCCCTGTGAGATTTCAGGGCCAGCAACGCTCCATTGAAGCCCCAAAGTCACGAAAAAGCCCGGCGCGAGGCCGGGCCTTTGGCTGGAACAAAAGCTCAAGTGAAACTTAAAGCTTTTCGTAGAAATCGCACGCGGAGCACGAAATGTAGATCCCGCCCGGGACGCCGCGCTCGCGGTCCTTGACACGCTTAACAATGCGCGTAGGCTTCGAGCACTTGGGGCAGTCCGTGGACTTTGTCGTGTCCATCATCTTCTTGCGATCGCCGGTCTTGGCAATTTTGACCATGGTCGAGTGATTCTCCTTGTTGGAATGTCTCTGCTCACACGCGCAACAGATGGCTCGCGGCTTCAACGATGCGGTGCTGGTTCATCTGCTGAGGCAGGCATCTGCCCGGCAGCGAACGTGACTCGCTGTTTCCAGTTTATATGAAAACTTGAAAGCCAGGTCAGTTCTCGATTGCGGCAGGCAGTCGGACACGGCGGTTCATTTTACACCGGGCGGCGGTTGGCTACTGTTTTGCGGCAAGGACGGCAGGGCAGACTGCGGTTGCGGGCCACTGCCGGACGGGCCGGAATCATTCGCTGGCTTTTCTTGCTCTGTCGATTCGTGAGTCCCTGCGTTTTCAATCTGCACCAGCGGTGATGCGGCGGGGGCGGCTGACGCCGTAGCCGCTTCGTGCTGAGCGCGAACCGCGGCATCGAGATCAACGGGAATGCCGCCGGGAACGATGATGGGAGCGTTGTACTTGAAACTGAGATCGCGGGTGAACCGGAAGACGAGAGGCAGAGCCGCGAGCAGGACAAAGAACGCGAGCCAACTACCGTCGAGTCCAAAGCCGCCGCCGGTGAGCCATAGCGGCCCCATCGGATCGCCCTGCACGATCGGCGAATGGCTGCTGTTGCCATTGACGGTGAGGCCTATGAGTAAAGCACGGCTGGCCTTCCAGCCGAAGTTGAGACCCCAGCTCATCCACAGGGCGCGGGTGCGCAGATAGCACGCCGAGAGAACCAGCGCGAGCATGAACGAGACGGCGAAGCTGGCGTGGTTCGCTCCCGGCAGAAGCGTCTGCAGAGATGCGTAAATGACGGCAAAGCCAAGCGCGGCGCCCAGTGATCCGACCGCGCGTTCGAAGCGTTGGAAGGCGTACCCGCGGAAGGCGATCTCTTCAGCCAGGGCAGCCAGCGCGAAGAAGGCCGCATCGGCCACGAGCCAACCCCACTGCGAGGCTTGGGGCGTGAACGAGATGACGATGCCGCCAAAGAGAGCCAGGGGCAACACGCAGGCCACGGCAACTCCCCAGCCGGTCGCCAGCCCCATCCCGACCTCGCGTGTCCAACCGGCGCGGTAGGGCAGGCCCTGTTCGCTCATCGCATCCTGCTGGTGATCGAGCCAGAAGCCCATGGCCGCATAGCCCACGATCAGCAGGAAAACCAGCATGGTCTGCTCCAAAAGCGGAGAGACCTTATCGCCCACAAGGCCGCGGGCGCCACTGAAGGCGAGCGCGCGCGCAAGAAGCAGAAAAAGAAATGCGGCGAGAAACTCGAGGTAGGCGCGCAACCGGCCCCCGGAGTTGGTGGTAGCGTTCATACAAACCTCCGGCGGGCGGCGCAGGCGGGGATGGCAGCGCAATGAGAAGCGCGTTGTAGGCCGTGAAGATCAGCTCGACGATTTCTCATGAGATGCGTTGCAGCGTTCCTGCAGGAAATCAGACTTGTGTGTAAAACTGCGCCATGTTGCGAAACTTCTGTTGTCGAGCGGCCACCAGGGCCTCGACGGGGACAGTCTTCAGCTCGCGGAGGTGCATCTTGATCACGGATCCGAGGGCGACGGCGCCGGCCTCGCGAGCGGCGTGCATGCCTTCGGGGGGCTCGGGGACGATCTCATCGACGCAGCCAAGTTCGGCCACTTCCGGCGCGGAGATGCGCAGCGCCTCGGCTGCGAGAGCCTTCTTGCCGGCGTCGTTCCACATGATGGAGGCGCAGCCTTCGGGCGAGATCACAAAATAAAGCGCGTTTTCCAGGATCAGCACGCGATCGGAGACGGCAAGCGCCAACGCGCCTCCCGATCCGCCTTCCCCGCTGATGATGGAGATGGTAGGCACGCGCAGCCGCGACATCTCGCGCAGGTTGCGGGCGATGGCTTCAGCCTGTCCGCGCTCTTCGGCACCCATGCCGGGATATGCGCCAGGCAGATCGATGAAGCTGATGACGGGGCGGGCGAACTTTTCCGCGAGCTTCATGCAGCGGAACGCCTTGCGGTAGCCCTCCGGATGCGGCATGCCGAAGTTGCGGCGCACGCGCTCCCTGGTGCTGCCGCCCTTGCGGTTGCCGATCACCATGACCTCTTCGCCGTCGAGACGAGCCATGCCACAGGCGATGGCTTCGTCGTCGCCAAAGGCGCGGTCCCCGTGAATCTCGCTGAAATCCGTGAAGATTCGCTCGATCAGTTCCATGGGGTAAGGGCGCTGGGGATGCCGTGCCCGTTCGATTCTCTCCCACGCCGGCGAGCCGGCCTGGGGCTGAATACCTGTTACCTGTTCGCTCATCGGTATGTAACGCCGGAGGAACCAGACTCCGGCGCTCTATATATTTTACGACATGGGAGCATCCCCTGGCTCAGGCTGGGCCGCTGCGGATTCCCCGGTTCCCATCTCTGCCGGCGTACCGAGCAGCGCGTTGACGCGATAGCCTGCGGCTTCGGCGGAGTGAAGAGCGGCGGTAACCGTACGACTCAGATTCTCGGCTGCGGCGCGGCTGGGTGCAGCCTGACTGGCCAACTGCAGGAGCGCCGGCATGAGCAGCCACCACAGTAGTTCTTCGTACTGCTCGCGAATCAGGTAGAAGTGACCCTCCGCCTCGTGAACGCCGCAGAGCCAGCGGACGTCAGGATCGAGCCAGAGAATGGGTGCGAGGACAACCTGCTCGGTCTCCGATTGCGCAGGCTCGGGTGCCGAGTTCCCTTCCCTGGTTTGCGATTGCGAGGGATCGGGGGTGCCGGCGGTTGGGGTTGATTCGATCTGTGGATCCTCGCCGACACCTGCTTCGGCCAGCAACAGAACCTTGATGCGCGCGGCGGCGCGCCACGCCTCCTCGCCTTTGAAGCCGAGCGCGGCAAAGGCCTGGCCCAAGGGCTCGCGCAGGCGAAGACGATCGAAGAGATCAAGAGCCATACGATCCGGCTGCGCCGGATCAAGAGCTGCGGCGAGCCACTCCAGCACGCACCAGGCCAGCACCGGGCCCCACATCTCGGTTGCCGTAAGCTGCGGACTGGGGCTGGGCAGCACGCTGCGCGCCGCCGCAGTCCACGGCGATGGGAAGAGCGACTCGACAGCCGTCATGTGCATGGCCGCGCGAAGAAGTTTTGTGAGAGCCGCGGCCTGCAACACAGGATCGGCCGGCTCGCGCGCGGGCGCCGTCTCACCGGCCTGCCGCAAACGCGCGGCATAAGCCGTCTCGACCAGACGCAGGAGCGATTCGGCGCGCACGCCTGCATCTTTCAGAAATTCGCTGCGATGCCGCTCGATCTTCTTGATCCGTTCCGCGCTGACGGCCCGCGGATGGTCGGCGACATCGGCGAAGTGCCGCACCAGCTCAGGCGAAAGGAGCCGGCGCAGCGCATCGTGCACGGGCTTGAGCTCAAGATTGACTATCTCATCGTCGAGCGAAGCCACGCCGCGGCCGTTAAGCCAGTCGGCAAGCCTGTCCCAGGGCTTTTCGGCCGTGGGCTGCAGCTCACGCCAATCGAGAAAGACGTGGCACTGATAGGCGTGAAGGCTGAGGGTGAGGCCGCGATCATAGAGATCGGTGCTGCGGCGCAGATATTCAAGCCCTGTGAGCGAGTCGCGAAAGGCGACAATTTTGGCGCGGTCACCGCTCAGCCCTAACCCCTCCGCGAGCCGGCGCCGGCGAAGCTGGCCCGATCCCTTGTCAGCGTAAGCGGCGGAGAGATCGATCGTTCCCTGCGCGTCGGCGTAGCGGTTGTGATAGACAACAAGGGCGCGCTCGCCGCCGTTGCGGTTCGAGTAGGCGAAGACGTCTTCGTTCACCGCGCCGCCCGGCTCGAAGAAATCGTAGAGCAGGAAATGGGCGCTCTCGGCGAAGAGCCAGCGGCGCTTGAGCAGCGGCGCGATCTCGCACGCGTGGCGTTGGACGAGCCAATGGTCGGGATCTTCCTGGTAGCGCGGCCAGCGGTATTCCATGCCGTACTTCTCCGTGAAGCCCTCGATCTGGCCGTGGCCGAACAT
>JABEBX010020206.1_pt1 | contig 20409 bp, 19 predicted proteins | sample 7245971 | NCBI WGS metagenome assembly JABEBX01 (sample SAMN14506365, study PRJNA622280) | hot springs metagenome | biome: hot spring [ENVO:00000051]|acidic hot spring [ENVO:00002120]; feature: spring [ENVO:00000027]|sediment [ENVO:00002007]; material: sediment environment [ENVO:01001048]... | reverse complement strand
ATCCTTGGCTTCGTGGGTTGCGCCCAGCATGTTGGAGTCGGTCGAGTAGGCCTTCTCGGCCGGCATCTTATACGCGAATCCCGACCGCTGCATGAAGGCGGACATCTCGGCGCGGCCGCCTAATTCGTCGATGAAAGCCGTGTCCAGCCAGGGCTTGTAGACCTGGAGATTGGGATTGACGAGCAGGCCGTAGCGGTAGAAGCGCTCGATGTCGTTGCCCTTGAAGGTGGACCCGTCGCCCCAGATGTTGACATCGTCCTCCTTCATGGCAGCCACCAGCATGGTGCCCGTGACCGCGCGGCCGATGGGGGTGGTGTTGAAGTAGGGCACGCCGGCGGTCGTGATGTGGAAGGCGCCGGCCTGCAGCGCGGCGATCCCTTCGCGAACCAGCTGGATCCGGCAGTCGATGAGGCGGGCCTTCTCGGCGCCGTATTCAAGGGCCATGCGCGGGATGGCCTCGTAGTCGGTCTCATCGGGCTGGCCGAGGTTGGCCGTATAGGCGTAAGGGATGGCGCCCTTCTGCTTCATCCAGTGCAGGGCGGCGGAGGTATCGAGCCCGCCGGAGAAGGCGATGCCGACCTTCTGGCCCACGGGCAAAGATTCGAGAATGGCAGACATTCTTGCAAGACCTTTCTAAAGATCAGGGGCCAGGGATCAGGCCGACAAAACTCCGGTTTACGAACAAACACTTCAAAACAGGCCTACAGCCCAAGCTCTGAGTGCGATCCTAATCGAACCAGCTGCAGGGTTTCGTCATCGGGCTTTCGATAGATGAGCACCAGGTCCGGCCTGATGTGGCAATCACGGTAACCCTGCCAGTTGCTCGACAGTGCATGGTCGTGAAATTTGTCTGCCAACGGTCGATCCTCTGCAAGAGATTGAACCACGGCGACGAAATTTTCGGAAAGGAAGGTTCGATGCTGCCCTTTCGATTCGCGCTTCAGGTCGCACTTAAAGATCGTCGTCTGCTTAATCGTTCTCATGGAATACCGATTGCAGGCCTTTCAGAGTCACCGTTTCGAGTTTTCCTTCCCGAGCCTCTTTCATTGCTGCGATGGTCACTTCGTTGGGGATCAATGGCTCGAACGGGAGAGCCTTTTCGCGTGCAACGCGCGTCAGCATAAGGCGAACCGCGTCGGAAACCGTAAGGCCAATTGCTTGGAGAACAGCGGCGGCCTCTTCTTTGATCTCTGCATTGATGCGGGTCTGGACAAGTGAATTCGCGGGCATTTTGCACCTCAATGTATTACATTGTAATTCAACTTGCTGTATGCGTCAATTCATACAACGCAGATGCAAAGTTCGATTTGCGCGTCCTTTTATCGATCCGGCAAATAAGGAATGCAGGGCGGCGGAGGTATCAAGCCCGCCGGAGAAGGCGATGCCGACCTTCTGGCCGACGGGCAAAGATTCGAGAATTACGGACATTCTTTTAAGCCTCTAGCTTCTAGTGCTAGCTGATTCCTAATCGTGGTCACGGCTGCTTCGGTTGGAGACGTAAGAGCTAAAAGCTGGAAGCTAGCAGCTAAAAGCCTTCACATTCGCCAAGCCGCCCAGCAGCAGAAGCAGCAGCGCCTTCTGTGCGTGGAGCCGGTTTTCGGCCTGATCGAAGACGATGGATTGCGGGCTGTCAATGACTGCATCGGTGACTTCTTCGCCGCGGCGCGCCGGCAGGCAGTGCATGAAGACCGCTCCGGCATTGGCTTTCGCCATCAGCGCCTCGTTCACCTGGAACGGCCGGAAGATGGGCGCGCGCTTCGTCGACTCGTGCTCGAAGCCCATGCTGACGCACACATCGGTGTAAACGGCGTCGGCGCCTTCGACGGCGGCCTGCGGGTCCTGGAGCAGCCGGACCTCGACGCCGTTCCTGGCGGCGATCTCACGCGCCGCCGTCACAATCTCGATGTCCGGCGAGTAGCCGCGCGGCGTAGCCACGGTGACGTTGGCGGCCAGTTGCGCGCCAGCCAGCATCAGCGAGTGGCACACGTTGTTGCCGTCGCCGACATAAGTAAAGTTCAACCCCGCGGCCGTGCCGAAGTGTTCTTCGAGGGTCATGAAATCGGCCAGCGCCTGACAGGGATGCTCGAAGTCAGAGAGCGCGTTGATGACCGGCACGCGGGCGTTGGCGGCCATGTCGGTAATGGTGTCGTGAGCATAGGTGCGCAGGACGATCACGTCCACCCAACGCTCCAGGTTGCGCGCTACGTCGGCGATGGTTTCGCGCTCGCCCAGCGGCTGATTGGTCTGGTCGACGAAGATGGCGTTGCCGCCCATGGTGTTGATGCCGGCCTCGAAGGCCAGGCGGGTGCGCAGGCTGGCTTTCTCAAACATGAGCGCCATCTGTTTGGCGTCGAGGGCATGGCGGTACTCGCCGGGGTTGCGCTTGACTTCGCGGCCCAGCTTGAGGATGGCGCGCACCTCGGCGCTCGATAGATCGGCGATCGAGCACAGATCCTCGCCGGCCATGCGCGCCGCGGCGGCCAGCACGTCGGGGTCTTTATGAACGGGAACAGCCGGAGGCGGCTGCTCAACGAGAAGTCTGTTAGCCATGAATCACCTCTCCTTCCTTGGCGGCCGCAGCGGCCAAGCCGGCATTCTCAGTAAAAAATTCGTCCAGCGCGGTAATCGCTTGATCGACGTGCTTGTGCTCAAAGATGAACGGCGGCAGGAAGCGCAGCACGGTGTCGCTGGTGCAGTTGATGACGATGTGCTTTTTGAGCATCTCTTTGACGGCGAGCTTGCCCAACTCGGGCGAGTCAAGTTCGACGGCCAGCATCAGTCCCATGCCGCGCACCTTGGTGATGCAAGCGTGCTTTTGGGCCAGATCGCGCAGCCTTTGTTGGAAGTACCCCCCGGTTTCGGTTACGTGCGCCATCAGATTCTCATTTTCGATGAAGTCGATGACGGCGATGGCCGCGGCGCAGGCCAGCGGGCTGCCGCCGAAGGTGGTGCCGTGCATGCCGGCGTGGAAGGCGCGCGCGACTTCATCCGTGCAGAGCGTGGCGCTCATGGGAATGCCGCCGGCCAGGGGCTTGGCGAGCGTAGTGATGTCGGGCTTGACGCCGTAGTGCTGATAGGCGCACCACTTGCCGGTGCGGCCGCAGCCGGCCTGAATCTCGTCGGCGATCAGCAATGCGCCGGTCGAGTCGGCCAGCCTGCGCGCTTCGGCAAAGAACTCCGGCGAGAGCGGACGCACGCCGCCTTCGCCCTGCACCGCCTCAAGAAGAATGGCGCAGATGCCGCTGGAGAATTTAGCGCGCAAGTCTTCGATGTCGTTGAAGTTCACGAACTCGAAGCCGGGCACGACGGGCTCGAAGGGCAGGCGGTACTTTTCCTTGTAGGTCGCCGAGATGGCGCCGAAGGTCCGTCCGTGGAAGCTCTGTTCGAGGGCGAGAAATCCGGTGCCGATCTTGCGGCCCTCTTCGCGCAGCAGGCCGGCGTGCGCGCGGGCCAGCTTGAGCGCGCATTCGATGGCCTCGCAGCCGGAGTTGCCGAAGTAGGCGCGATCCATGCCGGTCAGCCTGGTCAGGCGTTCGGCCAGCGGGACCATCTTCTCATTGAAGTAGTAGTTCGAGGCGTTGATCAGCGTGCTGCTTTGCCGGGCGATTGCCTCTTCGATCACCCTCGAGCGATAGCCCAGCGCGTTGACGCCGATGCCGCTGAGCAGATCGAGATAGCGGTCGCCGTTCTCGTCGATCAGATGTACGCCCTCGCCGGCGACAAACAGAACCGGGAAACGATCGTAAGTGTGGATGAGCAACCGCTGCTCGGCCGCCTGAATTTCAGCAAGTTTCGACATTTTGAGCCTATCTCCTGTACTGCAAATTCCTCAGAGGCTAAAGCCCTGATGGTTGATTCGCCACTTTGCGGCACGGCTAAAGCCGTGCCCTGACACAAAACCCATCATTTTCCGGCACGGCTAAAGCCGTGCCCTGTTACAAAACCTAGCCGCACCGGTTAAAGCCGTGCCGTGATCCATACGAATCGCTGCAACATCCTTTCAGGCCACCATGACTTCAGTGCCGTAGGTTACGCGCGAGCTGCACAGATCGGGCAACGAGCCGGCAGCCTCGGCGGGAAGAATACGAACACGCTTGACGCCGTTCAACAGAGCCTCGCGGCAGGCGCCCAACTTGGGCAACATGCCGCCGGAGATGACCGCGCCTTGCGCCATTTCGGCGATCTGATCGATGGAGAGCCAGCGCAGCACTTCTCCGTCTGCTCCTTTGACGCCGGGAACATCGGTGAGAAAGACCAGCGCGTCGGCGCGGCAGGCGATGGCGCAGGCGGCGGCCATCTCGTCGGCGTTGATGTTGTAGTACTCGCCGTCGAAGCCCAGGGCCATGGAGCAGAGCACGGGCACGCCGTTCAACTGCCAGATGGCCTCCAGCCAACGCGGATCGCTGGCTGCGATTTCGCCCACGTAGCCGAGATCGGGTGCAGTGCGCTTTTTACGGGCGCGGAAGATGAGGCCGTCGCCGCCGGAGAGGCCGACAGCCGTCTGGCCCTGCGCGCCCAGAGCGGCCACCAAGCCTTTGTTCACGCGGCCGGCAAAGACCATGAGCGCCACATCGCGGGTTTCAGCGTCAGTGATGCGCAGGCCGTCGATAAACTCGCTCTGCTTGCCCAGCGCCTTGAGGGTGCGGGTGAGCTGCGCGCCGCCGCCGTGGACCACGGCTACCTGATGGCCGTCGCGCACCAATTCCGCGATGGCGCGCGTGCAACCTTCGAGAAGCGCCGGCGTTTCAAGACCTGCTCCGCCCAATTTGACGACGTACTTCATTCCTGGCCCTCCGCTTCCACTCTCATTCCAGCCCTTCAGACTCAGGCCACCCCATCATGACATTGAGATTCTGCACGGCTTGGCCGGCCGCGCCTTTCAAAAGATTGTCAAGGCAACTGACGATGACGGCGCGGCGGCCGCCGGAGTCGAGTTGAAAACCGATGTCCGCGTAGTTAGTGCGGACGGAGTATTGAATCTGCGGGAGCGCATGGTCGTAGAGACGCACCATTGGACTGCCGGAAAAGAAATCGCGGTACACCTGCGCGAGGCCGGAGTGCGATTGCGGCTCCTTGAAGTGGACGTAAATCGTGGACAAAATTCCGCGCGGAATGGGCAGCAAGTGAGGCGCAAAGACGAGATCGCCCGCGGTGAGGCCAAGCTGCTCCAGCAGTTCGCCGGTGTGGCGATGGGTAAAGACGGCGTAGGCGGAGAGATTGTCGGCGGCGGACATAAAGTGGGTTTTGGCCGTGGGGGCCTTGCCCGCGCCGCTGACGCCGCTCTTGGAGTCGGCGACGATGCCGCGGGTGAGATCGACGAGGCCGGCGGCGAGGAGGGGCTTGAGGGCCAGGATGACGGAGGTCGCGTAACAGCCGGGGTTGGCGACCAGACGCGCGCCGGCGATGCGGGCGCGGTGCAGCTCGGGCATGCCGTAGGCGGACTGCGCCTGGATGGCCGCGGCGGTTTTAGAGCCTTCATCCTCGAAGGCGTAGACAGCGCGGTTGGAAGCATCGGCGAGGCGCCAGGCCGCGCTGAGGTCGATGACGCGCAGGCCGAGGCTGAGGGCTTCAGGAACCCAGGCGCGCGATTGCTCATGGGGCGTGGCGAGGAAGAGAACCTCGACGCCGCGGCCGGCAAGGAGCTGCCAGGAAAAAGGTTCGAGCTTGAGGTTGCCGTTGCCGTTCGTGCCGGCGAGATGGGGATGAATCTCGACGAGCGGAACTCCGCCACGCGCGAGGTCTTTCTGTTCCACGCGGCCGGCGAAGACGGGAGGCGCGGAGCGCAGGCGGGGATGGCGCAGGAGCAGGCGCGCCAGCTCAGCGCCCGCATAGCCGGTAACGCCCACCACCGCGGTTTGAATCGCTTTTGTCATGGGGTCAGCATCGCTTTCAGCCGCATCTCCACATCGCCGGCGCGGCGCTGGTCAGGGCAGATAATCAAAACGGTGTCATCACCCGCGACCGTGCCCACTACCTCGGGCCAGCCCTCGCGGTCCAGGGCGGCGGCTACGGGTTGAGCTCCGCCGATCACCGTGCCCACCACCACCTGATTCATGGCCTGGCGCACGCGCAGGGCAAAATTACCGATCATTTCGGTCAACGAAGGCGGGCTGGAGTCTTCGCCTGCCGCGCCTGCGCCGCCGTGCCCGTTAGGCAGAGAATAACCGCTGGGCCCCTTGAAAAGCCGCAACTCGTGAATGTCGCGCGAGAGCGTGGCCTGCGCAACGCGGATGCCGCGGCGGCGCAGCTTGCGGCCCAACTCGTCCTGGCTGGCCACTGGGGAACTGGAGAGCAGTTCGCGGATTGCGTTCAGGCGCTGGTCTTTCATAACCGGCTCTCTCTTTTCGCGGGCAACAAAGCGAAAGCGCCGCGCAAGCGGCGCTCGAATAAATATACATCATCACTGTATAGATATGCAAAACTATTTTCTTCTTTTCCGGCGGCGGCAGAAGGCCGGGGCGCCGGTCGCTGATACACTCTCGATTAACTGCATGCCGGCTTTTTCCCGCCGGCCCGATGCGAAGAAAATGACACCGCCCGCTCCGATCCTTACGGTGAACGATCTTTTCCGCCGCGTATCCTCGGCGGCCAACCCGCGTGCTGTGCTGTGGCAGGACGAGCAGGGGCGCTGGCAGCCGATCTCCTCCGATCAAATGTACCAGCGCGTGCGGGCGCTGGCCACAGCGTTTTTGGGTTGGGGAGTGCAAAAAGGGGACCGGATCGCCCTCGTCAGCGAAAACCGCTGGGAGTGGGCTGTGACCGATTTTGCGGCGCTGGCGATCGGGGCCGCGGACGTGCCCGTCTATTCCACGCTGACCGCGGAGCAGGTGGGGGCGCTGGTGCGCGACGCGGGCTGCCGCATCGCCGTGGTTTCAACCCGCCAGCAGTTCGACAAGCTCGAATCCGTGCGCGGCCGGACGCTGCTCGAACGCATAGTGATGATGGACTCTCCGGCGCCGGAGGGAGCGGTTGCCATGAGCGAACTGCTTTCCGGAGCGGATGCGCGCGGCGGGGAGCGAGACCCGGCGTTCGATGCGCGCGCGCAGGCCGTGGAAGCCAACGACCTGGCCACGGTGATCTATACCTCGGGCACCACCGGCGAGCCCAAGGGCGTGGCGCTTACCCACGGCAATATTGCCGCCAACCAGAACTATACGGCGGTGGATTTTCACTTCGATGCCACGGACTCTTGCATCTCGTTCCTGCCGCTTTCGCACATTACCGCCCGGGCGCTCGATTACGTGATGTACAACGCCGGGGCGCAGGTGGCGTATTGCTCGCAGTTCGACAGGCTGCCGCAGGCCATGCGCGAGGTGCGGCCCACGGTGATCGTGGGCGTGCCGCGCGTCTACGAGAAGATTCGCCAGGAAGTGGAGCGGCAGGCGTCGCTTGCGGCGGTGAAAAAGCGCCTGCTGGCGTGGGCGGTTGCACTGGGAGCGCGGCATAGCGATGTGGTGTACGACGGCCGCGAGCCTTCTTCGCCGCTGTGGAAGCTGGCGAGGGAACTCGTCTATTCCAAGGTGCGCGCGGCCTTTGGCGGGCGGGTGAGGTTCTTCATTTCAGGGGGCGCGCCGCTGGGGCTGGACACGGCGCGCTGGTTCGCCGCGGTGGGCATCGCGCTGTGGGAGGGGTACGGGCTCACGGAAACCTCGCCCGTGATCGCGCTGAATACGCCGCTCCATCACCGCATGGGCTCGGCGGGCTGGCCTTTGGCCAACGTGGAGTTAAAGCTGGCCGGGGACGGGGAGCTGCTGGTGCGCGGGCCGTCGGTCTTCGCAAGCTACTGGCAGAAGCCGGCTGAGAATGCCGAGTGTTTCGACGCCGAGGGGTGGTTCCGAACCGGGGACATCGGGCACATCGACGGGGATGGATTTCTTTTCATCACCGACCGCAAGAAGGAGCTGCTGAAGACCTCGGGGGGCAAGCTGGTGGCGCCGCAGCCCATAGAAAACAAGCTCAAAAGCAACCCACTGGTGGCGCAGGCGGCGCTGGTGGGCGACAAGCACAAGTTTATCTCCGTGCTGATCGCGCCCAACTTTGCGGCGCTGGAGACCTGGGCGCGGCAGCAGGGGATCGAGGCCAAATCGCGCCCCGAACTGGCGGCCGACCGGCGCGTGATTGCGCTTTACGGCGAGATCGTGCGGCAGGTAAACGCTGATCTGGCCAACTACGAGACGCTGAAGCGGTTTCGCGTGGTGGGCGAGGAATGGACGCAGGAGACCGGGGAGCTGACGCCCTCCATGAAGCTCAAGCGCCGCGTCATCAACGATCGTTACGCGGCGCTGATCGCCGCGCTTTACGCGGACGAAGCCACCGCGCGCGGCGAAGCGGCGAACTGAACCGGCGCAGGCTTCTTGCGAAAAGAGCCGCTGCGCGGCAGGCGTGCGCACGGTCATGATTTCACATTCCAGGGGCAGGGTACACTAGTTAGGGTGCCGGGACGGAGCAGATGAACCGGACGGCGGCGCAGCACAAGGTGTATTCCCGTGCTAGGCCTGGAACGGCCGCACGAATTTGACGAGGAGATTTTTGCGATGCGAGTTTGTTTGTTGACCGGAGGCGGCGATTGCCCCGGACTGAACGCGGTGATTTATGCAGCCGTAAAAAAGGGCATCAACCGCTACGGAGATGAGTTCATCGGCTTTCTGAACGGCTGGCGCGGGGTGCTGGACAACAACTTTATTCCGCTCACGCTTGAAAATACGGACGGCATTCAGTTGAGGGGGGGGACGATACTGCACTCCTCGCGCACCAACGTGAAGAAGGTTCCGGGAGGCATCGACAAGGTGCGGGAAGTTCTGGCGGCCAATAAGATCGACGCGCTGATCGCGCTGGGAGGCGACGACACGCAATCGGTGACCCAGTTCCTGTGCGAGAACGGCGTACACGGAGTGGGTGTGCCCAAGACCATCGACAACGACATCAGCGGCACCGACGCGACCTTCGGGTACGACACGGCGGTGATGATCGCCACCGAGGCCGTGGACCGCATCCGCACCACCGCCGACTCGCACAACCGCGTGGTGGTGATCGAGGTGATGGGGCGCGACGCGGGCTGGATCGCCTATGCCGCTGGCATCGCGGGCGGCGCGCACGTGGTTCTGGTTCCCGAGAAGGAGATTGACATCGACCACGTGTGCGCGCTGCTCAAGTACAACTACGATCACGGCACGCATTACGCGCTGGTGGTGGTGGCCGAGGGCTGCCAATTGCCGGAGGTGGGCCAGGTGACAGACACGGCGCAAGTGGATTCGTTCGGGCACGTGCGCCTGTCGGGCATCGCCGAGGCGCTGGCCGACCTGATCGAGAAGAAGACCGGCTACGAGACGCGCTCGGTGAACCTGGGACACACGCAGCGCGGCGGGGTTCCCACGGCCTACGACCGGCTGCTGGGGCAACGCTACGGACTGCGCGCCATCGACATGGTGCACGAGCAGAAGTGGGGGCGCATCGCCGTGCTGCGCGGCACCGACATCACCGACATCCCCATCAAGGACGCCATCGCCGCCAACCGGCGGCTGGATCAGCGCTTCTTCGACGTGATCGCGGACCTGGAAGCGAAGGTGTAGATTTCCGGCTGCTGCACGAGCGCAAGAAAGCCATTCCTGCATAGGGAATGGCTTTTTGCTTGATGCGTCCGGTATGGTTGCGGTGTGCATTACCGCCGTTACAAGCCGGAAGACTTTGCCGCGCTGTACGTGATCGAAGAGGCGTGTTTCGAGCCGCCCTTGCGATTCGGGCGCTGGTACATGCGGCAACTTGTCGCCAGCTTCCACGGCGCTACGTGGATTGCGGAAGAGAACGGGCGCATGGTGGGGTTCGCCATCGTGGAGTGGACTGAGGAGGCAGGCGCGGCCGCCGCGTACATCGAGACCATCGAAGTGGTTGCGGAGGCGCGGGGCCGCGGCGTGGGCGGCGAACTGCTGCGGCGCGTGGAGGACTCTGCGCGCACGGCGGGAGTGAAATTGATCTGGCTGCACGTAGACGCGGAGAACGCGCCGGCGATCCGGCTCTATGAGGCGCACGGTTACCGGCGCGAGGGCAGGGAAGAGCACTACTACGCGCGCAACCGCGCCGCACTCGTCTACGCCAGGCCGCTCGCTTCTTCAGCCGCATAGGCTTCTTGAGGGCCGTGCAAGGGGGCTTTTCTTCCGCAGAATCGCTCGCCTTGCTTGCATTCCGATCCCTTTAAGCAGCGTTTTCGTCAAGAAAAGCCATCCGCCGCGGCGAACGCCACCTTCGACTGAAATTGCAAGGGCTACCTGTTAAAGCTTCACTTCTAGAACCGGTAGTAGAAGCCCGCCATCGGTTCCGACGTCGAGGTGAACTGGCCGGTTGCAGGGTAATCCGTGTCAAGATTGGGAGCCTTGTAAAACATATCGCGGTACTGAAGGCGCAGCCCGGCCTTGGGAAGAAAGCCCCAATCCACGCCGCCGCCCAGGACAAACGCAGGTCTGACCACGGTATTGACGTTGCTATACTCGTAAGGGTCGGTGGAGTCGATATAAAAGCCCAAGCCGGTGACGGCGAAGGGCCTGAAACTGCCCATCTTGCGCGAAAACACCCAATCTAACGAGACTGTGCTCGCCTTGGCGGGAAGGGTTACTTTCGCGTTCTGGCAGACGTAGTGGCAGGCGCCGGGATTGGGGGCGAGGGTCTGATCGCCGGGGTTGTATCCGTAGGCGAATTCGAAGCCGATCAGGGGTTTGGCGATGTACCGCACCTCGATCATGCCGCCCCCGAAACTGTGCGGGGTCTGCAGCGTGCCATTGCCGGAGGTGGAGGAGCCTTTCAATGCCACGTAAGCACTTACCCCTAGATCGATCTGCGCCGGGGCTCGCGCAGCCGTTTGTTGCGCCTGCGCGGTCTGTGCCTGCGCGGCCGATCCGCTGCTCTGCGTCTGGGCCGAGGCGCCGCTCACCACCATCATGCCCGCCAAAATCAAAACAGCCGGCATCGCTCTCAGTTGCATGGTTGTCTCCGTATCGATTTCACGCTTGTCTCCTTAATCCGGGTTCGCTTGAATGTTTTATTTCCATAAGAGAAGCACTTGCGCGGTACCCAACAGGATCCTTCCCGCCCAGAGCCTCGCCGCCACTGCGAACCCTGACAGCCTGGCCAAACGGCTTTCCGCAAGGGTGGGCCGTCATGGAGTGAAGAAATAGCGTATCCCGCATCGTGCCTAGATATTTCTGTGCCCTCTCAGCCACTATCGCAAAGCAGCGTAGAGGTTAGCAAGTCTGGCCAGGATTTGCCTTGGAGATCAAAGGCGGCGCTCACGCCCAGCGTGGCCGCAGGCCGCCGCGAAAGACCACTCAGCCTGAAGGGAAGCGATCACGGAAATGCAACGGTTTGCGTCCATAATGCAACGGTTTGCGTCCATTCGGCTGCAGCCGGTGATGTGTTACCGTTAAATTACGGTGTCCCCTCAACCGGACCGGGGCGTTTGGAGCTGTTTAGATGCTCGCGATGCGGCGAGAAACAGGGATGGCGAGCGTAAGGGAAAAATGTCGCAGCAGCCGGAATCGACATCATCTTCGCTCGCTGTGAGCCCGGCGCCGCTGCCTGGGCCCAAGGCTGGGCCGGCGACAGTGACTACAGCCGTGCCGCAGCAAGGGGACGCGCCTGGGCCGCAGCGGATACCGCGCTGGCTGGAGCGCGTCGAACTGGTATTGCGCGTGATGGCGCAGATTTACATCGGCCTGGCTCTGTGCTACGCGCCGTGGTCGCATACATTTTGGGATCAGAATCCCCTCTTTATCGAGTTTCCTTCGCTCTCCATCTTTGCCGCCAGCGGCGCAGTGCGCGGCATCGTCTCGGGGCTGGGCCTGTTGAATCTCTGGATTGCGTTTGAGTACGTCATCCGCCATCGCGATGGGTAAGCCATGAAGAACCGAGCGCAGACAAGACGGAGTGACCGCAGCAAAGAGCAAAGCCCGCCCAAGGCAAACTCCGGCCACGAACCAGAAGTGCGGAAAAAGCAGCGCAGGAGCGGCAAGGCCGCGATTCCGGGCGATGGCGCGCCGCCACCGCTGGCGCTTGCGCCTCTGGCTTACGAGAACTCCGGATTCCTGAACAGCGCGGATGGGCGGCCGCTCCGGATTATCTCGGAGTATCTGGAACCGCTGGCGCGATTCCGGCGCGAGCGCATTCAGGATACGGTGGTGTTCTTCGGTTCGGCGCGCTTCTGCGGGCGCGAGGAGGCCGACCATGCCCTGGAGCTGCTGGAAAACACCGGATCCACGCGCCTGGCGCCCAGCGAGGAACAGCCGGCCAGGGCCAAGGAGATCGCGGCGGGGAAGGCCACAGAGTTGCAGCGCAAGCGCGCCGTGGCCGCCGTAGAGATGGCTCGCTATTACGAGGATGCGCGGCGCTTGGCGCAACTGCTCACGCAATGGGCCATGAACATTCCCTCAAGGCGCCGCCGCTTTGTGGTGACCTCGGGCGGCGGGCCGGGCATCATGGAAGCCGCCAACCGCGGCGCCTACGAAGCCGGGGGCAAGACCATCGGCATGAATATTCTGTTACCCTTTGAACAGAGGCCGAATCCCTATATCACGCCCTCGCTCAACTTCGAGTTTCATTACTTTTTCATGCGCAAGCTGTGGTTTGCCTATTTGGCCAAGGCTTTGGTGATCTTCCCCGGCGGTTTCGGCACCCTGGACGAGATGTTCGAGCTTCTGACTCTGGCGCAGACTCGCAAAATGGCCAAGAAGATTACCGTTGTGATCTACGGATCGGAGTATTGGAAAAGGGTCTTCAACCTGGGCGCGCTGGTCGATACCGGGGCCATCTCACCGAAAGACCTGGATCTGTTTCAGATGGCCGATACGCCGGAGCAGGCCTTTGAGCTGTTGCGCCGGGGGCTGACGGAAAACTATCTGGCCGCCGAGATCGCCAAAGCCGACGCCGCACAAGCCGAGAATCATGGCGCGGAGCACGATGAGGATTTGATGGCGGGCTGGACGGTGGAGGATTTTCTCGGCCCGGAGCTGATGAACGCGCGCCGGTAAGCACGATGAATGGGTTCGGTCATGAGTGGATTGCTTGAGTCATCGGGAATTTGGCTGTTCTTCCGGCATTCCCAGTAACTCTATGGGTTCCTCTCCGAATTGAAGGGGAATTCTTCCGATCTTAACCTTGCCTTCATGCCCGGCTACGGATAATGGGCGCAGGAACTCGGGAATGATCGTAGAAGGAGGGACAGGGGATGTCTAATTCGACCATCTCGTACCTGTGGCGCGATGGGGACGCGGCGCGCGGGTTTCGCTCGGGTGTTTCGCTGCACAGCCATACCAACCAATCCCGGGAGACGCTCGATTTTCTGGCAAACTTCGGCAATCAGTACCCGCTGATGCGGCCTCTCATGGCGCGTTTGGAACGGCGCTCGGAGCGGAACTATGGGCTGCGTTTGGACTACGCGGCCAGCTACTGGACCCCGCCCATGACTCCCAAGCTGGCCTTCGACCTGGAACGTAAGCAGATCGAGGGGCTGGACGTGGCGGGGATGGTTTCCCTCACCGATCACGACACGATCCAGGCGCCCATGCTGCTGCGCACCGTGCCTAGCGCGCGCCACATTCCCGTCTCGCTGGAGTGGAGCGCGCCCTACGGCGGGGTACAGTCGTTCCACCTGGGCGTTCACAACCTGCCCAGCGCCAGGGCCACGGAGTGGATGGCGACGCTCGAAGACTATACCGCCCATCCCAACGACGCGCGGCTTACGGAGATTCTGGCCGCCCTCGACCAGGAACCAAACGTGCTGGTGGTCTTCAACCACCCCATGTGGGACCTGTATATGATCGGCAGGGAGAAACACGAGCTTCTGGTCAACAAGTTTATCCGGAAGAACGGCGCTTATCTTCATGCCCTGGAGTTGAACGGGTTGCGCCACTGGGACGAGAACCGCGCCACCCGCCGCCTGGCGGAAAAGTGGAATATGCTGCTCATCTCCGGCGGCGACCGCCATGGCGTGGAAGCCAACGCTAATATCAACCTGACCCAGGCTGCGACCTTTACCGAGTTCGTGCACGAGGTGCGGCGCGACAAGCGCAGCAACGTGCTCTTTATGCAGCAATATGCAGAGCCCTGGAAGCACCGCATCCTGCTCTCGGCGATCGACGCCGTGCGCCATTATCCCGAATTTCCGCCCGGCTCGCGCACGTGGGACGAGCGCGTCTACCACCCCGACAGGAACGGCGTGAGCAGGCCGTTGAGCGAGATGTGGTCTGACGGATCGGCGCCGCGGATTGTGACGTTTCTTCTCGGTGTTGTGCAACTGCTGGGCCGCGCCCCGGTTTCCGGCGGGTTGCGCATTGCCTGGAGCGATGCGCACCAGTTGCGGTTGGCCCTCGGCGACAGCGAAAGTTAGTGAGACGTAGCTTTCAACCATGACTGCCCAATCACAGTGGGTGAGCTGATGGGTTGCGCAGTCCCGTGCGCAGGTCGAGCGCGAACGCCTCAGCCTGCCAGCGTCGGGGAAAGCCGAAGTCGATGATCGGTTGCGGCGACGGTTCGGTCACGGCTTGGCCTTGTAGCGCAGAATCCAGCGCAGTTGCTCTTCGGTGTCGGGAACCACGCAGCCGCGGGCCTTTTCGATGGCTTTGAGCGCGGCCTCCGGCTCCCAGCCCAGGTGAATCAGCGTGCAGGCTGCGGTCAGTGGAGCCCTGCCCACGCTGCCCCGGCAGTGAACGCCGATCCGCTCTCCGGCGCGCAGGCGCTCTGCCAGTCCCGCGACGAACACACGAAAGCTCGCTGCATGCTGCGGAACGTGGACGTCGGGAATCGGGTAGGAGAGAAACGTCAATCCGATGTGGCCAGCCATCGATCCCTCCCCGGCCAAGCCAAGCCATGCGGCCTCATCCTCTTCGAGAAGCGAAACCAGGGTTTCAACGCCGCTCTGCCGGATGCGCAGCAGATTGTCTTCGAGTTCTGATCCGCCGCGCGGGCACAGCACAATCGCCAGTTGCGGCGGCGGATTTCCTTCGATCCAGAAGATATCTTTCATGTTCGCTCAGACTCCATCAGGCAAAGTGCTCCCACCCCCGCGCTTCGAGCGGCTGCGCGCCATGCGCCGTCTGCAGCGTCATCCCCGGGGTGCGTGGGTTGCGCCGCGCCGTGCGCCCGATGCGCGTGACCGGAACCCCGGCGATCGTTCTCGGCACGCGCGCCGAAGGCGAAGCGGTGAAGAGTAATTCGTAGTCCTCGCCGCCGTGAAGGGCCTGTTCCAGGCTTGCGCCGGGATGAATCGGAAGCTGGACCGCATCCACCTCCGCGCTCACCTCGGACTCCTCACACAAATGTCTCAAATCCGTCGAAAGCCCGTCGCTCAAATCGATCGCCGCGGTTGCCCATCCGCGCCGCGCCAGCCAAAGCCCCTGGACGACGCGGGGCTGAGGATAAAGGTGCGGAGCCATAAGGGCTTCCCATTTTGGGGGAATGCGAGGCGGCTGAAGCGAAGCGTGGCGGGACCGGCCGGTTTTACCCGCCCCAGTCAACTTTGCGAGGCTTTCTATGCCTGCGGCGGCGCCGCCCAGGCTGCCGGTTACATAGAGCAGGTCGCCGGGGCGCGCTCCCGAGCGCAGCAGGGCCCTCCCGCGCGTAACCGCGCCGATGAGAACGGCGTCGGCCACGGCGACGGGCGACTCGGCCAGATCGCCGCCGGCCAGGGGAGTTTTGTAAGTTTTTGCGAGCGCCAGCAGGCCGTCAAGAAAGCGGTCAAGCCAAGATTTGGGCCAGGTTTTGGGCCAGGTTTCAGACCGGGTTTTGGCTTGGGCTTTGCTTCTGTGTGGAACCTGGGTCAATTCGCGCGGCAGGCCCAGCGAAAGAAACGCAGCCACAGGCCGCGCGCCCATGGCGGCCAGGTCGCTGAGGCCGCGGGCCAGAACCCTGTGGCCTACAGCCTCCGGCGGGTGCCAGTCGAGGCGGAAGTGGCGGCCGTCAATCGACAAATCTGTCGTTACGGCCAGCTCTTCGCCGGGGCGCAGGTGGAGCAGGGCGCAGTCGTCCCCAATGCCCAGGCGCACTCCAGGAGCGGCCTGCGCCGCGCGAGCTCGAATCTGGCCGATCAGAGCCAGTTCGGCCGTTGCTCTGGTGCGCGAAACTTCTCCCAATCCGGATCGCATCTCTTGAGGATAGGCCAAATCGGGACAGATCACTCACTGGAGCGCAACGCGGCCTCAAGCAGTCCGCTTCGGCGCCGATCTTTTATCTGTAGGCGCGTCCCTTGGATATGGCGTTGATTTCATTCAGGTTATATCGCACCAGCTCCAGTTCCTTTGTCCATGCCGGTTTCTCCTCAGCGGTGAACGACGGCAATTTGAATGGAGGGAAAACCAGAGTACAAATGATTTCTTGTAGATTTCGTTGACCTGGGAAAGCGTGGTTTGCTAGGCTTGACAGAGTTTTTGCATCTGCGCCGGGACGGACGCGTAAACCCTTTGTGAGGGTCCGTGGGCTTCGCGCCGCTTGCGCCACTCTATTTTGAATGACGAATTGTGAGTGACGGCGCATTGCGGTTCTGCAGATTGTAGGGATGTGAGGCGAGGATGCGTCGCAAACGCTACTATATTCTTTTTGTCGCCAGGGATAACGACGGGCGGGTTCGGAAGATTTCGCTTCCGCTGCACTATGCGTATGGGTTTGTAGGGGCAGCGATTGTGGGAGCCTTCACAATCGCCGGCTTGGCCGGCTCTTACACGCGCATGTTGCTGAAGACCGAGAGCTTCAACCAAGTCCGCCAGGAGCGGGAGGCGCTGCGCAAAGACTACAAGCAGATGGCGCAGGTTGCGCACGACCGCACCGTACAGGTGGCCTCGTTAGGCGCCTTGGCGAATGAGGTCTCGGCCCTCTACGGCCTGCGCCAGAACCGGATGGCCATGGAGGCCAAAGAGGAAGCCGCGGCCAAGGCCGCGTCCGAGCCGACTCTACCCAGTTTGGCCCAACCAGGCGACTTGAACCAGACACAGATTGCGCGCTCCATCAGCCATCTCTATGCGCTGCGCGAGGATGCGCTTTCAGGCCAGGTTTCGCTGGCCCTCGCAAGCGGCCTTACGCCCGGCTTTGCGGGCGATTGGAGAAAGCTGACCGACGAACCCTCGCTCTGGCCCATCGCGGGCCGCATATCGTCGGGCTTTGGGGAGCGATCGGATCCCATCACCGGCCAACCGGAGTTTCACACCGGAATCGACATCGACGCGCCTTACGGTACGCCCGTGCATGCGGCGGCCAATGGCGTGGTCGTCTATGCGGCCGTGGAATCCGGCTATGGACGCGAGGTCACGATCGATCACGGCTTTGGCATCTCCACCCTCTATGCACACCTCTCCGGGTTTGCGGTGGCGCCCGGCGAGCACGTGATACGCGGCCAGGTGATCGGTTACCTGGGCACATCGGGCCTGACCACCGGCCCCAACCTGCACTACGAGGTGCGCATCAACAACGTCCCCGTGAATCCCTACAAGTACCTTCGCGTGACCTACCAGCAGGCCGAGGGTCTGGACGGTGGGACGCATACTTCACAGGGCGGGTAGGCAGCTCTTCCGCGATGCAAAAGCGGCTCCAAAACCTTCAGGATGGCTGGCATTGGCAGGGAATTTTTCACAGCATCGAGAGATTCCATCACGGCAATTCGAACCATAGACACCTCAGGAGAAAACACATGCAAAGACTCAAAATTCTGCTCGGTAGTGCAGCATTGCTTGCGGGTCTGGGCTTGGCGCCGGCGGCTCACGCGCAAATCTCCGTCAACATCAACATCGGCCCGCCGCCGGTTTGCGCCTACGGCTATTACGAATATCCACCCTATGCCTGCGCACCCTATGGCTTTTACGGTCCGGGGTACTTCTTTAACGGCATCTTCCTGGGCGTTGGACCCTGGGCCGGCTGGGGCTATGCCCACGGCTGGGGCAGCCATCGCTTTGTCGCTGCCGGCGGAGGCCGCTACCACGGCCGCGGCGGCTATATGGCCAATCACAGTCGTTGGGCGCACGGCGGCGGGCACCCAAGCGCAGCACGCGGCGGACACCCAAGCGCAGCACACGGCGGGCACCCAAGCGCAGCACACGGCGGGCACGCGGGCGCAGCACACGGCGGGCACCCAAGCGCAGCGCACGGCAAAGGCAAGCAAAAGTAAAGCGTTTCCGTTTGCGGCGGGGGTTTGAAGGGATTCTCTCCTTGGGCTGCGCGTCGACCGTGCAGCCCTCCAGCGTCATGGTGAAAGCCCCCGCGCCCACCACCTCCATGTTCAGCCGGGCCGGAATCTGTAAACTTCGACGCTCCGGTGCTTGATGCCCAGGTGCGCTTCCTCGACCGGCTCTGGTGGGCCGGCCTGCTGCTGAATGTGCGCCATGCACCGCTCCACCAGCAGTCCCTGGGCATACCCTTATCCTCTTTCGGAGTTTTCCGGTATTGCGCCCTTTCCGGCTCCGGCCGCAAGTTAATTCGCGCCCGCCGATCGTGATACAGTGAGGAGCGGGTCTCAATCCGTGGGAGGATAGGACATGCGCCATCGTTTTGGTTTTGTTGCCGTCTTGCTTACCATTTCGCTCTTCGCCGGCCTGCGTTCCGCAGCCGCGCAGGACCGCGCCGCCGGCGTCGCAATCGCCTTTGCCCGCGCCCAGCACTTGCGGTACGGCATCAACGCCGCGCAGTGGTTTGCGCAGTCGAACAACTACTCGGCGGCCCGCACCAACAGCTATATCGACGCCAGCGACATCGCGCTGATGGAGAAGATGGGCTTCGACTATGTTCGCCTGAGCATCGACCCCGTGCCGCTCGAAATGTCGCTGGACCATGATCCGGGGCCGAACGGGAGCGCGAACGACGACTTTCTCGCCCGGCTCGACCGCGCCGTGGACACCATGCTCGCCGACCACCTGGCGGTGATTATCGACATTCACCCCAGCGACCAATTCAAGCAGCAGTTGCGCACCAGCAACGACGCCGTGGCGCGGTTCACGATGCTGTGGCGTAAGCTGGCCGCGCATTACGCCAACCGCGACCCCAACATGATCTTTTTCGAGATTCTGAACGAGCCGGAGTTTAGCGACCCCTACCAATGGGCCGGCGTTCAGGCGCACGTGGCGGCGGCCATCCGCGCCGTGGCGCCGCACAACACCATCATCGCCGCGGGGCCGAACTACTCCGGTATTCAGGACCTGCTTACCCTCCAGCCGCTGGCCGACGGCAACGTGATCTACAACTTCCACTTCTACGAGCCCAGCGAATTCGCACAACAGGGAGCCAATTGGAGCGTGCCGTATTGGAGCTATATTCATGGGGTTCCCTATCCCCCCACGGCCGGCTCCATGCAGAAGCTGTTGAAGGAGGTTCCCGATCCGGCCGACCGCTTCGATCTGGAGAACTACTGGCTCAATCACTGGGATGCGCAGCACATCCGCATGCTCATCGACGAAGCCGCGGACTGGGCGCGCTCCAACCATGTGCCCCTTATCTGCGACGAATTCGGGTCTTACCGCACCTACACCGATCCGGTCTCGCGCGCCAACTGGATTCACGACGTGCGCACCGCCCTGGAGGCCGACGGCATCGGCTGGGCGATGTGGGAGTATCGCGGCGGCTTCGGTATTGTATCCAAGCACGACGGCCAGCCGGCCCAGGTGGACGAATCCATCGTGAAGGCGCTGGGGCTCACGGAACGGTAGAAGCGGTTGCTACGGCGTCTACCCGAGAAGCTCTTTCCTTTTTCGGCTTAGCCTGGAGGCTCCGTTGCGGGCGCGGCTTCGCCCGTTGACCCTTCGTACCATTCCCGGCTGCGCCGCGGCCGCTTCTGCCGGCTAAACAGCGGGTAAATGTTCTTATTTGGATTTGGATCCCTCCGCGCCGGTCGTGGGCGCGGAGGCCGGCAGAGAGTTTTGGCCCTGCGCAAGCCCAGCCAGAAACGAGACCGGAAGCGTGGCCGTCACCACCACGCGGTCGCTCTGCTGCCTCACTGCGGCGGTCTTGAGCAACTCTTTCAGGCCGTTGTCGACGGGGCTGGCGGCTAAGGCAGCAGAGGCGCCGCGGGCCAACGTGACCAGCGTAGCCAAGTTCGCGGCTTGGCTGGAGGCGATGGTGTTGCTGGCGGCGATCTCCTCCACCTTGAGCCGCAGCGAGCTGTGGGGCCGTAAAAGATCGCGAATCTTCAGCGTGGGCGCCACGCTGGCCAAAATCGTCGAGCCGGCCGCCACCGGCAGCGAAAAGCCGAAGAGGCTGAGTTTGCCCTCCTGCGCGAAGGGCAGGCCGATCTGGCCGATGCCCCAGGCCAGCGACAGCAGCGGCACCTCGTGGTAATAGCGTCTGAGGAGCGTAGACTCGCCAAACGGCCAGGCGGCGGTGTTGTGCCGGTCGATGATGGAGTGGATCTGCGCCGGGGTGGGAGTGTTGGAGATGGCTACCATGTCATAGCCG
>JABEBX010016849.1_pt1 | contig 20415 bp, 13 predicted proteins | sample 7245971 | NCBI WGS metagenome assembly JABEBX01 (sample SAMN14506365, study PRJNA622280) | hot springs metagenome | biome: hot spring [ENVO:00000051]|acidic hot spring [ENVO:00002120]; feature: spring [ENVO:00000027]|sediment [ENVO:00002007]; material: sediment environment [ENVO:01001048]... | reverse complement strand
AATTCACAAACCGCCGCATCCGTATGTTCATCACAATCCCCAGCGCCAGAAACATATAGATAATCGACGACCCTCCATAACTCATCAGCGGCAGGGGAATCCCCGTCACCGGCATCAGCCCCACGCACATCCCAATGTTCACCGCGATCTGGAACAGCAGCACCCCGGCCACACCCATCACAATCAAGCTCCCCGGCGGATCGGCCGCGGTCTGAGCATTCTGAATCAGCCGCATCAAGATCAAAAAATACAACAGCAGCACACCCATCGCTCCAATAAATCCGTGCTCCTCGCAGAACGCTGCAAAGATGAAGTCCGTATACGGAATGGGAAGAAAGTCTCCCTGGGTCTGTGTCCCCTTATGCGCACCTTTGCCCCAAAGGCCTCCAGACCCCACCGCGATCAGCGACTGCCGAATCTGGTATCCGGAGGTCTGCGGATCGCTATTCGGATTCATGAACGCCGTCAGCCGCGCCCGCTGGTACGGCTTCAGCAGCTTGCCCGACGCCAGCCCGACCCCTCCCAGCAGCACCAGCCCCACCACCAGCACCGCCGTCTGTTTCCACCGAATTCCGCCTAGAAACAGACCCACCACCAGCACGGGCAGATACGTCAGCGAGGTTCCCATATCCGGCTGCTTCAGCACCAGCACCAAAGGCACGCCAATCAGCAGAGACGCCTTCCCAATATCCTTCCAGGTCAGGTCGCGCCCGCTCTCCACAATCTCCCAAAAGAACCTCGCCGCCACCAGAATCAACGCCAGCCGCACCCACTCCGAGGGCTGAAAGTGGACCCCGCCGCCAAGATTGATCCAGCGCCGCGCACCCAGCACCTTGGTTCCCACCAGCCGCACCGCCACCAGCGACACGAGACTCGCCCCATACGCCCAGTACGCAATCCTCAGCAGCCGGTGATAGTCCACCAGCGCAAATACGAACATCCCCACCAGACCCACCGCCAGAAACAGCTCCTGCTTCTGCTGAAACCCGCGAAACTTGGTCATCTCCGTAGCCGATCGGATCTCAAGCACACTCATCACCGACAGCATCAGCACGATGCTCAGCAACATCCAGTCGAAATCACGAAACCTCGATCGAAACATTCTCTATCCAGTCTACCGGCTATCAAACGCAGGGGAGGGGGGAAAAGAACCACTCGAAACGCTCGGCCAACCGCAACCAGGCACCCTAACGCTTTAGCGTTGGGCCACACCCTACTCCCCTGCCGGAGCCGTCTCTCCTACCGGGGCCGTCCCGCCTGCTGGGGCCGTTCCACCTATCCCATCCGGCTTCTCCACCAGCCTGGGCACGGCCACCTGCATCTCCAGGTTCTTCGCCCGCTCTCTCTGCTCGGTCACATAGGCATCAATCACCTGTGCCGCCAGCCGCGCCGCAAACTGTCCCCACACGCCATGCTCCCACAGCACCGCCACCACAATATCCGGATTCCGCCTCGGCGCCATCCCCACAAACCACGCATTCGGCTCCGTATTATGCCCATGATGCCATGCCAGCGCCTCATGGCTCATCACCTGCGCTGTGCCCGTCTTCCCCGCAAAATCAATCCCCGCTAAATGCGTCGAGGCCGCTGTGTCGAACTCCTCCGGCATCGTCGTCTGCGCCATCCCATCCGTAATCATCTCCCAGTTCTGCGGCGTCAGCGGAATCGTCTTATCCCCCGACCCCGGGTAGGACTCCAGCATCTCCTGCTCCTCCTCCGGGCTCAGCTCTGACGGAAACACCAGGTGCGGCCGCATCAGCACACCACCCGACGCAATCCCTCCAATGGCCCGCGCCAGTTGCAACGGCGTCACTTCGATCGCTCCTTGCCCAATCCCCACCGAGATCACCTCGCCGGCATACCACGGCTGGTGCATCACCTTCTCCTTCCACAACACCGAAGGCATCAAACCGGGCGCCTCATCCGGCAGATCGATTCCGGTTTTCTCCCCAATTCCAACGCTCTTGGCATACGTGGCAATCGTGTCAATCCCCAGCTTTTCCGCCAGCGTATAGAAGAACGTGTCACAGCTCCAGGGAATCGCATGTTCAATATCCACCATCCCATGATGCCTGTCGCACGCATAGAACCGCCCATAAAAGACACCGCCCCCATTGCACATCACGCGCATGCCCTGGGCCACATTCTGTTGCAGCCCCGCCAGACTCATGATGATCTTGAACGTGGACCCCGGAGCCAGTTGCGCCTGGATCGCCTTGTTCATCATTGGATGGTCCGGATTCTCCATAATCGACTTCCAGTACGCGGACGACAGCCTCACCGAAAACTGATTGGGATCGAATGTCGGCCGGGAAACCATCGCCAGAATCTCGCCATTATGCGGATCTATCGCCACAATCGCGCCCGTCTTGCCCTCCATCGCTCGCTCGGCCGCCATCTGCACATCCAGGTCGATCGTCAGCCGCAGATCATGGCCCGGTTTGGCCAGTTTCTCCCCCATCTGACCGACCTCTTTGCCGTGGGAGTTCACGATGATGTCACGCGAACCGTCCGTTCCGCGCAACCAATCGTCGTACGCCTCCTCAATCCCCGACTTGCCCACCACGTCGCCCGGTTCGTCCGCCGCGAACTGTTCATTATTCAGGTCCGCCTCGCTCACCTCGCCTACATACCCAATCACATTGGCCAGGAACCCGTCCTTCGGGTACAGCCGCCGTTGCTCGTCCAGCGTCTCCAACTCCGGCAGATCGTCCCTGTGCGCCGCGATAAACGCCTGCTCGTCCGGCGTAATGTCCTGCTTCAGCGGAATCGGCTGATACTTCGGAGCGTACTGATAGTGCCGCAGCGTCGCCTGGATCTGGTCCAGCGGAATGTGCAGCCCCTCCGATATCAGCGGCAGGTCCGCCTCCATCTTCTGCTGCTGCTCCCGTACCAGAAAGCACGTCACCGACGGATAGTTGTCCACCAATATCCGCCCATAGCGGTCGAAGATTCGTCCCCGTGGCGCCAGCACGGGGACACTCCTCACCCGGTTCTGCTCGGCCAGCACACGATACGTATTCGCCCCCAGGATCTGCAGCCGCCACAACCAGCACCCCAGCACCAACAGCACTGCCGCCACCACATACTGCGACACATGCAGCTTCGTGGCCGACAACTTCTCCTTGCGATCGATGCTCTCCAGATCCATCCAGCGGGTCCTCCAAAACAGAGTGTAGGCCCAGATCAGACGCCCTCTCTGCGCTCTACACTCTATCCTCTACACTCTGCCTTCCTAATCCCGAATCCTGAACCGGTCCAACACAGCAAACACCGGCACCGCCACCACGCAGTTCGCCGCCGCCGAGATCAGCTCCGCCACCGGCAGTAGTGGGTAGGACGTCTGGCCAAGCAGCCAGTGAGCAATCACGTACAGCAATCCGCTCTGGCACAGACTCAACACAAACACCAGCACCACGCGGTTGATCACATTGTCGATGTCCACCGCGAACCCCAGGTTTGCGGCCACATATCCCACCACACCCAGCGCAATCCCATCCACCCCAAAGGGATGATTCGTCAGCCCATCCTGGAACAACCCAATCAGCGTTCCCGTCACCGTGCCCGCTATTGGGCTCCTCCGTGAGACCGCGAAGAAGATCGTCGCAATCAGCGGCAGATCAATATGGATCAGCCATGGAAACGTCTTTGGCAGCATCGCCTGCAGCAAAATGCAGATCAACGGCGCCAATACCGTCACTCCAGGATGAAACCCATACTGGTCCAGCTCTTCGCGTGATGTATAACTCCGCTCGGCCATCGCCCTGCTCGTTCTCTCCCTATTCCGCTTGCGGCGTCTGTTGCGGCGTCCGCGGAGTGCTCTGCGTCTGTGGAGCGCTCGCCGCTGGCGGCGCGTAGGTCGCCGGCGCTCCCGGCGTCATACTGGCGGCCGGCGGCGTTGCTCCCGGCGTAAACCTGTCCGGATGCAGCGCCGGCTTTGGCAGCGGCAGCCCCGAATTCAGTATCCCTGGCAGCCCTCCCACACGGCTCTCCGGATCATCCGACACGACCACTCCATTCGCGCCCGCCGTTCCACTCGCCGGCGCAAGCCCATTCGCACCCGCGGATCCATTCGCACCCGCGGCTCCATTCGCGCCCGCGCCCGCCGTATTGGGATGCAAACTCGGCAGCTTATCCGCAATCAAGTCCGCCGCCCGCTGATTTTCCACAGCCTCCGCGGCGACCGCTGCGGAGGCGTCCTGGGCGGCCTCCGGTGGCAGCGTGCTCGACGTCCCGGTGATCACCAGCACCTCTTCCAGGCGGCTCAGATCCACCGCCGGCTTAATCGTGATCGTCGTATACGGCTGGTGCAGCGGGTCCGGCGCAATCGACTCCACCACCCCCACCGGCAGCCCCCGCGGAAATACCAGATCTCCTCCGGAGGTCACCACCGGCTCGCCCGGCTTAATCCGCGAGTCCGCCGTCAGATTATCAATCTGCACCTGCCCCGTCGCCGATCCCCTGATGATCCCGCGTATCCCCGTCGTAACCAGAATTACACCCGCTCCCGAGGAGGGATCGCTGATCAGCAGTAGCTGCGATGTATGCGGAAACACATCCCGAATCTTCCCCACCACGCCATCCGGCGAAATCACCGCCTGCTCCGGCTTCAGCCCATCGTCGGATCCCTTATCCAGGTAAAGCACATCCGACCGCTCCGACCCGCTGGTGCCAATCACCTGCGCCGCCACCGTGCTGGTCACATACTGTTGCTTGAACGCCAGCAACCTCTGCAGCCTGCGTCCCTGCACCGCGTCCTCGGCAAACGACGCCTCTTCCTCCCGCAGCCGCGCCACCTCATTCTTCAGCCGCGCATCCTGATGCCGCGTGTTGCGTAGATCCACATAATCGTTCCATCCGCCACGCACCCGCAGACTGATCGTATGCACCGCTGTTTCCACCGGCGTCATCGCCGTCACGGTCCACCGCCGCAGCAACGACACACGGTATCCATCCGGAGCCGCAGCCGCGCTCTCCATCGCCCGCGCGTTCACCGGCACATCCGCATCCTTCAACGGCTGCTGCACCTGCATCGCCAGCGCAATCACCTGCGCCAGCACGATCGCAATCAACAGCGGGGCCTCCGCTGCTACTATCAAACCCGTGACGCTTCAGCTTTCCACCCCCGTCAAGTTTGTCAAGCGCATCGGTGAGCGCATCGCCGCGGGTCTCTCCGAACGCGGCATCGCCACCGTCGAAGACCTCCTCTACCACCTCCCATTCCGCTACGAAGACCGCCTCCACCCTAAGCCCCTCTCCCTCTACCAGCCCGGCGACATGGCCTCACTCATCGGCGAAGTCCGCGGCGCCGTTCTCCTCCGCGCCCGCACCGGCCCCATCTTTGAGATGACCGTAGGCATCACCCCACCCGGAGCCGGCGGCGACACTGGCAACGACGACCTTCAAGGCCTCCTCCGCGCCCCTTCCCCCATCCTCGAAACCGTCAAGTGCATGTGGTTCCACGGCGCCTATCTCAAGGACAAGTTCCATTCCGGCCAGAAGATCGCTCTGTACGGCAAGCTCGAAGGCAGCCGCTCAGGCAACGCCCTGCACGCGCCGCCCGGCTCCACCCGCTTCAAGATGATCCAACCCACCTTCGAGATCCTCCCCGACGCTGCCGCTACCGGCGACGACGCCGAGTTCACCATGCTTGAGATGGGCCGCATCGTCCCCATCTACGAATCTCTCGGCGGCAAAACCCCCTGGGGCGCCAAGCTAACCTCCCGCTGGCGCCGCCGTGTCATGTGGACCATCTTCAAAGACCTCGCCGAATCCGGCGCGTTCTCTTCCTACACCAGCTCCGCCCTCTCGACCGATCCGCAGCGGAGTGGAGAGACTGTTCTGAGCCTAGCCGAAGGAACCCCTGTACCTGGCCAGGACCAGCGCTCCTCTTCAACTCCAGCCACGCGAAGCCTCTCGCCGTCCGCGCAGGATGCCGCGCAGGACTCCGCGCAGATGGAGACCCTCCCCACCACCCTCCGCCGGCGCCTCTGCTTCCCCACCCGCATGGAGGCCCTCCGCGACCTCCACTTTCCACCCGCTGGAACCTCCATCCCCGAACTGATGTCCGCGCGCACGCCAGCGCACCGCCGCCTCATCTTCGAAGAGTTCTTCTACCTCGAGCTGGGCCTGGAACTCAAGCGCCGCCGTCTTCGCGAGCGCCAGGGCGCCGCCTTTGTCACCAACGAACAGGTCCGCGAAGCCCTGAAACAGATCCTCCCATTCAAGCCCACCGCCGCGCAAAAACGCGTCCTCGGCGAGATCGTCCACGACATGCGCCGCACCCAACCCATGCGCCGTCTTCTGCAGGGCGATGTAGGCTCCGGCAAGACCATCGTCGCCTTCCAGGCGGCACTGGTTGCCATCGAGAACGGCTACCAGGTAGCGCTCATGGCGCCCACGGAGATCCTCGCCACACAGCACTTTCTCTCCGCGCGCAAACTCCTCCGCGAAAAGATCTCCCCAAACGCTAGGCGCCCCTACCGCGTAGCCCTCCTTACCGGCTCACTCGACGACCGCGCCAAGCGCGAAACCAGAGACCGTATCTTCCGTGGCGAAGTCGATCTGGCCATCGGAACCCACGCCCTGGTGGAAGAAAACGTGGAGTTCGCCAACCTCGGCCTGGTCATCGTGGACGAGCAACACCGCTTCGGAGTCCAGCAGCGCTTCCAACTCGTGCGCAAACCCAACACCGGCGATCCGGACGTGCTCGTGATGACCGCAACTCCCATCCCCCGCACCCTCGCCCTCACCCTCTACGGCGACCTTGAAGTCAGCGTCATCGACGAACTGCCCCCCGGCCGCACCCCCATCCAAACCCGCCGCATGCCCGAGGAGCGCTCGGCGGAGGTGTGGGAGTTCGTCCGCAAGCAAGTAACCGCGGGCCACCAGGCCTACATCGTCTATCCCATCATCGAAGGCGACCGCGACGACCAGCCCGAACTCGACTTCGCCCCATCCGACCAGACCGAGGACGCCCTCCCAGGTCTATCCTCTCGACCGAACCCTCAACATGGCGAAAGGGTCGTGGAGAAACCCGCGGCATCCGCCCGCACCAGCAAAAAATCCGTCCCCTCGAAACGCAATTCCACCCGCGCCAAACTACGCTCCGCAACCGAGATGCAACAGGAGCTCAGCCTCGGTCCTCTCGCAGGCCTCAAACTAGGGCTCCTCCACGGCCGCATGTCCACCGACGACAAGGAGGTCACCATGGCCCGCTTCAAGCGCGGCGAACTCGACGTCCTCGTCTCCACCACCGTCATCGAAGTCGGCGTCGACGTTGCCAACGCCACCATCATGGTCATCGAACACGCCGACCGCTTCGGCCTCGCCCAACTCCACCAGCTGCGCGGACGTGTCGGGCGCGGCGCCGCCAGGAGCTACTGCATCCTCGTCGCCGGCTCCGAGATCTCCCCCAACGCCGAACTGCGCCTCAACGCCATGGTCCAAACCCAGGACGGCTTTGCTCTCGCCGAACTCGATCTCCAGCAGCGCGGTCCCGGAGAGTTCTTCGGCACCCGCCAGGCTGGGCTCCCCGACCTTCGCGTCGCCAACCTCGCCCGCGACCGCGAGATCCTCGAACTGGCCCGCGCGGAAGCCTCCCACTTCGCCGCGAAGCCCGACCCCACCATCCCCCGCCCCGAGATCGATGCCGTCTGGTCCCGCCTCAAGCTCCAGTGGCAGCGTCGCTACGGTCTGCTCGAAGCCTGATTGCTCTCCCCTTAAGCAATTTTCCTGTTGATGGGGATCCCGGAGAGGGCGTGCGGTGGCGTTTTCTTTGGGGAAAACACTCATGGACGTCGAGGCGCCGGGTCACACCTACAGGAAAATCGCCCTAACTCGCTATCGCAACCTGCGTATCCGGCACACACACCGGCTGCACATGCTTCTTCGGTCCACGCTTCCGCGCCACCAGAATCCTGATCCTATCCAGCACCTCCGCCGGAGTACTAGCCCCTTTGGGCAGAAACGCATCCGCCGCAGCCGCCCGGTCAAAACTCGTCACCGTCCCCGATACCAACAGTGTGGGCAACCCTGGATGCATCTGTTTTGCCTTTCGAATCAATTCGTTACCATCCATCTGCGGCAGCAGAAGGTCCGCCAGCAGAAGGTCCACCGCCCCCTGCGCCGCCACCTGCAAATACTCCAGGGCCTCGGTCGCGGTCCTCATCGCTAACACCCTGTATCCCCTTGTTTCCAGCAAAAACTTACGCACGGACAACACCTGTTCGTTATCATCGACGCACAAAATCGTCTTACGTGGCCTCATCGTTCCTCTCCGGCTAATGGTTTCCTGATCCAGTTTTTAGCGCCTGGTCTCCCATCAAATCCAATCAATAGAAGGACTTGCCGGGCAACAAGGCTATAGGTTTTATGACCGAGCGGGATCGTCTACGCCCCCAGGGGCATATTCAGACTCCGCTCGTGGTTCGAGCGTTTCGGTTTGCCGCGGTCCAGCTCATTTTTCAAAGCAAAAGGCCGCCTCGGCCACACCTAGGGCGTTGGCCGTGCATCTGCTGTGCGTTGGCGCCTTGCCATCACATGGATTGTCGGTAAATCAGGCGAAAAATCTTACGTCCTCGAAGCTTGCGTTTGATGACGATTTGCTGAGCATACGGAGACGCACCCCTCGTGGCAATGGTGAATTTTTAGCGAAAATGCAAAGACTTTCGGGTAACGCTTCCACTGCAATTGCCCCGTTGCTTGTCCCTGTTGACGATTGCTATCCTCCCCCTGTGGAAAAATCCCGAATTCAAGGCAGGAAAAGCCGTCACTCTGCGACAGAAATGGTGCAGCCGGAGAACCGCCCCGAAGGGACTCGGTCCCCAATCCCCTGTCTGCCCCCTATCTGCCCATTGCCTCTTGCACCGTTATTCGGTCGGGCCGCCCAATTTCGATCCCCGGTTCGATCGCCACCGGCGCCTCTGCCGCAATGACATCGATATCCTTCGCCGTCGTATGGATGCCCGTGTTCTGCTGGTGAAGGTGTCCGGTGGCGGATGGAATCGCACACAGCTTCCAGCACGACGACAAAGAGCCGCGCAACGCGGCTCTTTATCGTTCGTCTTGGGCGCCCCCCCCACTGCTCTTGGCCTTGCGGTTTTGTCTGTCGTCCTTGAGCGGAGCGTGGAGCCGAAGTATCTGCCACCAGGCTCGTTTCAGCGCAAATGCCCGCCTCTTTCAGACGAGAATGAAGTACGGTCGGAAGATCTGCTGATGCGATTGCGGGCCATAACAACCCTGCACCTGCGCCAAGCGCGTCGACGAGGGCATATGCGGGCGATCAGAGACGCGTGATAGAGGCTGGCAATCGCGTACCAGCGTTTCTCTACCACCTGCCCTCTACCCTCTATCCCCTGTCTTTAATCGATCGAGATCTTGCGCAACAGGCGGAAGTCGGAGAGCATCTTCCCTGTTCCCAGCACAACGCTGGCCAGCGGGTCGTCGGCGATGGTGACAGGCAGTCCCGTCTCTTCGCGAATGCGTTTGTCGAGGTTCTTGATCAGGGCTCCGCCACCGGTCAGCACAATTCCCCGGTCGGAGATATCCGCCGAAAGCTCCGGCGGCGTGCGTTCCAGCGCCACGCGAATCGCATTCATGATCGTCGCGATGCACTCACCGAGCGCCTCTCGAATCTCCGAGTCGTCAATCGTAATCGTCTTCGGAACACCCTCGATCAGGTTGCGCCCCTTGATCTCCATCGCGAGCGGCTTGTCCAGCGGATACGCCGACCCAATATCGATCTTGATCTGCTCCGCCGTGCGCTCACCCACCAGCAGGTTGTACTTGCGCTTCAGATAGGTCATCACCGCCTCATCCATCTGATTGCCTGCCATGCGCACAGACCGCGAATACACAATGCCCGCCAGCGAGATCACGGCGATGTCCGTTGTACCGCCGCCGATGTCCACCACCATATTGCCGCCCGGCTCGGTAATCGGCAGCCCGGCGCCAATGGCCGCCACCATGGCCTGCTCCACCAGGTGCACCTCGCTGGCCTTGGCGCGATACGCCGAGTCCATGACCGCGCGCTTTTCCACCTGCGTAATCTCACTCGGCACGCCAATCACAATGCGTGGATGTACCATCATCTTGCGGTTATGAGCCTTCTGGATAAAGTAGTTCAACATCTTCTCGGTCTGTTTGAAGTCGGCGATCACGCCATCCTTCATCGGCTTAATCGCGATGATGTTGCCCGGCGTCCGGCCCAGCATCTCCTTGGCTTCTTTTCCGACAGCCTCGACCTCCCCAGTCACGCGGTTCACCGCGATGATGGACGGTTCATTCACAATGATGCCCTTGCCATGCGCAAAGACCAGCGTGTTGGCCGTCCCAAGATCAATCGCGAGATCGCTGGAGAACAGCGAGAAGATAGACCGCATGTTACTCACACGCGATGTCCGCATCTGAAAGTTTTTCGAGGACATGAGACCGATCGGCTTCCTAAGATAGAGAAAAATTGGGTGTTATCTCAACCCTGCACTACCATTGTACGACCTGCGAAGCCATCTCTTGCCGAATCGCAAAACGATACAGCGGTTCTATCGTTGCTGTATCCCATAAGTTCCGAAGGCGGAGTAGCTTTTTATCCAAAAGACCTCTCCTGGAGACTTCCAGAAGGGGCTTCGTGTATTACTATGAAACCGCTCTATACGCAAGAAGTTTGCTGTAGGCTCACAACCACCATTCACACCTTTCAGGAGAGATTTAAATGATTATCGGCGTTCCCAAGGAAGTTAAAGACCATGAAAGCCGCGTCGGCGTAACCCCCGCCGGCGCCAAAGCCCTTGTAGACGCCGGTCACAAGGTCCTCATCGAGCACCATGCGGGCGCCCTTTCCTCATTTCCGGACGAGGAGTACCAGGCCGTCGGTGCGGAGATCATTCCCGATGCCGCCGGCGTCTGGGACACCGCCAACATGGTCGTCAAGGTCAAGGAACCGGTCGAGAAGGAGTACCCCCGCTTCCGTCCAGGCCTGGTCCTGTTTACCTATCTCCATCTAGCCCCGATGCGGGAGCTTACCAACGCCCTGATCGAGAAGAAAGTCATCGGAATTGCTTATGAAACGGTTCGCGACCAGGCCGGAGCCCTTCCGCTCCTCATCCCCATGTCCGAGGTCGCAGGCCGGCTTTCGGTACAGGTCGGCGCCGCATACCTTGAGAAGGAGCATGGTGGCCGCGGCGTTCTCCTGGGTAGTGTCCCGGGTGTGCCTCCCGGCAACGTCTGCATCATTGGCGGCGGCATCGTCGGCACCAACGCTGCCAGGGTCGCCCTCGGCATGGGCGCACGGGTCACACTCGTCGACCTGAACCTGAACCGCCTCCGCGAACTTGACGACATCTTCGCCGGCAAGCTCGGCACGCTGTACTCCAACGCCTACAACGTGGAGCGCGCGGTCTGCGCAGCCGACCTGGTCATCGGTGGGGTTCTGATCCCGGGAGCGGCGGCTCCAAAGATCGTCACCAAGGCAATGGTCGCGAAGATGCGCAAGGGGGCTGTCATCGTCGACGTAGCGATCGATCAGGGCGGCTGCATCGAAACCGCCCGCCCCACCACCCACTCCGACCCCAGCTACGTGCTCGATGGCGTCGTCCATTACTGCGTCACCAACATGCCCGCCGCCGTTCCCAATACCAGCACCCTGGCCCTCACGAATGCGACCTTCCCCTATGTCATGAAGCTTGCCAACCTCGGGGCACAGATGGCCATCCGTGAAAATCCAGGCATCGCGGAGGGCGTCAACACCTTCAACGGTTTTCTGACCTACAAGGCCGTAGCCGTCGCCCAGAACCGCGAGTTCACCTCTATCGCCCACTTGCACCCTTAGAGCCTGTTTATGATCCTGCTGAGAGGGTCTCTTGCCGGAAGGGCGCGGCTGAAGCCGCGCCCTTTCAAGGCACCAGGCCCTCATGCAGACCTGGTTTCTGGTGAGGCCCCTCATGGGCCTTTGGCCCCCTCAATCGAGCGAGAAACTGGTTTCTGGTGATGCCCCCGAGGAAGATATTCCTCCTCCTTGGCAACCGTGAACCAGCCCCCTTGAACCACCTTCCATGCGCTCAAAGCGAGTAAACTTGCTCGCATGGGAGTCAGCACAAACCAGCGTCGAACCCTGGTCATCGCGCTCAGCGTGAGCCTGCTGCTGCTCTTCCTTGCGCTGGCGACCCTCAACGCCTTCAACCTGAACTTTCTCAACCCCAGTTCTCCGCTCCAGACCCTCGGCTTCGTTACCCTCTCGGTCATCGCATTTCTGCTCTTCGTAGGCGTCCTTGTCTTGCTGGTCCGCAACGTGCTCAAGCTGTATGCCGACCAGCGCAGCCGGGTCTTCGGCACCCGCCTGCGTACCCGCATGCTCTGGGGAGCCGTGCTCGTCTCCATCGTTCCCCTGGTCTTCATGTTTGCCTTCAGCTACCTGCTCATGAACCGCGCCGTCGATCGCTGGTTCTCCCAGCCGGTAACCCAGATGCGCGACGACGCGAACAGCATGACGCTCGAACTCTACCGTTATGCCGATGCGAACGCCCGCTCGGAGGCCGATTCCATCGCCGTCGAAATCTCAAACGTGCCCATGGCGGACGCCCACCCTCCCTCTCCATCCGCGCTCTCCGCAATCCATAACGTCATGCAACAGCACGAGGTCACCCTGCAAGGGGGCTTCGTCATCCTCTACCGGGATGGCCAGCCAGTTTCCTCGCTGCACGTTCCCAAAAGCCCGTCCGGCAACTCCGAACTACGCTCCATTCAGCCCTCCGAGACATCTCCCTACGAGACTCTCGATCAACGGCAGATAGTGGTTTCCACTCCGCTTGAGGGGCCCACCGACCAGGCAATCCTACAGGCGGCCCAACGCACCGACGAACCCTTCTACTCCATCTCCGGCATGGACTACACGCTGGCCACAGCCGCCGTCCCGCAAGGTGGACTCATCGTTGCCGCCCTGCCCATACCCTCCGGCATCTCCGCCACATCGCTGCGCCTTCGCCACTCCGCTGAGACGTACTGGATGCTCTATCGTGAGCGCCGCGAGGTTCGCAGCCTGTACATGGGCTTCCTTCTGCTCACCACGGCGCTCGCTCTCTTTGCCTGCTCCTGGCTGGCGCTCAACCTCAGCAAGCAGGTCACCCGGCCCGTCGAATCCCTCGCCGACGCCATGGAAGCCATCGCCGCCGGCGACTACGCCCACCGCGTCGGTCAGTCCGCCACCGAGGAGTTGGGCGAGCTTGTCGACAGCTTCAACGCCATGGCTACCGATCTTGAAAGCGCTCACGCCACCGCCAAGCACTCCAGCGCGCAGCTATCCGACCTCAACCAGGCCCTGCAGGCGCGCCGCACGGAACTCGAAACCATCATCGAGACCATTCCTTCCGGCGTGGTCACCCTCTCTGCCGATCGCCGCATCCTGCTTGCCAACCGCGCCTTCTCTGAGATGCTGGACCCCGGTGGCCAACGCCGGTTTGTGGGCCTCCCGCTCTCCGATGTCCTGCCGGAAGATATCATCGACACCCTCGACCACCTCCTGCGCCGGGCGCATCGCATGGGTTCCGCCTCCGCCGAGATGCAGCTCCAGTCCAACTCCGGCACCCACCATCTGGCCGCCACCGTTGCCCTGCTGGAGGGCAGCTCCACCGTGGATCCCGGACCCCTCGGCTTTGACCATCCCGGCCGCGAACACCTCGGCTATGTGCTCGTCCTGGAAGACGCCACCGAGGTCCTCCGCGCGCAGAAACAGAGCGCCTGGAAGGAGGTCGCACGCCGCGTCGCTCACGAGATCAAAAACCCCCTCACCCCTATCTCGCTCAACGCTGAACTGATTCGCCGGCACATCGCGCGCATCGGATCGCTCCTCTCCGATCACCACCTGGAGTCTCACTCTCCCACGGTCATACAACGCTCCGCCGAGGTCATCTCCGCGTCGGTGGAGACCATGCGGTCTCTCGTCGATCAGTTCTCCACCCTCGCGGAGTTCCCAACTTCCCAACCTCGCCCCTCCGACCTCAACACCATCGTAGAAAACGCCCTTGCGCTCTTCGCCGGCCGCCTCGGCAACATCCGCCTCCGCCAGGACCTCGCCTCCAATCTCCCCCTGGTTCTTGCCGACCCCGAAGCCCTCAAGCGCGCACTCTCCAACCTCATCGACAACGCCGCCGAGGCGATGCAGGACTCCCTCCTCCGCGAACTTCACCTCTCCACCCGCTCTCTCCCTTCGGGCATGATTGAGCTCGTCGTGGCAGACACCGGCTCCGGACTTACCGACGAGATGCGCGAGAGCCTCTTTCTCCCCTACTTCTCCACCAAACAGCGTGGCAGCGGCCTCGGCCTCTCCATCGCCGCAAAGATTCTGCAGGAGCATCACGGCTCCATTCGCGCCGAAAAGAACCTCCCCGCCGGCACCCGTTTCATCCTCGAACTCCGCTCCGCCGCCACCACCGATCCCGAACTCCCGGAACCTACCCCTCTGAACGAAGGTATCTCCGCATGATCCCCTCTCACTACGGTCTGCTCACGACGGTCCATTCTCTGCCCCTATGAATCACGTCCTCATCGTCGACGACGAAGTCAACATCCGCGAGTCTCTCGAAGCCATCCTCGGGGAAGAAGACTATGCCATCACCACCGCCGGCACTGCGTCCGAGGCCCTGGAACTGCTTCGCGACGCCGACTACCAGGCCGTGCTGCTCGACATCTGGCTTCCCGATGGCGACGGGCTCGACGTCCTCGCCGCCATCCGAGGCAACCTCTCGCACAACGCTGGACCGCGGCCCGGCGCTCCCGAGGTCATCATGATCTCCGGCCATGGCACCATCGAAGCCGCCGTCCGCGCCACCAAGCTGGGAGCCTACGACTTCCTCGAAAAACCCCTCTCCATGGACCGCACCCTGCTGGTCCTGCGCAACGCCATTCAAGCCCATCACCTTCGCGAAGACAATCAGGAGTTCGCTCGGCAACTCACCAAGGGCACCATCACCGGTGAGTCTATCTCCGTCAAGGCCCTCCGCCAGCAGATCAAGCTCATGGCGCCCACCAATGGCCGCGTTCTCATCTTCGGCGAGTCAGGAACCGGCAAGGAGATCATCGCTCGCGCCATGCACGCCGAGTCACAACGCAGAGAACGCGTCTTCGTCGAGCTGAACTGTGCCGCCATCCCTGAGGACTTTATCGAAACCGAACTCTTCGGCTACCGCCACGGCGCGGGACCCGGAGGGCCCAATCAACCCACGGAGAAACGCGGCACCTTCGAACGCGCCGACGGCGGAACCCTCTTCCTCGACGAAGTCGGCGACATGAGCCTGAAGACCCAGGCAAAGGTCCTGCGAACCTTGGACGAACAGCGTTTCTACCCCGTCGGCGCCTCCACCCCGGTACACGTCGATACCCGCGTCATCGCCGCTACCAATAAGGATCTCGAAGAGGAGATCAGCCGCGGCAACTTTCGTGAGGATCTCTTCTACCGCCTCAACGTGATTCCCTTTTACGTTCCACCCCTGCGCGACCGCAAGGAGGACATTCCGCTCCTCGCTCGCGAGTTTCTTGCCGAGTTTGGCCAGCAGTACGGTCGCCCCCACGTGGAGATTGCCGAAGCCGCACTGAGCGTGCTCAAGCAGTATCGCTGGCCCGGGAACGTGCGCGAACTCCGCAACGTCATCGAACGCGTCCTCATCCTCAATCCCAAGGCGCAGTTCATTGAGGCCAAGCACTTGCCCATGCTCGTCCAGCGTGCCGAACGCGCCGGCGGACGCGAGGAGTTCTCCACCCTCCTGCAGGCCCGCGAGGCCTACGAGCGCGAGTACATTCTGAAAGAATTGGACCGCTGCCACGGCAACGTCAGCCGCGCCGCCGAATCCCTCGGCCTCGAACGCTCCCACCTCTACCGCAAGATGAAAGCTCTCAGCATCTCCACGCACGAATAGAACAGGCCGGGCGCGCTTCGGAGACCGTTCGCACGCTGCGCGGAGCACCGGATCATCGGACACAGTCGTTCCTCCCCGGCGCGCGCCAAGCTTACCAGCGGCGCTCAGTGGCTGCCCGGCATCGGCCTCTCGTGAATCACCATCCAGTTCACGCCATACTTGTCGCGGAACTGCCCGAAGCGATGCGCGAAGAAGGTCTCCTCCAGCTTCATGAAAACCTCGCCACCATCGGTAAGCGCTGCATAAATGCGCTCAGCCTCCTCATTGCTGTCGACAGAAAGACTGAGATAGGCGCTGCGCATAGGCTGAACCCGTTCTGGAGGTCCGTCGCTGACCATCAGCAGCGTCTCTCCGATCAGGATGCGGGCATGAAGGACACCGCCCTCAAGTCCTGGCGGGATGTTCTTCGGTTCGGGCATCTGATCGTACGTCCTCATCGCTACAACCTTTCCGCCCAGATGTTTTTCGTAAAATTGCAGCGCCTCCTTACAGTTGCCTGGGAAGTTTACGTAGGTAGCGAGCTTCATGGCTTCGATCTCCTTGAAAATTGGATTTCGGACCTTTGGATTGGGCCTTGAACGGTGAAATCAACGGCGTACGATCGAGATCTTTCCAGCATAGTAGGCCCATACGGGAGAACGCATCCTCCAGAGGTGAAACCAGCAGCGGAAAAACTCGATGCTTTGCAAGATCGCGGCCTTAGCTTGAAGGGTACGGGCTTTACAGGCTACGGAAGAACTCGACGCTTCGAAAGGGTACTGGCTTTAGCCCGTACATAAAGGCCACAGAATCAGCGGGCTTTAGCCCCTGAGCGAATGCATTTGGGGAATTTCAAGCGCACCAGGAACGTTTCCCGCAACCCGCGCCAGCCCCGCCGCTTCAACAGGAAGGCTTGAGTCAGAGGTCTCCTAATCCAGCGAACGCATTCTCCGGTACCGCACCGTGCCCGGATCATCTCCCTCACCCACGTAGCTCATCCCGCAGCGCTCCATCACCTTGATCGACTCCGGAATTCGCGGATAGGTCTGCGCGCTCACCGACTTCACGCCGTCCTGGGCCAGCAGCCAGGCCACCAGCGTCTGAGCCGAGGCGGTCGCGTATCCGCGCCGTTGAAACGCCGGCAGCGTCGAGTAGCCGATCTCCACATCCCCATGCGCCCGCGGAAATCCACCGATCGCACCCACCAGTGTTCGCGACATCCCTAGTCCACCCACCAGCACCACGTACCGATGCCATCCAAAGCTCTCCGGCCACTCGTCATATTGCCTCTGAATATAGCGGTACACGTGCGGCTGCCAGTCCACCGGCGGCCACTCATACGTCAGCTTCGCTCGCAGCAGCGCCCCTAGCGCCACTGTATCTGAGTTATGCTCCGCCGTGAGCATCTCCGGTGTGATCGCGACCAGACGAAGAGCGCCAGCCTTCAAATCGGGCGCACGCGCACTCCTGGTTTGCAGACCAAAGACGGATCCCCACTGTACAAAATCAATCACTCAGCACCCTCCGCCTGTTTCATACGGCTCCGCCAACTTCGGATTTTCCCAACTTCCGGTCTCGATGCTGCGTCTCAGCCAACCGCTCCAGCTGCCGCCGCCAGTCCATCTCCTCGACGAACCCGCGCGAGCCGCGCCACTCATCCTGCACCTTCACAAAAAGCTCCAGAAACACCCGTGTCCCCAGCAGACCCTCAATGTCCTTGCGCGCCGAGCTCCCAATCTGCTTCAGCATCGCTCCCTGCCTGCCAATCAGAATCGCCTTCTGGCCCTCGCGCTCACAGTAGATGGCCGCGGTAATCTTCGTCACCGGCAACTTTCCGTCGCGTCCCTTCTTCATCGACACTGGTTCCTCGTAGCTCTCAATCACGACGGCCGTGGCATAGGGAACCTCTTCGCCGGTCAATAGCAGAATCTTCTCACGAATCATCTCCGCCACGAGAAACCGTTCGGGCTGATCTGTCAACTGGTTCTTCGGAAAGTAACGCTGTCCCTCCGGCAGATGCCTCACGACTGTATCCAGCAGCAGATCCAATCCCTCGCGCTTCTTCGCCGAGATCGGGATGACATCCGCAAACCCATGCAACGACGTCCAATGCGCGATCAACGGCAGCAGGGCGCTCTTGGGCAGCGCGTCTATCTTATTCAGCACCAGCATCACCGGGCAATCCAGTTTTTTCACCAGTTGCAGCGAAAAATCATCTTCCGCCCTGGAGAGCACTCGCCGGTGCTGTCCCAGCGACCGCACCTTTCGCTCCCCCATCTCCGCAGATAAGCCAGCCTCCTCCCTGGTTCGCTGCTTCTCCGGTCCCGTAGCTTCGGAGCCAGCCAGCCGATGCGTCACATCCACCATGAAGATCACCGCATCACGCGCCTCCAGCGCATCATGCACCTCCTGCATCATGCGCTTATCCAGTTGTGTCTCCGGCTTGTGCACCCCGGGCGTGTCCACCAGCACTACCTGGGCCGCGGGCCTGCCCGGATCACCCTTCGATTTCTTGCGCACGGGCAGCTCCAGCACACCCTGAATCCGCGTTCTCGTCGTCTGCGGCTTGTGCGTCACAATCGCCAGCTTCTGACCCAGCAATGCATTTAAAAGCGTCGACTTGCCTGCATTTGGGCGGCCTACAATCGAGACAAAACCAGTACGAAGCGCCATCTCTCTATCATGACACCAACTTTATCCCTGTGCCGCATGGCCCCCCGCCGGGAAACCCTGCACCCCAACCCTCACCCGCTCCACCCGCCGATCCGTCGACGCCATCACCTCGAGCCGCAGAGGTCCGTCCTCCACCACCTCACCCGGCAACGGGATGTGCCCCGCCATCTCGCTCACCAACCCACCCACCGTCGTCGCTTCATAGTTCATCAGTAGCTGCGCCAGCGTCACTTCCGCCTCGTGTTCCTCCACCTCGATCGCGTCCTCGTCATCGTCGCCCACGCTCTCACTCGCATCGGCGCTCTCGCCCGACTCCTCCACCAGCTCCCGCAGCCGGTTCACCTCAAAGCTTCCCGGCACCACCCATGAGCCCTCAGGCTCCGCAACCGGCGCATCTCCGTCCGTCTCAGTGTCGTGCTCGTCGTCAATCTCTCCCACGATGGCCTCGATCAGATCCTCAATGGTCACCAACCCCGCCACACCGCCATACTCGTCAATCACAATTCCCATATGCTGCTTCTGGCGCTGCATCTCCCGCAGTAGCTCGTTCACCTTCTTGGTCTCTGGAACAAACAACGCCGGACGCTGCAACTGCGCCACCGTTCGCTTCGCCGCATCGGTGTCCTTCACCCCCAGCAAATCGCGCGCAAACGCAATCCCGGTTATATTGTCCAGCGAATCCCCATACACCGGCACCCGCGAAAAGTTATGCTCATTCACCTGCGCCGTAAACGTCTCCAGCGAGGTCTTCCCCGCCACCGCAAACATCTCCGGCCGCGGCGTCATCACCTCGCGCACGACCTTATCGCCAAACTCGACCACACTTCGCACCAGTTCGCGGTCTTCTTCATCCAGCACACCCTCTTCTTCTCCCGCCTCCAAGAGCGCATCCATCGCCTCCGCCGGATCCTCCACAGTCTGAGCCTCAGGCTCGGCCAGCCCTGCAATGGAAAGCAGCAACCCGATCGTCAGCGTCAGCGGCAGCACAAGATAAAACAGCACCTGGATCAGCAGCCAGATCCTCGCCGTCCACTCACCCGTTGTCTTGGTGAAGAAGATCTGCGGCAGCAGCCGGTCAAACACCAGCATCGCCAGAAACAGCTCAAACACTGTCCGCGCAATCTCCGCCAGACTCTCCCCCACCTTGCCCTGCAGGTGGATCGCCAGCAAAAACACCAGAGCTCCCAGCGCAATCTGCCGCAGCACCGACGCCGACATCGCCGAAGACTGCCGGCTCAGCCGCAGCTTCGGTTCCACCCATCTCTCCCACGCATCGATGTTCTCCGTATACTCGCGCGAGAGAAACTTGCCCATCTCAAAGTAGATTCGATCCACATAGGCCACCAGCGCCAGCAAACACAACAGCAAAAACACCGCCACATCGTAGCCGCTGATCATGCCCGCACCCCGCTCGCCCCACGCCGCGTTGCTACCCTGCGTGCAGCCTTCGCGCTCTTCGCGCCAAAGGTTTTGGCCTTCGTTTTTACCTTCGCCTTGGTCTTCGTTTTGGCCTTGGCTCCGGCTTTCGTTTCAGCCTTTACCCTCCGCACAACCGTCCCGCGAGCCGCGCGGCCTATCAATCCGTCCGGCAGCCTCAGTTCAGCGCGCAATACACCCTCCCGTTCGGCCATCTCGCCGCGGTCCATCTCATGATCCATTCCCGAAAGATGCAACAGCCCATGCAGCAGCAGCACGCGAACCTCGTCCCGCAGTGTGTGCCCATGCTCCTCCGCCTGCATTCGCGACGTCTCCAGCGAGATCGCCAGATCCCCCGCACGCAACTCTCCCGCATGCAATCCCGCCAGTTCCTCCGCTGCGGGAAAGCTCAAAACGTCCGTAGCCTTATCCTTGCCTCGAT
>JABEBX010022052.1_pt1 | contig 20416 bp, 15 predicted proteins | sample 7245971 | NCBI WGS metagenome assembly JABEBX01 (sample SAMN14506365, study PRJNA622280) | hot springs metagenome | biome: hot spring [ENVO:00000051]|acidic hot spring [ENVO:00002120]; feature: spring [ENVO:00000027]|sediment [ENVO:00002007]; material: sediment environment [ENVO:01001048]... | reverse complement strand
GTATTCTTCGAAAATACGATGAGGAAAAAACACAGGGTAATAGCATATAAGCATACAAAGGACTAAAACCTCTTTTCTATAAGAAAACTCAACGATATCAGATGGATCGTAGGATTGAGCGAATAAAAAAATTCCCTTATTGCATTTTTGGGGTTAATAAGTAAGAAGAGCTGCTGGTTTTGGATCATAGCCTTCTGTGAAAAAATTTTTCGATCTCTGTTTTCGGCAGGATGAAGACGAATGGTCTTCCGTGAGGACAATTAAGAGGTATGCCGAGCTGATCAAGTTGCGTGAAAAGCGCCCTTATCTTTTCAACGGACAGAAAATCCCCTGCCCTAACCGCACTTTTGCATGCCACGTCTGCCATAATTCTGTATAATGGATCTGTTTTCTGATCCGCGGTAAGTTCCGTATGGCTTGAACCTTCTTTATGCATGCTGTTGTCTATAAGCTCTATCAGAGACAATGGTGTAAATACAGTACCTGCAGGTATTGCGTGAACATGCACGCTGTTATGTCCTATTGTCAAGTCATAGCCTATTTTACTTAGAGCATCCTGGATTTCCATGATGACACTTATTCTGCCTTCATTTAAAAAGATCTCCTGAGGTGCCGTCAAAAATTGAGATTGCCTCTGCTTTGCTTGGGAATTTTTGAGAAGCTTTTCGAATATAATCCTTTCATGCATTGCATGCTGATCTATCAGCACCAGGCTGTCCGAGGATGACGCAACAATATATGTTGCATTGAATTGTGCATAGATGTTCAACGAGGAAAACTCCCCATTTTGTAAAATAGTCTGTTGAATATTTGTTACAGCGTTTCTCTCAGTGCCAGGATTTTTATCTTGAGAAGTAAAATCGGTCTGCATTTTTTTCGATGCACCATACCCGTTATATGTATTTCTGGTGTTTTGATGCGATATCCTGTATGACTCAACTGCTTCTTTTACCTCTTCTTTATATTTGTTTTTATTCAGTCCTGGCTCAATAGAAGTATAAACAATGGCTCTTTTATTGATCGCGTCTCTTATAGCATTACTTATAGCATCGTATACTATTGATCTATCGGCGAATTTGACAGCAGTTTTTGTTGGGTTGATGTTAACGTCTACAAAATTATTAGGTATAAAAAGATTTATAATAGCTACAGGATAACGTCCTCTTTCAAGGGCTGTTGAATATGCATTTGTTATGCTGTAATTAAGGGATTTGTCGATGATATATCTTCCATTGACAAACAAATATATATACCTTGAAGAATTGGTATTATAATCGGGATCCGATATATATCCTTCTATATTGACGATACCGTTGTTAAAGTGAACATCGTATAACTTATTCTTAAGCCTCTGGTCTATCCTTAATATTGCCCTTGCTTCAAGCTGGGCAGGCTGTATATGAAAGACCTCTTTTGAATTGTTTATAAGCCGTATGCCTATATTTTTGTATCCAAACACAAATCTGTCTATAACGTCCACACATGCCCTGTATTCGGCCTGAGGTGAACCGAGAAATTTCTTTCTTACTGGCGTATTGAAAAAAAGATTTGAGACGGTTACCGTTGTACCGGTATCATGTGCAACTTCGTTTTTGTTAACGACATCCCCACCTCTTACATTGATAATAGTGCCTATGTCCTCGCGTTTGTGTTTTGTTACAATCTCCAGCTCGGAGATTACGCCTATGCTATAAAGTGCTTCGCCTCTGAAGCCGAGTGTCGCAATTTCATAAAGTTCATTTTCATTGTACAGCTTGCTTGTGGTATGCCTCTGAACTGCAAGTTCGATGTCTTCTTTTAGAATACCGGTTCCGTTATCATGAACCCTTATGAGATCGATGCCGCCTTTTCCGAGTTCTACTTCTATCGTATCTGCACCAGCGTCAACCGCATTTTCGAGCAGCTCTTTTACTATGGATGCCGGTCTTTCTATGACCTCACCCGCGGCTATCTTACTGACAAGTTCAATCGATAGTTTCTTTATGATTCCCATGTGAGTTATTGTTATATTATTACTCCATTAAAAATATAGACCTTTAAGAATAATATTTCAATCGTTCTCTTGTAATTTCTCTGGAACATGCTAATATTCTTTTGCATGAATTTTGAACTTAAAATATGGGGGAGCTGAATTTGTATGAAGGCACAAATAGAATCGCTTGTCGAATATATCCAATACCTTAAAGAACTCGGGTATGACGGGTTTCCCCTGCCTTCTCAACCCGATCATAAGTACGATGCTGTTTTGAACGTCAATGACGATGATAAAAAATTATCAATGGAAAATATCAGGCTGGCAGTTTCAGAGTGTCATAAATGCATACTGGCCAAGACAAGGACACATCCAGTGGCAGGTGAAGGAGATTATAATGCAGTACTTATGTTTATAGGTGAAGCCCCTGGCTACGATGAAGATCAGCAAGGTAAACCTTTTGTAGGGAGGGCAGGCAAGTTACTAACTGATATTATAAAAGCAATGGGTATGACGAGGGAAGAGGTGTTTATAGCAAATGTCATAAAGTGCAGGCCGCCTGACAACAGGGCGCCGATGGACAACGAAATAACAGCATGTGTGCCATATCTTTTTAATCAGATAGATATTATTAAACCAAAAGTCATCGTTACGCTCGGCAGATATTCGACTACAGCAATACTCGGGTTCCGCGAACAGATAAAAATTTCTGAATTGCGGGGAAGGTTCTTTGGTTATAAGGGCATAAAGGTTATGCCTACGTATCATCCTGCATACCTTTTACGCAACGAAAAGGATAAAAAGCTTGTATGGAACGATATGAAACTTGTATTGCAGGAACTCGGAAAGGCGATTCCAACAAATAAAGCAAGATGATCATCATAATAGCGTCAATTAGCTCCAAAATTGCATTAAAAAACAAGAAATTTCTGGATGCTTGATACTGTCATGGATACTCTGGGTATTGGTATCGATATTGTTAAGGTTTCACGCATAGAGAGATTACTTGAACAAAAAGGCAAGAGGTTTACAGAGCGGGTTTTTACGGATGACGAACGCAAGTATTGTGAACGCTTCAAATATAGGGCGGAGCGATATGCTGCAAGGTTTGCGGCAAAAGAGGCGGTAAGAAAGGCCATCTCTCCTCTTTACAGGGGGTTCTATAACTATAGAGAAATAGAGGTTATAAGGAGGTCTGACGGTATGCCAGATATAAAACTGCACGGTAAACTATCTGTACTTGGGAATAAAGGTGTTAGTTTCAATCTCTCTTTGACACATGAGCATGATTTTGCCGTTGCCGTTGCTGTGATGAAAAAAAATAAAGGGAAACGCAGCTAAAGCATTTCCCTTTACAACTTTTATCTTCGTAGTTATACCGCAAACTCGTATTATTGTGGCGTACTACATGGTGGACATCCCATCATACCGCCGGGTCCCATGCCTTTCATTCCAGGTCTCATACCGTTACCCATCATACCATGTTTCATACCGAACCATGGCCCGATCTCTTTGTCGAGTCCATACTTTCTTGCAGCATCGAGGATCTTTGTTTTGAGGTCTATAATCTCTTTTTGTATTGTTGCAACCCTGTCATAATCAACTTCCTTCTCCTGATATGCCTTCATTAATTCGATACGTTTTACGATAAGCTCATTGCGTGCGGAAGAAGTATCTTTAAGAAAGTTTTTTACGGATTCTATATTTAGATTAGAAACCGCTGTAAAACCCATACCGTGCCAGCCACCGGGTCCCATGGCATAAACACTACCAGAAATCATCAGCCCCATAAGGGCTGCCATACATGCTATCTTTATCTTTTTCATTGTTTCGTTCCTCCTTGCCTTATTAAACGAAATACCTTTTGAAAAGGTTCCGTTGCCTTTATGTATTTTGTTGCATAATCGACGGAATCTATTGCAATACCTGCATGATCTACTATAGTTTTATATCTAAAGTTTATTGTTAAATTGGAGGTAACATGGGAAACATAACAAAAACTGTGTGGCTTATAGATGCCGTAAGGACACCGATAGGCAAACACGGGGGAATATTATCTTCTATAAGACCGGATGAGCTTGGTGCTATCGTTTTAAAAGAGCTAATAAAAAGAAACGGCATCGCAGTAAAGGATATCGAGGATGTGTATTTAGGATGCGCTAACCAGGCAGGAGAGGATAATCGCAATGTTGCCCGTATGAGCTTGCTTTTGGCAGGGTTTCCGATAGAAGTTGCCGGATGTACCGTGAATAGATTGTGCGGCTCTGGACTCGAAGCCGTATCTGCAGCAGCCCGTTGCATAATGCTTGGAGAAGGAGATGTTTATATAGGAGGAGGTGTGGAATCCATGAGCAGAGCACCATGGGTAATAGCGAAACCGGAGCAAGCCTTTCAAAAAGGCAATATTACTGCATACGACACAACACTGGGCTGGCGTCTAATAAACCCGAAGATGGAAGCTCTGGGGCACACGGATTCGCTCGGAATGACTGCGGAAAATCTCGCGGATATGTATAAAATTCCGAGAGAAGAACAGGATAAATTTTCTATGTTGAGCCATCAAAGGTCTGTGCAGGCAATTGATAACGGCTTTTTTAAAGATCAGATGATAATAGTTGAAACTAAAAAAGGCCCTGTTGAAATAGATGAAGGGCCAAGAAGGGATACATCTATTGAGAAATTATCAAAATTAAAGTCTGTGTTCAAGAAAGATGGTACTGTTACTGCAGGCAACTCAAGTCAATTGAGTGATGGAGCTGCGGCGGTTCTCCTTGTATCTGAGGAATATGGTAAAGCAAATGGTTTAAAGCCCATTGCTAAGATAAAGAGCATAGCGGTTGCCGGTGTTCCCCCAAGAATTATGGGAATAGGGCCTGTACCTGCAACAAAGAAGGCACTGGATCGAGCAGGATTAACTCTGGATGAAATAAAATTGATTGAATTGAACGAAGCCTTCGCAGCCCAGTCATTGGCTGTTTTGAATGAATGGAAAATGGATTATGCTGATTCGAGATTGAATCCCAACGGGGGAGCAATAGCAGCCGGACACCCTCTTGGTGCAACCGGCGCAATACTCATGACAAAATTACTTCACGAAATGATGAGAAGAAATAACGTTCAGTTCGGGCTTGTTTCCATGTGTATCGGAGTAGGGCAGGGTATATCAATGATCGTGGAAAAGTTATAGGGAATGTCTTGAGGGCATCTATAGAGAAAATTAAATCAATATTATTCGAAAGGAGCTAAAATGGCTTTTGATGATAAAGATAATCTTACCATTGGCATAGTCGGTGCAGGTGCCATGGGGAGAGGTATTGCTCAGGTTGCAGCACTTTCAGGTATGAACGTATTGCTCTACGATACCGAATTAAAGGCAGTTCTGAGTGCAATAGGTTTTATAGAGGGAATGATAAGCAAAAGTGCTGTAAAAGGGAAGATAACGGAAGCTGAAGCAAAAAAGGCTATCTCTCGAATAAAAAAGTCTGAAGACCTGAGTAATTTTTCTCAATGTGATATCGTTGTCGAGGCAATAATAGAGAATCTAAATGCAAAGAAAGAATTATTCAAGAAGCTCGAGGATATTGTTTCAAATGAATGTATTGTCGCTACAAATACATCTTCGCTATCGGTTACAGCGATTGCTTCTGTATGCAAAAATCCCGGAAGGGTAGCGGGTTTCCATTTTTTCAATCCTGTACCTCTTATGAGGCTTGTGGAAGTTGTGCAGGGATTGTCGACAGCGGATCAAACGATAAAAACTTTGATTGGAATTGCTAAAAAGATCGGTCATACTCCGGTCCTTACAAAAGATACCCCTGGCTTTATAGTAAACCATATAGGCAGAGCTTATGGGACAGAAAGCCTTGCTATCCTGAGCGAAAATATTGCCAATACCTTTCAGATAGATAGTATTCTTCGGGATGTTGCCGGTTTTAAAATGGGTCCATTCGAGTTGTTCGATCTAACCGGACTTGACATTTCACATACTGCAACAGAAACCATATACAATCAATTCTATCATGACCCCATGCTTCGACCATCCTATATTGCACAAACGCGTCTCAATGCGGGATTATTGGGACGCAAAACAGGCAAAGGGTTTTATGTCTACGAGAATGGAAAGCCTGTGATACAGGAGAAAATTAAGAAAAAGGAGAATGTAGATATCAAAGGCATAAAAGTCTGGGTTGATAATACTAATATCGATGGCTATAAAATCTTAACCTCTTATTTGCGATCGGCAGGTATTGATATTGATACGGATAACAAACCTAACGAAGGCTCTATTATAGTTGTATTGCCGATAGCTGAAGATGCCACGACAATTGCTTTGAATCGCAGCTTGGATCCAAAAAGGGTAATCGCTGTAGATACATTTATGAATTTTGACAAACATAGGACAATCATGTCTACCCCTGCCACATCAGAACATACAAAAGATATATCAGAGATTATTTTTGGCGTAGACGGTGTAAACGTTGATCTAATAAGTGACAGCCCGGCCTTTATTGTTGGAAGAGTATTATCTATGATAGTTAATATTGGCTGCAATGTTGCCGAAAAAGGCATTGCATCACCAGAAAATATAAACCTTGCGATAAAATTGGGGCTTGGTTATCCCTTTGGTCCTCTTGAGTGGGGTGATAAAATAGGTGCAATGAAGGTGCTGGATATACTCAATTTCTTGTACAATTTCTATGGTGATCCCAGATATAGGCCGACCCCGTGGCTGATCAGAAGGGCAAGGCTCGGAATTTCATTGGCCACCCCAAATGTATCTTGATGACGAATATATATAAAGATTGATCCTTCTTGGAAAAACAGATAGATAAAACCTATGGAGGTTTTATGAAGGTTGTCACATCCGAAATAATGAGGTCTCTTGATAAAAAGACCGCTGAATCTTTTGGTGTAAAAAGCATCGTACTCATGGAGAATGCCGGACGTTCCGTTGCGCAGACAATTACAAAAGAGTTTGATGCACAGGCAAAAAATGGGATTGTAGTGTTCTGCGGCAAAGGTAACAATGGCGGTGATGGATTCGTTGCTTCAAGACATCTTATAAACAAAGGGTATCATGTTGATGTTATTTTCTTTGGCAAAAAAGAAGAGCTTTCAGAGGACGCATCTATAAATTATACGGCATTGAGCAGGATTACGGATGTCATACACGAACTTAAAGATATCAGTGAATTTGGAAAGACGGATATTAATCTCAAGGAAAGGGGTCTTATAATAGATGCGTTGCTCGGTACAGGTATAAAGGGTAATGTTAAAGAACCATACGCGGGTGCAATAAATCTTATAAATAGCTCGGGCTTGCCTGTCGTTGCAGTAGATATACCATCAGGTATAGATGCGGACACAGGTGCTGTTGCGGGCATTACAGTAAGGGCAAAAAAGACCATCACTTTCGGATTGGCAAAGATAGGGCTCGTTGTTTATCCCGGTGCTGAATTTGCTGGAGATGTGGAAGTTGTCGATATATCCATACCCCTGAGGCTTATCAAACAAACATATATCCCATATACTCTGTTAGACTGCAACTATATAAATTCTATAGTAAGATCACGAAGCTATGCCACAAACAAAGGTGATTATGGGCATACATTAATTATAGCAGGTTCCGAAGGGAAAAGTGGTGCTGCAATACTAAGTGCAAAGGGTGCGTTACGTGCAGGCAGTGGACTTGTTACTATAGCTGGGCCAGAGGGCTTGATGCCGGTGTTCGAAACAACGGTTATCGAGGCATTAAAGGAGCCATTAGCAGAAACCCTTAGTGGTGCTATAGATAAATCAGCTATTACTCAAGCAGAAAAGCTTTTACAGACAAGGGATGTTGTGGCCATAGGGCCTGGTATCGGTACCGAAAAGCAGACAAGCGAGTTTGTGTTTGAATTTTTGAATAGGTGCAAATTACCCGTTGTAATAGATGCGGACGGGATCAATATTATTGCGCAGAACCCTGATATCCTGCTTGAAATCAATAATGAAAATATTGTTCTTACGCCCCATCCCGGCGAGTTTGGAAGACTTATAAATATGAATCCGAAAGAGGTAAACCAGAACAGGATTAACCTTTCCATGGAGTTTGCAAAACGATATAAATGTACACTCGTGCTGAAGGGCGCGCGGACTATTATAGCTGATAGAGACGGAGGCATTTGGATAAACCCGACTGGCAATCCTGGTATGGCGAGCGGCGGGATGGGGGATGTTTTGACCGGTATTATTGCGGGTTTCATAGCGATTGGTTTGAGTCCGCGTGAGGCAGCTATTGCAGGAGTGTATGTCCATGGCATGGCAGGTGATATTGTGTATGCCTACCACAAAAACAGCGCTGTGCTCGCATCCGATCTTCTTGAGCGCATACCCTACGTAATCTCAAGTCTGATATGACAATTCCAATTTCTAAGCGTCCGCTGCTGTTTATCGTTGACGGCAGCTCATATATTTTCCGTGCATACCATGCACTCCCGGCTTTGAGCAGCAAAAAGGGCATACCAACGAACGCTATTTACGGGTACACGAACATGCTTATCAAGACCATAGAGCAGTACAAGCCGGATTATTTAGTAGTCGCGTTTGATTCAAAAGGACCCACCTTCAGGGACCAGATCGATGTAGAGTACAAGGCAAACCGTGGAGTGCCACCCGACGATCTGTCAATGCAATTTCCCTATATCTTCGAGATTACGGACACAATGGGTATAAAGCGCATAGGAAAAGAAGGTTACGAGGCTGATGATGTAATAGCAACTCTGACTGATCGTGCAAAGTCAGATGGCTTTGGAGTCGTCATCGTTGGTAGCGACAAAGACCTCATGTCAGTCATTTGTGATGATGTGATCATGCTTGACACGATGAAGGACCAATGGATAACGTCAGCGGATGTTATTCAAAAATTTGGCGTCAATCCTTTGCAGATGACAGAATTTCTGATGCTGACTGGTGACACCATCGATAATATCAAAGGCGTAAAGGGTATAGGTAAGAAGACAGCAATGGATTTGCTCGTAAAGTACGGCAGTATCGACGGTATATATAAGCATATAGATGAAATCGGAAACGGGCGTGTGAAGGCAGCGCTTATAGATGCAAAAGAGCACCTTTACGGGGTAACAAGTAAACTTGTTCAGCTCAAGCATGATGTGCCCGTTGACATTGCTCTTGACTCGTTCAAAATGCCGCGTTCCCTGTTTGGTTCTCTTTCTCCGGAGCGAAGAGAAAGACTGATGAAGATGTTTTCGGAGTTTGAGTTCCGCAGGCTTATAGACAAACTTGGCAAGGTGGAGGTACAGTTCGATTATCAGAGCATAAACTCAATCGATCAAATTGCTGATTCGTTCGAAGATACGAAAACGGTTTCTGTTGTGTTTGTAGGCAATGAGATGGGAATTTACTCTGATACGGCTTATTATCTTGCCGGCAGTACCGTTGATGCACTACGACGGTTGATGGCTTTGGACTGCAGGATTATCGTTCATGATGCAAAGGCTGTTCATAGGTTTTGCATACAATACGGCATAGAAATAAAGGCATTGCTGTTTTCTGTGGAGCTTGCCGCATATCTCTGCAATCCTGAATCAAAGAGTTATTCAATAGAATCCCTTTCTCTTGCAGAGCTGGGCGAGGAACTGCCGGACATATCCTCAAAGAGCGATGATAATAACAACGTCATGTTCGATAAGGTACGGAACAGGGCGATTTACGTTACAAAGGCAGCGTCGCTTTTAAACAAGCTTGCCCTGATTTACATGGAAAGGTTGAAACAGGATGCGCTCGAACCGCTGTTTGAAAAAATAGAGATGCCGTTATCGGCGGTCCTTGCGAGGATGGAGCATATTGGCATACTCATTGATCAATCATACCTGATCGGATTGTCAGAAAAGTTTGAAAGGCAGTTGAAGGATCTTATGTCAAAAATGCAGGCCTTTGTTACACATGAGTTTAATCCCGATTCACCAAAACAGATAGCATCAATCCTGTTTGAAGAACTGAAGTTGACCGGTACAAGGAAAACGAAAACAGGATATTCCACTGACAGCGAGGTACTCACCGGCCTGAGAGATAGGCATCCCTTTGTGAATCATCTGCTTGAGTACAGGGGCATTGCGAAGCTCAAGAACAGCTTTGTTGATACACTTCCTACGTTCGTCAATCCGAGAACAGGCAGGATCCATACGAATTTTATCCAGACGGGCACTTCAACAGGCAGGCTTGCAAGCAGTGCTCCAAATCTACAGAACATACCCATCAAGGACGAGTATGGTAAGATGATAAGGAAGGCATTTATAGCTGATGAAGGTTATTCTATATTGAGTGCTGATTATTCTCAGATCGAACTGAGGATTATGGCACACCTTTCATCGGATGAGGTGTTGATAGATGCATTTATGCATGATCAGGATATCCATACGACAACCGCATCAAGCATATTTCAGGTGCCTGCAGCGGATGTTACTTCAAAGATGAGGAACACAGCTAAGGTCGTAAATTTTGGTATTATGTACGGCATATCTGCTTACGGGTTGTCAAAACAGCTCAATATATCACCGGACCAGTCGCAGGTTATCATAGATGCATATTTTAACGAATACAAGGGAGTGAGGGCTTATATTGATGATATACTGAATGGAGTACGACAGACAGGGTATGTCGGTACAATCCTTGGCAGACGCAGGTATATTCCTAAGACACTCGATAATCCTGCATATCAGCGTATAGCAATCAACACTCCTGTGCAGGGCAGTGCCGCTGATCTTATCAAGGTAGCGATGCTGAGAATTGATCATCGTATAACAACACAGAAACATGATGCAAAAATGTTGCTCCAGATCCATGACGAACTTATATTTGAGGTGCGAGACAACCAGATTGAAACATTCTCTAAGGACGTAAAGGAACAAATGGAGGGGGCCATGAAGCTACTTGTCCCTCTGAAGGTATCCATTAGTTACGGTAAAACATGGGCAGATACTTAACCCCAAAAATGTATTTGCAAAAACTGTACAAATCCAATTTACAAAAATTCCCTTGACGCTCTTTTTTTTGTAATATATATTTTGTATGTTGTATACAATATGTCATTTATCAAGAGTAGTTCTCAATAATTCTTATGAAAGGATAATTGGGACAAATTATGGAAGAAAATACTCTGAAAGCTAAGTGGCCTCATCCATTTTTTTCATCGCATCCTCAATGGCGATGGTTTATATTGACAACTGTTTTAATCGGTGCATCCATGTCTGCACTCGACGTAAGTATAGAAAATATTGCATTGCCGACACTCGAAAAGTATTACCATATTTCTCTACATCTTGATGAATGGGTGGCAATGGCATATATGCTTACGCTTACCATTTTTCTGCCATTTTTCGGAAGGCTTGCAGATATGTTCGGTCGTGGAAAGATGTATAACCTCGGTTTTGTCATTTTCACGATAGGTTCGGCATTGTGCGGCGTTGCACCAAATATAGAGTTTATGATCATTTCAAGGGTTATTCAGGCAGTTGGAGGCGGTTTGCTGCAGGCAAATTCTGTTGCAATCATAACAGAGTGTTTTCCTTCAAAAGAACTTGGCAAGGCTATAGGTATTCAAGGTGCTGTACAGGCTATCGCTATGTCTGTTGGCCCTTTCCTCGGCGGTCTGCTTATAAATTTAAACCTCTTCGGAACAAAATGGCGATCCATTTTTTATGTAAATGTGCCGATTGGTATTATTGGAACACTGGCTGCGCTGTATATCTTACCCAAAGATAAAAGATCTAAGATTAAGGAAAAGATGGATTACATCGGGAGTATTACATTTGCGGCTGCCTTATTATTTCTCGTGCTGGCACTGAATGAAGGGCGTAAGTTGGGCTGGGAGTCCGATACTATAGTCACTTATAGTATATTATTTGTGATCTTCTTCAGCGTGTTCATCGTAGCCGAGTTAAAATTAAAATATCCGATGATGGACTTTAAATTATATAAAATATATGATTTTTCAGCAGGTAATATTACCGGATTCTTTTCCTATTATGTTTTGTTTGGTGTACTGTTTATAATGCCTTTCTATCTTGAGAATATAGCTAAATTTTCCGCATTTACGGCAGGATCATTATTAACTCCTATACCTATTACCATGTCTATTGTCGCACCTATTGCGGGTGCACTTTCAGACAAGTATGGCCCGCCCATCATGACATCTATTGGTATGTTTATTTGCTCTATAGCATCCTTTTTCATGATCTTTTCCGGCAGACACCCTGATGTGACTGTACTTATCATAGAATTTACAGCACTGGGATTAGGTATGGGCTTATTTACACCCCCGAACAACAGCGCTGTAATGGGAAGCGTTCCTGAAGAAAGGCTGGGAAGTGCTGGCGGCATTCTCAACATGATGCGGGCAAGCGGTAGGGTGTTCGGCATAGATATTTCAGGACTTATTATAACATCAGTAACAGCGGCTTATTTAACGACAAAAGGTTATCATCATATTAACATAAATAGTGTGCCCCATCAGATTAGGGAAAATGGTTTTATGCATGGGTTTGTGGTAGTAATTATTACATACACTATTCTTAATTTCATTTCAGCTATCCTTTCCATTACCAAGAAGGGCAGAGTGAAGATGGCGAAAGAGCATTTTCTTTCAGAATAATACTGTCTAACTTTCCCAAAAAATGCAATAGCTGTTTTTGTTTACTCTTTCCTCGTTCTACAGCACTGCTTTAACAAACTTCTCTATTTTGCAAATGCATTCTTGGGGTCAAACTATAGGATTACATCATCATTGATGTAATAGTTTACGCAACTACAATCCATGCTTTTTACACCTGGCATTTCTTCGATGATAGTTTTAATTCTGTTTGCATCCTCTGTATTTTTGACCCTGCCGCTCACAGTTACATTGCCGTCTTTTACCACTATTTTCAGCATATAATCTTTCGTTGTATCGTCTGATGCAAGCCTTGCCTTTACCTGGCTCTCAAGCGTAAGATCTGCTATTGCCTTTTTTGAAGCCTCTGTGAGTTTGAATTCCGAGACCGTTGTCATAACAGCTATCATGTCACATGCCGTTTGTATGCTCATATCCTTCAAATTTATGATAACATCGTACAGAGAAGGATCATTCCAGTCGATATCGTAGAGAAACTTTGTCCATTTCTTTCTGTATTTGTCCATTTTTTTGATATAAGGAATTGCTTCTTCCCGGGAAATTTTGTTACGTTCCATGGCAAAAAGGATCCGCTGTTCCATATCTGCTATAACCTTGACCTTTATGACCGGACATGCATCTTTTATAAGAAGATGACCTGCATGCCCGTAATAAATGATGTTATCGTTTTTTGCTTCTTCACAGAGTGTGGCCTGAATAAAAGCAAGGTAGCGAAACCTGTCTATATTTAGTGACAGCCGTTCCTTGATGGCGGGTTTTGCTTCCATGGCTGTTATAAGTTCTTTCTCCGAAATGCCGTATTTTTCAGCGGCCTGTACAAGGATCTCCCTGCTTATCGATTTATACCCCAACTTCTCGGCGAGGCATTTTGCAAGTTTTTCTCCACCGCTGAATGTCCCCCTTGATATTGTTATTATAGCCATAAACTATTATCTCCTTTTATAAAATTTTTTGTGTTTATTATCTCGCATTTATCTTATCTTTCATATCTTTGACAGCGGACGTAATACCGGTGAAGACCGCTCTCGCTATAATTGAATGACCTATATTGTACTCTGTTATTGCATCTATTCCGGTTATTGGTTCTATGTTGATGTAGGTAAGTCCATGTCCGGCAGCTATTCCGAGCTTTAATTTCTCTGCTGTTATAACTGAATTGATTATTTGTTGTATATTTATTTCGAGCTCTTTCTTCGTTTTCGATTCGCTATAGCGTGCGGTACTTATCTCCACAACATCAGCGCCTACCCTGTGGGCTGCTTTTATCTGGTCAAGGTCTGGATCTATGAAAAGGCTTACGGTAATATCTGCATCATGAAACAACCGTATATATTTTTTAAACGATTCCATATTCAGGGCTACTTCAAGCCCTCCCTCTGTTGTGAGTTCCTCTCTGCGTTCAGGAACGAGTGTGACAGTATCGGGTTTTATATCAAGTGCTATCTTTATCATTTCCTGTGTCGGCGCCATTTCCAGATTAAGTTTTGTTTTAACAATCTTTCGTGCAAGTTCAAGATCCCTGTCCTGTGTATGTCTTCTGTCCTCTCTGAGATGCATAACAATACTGTCAGCACCGGCAAGCTCTATGATACCGATTGCATTTACAGGATCAGGCTCGTTCGTTTTCCTCGCCTGTCGTATTGTTGCTATATGATCAATATTAACGCCAAGTTTTTTCATGATTGATTACTCCTTTGAATCCATAATATCATAAATCGTTGTTCTATTCCTACCATTTTCTTTGGATAGATAAAGTGACCTGTCTGCGTGGAGTATAAGCTCGCTTTTGTTCTTTGCATCTTCAGGTACAGAAGCTATACCTATACTTATGGTAAATCTGATGTTGTCTCCAGACTCTGTTTTGATTATTGTAGACTCCATTGCCTTCCTTAACCGTTCTGCCGTCTTGTATGCACCCTTCTTATCGGTATTCGGTAGAATTATGCAGAATTCTTCACCTCCGTATCTTGCCGCATAATCGACATCCCTTATTGTTTGCATGATTATATCGGATAATTTCTTCAAGACTCTATCTCCCTGTGGATGCCCGTATGTATCGTTTAATATCTTAAAGTGATCTATATCTATCATTAGCAAGGTCAAGGGTTTATTATATCTGATTGCCTCTTTTATCTCTGCCTCTAAATGCTCCTGAAAATCCCTGTGATTATGTAGATCCGTGAGGCCATCAGTTATTGCTAATTTACCAAGTTTATTGAACAATATAGAGTTATAAAGGGATATGGAAACCTGATTTATAAGCGTATCAAGGATTATAACTATTCTTTCATTGATGGTGTTTTCCATGAATAAAATTATCAGACCGACTTCTTCCATCTTTCCACGCAGGGATATTATGGCTGTATATTTTAAAGTTTTATCGGGTACATAAAGATTGTACAATGCTGGATAAAGTAGTTTTATCTGTGAGGTCGTAACCTGTGAAATTACCGATAACTGATTTTCAAGAATACCATCGTGTATTGGTTCGGTGTCAATAAACAAATCTTTACCTATAATGTTTTTATTAATATTATGGGTGGAAACTATATCAAAATTTTTGTGTTCATTCTTCGTTGCAAAAATACCTTCATTAGCATTTGTGATCCTTATGATCTCGTTAAGAGACGCTTTAGCTATATCTGCGACATCTATATAATGAGAAAGTGTCTTTACAAAAGTATACATAGCGCTCTTTTCATACATGTCGTACCGTAATTTGTACTGCAATTCTATGTTATCAAGCAGATCTATGATCTCGTTCGCTATTATAGCCAATATCTTAGCATGTTCATCCGTAAAAGCCTGAACTTCAAGGCTGTCTACACAAATAATACCTATTATATCATTTTCACGCAAAGCAGGTACAGCGAGGAATGACTTAATACCTTCATTTCTGGTATAGTATGGTATACTTTTAATTTCGTCTTTTATCTCATTGAGGAGCATGCTTTTTTTATTCTTCAGTATCCAGCCGATATAAGGGTCGTCTGCTGAAAGAGGTTTGTCCATATCTATCCATTCACTGTTCGATAGTATTTCTCTACCTCTTAATTTCATGTCATTATCTATAAGATAGAGTATTACCGTGAAGGGATGTATCGTAGAGCGTATGGTTTCTACGATATTGAATAACCTTTCGTTGAGTACAACCATAAGCCTGCTTTTTTCCTTTTTAAGTCCATCATCAGAAATAATCTCGGAATATTGTACGTAATCGCTTTTACCTCCAGGCTTCAAACTGAACTCTATGGGTGCCTCCTGAAGTGTGGCAATTTTATTTCTCAATCTCTCTATTATCTTCCTTTCGTAGGCTACCAACAAACCTATAGTTACAACAGAAACCATGGAAACGAGAGAATAATAGAGATAGCGATTATTAGGGAGTGAATAGATGTAAGCCTTTGTTAAAAACAATGCGGTACCATATAAAACAGTGATAACCCCGTCGGCAATACCGAATAACAACGTTATAAGGCTGAATATCAAATAGATAGAGGAATAAGCATTAAACCGAAATGTACCTTCGATATAATCAAGCATTATAATGAAGACAGCTACGATAAGCAGCGAAAGCATAATATTTTTTATGTTCTGCGGTATTTTAGTTACTGTATAGGAAATAATTGAAAAAATAAAAAAAAGGGCGATAAAAGCTATTAAAAAAATATTATCGTTAACATTGCCTGATCTTATGCCGAAGATGTAACAAGCGGAAGTAGCTGCAAGCATAATTGAGAATAGGGATATAATAAAAATGTGTTTCTTCTTTAGGTCAGCCATAATATGAAAATATAGTTTTTATTTTTCGCTATGACTTTCTGTGGGAAAATGAGGAGCATGGTCGTTATCTTTTTTCAGATATACTACTATATCATCTTTTCTTGCCATACCAAGCTCCTCACGTGCTATCTTTTCAATATAAAAATTGTTCGATTGTAATAAGTTTATCTGTTCTGCAAGGTCATCTTTTTCCTGCGTCAACAATTTATTTCTTGCATCCGCCTCTGCTATATTCTTCTTAATTTGCCATAAATCATACACTCCCCCCTCCGAGATGACGGTGTATACGGCCATTCCTATTATAAGAAGCAGTAGAAATCTATAAAACCACTTCATCAATTTTTGACGGTGCTACCTCCATTCATAGCGGTGTAAAGGTGTATACCCTTCAGTATATCAAGGGCCCGTTTTATTTCGCTGTCGCTCAATAGGTTTTCTGTCTTTTTTGTCTCCTTTATTTTCTCTTTTGGTAATTTATTTTGTGCTGGAAAATGTCCTTCGAGATCTTTTTCCTTTACACCGAAAATATTCTGTGACTCCTCCTCTACGATCTTTTCTTCGTGCATGGTTATGTTAGGTTGTATTCCTTCGGCCTGTATGGATTTTCCGTTCGGTGTATAGTAGAGGGCTGTGGTTAGGCGGAGTGCAGAGCCGTCCTCTAATGGTATAATTGTTTGAACAGAGCCTTTTCCAAAGCTTGGTGTTCCGACGATTATTGCCCTATCGTGATCCTGTAATGCACCGGCTACTATCTCTGACGCACTTGCTGTACCACCGTTAATTAAAGCCACTATAGGATAATCGGGTTCTACATTTTTACCGCTTGCCATAAACTTTAATTGTTGATCCGGAAGTCTGCCCTTGGTGTAAACAATAAGTCCGCTCTTTATAAAACGGGAGGCAACATTTACTGCCTGATCTAACAAGCCGCCTGGATTATTTCTCAAATCAAGAATAAGACCTTCAACGTCATTACCTGTTTTTTTATGTATTTCGTAAAGGGCTTTCTCAAGTTCGCTGTTCGTAGTTTCTTGAAACTGTATAATCCTTATGTATCCATAATGTCCGTCGATAACATCGTATTTAACACTTTTAATTTTTATGATTTCCCTTGTTAAATCAAAAGTTTTTGGCTGTTTTAATCCCTCTCTTATAATAGTTATTCTCACCTTTGTTCCACTTGGCCCGCGGATCATATCGAGGTCTTGTTCAAGGGTGAGATCCCTTGTAGGTTTACCGTCTATCATAATAATCTTATCACCTGGCTCTATTCCTGCTTTTGCAGCAGGTGTATCTTCTATAGGAGATATTACCGTAAGAATGCCATCCTTGAGTGTTATTGTCATGCCAACACCGCCGAATTGTCCCTGTGTACTTACTTCAAGGTCTTTATATTCATTGGGCGTCATGAAACCTGAATGTGGATCGAGAGAGCTGATCATGCCCTTTAAAGCACCATAGATGAGCTTTTTTGTGCTTACCGGTTCTACGTAGTCTTTTTGAACCTTATTGAGAACGGATGTAAACAGATCAAGTTCTTCATATCTGGTCTCGTTACTCTTTTGAGGATGTTCTTTACTGACTACAATTTTAGCTGCAAAAGCTGATGTAACAGCCAGAATAAGTATCACTATCCACCAGCTTCTAATCGTTTTCGGTTTCATTTGTTCCTCCATATCGGATTTATTCATTTTTATATCATAACGCCTTTTCTTTGAAAAGACAAGAGAATGAGTGTGCCCTGATTGATTATATTCATTTGATGAAATTCAAGAAAGCACAAGTGTCTGTGTCTGTAATTAAAAACTTGACAAGCTCAGCCTACAACTTTAAGGTAATTAAACATATAGATGGCTTCGTTAAGTTGCCAAGATTGCTCCGAATATTTTTAAATAGGAAAGGACAAGTTTATGGCTGAACAATTTATTAATTTAAGAAATTTAGAGTTCTTACTTTACGAGATGTTCGACGCTACCCAGCTAACCAAGTATCCATATTTTTCGGATCACAGTAAGGAAACCTTTGATCTGGTTATCTCTACAGCGATGCAGATGGGGAAGGATATGCTATTCCCGGCTTTTAGCGAAATGGACAAAAAACCGCCTGAATTCAAAGATGGTAAGGTGTATGTCCATCCTCTGGCAGCACAGATTATGAAAGCCTGCGGTGAGGGAGGATGGATAGGGGCGGAGTCTTCTTATGAGTATGGTGGGCAGCAGATCCCAAATATGCTTATGACAGCGTTTCGTGGCATTTTTGCCGCAGCTAATTACTCTGCTTCTGTTTATCCGTTTTTGACAACAGGTGCAGCTCACCTTATAACTTCATTCGGATCTAAAGAATTGATTCAAACCTATGTGCCAAAGATGTTTGCCGGTCTATGGCAGGGGACAATGGCATTAACAGAACCCCAGGCAGGTTCGTCACTTACAGATATCACAACACTTGCGATCCCGACCAAGGAAGGCTTTTACAAAATAAAGGGGCAAAAGATATTCATTTCCTCCTCAGATTATGAATCAATAGAAAATGTTGTTCATCTGCTGTTGGGCAGGATAGAGGGCGCGCCTTTAGGAGTCAAGGGAATATCGTTGTTTGTTGTCCCTAAAAAACGTCCAGAAAAGAACGGAGGATTGGTGACAAATGATGTAACCTGTATGGGCATCTATCACAAACTCGGCTATCGAGGTGCACCTATCACACAGCTTGCGTTTGGAGACAATGATGACTGTCGCGGTTGGTTGGTTGGTGAACCGAACAAGGGACTGAGTTGCATGTTCCAAATGATGAACGAGGCAAGGATCGATGTTGGTATGGGTGCTACCGCGATTGCTTCAGCCGCTTATTATGCCTCTCTCGAGTACACGAAACAGCGTCCCCAGGGTAGACCGATCATGGCTAAAGATCCGCTTACTCCCCAGATACCGATAATAGAACATGCAGATATAAAAAGGATGCTGCTTTTTCAGCGTGCGATAGTAGAGGGCTCACTATCTCTTATTTTTCAATGCTCTCAATATGTTGACTTGGCCTCTGTAACTCAGGGTGAAGAAAAGGAACGATATGAGCTTTTGCTCGATCTTCTCACCCCGGTCGCTAAGAGCTATCCATCAGAAATGGGAATTCTCTCGGTAAGTCAAGGTTTGCAGTGCCTTGGTGGCTACGGTTATTGCGACGAGTTCCCACTCGAACAGTACTACCGTGATGTGCGGATTCACTCGATCCATGAGGGAACTACCGGCATTCAGGGTATGGATCTGCTCGGACGTAAAGTCGTAATGAAAAATGGCAAGGCCTTTTTGCTATTCATTGAAGAGCTTAAAAAGGCTATTGCGTCTGGCCAAGAGACAGATGAGTGTAAAAATTGTGCAGACTCCCTTGCAGAGGCAATAAAAATTTTACAAAACACCACAGAATCGCTAATCAGCATCGCCCGTAGGGGGGAGACAGAATTTTTCTTGGCTGATGCCACGCTATACCTTGAGCTCTTTGGTATTATTACCATAGCATGGCAGTGGCTTCTGCAAGCGACCAGAGCAAGCATAGCTCTTCGTTCAGTTACCAATAAAGAAGACGAGAATTTCTATAGTGCCAAGATCCACACATGCAGGTATTTTTTTACCTATGAACTTCCCAAATTAAAGGGCATTGAGGAAACCCTCGTAAAAGCCGAAGGGCTGACCCTTAAGATGCGGCCTGAATGGTTCGAATAATTAGGGAAAGATACTGGTTTTGGAGAGATAAGATTTTAAAGTCAACAGAATTAGAATAAGGATTTGAGCCATTCTAACAGTAGATATTATGGCATATCTGTGGATATTACTTTATACACATAACAGCCATAAAAACAGCCATAGTTAATTATGCATAATTATGCATCACAATTACATGCGTTAACCCAAAAAATGCAATAAGGGAATTTTTTCATTCGCTCAATCCTACGATCCATCTGATATCGTTAAGTTTTCTTATAGAAACGAGGTTTTAGTCCT
>JABEBX010016700.1_pt1 | contig 20438 bp, 16 predicted proteins | sample 7245971 | NCBI WGS metagenome assembly JABEBX01 (sample SAMN14506365, study PRJNA622280) | hot springs metagenome | biome: hot spring [ENVO:00000051]|acidic hot spring [ENVO:00002120]; feature: spring [ENVO:00000027]|sediment [ENVO:00002007]; material: sediment environment [ENVO:01001048]... | reverse complement strand
TACGGAAAAAGATATTTGGTAACGGATCTCGATATAAATATCGGCGATAGCGGTTGGAATGAAAGAGGATTCGTGCTAAGGGTTTTCAACGGATTCAATTATTCAGAGTTTTCTTTCAACGAAATTAAAAACTCTTCTTATGTTATTGATTTTGTAAATGATCATCTTATCAGATCGTTCGAGGAGATTAAAAGTCACAGCGAAATTTTAAAATGTCCTTGCGTGATTGAGAAACCCCTTACGAAAATCTTTGAGGGAGAAGTTGGAATTCTTCCTGAAGATGTTGACCCAGGTACGAAAATAGAAAAACTTTCTAAGATGAAAAATCGTGCCCATGATTTGTCAAAAAAGATCGTGAATTTTTGGTCCACATATGAAGAGGTACATGTCAACAAGTTATTTATTTCCTCCAAAAAATTTCTTCGTCAAAGTTATATCTGGTCGCAGGGATATCTTCAGGCAATTGCACAAAATAAAGAAAAAACAAAGTACTCTTATGAAGGCTTTTCTGGTCTTAAGGGTGTTGAGATGCTTGACGAAATGGGTAAAGGTGTTGATAAAGTTGTAAAAGCATCCGAAATGCTGCTCGATTCAGAAAAAATTGAACCGGGTGAATATGACGTGATATGTTCTCCTGATGTTGCAGGCGTTATAGCACATGAGGCTTTTGGACATGGCGTGGAAATGGACATGTTTGTTAAAGGCAGGGCCAAAGCTGCTGAGTATTTAGGTAAAAAAGTTGCATCTGAACTTGTGACAATGCATGATGGTGCCGCTGCGGCCAAAGAGGTTTCTTCATACTTTTTTGACGATGAAGGAACATTAGGAACAGACACAGTCATTATAGATCATGGCATACTTAAGACTGGCATATCAGACCTTATATCAGCCTTAAGACTTGGTACGGAGCCAACGGGAAATGGAAAAAGGGAATCTTTTGAAAGAAAAGCCTATTCAAGGATGACAAATACCTTTTTTGCTCGTGGGAATGACAAACTTGAAGATATGATCTTATCCATAGATCATGGTTATTTTCTCGAAAAAATTTCAAGCGGAATGGAAGATCCCAAGAATTGGGGAATTCAATGCTGGATTCTTTACGGTAGAGAGATAAAAGCAGGTAAGATAACGGACAGGATAGTCTCGCCGATACTCATGACAGGATACGTTCCCGAATTGCTCAGTTCCATTTCAATGGTATCAAACGATCTTGAATTATCTGGAACAGGCAGTTGTGGTAAGGGATACAAAGAATTCGTCAAAGTTTCCTCAGGTGGTCCGTACATAAAAGCGAGAGCGAGGCTGGGATGATGATTGATAGAATAATTGATGCTCTTCAATCTCAAAAAGAAGTTGATGATTGGAAGATAATAGAAAGAAAAACCGATGGAAGAGAATTATTTTTTATCAAAGATGCGCTTGATATGAATAGGGCAAAACAGATACAGAAATTTTTTATTACGATATATCACGATTTCGAAGAAAATGGAAAATTATACAGAGGTTCATCTGAATTTACAATTCATCCGGGGGAAATTGAGATCGAATCCTTGATAGAGAAAAATGTTTTTTCATCTAAATTTGTTAAAAATGCGCCTTATCCACTTGTGACACCATCTGGGGAGAAAAAATCGACCTTTACAAGAGCAACGCTAACGGATTCTATCGATGAAGTAGCCTATGATATGTACAGTGGCAAATCCAAAAATGCATGGATAAATTCTTCGGAGATTTTCATGAATAACGTCGAAGAAAGAATAATGAATTCGAAAGGCGTAGATGTATCAAATCATTTTTGTAGCCTTTACGTTGAATTTGTGACAACTTCTCGCTATGGAAAAGAAGAGGTTGAACTTTATTGGAACTTTAACTTTTCAAAATTTGAAGATGAAATTATAAAAAGCAAAGTTTTAAGCGCAATGAAAGCAACAGAAGATAGAGCACATGCTTTCAGTACTCCCGATCTTGGAGATATTCCAGTCATTCTTATTGGTGAATCGATAAAAGAATTTTTCAAATACCATCTTTACAAAGTATCCGCAAGGTATATCTACCAGCATCTTTCAAATGTGGAAATTGGCATGAATCTTCATGAAAATAGCATGAAAGGTGACAAAATAACTATGTGGATAGATCCATCTGTTGAAGGATCACCTTATTCTGCTGATTACGATGAAGATGGCTTCCCAGTAAGAAAAATCAAGATCGTGGATAATTCGATCGCTAAAAATATATGGGGAGATATAAGATACGCTCATTACTTAGGAATTGAGCCAACAGGACATATGACAAATTTTGTAGTTGAACCTGGAAAAGCCACTGAAGGTGATCTTGAGAAAGGTGAGTACGTTAAAGTACTTTCTTTTTCAGACTTCGGAATGGATCCTATAACGGGGGATTTCGGTGGAGAGATAAGACTTGGTTGGTACAACGATGGCAAAAAAGTAATACCCATAACGGGCGGATCTATCTCTGGTAACATATCCGATCTCAAAGAAATTGCACTTTCAAAAGAGATCGAACAGACAGATAATTTTATAGGTCCTAAGGGTTTGAAAATCAGTGGATTGAAGATTTTGGGAAGTAGAAAATAACACGTGACTTAGGGCCAAGTGCTGCTTGAATTGTACATTGTCAATTTTCAATTCTTTTGCTGCGAACCGTGCACCGTTTAGCAAGAAGGTTTTCTTGAGAAAGTATGATAGATGATATAATTTGAATAAGCATATACTGATTCAACTTTAAAAGTCGAATGTCCATTAACACTAGCGCATGGCGTATGGCAAATAGGAAATAGAGATTAGACATTAGAGATTAGTGGGCGGTTATGGCGGAGGACATGATGCCCCAGATAAATCCGGCGCTTATTTGTTTTCAGTCATTCCGTTGTTGATGTGGAAGTGTATTTATTTAGATACATATCGAAGCCAAGATGTTGAAAAAATTTAGCATATTTACCATAAAAGTTGAAAGAAGGTAAAATATGAAAGAAAGCATAATGATACTTGATGCATGCCAGCAAATAATAGATCTAAAACTCGTTACAGGCACGTGGGGAAATGTGTCCATGAGACTTGAAAATGGAAATATAATCATAACTCCAAGTGGCATACCCTATGATGAAATAAGAGAAGAAGACATAGTCTTGTGTGATAAAAATGGTGAGGTCATTGATGGCAAACTTTTGCCATCGAGTGAATTGAAAATGCACGTTGCTCTGTATGCCAGACGCAATGATGTGAATGCCATAGTTCATACCCACAGTCTTTACGCCTCAATAGCATCTTCGATCTTCAACGAAGTGCCACTTCTCGTTGAAGATGTTGCCATGGTTATAGGTGGCACCATAAAGGTTACGAAATACAAATTACCGGGTACCGTCGAACTTGCAAACGAAGTTGCGACAGTCATAGGAGATAATAATGCGGTCATAATATCAAATCACGGTCAGGCCGCCATTGGTCAAACGATGGAAGATGCAATGCTTTCAGCACAGATGTGCGAAAAAGCCGCGCAGATGTACGTCGTGGCAATTCAAAGTGGAAAAACTCCTCGTGTGCTTTCAGACGAAGATGTAAAAATGCTTTACGAAAAATATATTAATTCCTACAAGAAACTCAAGGAGAAAAGATGAGTAAAGTTTTGAAAAATGCGTTGGTATTGGAAAAGGATTTTTCATTAAAAAAACATACTCTTTACATAGAAAATGATAGAATAGCAGATTTTGCAATGGGAGAAGTTGAAGATTTGGATGGCATGCTTATCATGCCAGGACTTGTGAATACCCATACGCATGCCGCCATGACTCTCTTTAGAGGCATTGCCGAGGACGTTGATCTCAACGAATGGCTTTTCAAATACATCTTTCCAAGAGAGGATAAATTAACAGAAAAAGACATTTACATCGGAAGTCTCGTTGGTTTCATGGAAATGGTCAAAAATGGCATAACGACTTTTGTTGACATGTATTTTTACGAGGATGCAATAGCACAGGCCGCAAAAGATATAGGCATAAGAGGAATTGTGGCGAGAGGCCTTGCAGATACCGATGGAAAGGGAGAAAAGAAACTATTGCTTGCCGAAGAATTCATAAAAAAGCATAAAGACGATCTCCTTGTAAAAGGCGGTTTTGGTCCGCATGCGCTTTACACGTGTTCTACGGACTATTTCAAAGAGATAATCGATGTTTCGAAAAATTACGATCTTCCCATTACCTTTCATTTGCTTGAATCTCCAGACGAGAGAGACAACTTCAAAAGGGAAGTCGGAATAGAACCAGTTGAATTTCTTGATTCGATAGGGGCATTTGGTAAAAATACGATCATAGCGCACGGAACGCATCTTAACGACGATGAACTGCGTTTAATATCCAAAAGAGGATCCACTCTTTCTTACAATCCAACTTCCAACGCCAAACTCGGAAATGGTATAGCACCGATAAAAAAAGCCGTTGAGGTGGGTGTCAACGTTACCTTAGGTACAGATTCAGCCGCTTCGAATAACAGCCTTGATATTTTCAGTGAGATGAAGTTTGGACCGCTACTTCAGAGGGCGAAATTTCATGATCCGAAGATCTTGAAATTGGAAGAGATCTTTAAAATGGGAACATCGAATGCAAGAAAAGTTTTGCCATTCGATGTTGGTACTTTGGAAAGTGGAATGCTTGCAGATCTCATTGTCGTAGATATCGGCAATGTTTCCATGGTACCAAAAGAGAATATGCTTGCCAACATCGTTTATGCTTTTGATACCGCTTCCATTAAACGCGTCATGATAGGTGGAAAATGGGTTTACGATGGAGAATTTCTCACCGTAGACGGTAAGAAGGTGATAGAAGACTTTGAAAAAGCGTACAGCGATCTTAATGCTAGCCTTTGAATTGATACCGCTAACTTTAATTTTAAGTTCATGCTTTTTGACGAAGTTCAACATAAGCACACTCAGATCTTTTGTTCCGACAGGATATTCCATAAAATTTTACGAGATAAAAGTAAAACCTTCCGAATTCATCGGATATAAATCCGTTAACATACTGAGAACGGTAACCGTCACCTATGCCTCGACCCTGGCAACCGTCACCCTTCATGCGGCGGAATTTGATAGTTCTTTTGACATGCACGATCTCTGGTATGCATTTGCAAAATCCCAAGTTGGCACATGGAATGCACTCAACAGCAGTTTGTGGTGGTTTTCCGGCACTTTAAAGACCTCTAAATATCTCTCATGGTATTCAAATTACACGATTTTCGTACTTGAGTCAAGCAAAAACGTTGATCTTGAAAGTGTTAGAAAGCAAGTTGAAAATTTCATGAATGTTTTTGGGAGTGCACAAAGTTGATTTACAGAGAACTTGCACCATACCTTAAAGAAAAATACGGTACGCGCGTTCAAAGAATTTCCATATCTTATTTTAAGACATGTCCAAACCGCGATGGCACCGTTGGCTTTGGCGGATGTACTTTTTGTGAAGAGAGTGGAAGTGGATTTGCCAACAAATTCAAAAATCTTGAAGTTAAGTCTCAGATGATAGAAGGAATGAAAATGGCCAGGCAAAAATACAAGGCCAAAAAATTCATCGCATATTTTCAATCTTTCACGAATACCTACGGTGCTATCGAAGAACTTGAAAGAGTTTACAATGAGTCCATCATAGATGATGTTGTCGCACTTGATATTTCAACGAGGCCTGATACATTTTCGGAAGAGATAGCAGAACTTTTAAAGGACATATCTTTTAAAAGAAAAGTCGATATATTCGTCGAATTTGGCCTTGAATCGGTCAACGAGAACACGCTTGTGGCAGTTAACCGCGGTCATTCCGTGGGAGAATTCATAGATGCCGTCTTAAGGGCTAAAAATTATGGGTTTGAGGTTGTTGCGCACGTTATCTTGGATTTCCCTTCAGACACGATGGACGATGAGATTGCGTGCGCAAAAATACTCTCGGCGCTTAAGGTGAACGGCGTCAAGATGCACTCGCTTTATATAATCCCAGGAACAAAAATGGGACAGGATTACCTCGAGGGAAAGATAAAAGTTTTGGATGCAAAAGAGTACATACTCAGGGCTGTAACCTTTTTATCTTATCTCGATCCCCAGATTGTCGTGCATAGAATAATATCAACTCCGCCTGATAATGCGATTTACTCTGTTGGACTTTCTTCAGTTCAGGCAAAACGCCTTATAGAAGAAGAAATGATTAAAAATTCGAAATTTCAAGGTAGCGATTTCAATTACCTTGATGGTGGAAGTTGGAGAAAGAAATTTTTCGAAAGGAGAAATTCAGATGGATTACGTTCAGATGGTCAAAGAATCAGTTGAATTTTTGAAATCAAAAGTAAAAGGCAGTCCCAAAATTGCCATAGTACTTGGATCCGGACTTTCTGTCATAAAAGAAAGTTTAGACGTTGAGGTCAAGGTAAGATATTCGGAAATACCTCATTTCCCACTTTCAACCGCACCAGGTCATGCCGGTGAGATGATCTTTGGCAAATGGAATGGTGTTGATGTTGTGTTGATGAATGGCCGCTTCCACTTCTACGAAGGTTACTCGATGAAAGAAGTTACAATGGCGATGCGTGTCTTTCAACTCATGGGAGTTAAATATTTGTTTCTTACAAATGCCGCCGGCGGACTAAACCACGCATTCGAACCAGGCCATCCCATGATAATAAACGATCACATAAATTTCATGGGAGATAATCCTTTAATAGGCAAAAACATAGAAGAATGGGGCGTAAGATTTCCCGATATGTCAGACGCCTACAATTCTAAACTCGTTTCAATAGCAGAAGACGTGGCAAAAGAATTGCCAGTCGAGTATTACAAAGGAGTCTACGTTGCAGTCGCAGGTCCATCTTTCGAGACGCCAGCAGAACTAAAAATGTTCAGATACCTCGGCGCCGATGCCGTCGGTATGTCAACCGTGCCAGAAGTCATAGTCGCAAATCATGCCGGCATAAAGGTGCTTGCCATATCGGCCATTACAGATCGTGCCATACCAGAAGGTCTGGAGCCTTTAACGGCCGAGCAAGTATTGCAGGTTGCAGAGAAGACCGGCATTCAGATAGCCAAAATTTTTGAAGGCGTTATAAAAGAGATAAAAGAGGAATTGAAATGATAGAAGAGACGGTTAGAGTTTTAAAGTCAAAGATCGGAGAAGTGGATGTTGCCATCATTTTGGGATCGGGCCTTGGTAAACTCGCAAATGAAGTGGAAGAGGCCGTGCACATTCGATATTCTGAAATACCTGGTTTTCTGAGATCAACAGCGCCCGGTCATGCCGGTGAATTGGTGTATGGTGTGATAAATAAAAAACATGTTTTGCTCATGAATGGACGTTTTCACATGTATGAAGGATATTCACCCAAAGATGTTGTATATCCTATCGAAGTTATGAAAATGATAGGCGTGAAGAAGTTGATGGTAACTAACGCGGCAGGAGGCATAAAATTTTCATTTGTGCCAGGTCAACTTGTTTTTATAAAAGATATAATCAACTTTTCATTTAGAAACCCTTTAATCGGTCAAAACGACGAAAAAATCGGTCCTCGATTTCCAGATATGTCGCAACCGCTTTCTTACGAATGGATTGAAAGGGCCAACATCGCTATCTATGAAAGCATGAAACAAAAATTGGAGACAGGCACTTATGCCTTGATGTTGGGTCCGAGTTATGAAACTCCGGCTGAGATAAAGATGCTAAGAAAATTGGGCGCAGACATGGTTGGCATGTCGACAGTTCCTGAAATAATAAAGGCGAATCACGTTGGTTTGGAAGTCATGGGCATCTCTTGCGTTACAAACATGGCAGCGGGTGTGCTTAAACAATCGCTGTCTGAAAAAGAGGTACTTGAAGTTGCGAACAGCGTCTCGTCAAATTTTATATCGATAGTCAAAACCATAATAGAAAAAACATGTTGAAGGTGATATCATGAGGACATACGATGTGATACTTAAAAAAAGAGACGGCCATGAACTTTCCAAAGCAGAAATAGAGTTCATGGTAAATGGTTTTGTCAAAGGAGAAGTTCCAGATTACCAGATGGCCGCATTTCTGATGGCAATATACTTCAGACACATGAATGCTAATGAGAGATACAATCTTACCGAGATAATGGCAAGATCGGGAGACTCGATAAATCTTTCTTTCATTCCAGGGATAAAGGTGGACAAACATTCAACGGGCGGTGTCGGAGATAAAACGACGCTTGTGCTTGCGCCCATGGTTGCTTCGTGCGGACTTCCAGTTGCAAAGATGTCTGGACGCGGACTTGGTCATACGGGAGGTACCATAGACAAACTTGAAGCCATTCCTGGTTTTAAAACATCTCTAACCGAAGATGAATTCAAGAAAAGCGTTAAAGAACATCTCATAGCTGTGGTGGGTCAGACCGCAAATCTTGCGCCCGCAGACAAAAAGATATACGCTCTTCGAGACGTGACGGCCACAGTTGATGAGATATCTTTGATCTCTTCAAGCATAATGAGCAAAAAACTGGCCGCAGGTGCGGATGCGATAGTCTTAGATGTCAAAGTAGGATCTGGTGCGTTTATGAAAGACATCGCCTCTGCCACGGATTTAGCGCGCGCGATGGTGGACATAGGCAAAAAGCATGGCAAGGCGATGGTAGCGCTTATAACGGATATGGACAAGCCTCTTGGTTACACGGTGGGAAATGCGATAGAAGTTGAAGAAGCGATAGATACGCTCAAAGGCAAAGGGCCTCGAGACCTTGAGACACTTTGTGTGGAACTTGGAGCGCAAATGCTCAAACTTGGACATATAACTGAAAATTTAGATTCAGCGAGAAAAATGCTCGAAGACTCGATTAAAAGCGGAAGGGCTATCGAAAAGATGAAAGAGATGATCGAGTCACAGGGAGGAAATTTCTCAGTTGTTGATGATACGTCATTGCTTGGCATTTCAAAAAACGCCTTTGAATTAAAAGCATGGAAAGATGGTTACGTAACATCTATGAATGCAGAAAGCATAGGCATTGCTTCGATGAAATTGGGGGCTGGGCGCGAAAAGAAAGAAGACAAAATAGATCTTTCAGTTGGAATAAGACTTTCAAAGAAGACAGGAGACACTGTAAAAACTGGAGAAACGCTTTGCACACTTTATTACAATTCCGAAGAAAGATTGAAGACGGCAATTGAAGTTGTTAAAGCATCTTACAATTTATCAAATGTCAAACCACAAAAAGCAGAATTGATTCATGGCGTTGTTCAGTGATACATTGGCTTCGGCAGGCATCCTCTCGATGTCTGGTCCTCGCTGGCGCTGCCCAGATCATCTCGAGGGCATCCTGCCGTAGGCCTTACCATTCACTAATCTCTAATGTCTAATCCCTAATCTCTATATGCCATTTGCTATTGGCTATGTGCTGTTTTGTAATGGGCTTCGGCAGGCACCCTCTCTCGAGATATAATTGAAACAGATTAATACGCAACGCTTAACAAAAGAAATATTGCTTTGAACAAATTGATAAAACAACTGGAGGTGTTGACAGGTGATCGCTGTCGAGAAGAAAAGAGTTATCGCATTCATCGGTCATAATGGAAGTGGAAAGACGACTTTGTGTGAATCAATACTTTTCGCAAACAAAATAACTGAAAGAATGGGAAGCGTTGATCAGGGAAATACCGTATCGGACTTTGATCCCGTCGAGATCGAGAGAAAAACAAGCGTTAACGCAACTGTGCTTAATTTTGAAAAAGCAGAGTATAGGTACTTCATGATAGACACGCCGGGTTTTTCTGACTTCATAGGCGAGGTTATATCATCCGTACTTGTGGCGGACAACGTGTGCTCTGTACTCGATTCATCAAGCGGTGTTCAAGTTCAAACGGAGAAAACCTGGAGAATAGCGCAAGAGTACAATCGCCCCTCGATGATTTTCGTTAATGATATAGATAAAGAGTTTTCCAATTTCGATAAAACAGTTGAACAGTTTAAGAAACTTTCAAAGAAACCGATTGTAATTGTGAATTTTCCGCTCGGAGAGGGCGTAAATCTCAAGGGCATTGTTGATGTTATATCTCAAAATGCCAGAATTTATTCTAACGATAAAGTTTCAGTTTCAGATGTGCCATCAGAATTCAAAGAGAGACTTCAAAAATACAGAACAAATCTCGTTGAATCCGTTGTTGAACTTGATGAGGCACTTATGGAAAAGTACCTGGCCGATCAACCAATAGACGCTGTCGAACTGTCCAAAGCGCTTTCAAAGGGTTACAAGACTGGAGAAATTGTACCGGCCTTCTGCGGCTCATCTTTGAAAAGAATTGGAATAAACGAATTTATAGAAAATCTTCAGAACTTAGGTGCTTCGCCACTTGACAATCCTGTTAAAGTGAGAAATTTGGACATAAAACCGGATCCATCAGGTCCTTTCGCTGCTTTGATATTCAAAGTTGTCGTTGACCCGTTCATAGGTAAGTTGACGTACGCCAAAGTTTTGCGTGGTCAAATGAAAGGTGGAGATACCATCTACAACGGATCCACTCAGTCGACTGAAAGGGTAAATCACATTTACCTTCCAATGGGCAAAAAGCAAAATGAAATACAGGATGTTAACGTTGGAGACATAGTGGCAGTTCCAAAACTCAAAGACAGCAAAGTTGGCGACTTTCTTAGCGACTCGGCCAACCAATTATCCGCAAAGGGAATTTTTGAATTTCCAGAGCCTATGATTTCAAAATCTGTAAAAGCAAAGAATGCGTCTGAAATAGACAAAATAACCAACGGTCTTACGAGATTGGCGGAATCCGATCCAACATTTCATATGGAATTCAATCCCGAGACCGGAGAGATCGTCATTTCAGGCATAGGAAATGTGCACCTTGAAGTTACGCTTGAAAAATTGAGGAAAAATTTTGGAGTCGAGGCAGAACTTGGAAAGCCAAAGATAGCATACAGAGAAACGATAGTAAAAAAATCGAATGCCGAATACAAACATAAGAAACAAACGGGAGGACATGGTCAATACGGTCATGTCAAGATAGAATTAGAACCTCTCGAAAGGGGAAAAGGATTCGAATTTGTGGATAAAATTTTTGGAGGCGCAATTCCCAAAAACTTCATTCCATCCGTTGAAAAAGGCATAAGAGAAGGATTAAAGAGCGGTGTACTTGGCGAATATCCTGTTGATGATGTTAGGGTTATCCTCTACGATGGATCGTATCATGAAGTTGATTCTTCCGATATAGCATTTCAGATTGCTGCAATACAGGCATTTAAAATAGGGCTTCAAAATGGCAATCCCACTTTGCTTGAACCCATAATGAGCGCTGAGATATACGTTCCTGACAAATATGCCGGAGACATCATGGGGGATCTCAATTCAATGCGCGGAAGAATACAAGGAATGGAACCGTCTGAAAATGGTTATCAGTTGATAAGGGCAGAAGTGCCGCTGGCCGAGATACTTGACTTCTCATCCAAATTAAATTCCATGACAAGCGGTCGGGGATACTTCACGATGAAATTTTCTAGATACGATGAAGTTCCAAGAAACTTGCAGGACAAGATAATTCAAGAAAGAAAGGCAGATCTTGAAGCAAACAAATAAGGCAGATTTTATTCTGCCTTCATGGTGGAGCCGATGGGATTCGAACCCACGGCCTCTTCCTTGCGAAGGAAGCGCGCTCCCAACTGCGCCACGACCCCTTACTCTAACGAGTTTAGCATATAAGGCCTCTGGCCGTCAAGGATTAAGGGAACAGTGTGTTGTGAATTGTTCATTGAAGAGCGACAAAAGAAAGGGGAGATCAAATTGAAAATTCAGTACAAGTCAAGGAATGTTGAACTTAGTGATGCAATGAAAAGTTATTTTGAGAAGAAAGCCGAGAAACTTGAAAGGTTGATCGAAGATCCTTCCGCTGACATCGAAGTCAAATTTGAAAAAGAGCGCGAGAATAGCGTAGTAGAAGCAACTTTAAAGTTAAGATCCATAATAATAAGGGCGAAAGAAACCACAACGGATTTTTATGCTTCAATAGATGGCTGCGTTGAAATACTTGAGAAGCGTTTTAAGAGATTCAAAGAAAGGTCTACCACTTTAAAAAGAGAAAAAGTTCAGCCATCCCAACCTGAAGTTGAAAAAGAAGAAAAAGTCGTTAAAGTTAAGAAATTTGTGCTTTCCGCTATAGACGTCAACGAAGCGATAGTGGAAATGGAAATGCTTGGACATCAATTCTTCGTTTTCAGAAATGTTGACGACAACAACCAAATAAACATACTCTACAAAAGAGAAGACGGAAATTACGGTCTGATAATTCCACAGTGATGATTTTTGAGATTTGATGAGATTTGAAATGTAAGGCAAGTTCTAAATTCTTTCGAAAATGGGCATATAAGATGTTTATACGTCTTTAAGAGCAAATAAACTGTTAAAGCGCTTATTTGCTCTTATTTTCTTTGTTATTTATCGTTTTTACAGCATTAAAGGATATTTGACAACTTCGATTTTTTGTTGTATATTTAAGCAATATTGATATTCATTCGAATTTAGTAGTAATAATGGACATTTCCAACTACTTAATGAAAGGGGGAAACAAAATGAACAAGAAGGAACTGATTGATAAGGTAGCGGAAGAAACCGGATACCACAAGAAGGAAATCAAAGATGTAGTTGAAAGCGTTCTCGCAAATGTTTCAAAGTCGCTTTCCAAAGATGAAAAAGTTCAACTCGTTGGTTTTGGAACTTTTGAAGTCGTCAAGAGAGCAGCGCGCGAGGGCAGAAATCCTCAAACTGGCAAAAAGATAAGTATTTCCGAAAGGAAAGTTCCGAAATTCCGCCCGGGAAAAGCTTTTAAGGAAGAAGTCAAGTGAAAAAACGCGCCAAGATGGCGCGTTTTCTATGGTGAATTGAATGTTAATTTTAGTCTTAATATCGATTGTTGGAATTACCTCACTTATTTCTCTTGTTTGGAATATGCACGTTTTAAGACATTTTGAAAGAGAAAAAAGGATCGAAGGAAAAATATCTTTGATAATTTACATATCTTTAAGTGCTTTCGGCGTGGTTGCGTCGTGCTTTTTGATCTTGGTTATACTACTAAATCTTTCTTGATTAAATCACAAGACCCCAATCTCTATTCTCAACTCACTAATCCCTATTCTCTAATGTCTAATCTCTAATCCCTGCCTTTGCCATTTGCTATGCGCCATATGCTATTGGAGCAACTTAGTTTCTCGTTTGGATGTAAATATTTCCTCCACCGTTGAAAGCGTAAAATGCCCTTTGATCCGAATCAGAAATTGAGTAAGGCTTGTAAGACAAAGATGGTTCAAACGCTATGACATCTTCTTCGGATATGAAATTTGTTCCTTCCACCCATTTTTTGTAGATAAGCCCATTCGGAGAAAGAAATACTCCTCCTTTACCGCCGGTCATTTTGAAAAGAGACAAATTTTGATCCCTAAAAAATTCTTTTGAACCTCCCCAATCGCGATCTATCGATACATCACCGTAAAAGGCCAAGACTGAATCTGATCTAACGTACAAAGATTGACCCGAAAGTTCTATAAGATAGATATCCCCGAATTTTTTAGGGGCAAAGATCACTTCTGATGGATAAACATCAACGTAAAACAGGGAAAGACCGTATCCTGCATCTTTCCATTTTGTGTTCGTATCAAACAAAATCATAGCGTGCAAATACGATACAATTCTATCTCCTATCTCTATGACAACACGCAAAACAGGATAGTATGGTTTACCGATTATCTCATATCTCATAAACGCACCTTCTCAAGCGAAATCAACACATTATACCATAAGAGATTTAGAACTGGTTGTCCGTGATTTGTTACCTTTAATTCATCAAAAAGTAAAATTAAAAGATTATAATGAAATTGAAAATTATTACCATTTAGAAAAGGGAGGCTTCAAAATGGAAGAAACAAGAGAAATTAGAATACCTTTGATAGGTGAAAAGGCACCTGAATTCGAAGCGATAACGACAAAGGGTAAGATAAAGCTTTCTGATTTTTTAGGCAAATGGGTAGTGTTGTTTTCTCATCCTGCAGATTTCACGCCGGTTTGCACGACAGAGTTTGCGGCTTTTGCTGAAAAGCAAGAAGAATTCAAAAAACGCAACGCGCAACTTATAGGACTTTCGATAGACAGTGTTTATTCACACATAGCATGGATAAGAGAAATTCAGAAGTATTTTGGATTCAAAGTGGAATTTCCGGTCATCGCAGACCTTGACATGAACGTTGCCCATCTTTATGGCATGATCCATCCAGGAAGCGGAAAAACGGCAACTGTTAGAACGGTCTTTGTCATCGATGACAAAGGCATAGTGAGGGCTATAGTGTACTATCCAGCCACAAATGGAAGAAATATAGATGAGATTTTAAGGCTTGTCGATGCGCTTCAATATACCGATAAACACGGTGTTGCAACTCCGGCAAACTGGAAAGTTGGAGAAAAGGTCATTGTTCCAACCCCACTCACCGTAGATGACGCAGAAAAGAGAATGAAAGAAGATTACGAGAAAGTAGATTGGTTCTTAGCCTTTAGAAAATACGAGAAATAAAGATGAGGCGCGTAAGCGCCTCATCTTTTTAGAGGTGATAGGCATGGAAAACATCTTCAAAAAAATGGATCAAAAAACGCTTTCGGACGGTAAAGACGTACTCGATATGAAAAGCACAAAACATGGCATTGGAAAATTACTTCCCTTTTTGGGACCTGCTTTTATTGCTTCAGTTGCGTATGTGGATCCCGGGAATTTTGCCACAAACATTCAAGGTGGCGCGGCTTTTGGGTATGAATTGCTGTGGGTCATCCTTTGGGCAAATTTGATGGCCATGTTCATTCAGGCACTTTCTTCCAAACTTGGAATAGCAACTGGAAAAAATTTAGCCGAATTGATAAGTGAAAGATATCCTAAAAACGTTGTTTGGTTTTATTGGGTTCAAACAGAAGTGATAGCGATTTTCACCGATCTTGCTGAATTCATAGGAGCGTCTATTGCCTTTCAACTACTTTTGGGAGTTCCGCTCGTGTGGGGAGCGGTGCTTTCAGGGATTGCAACATTTTTCATACTTTTGTTTCAAAATTACGGTTTCAGGCCCTTTGAAGTGATTATAACCGTTTTGCTTGGAGTCATAACATTTTCTTACGTGAGCGAAGTTTTCTTTAGTAAACCTAACGGTTTTGGAATCTTAGACGGTACGCTTATTCCAAAATTCAGCGGTGTAGAAAGTATATACATGGCTGCCGGCATCCTCGGGGCAACTGTGATGCCGCATGTCATATATCTGCATTCTGCTCTGACTGAAAATAGAATAAAAGCAGACGATGATAAACAACTTAAAAGACTGCATAAATTCAACATGATAGATGTTTTAGTGGCCATGAGTGTAGCGGGCTTCGTCAACATGGCAATGCTCATGATGGCGGCGTCGACCTTCCACTTTACGAATCATCAAGGTGTATCGAGTATTTCAAATGCCTACATGACGCTTATTCCATTACTCGGTGCCGGTGCTGGACTTATATTTGCGTTATCATTGCTCGCATCAGGCCTTTCATCATCGGCCGTTGGCACAATGTCAGGACAGGTGCTTATGCAAAGTTTTGTGAAGTTCAAGATACCAGTATGGGTAAGAAGGCTTGTCACGATGATACCATCATTTGTGGTGATCTTCTTGGGTATGAATCCAACTGATGTGCTTGTTTTCAGTCAGGTTGTTTTGAGTTTTGGAATAATATTTGCACTTTTTCCGCTGATTCAATTCACGAGAAACAAAAAGGTCATGGGAAACCTTGTCAATTCAAAATTGACGAATATCATGAGTTGGCTCATAGCCTCTTCAATAGTCTTTTTAAACTTCTTTTTGATATACCAGACAATCTAATCGCGGCCAAAATATCTGTCGAGTCTGTCGAACTCTATTGAATAAACAAGTGGCCTTCCGTGCGGACACGACCACACTTCCAATTTGTCAAGATCTGAAAGCAATTGATTTATTTCCACGTCTGAAATTTTTTCTCCCGTTTTAACGGCCATCTTGCACGCAACGTCGGCGAAAAATTCCTCCTTTGGATCTTTTGCAAAAGAAATTCTAAAATTCTCTATGGTTGAAACAAAAAGCGCTGCCCAATCATCTACACCCTTGATCGATGGGACGCTAAAAAGATTTCCATCTTTGTATTCAAAGCCAAAAGATGATATTTCTGCTTTGTGATCCTCGAAAATATCCTTTTGCACTTGCGTTAAGTCAACTTTTACGGGATTCATAAGCTTTTGAGATAAAATGGATTGAGTTTTTATCTTATCAAAAAGAATTCTTTCATGGGCTGCGTGAATGTCCGTTATGTATAAGGCATTCTGTCCGTAAGATATCAAATACCTTCCATTTAAAATTCCAAGAGGATGGGTTTGTGAAAGTTTTTCTCTTTCAACTTTTTGCCCTGATCTTTCGGGTATTCGATCAAAATCGAAGTCAAAATTTTGTGAAAATTTTTCTCTAATCATTTTATCGGGCTTTTCGTATGCTTTAAGGGATGATCCTTTGTCTTCAAAATAAGGTGCCCTTTCAACGGGTATCTGAAAAACAGATGGAGATGCCAAAGCGTGCTTTACGACTGAGGCTATGCTACCGAATACTCTTGACTGATCGCTGAATTTCACCTCTAATTTTTGGGGATGCACGTTAACGTCCACAACCTGCGGTGGAATTTCTATAAAAATTATGGCCGTCGGAAATTCACCTTTTTTTAGATGTTGCGCATATCCTGTCTCGATGGCCTTGAGCAAAAATGGGCTTTTTACATATCTGCCATTTACAAAAGTAACCTCATTTAGACGGTTTTGCCTACCAACATCTGGTGCGCTTACGTATCCGTATATCTTCATGCCGCCCATTTGTTCCTCTACCTTTATCAAATTTTGATCGCCGAAGATGATCTTGATGCGGTCTTCAAGCGTCGATGATTTTGCAACGTTGTATATCCCTTCTCCATCTCTTATGTATTCAATTGATACGTTGGAAGACAAGATGAACTTTTCGATTATTTCAGTTACCATTCTCGATTCAACTGCGACAGAACTCAAGAATTTTCTTCTTGCAGGAACGTTGAAAAAAAGATCCATTACGATCACACGCGTGCCCTTAGTCTTTGCCGTTGGGAAAGATTCTCCGACTATGCCACCGATGACTTCTATGCCATGGCCTGTACCGTCGTCTGTGTCTGAACTTTCGATCTTCATCTTTGAAACGGCCGCTATGGAGGCTATAGCCTCTCCACGAAAACCGAAAGTTGTAAGGTTGAATATATCATCGAAGGTTTCTATTTTAGATGTGGTGTGTGGAAGGACGGCTAACTTCAAATCTTCCTCACTCATGCCTATGCCATCGTCTTCCACAATTATGGAAGATTTTCCACCGCCATTTATCGAAATTTTTACCTTAGACGCACGCGCATCTATTGCATTTTCAATCAATTCCTTCACAACGGAAGTCCATCCATCGTTGCGGCATAAACCCATATATTTCTTTTTTTCAACTCTTCTATCGTCCTCGACAAATTGACCTCTATGCAAATTGGCATTCTAAACGCATACCCTGCGGAGGCTTTTAAAACGGCGGGCGTAATCGTTACACTTCCATGCTCTGGAATGATTATAAAGTCTACTCCTGCACCGTAAGCGGTTCTTATTATCGCCCCGAAGTTCTGCGGATCCTGGATTTGATCGAGAATGACGATAAACGGATCGTGATCTAACCCTTCGAGCGTCTCAAAAGTATCGGAGTAAACAAAGTCTTTTATCTTTGCGGCAATTCCCTGATGATCCTTTGAATGTGCAATCTCATCAAGTTGTCTATCCTCAATCGTCTCTATCCTTAAATTTTTTTCCTCTATTTGCTTTTTGAGTAAATTCATTTCTCCAGAAAAATCAGCGTTAGACATGAAAACTTTCGATATGTGAACGCCGCTTTTTAAAGCCTAAAGTTGAATCAGTATATAACAAAAATGGAATTGACATCAGCACATGGATGGCGTATAGCATATAGCAAATAGCAAAGACAGGGATTAGACATTAGGGATTAGAGAAAACAGCGTATAGCCTATAGCAAATGACATATGGCGGAGGGTGCCTGCCGGAGCCAAGATTCAGATTTAAAAAAGGTTTAGTAAAGATAATTTAACATTTGACCTTTGAAGTTGGTTGAGTATAGAATGAGATTTTGTGAAATTTTCCTTGATTTATCGCGCTTGATATGCTATACTATCAAAAGATCATGAAAAAATTAAGTGAAATATCGTAATGAATCTCCATAAATTGATGCCTAAAACAAAAAACAATGTGTTATAATCTCTAAAGGATTTCGCCGAGGTGGTGGAACTGGCAGACACGCAAGATTCAGGTTCTTGTGGGCGTATAACCCATGCGGGTTCAAGTCCCGCCCTCGGCACCAGAATTTCTGTTTAATTTAAAAAACCGTTGACAAATAAAGGATTTAAGTATATAATTTCTTGAAAGAGTTTTTATCTCCCATGAAGGGGGTTTGATAGTATGCAATGTGTTTTTCTTAATCAAAAAAATGTATTTACATCTCGAAGGGAGGTGTTTTCCTGCAACCCACAGGGTGAGCAGGAGAATTAATGAGTAAAAAGATCTTAGGTCTCGTTGTCTCTGTGGCGCTGCTTATGGTTGTGCTCTCGGGCTAGTCAGGTTTTAGTGAACAATACACCGGCCAGTGGTAATTTGGGGCAAAATACTGGCGTGTTTAATTACACCTTTACTGGTCTAACACCTGGAACTTACACTGTACAATTCCAAGCTTACAGTTCTGCAAAGAATCCAGGAACTGGAGGCGTAAGCTTTACGATCGCTTCCGCTCAAGCGGTAACACCGCCATCTACCAAGTATGCAGCCCCAGTTGTCAGCCTCGTCAACGTTGCTCCTAATTATGAGGGCAAATACTACGTTGCACAGGCTCCGATAACCTTCAGCGCCACGGTAACCAATCCAAATGGCGTTGGGCAACTTGCGGTAAGTGCAAGAGTTACCGGTCCGACATCTCCACAGGTATCTAACACTTCGACTTCCAATCCTTACACCTTCACGTTTACACCTACGGCGACAGGTACTTACACTCTCTACGTCAACGCAACGGTCACGATAGGCGCATCGACAGTTACTGGATCGAACTCTGTCGTTATAAACGTGCCATACGTGCATCCACAAGTAACAGCGGGACCGACAATTCCTTCCAGACTGGTTATGGCAACTTCTGTCCCTGCATCGTTCACATTCAAAACAACGCAAGGAGTTACCGCTTACTTATCCATAAACAATGGAGCAGCAGCAACGTACACATCTCAAAGCCCAATCGCAAATTCCAAACTTACTCCAAATCTTTGGAATACTTTGACATTGACCTTTAAAGATCCTTGGGGATACACGGTCAACACTGCTGTTGCAACTGTGCTCGGCGTGCAAACATCTAATCCTGCCAACACACCTTATGTCTTCTTGATAGATAAAGCCGGACACGTTGTTAACACAAACGACTGGATATCCATACCTGCTGGATCCAATCTTGATCTTTACGGATACATTCAGGCCGGATCTCAGCCTATCACGTCGTACAATTTGACTCAGCAGTATTTCACCAGCAAGATGCTTACCACATCCATAGCTGGCCCTGGAACGGTTTTGTCTGGAAGTTACACAACTCCACAAAATATCGTTCCAGTCAAATTGCTTGCTTATTTGTTTGATCCACAGGTTGCTCCAAATGATGCGTATGTAATGTTCAGCATAAACGTCAACAACACATCTATCGCTTTCTTGCGCTATGACGTTTCTCCTGTGACTGCTGCCCCAGTTGTGACGCTTAGTTCTACCGGCACATACGAAGGAGTTCCTGCTCAAGTTGCAGTTACGGTTAATTCTTTGCAGCCAGTAACCGGCATAGAATTGGGAATTCCTGTGAAGGTTAATTCGCCGTTCACTGGATATCCTACGAGTTTCGGAACCGCTGTTGCTGTTGCATACAGTAATGCACAAAATGGAAAGAATTCGATGAGTTTTGGTTACAATCTCATTGAACCAGTTTCTACAGTTCAAGCTAGTGGAGCAAACGCTTACGGTTTTGTGTATGGAACACAAAATTACAACGTTGCATTCTACGGACCTTCTGGAATATACACGATAGGCGCGACGGTTACTGGCATTGCAAACATGACAACTTACGCTACAACTAATTACGCCGTTCAAGCCGATACATCCGCTCCTACCGTTAAAGTTACGTACTCTGGATCTTCCGTTTCAATATCCGGTATGCCACCAGTCTATTATGGACCGATGACCATCAAGGCAACGGTAACAGACGATCACGCCATATACTGGGCCATGATGACATCTCCTGCAACGGCTTTCTTGGTATATCCGAACGACACGAA
>JABEBX010016901.1_pt1 | contig 20469 bp, 13 predicted proteins | sample 7245971 | NCBI WGS metagenome assembly JABEBX01 (sample SAMN14506365, study PRJNA622280) | hot springs metagenome | biome: hot spring [ENVO:00000051]|acidic hot spring [ENVO:00002120]; feature: spring [ENVO:00000027]|sediment [ENVO:00002007]; material: sediment environment [ENVO:01001048]... | reverse complement strand
ACTCCGGCGCGCTCGGCGTCTTGCGCAGCAGTTCTACCGCCTGGCTGGTGCCCGTATAGATGGCCCGCGTGTTCTCATCGGTCAGAATCGACTCGCGCACAATGTGCGGAATCACCAGAAACACCACGTCGTCGGTCTCCTGCGTCTTATCCGAGCTGGCGAAGAACCACTTCAAGACCGGCAGCTCGCCGAGGCCCGGCGTTCCACTGATATTATTCGTGTCCTGCACCGACATCAGCCCACCCAGCAGCGCCGGCTCTCCATCCTGGAGCTGAATCACCTGGTCCGCCTCACGCTGCGAGATGATCGGCTCCGTCACGTCATCGATCGTCACCGACCCGGTCTCCGCGGAGACTCCGACCTTCATCTTCAACGAGATTTCGCCGTCATAGTGCACCGTCGGCGTCATGTCGATGTTCACGCCCACATCCAGGTAGGTGAACTGCGTCTCCACGCCCAGCGACGCGGTCGTAATGGCCGTGCCCGCCGAGTAGGACCCGGTTGCAACCGGGATCTTCGATCCGATCTTCAAGACCGCATGCTGCCCATCGGTCGCACGGATTCTCGGATTCTCCAGGATCCGCGTATCGGCGTCCGTCAGCAGCGCATTCACCGTGCCGCCCGACACCGTTACCGCAAAGTTCGTCGCATTCATGTTGCCCAGCGTGTTCAGCGTAATTCCCGAGGTCGTGTTGGCGATGCCGGTGCTGGTTGAGGTTGAGGTGCCCGTGCTGGTGGATATGTTCGCGTTACTGTACTGCGGCGTCAATCCGAAGCTCTGCGGCAGCGTAACCCCAAGGTCACGCTCCAGTTGCCGGCTTACCTCCAGCTCCGCCACGTCCACCACCACCTCGGGCTTCACGCGGTCCAGGTCGTTGATAATCTTCTCCGCCAGGATCAGCTCATCCGGTGTTCCACGGATCACCAGCGCATTCTGGCTCGCCACCAGGTAGATCTTCAACGAAGGATCCAGCAGATTGCGGATCGCCACCATGATCTCGTTGGCATCGTTCTGCTGCGACACGTTGGTCAGGTAAAACGTCTGGACTGCGAGGTCATCATCCTCGGTCCGCTTCTGCCGCGTGTTCTGCGCCACAAAGATCGTATTGCTGGTCACCGGCTTCCAGAACGTACCGCTCAGCATCTCCACGATGCGCAGCGCGTTCGGCAGCGTGACATTGGTCAGGTCCACCGGAATCTGCTTGGAGACGTACTCCGGGTCAAAGATCACATTCAGCCCAGCAGCCTTGCAGATGGCCTGGTAGACGACCTTCGTGTCCTGCATCATGTGCAGCGTAATCGGGTCATCCGACACCGGCTGAAGCTGTACCGGCCCCCGCAGCGACGCGATCTCCGTCTGCATCTCCTCCTGATACGGCGTCTGCTCGCCCATCCCCGGCGCCAGCACCTTGCCGGGCGAGGCTCCGCCCACTCCAGACTGGGGCCCCACCCCCGCCGGTCCGCCGGATCCCGATGGTTTGCCCTCCAACTGACTCAGCTCCTGTTCCGCGGCCTGGTTGCCGGGATCGATCTGCAAAGCCCGCGCAAACTCATTGATCGCGCCATCGGAGTCGCCCGACTGCCGCAGCACCCGGCCGCGATCCACATGCATGTTCGCATCCTCGAACAGCATGTTCTCGTAGTGCAGCCGGTAGCGCAGGTCGCTGGGCTTCTTCAGGTGCGCCTGCCGGTAACACGAGTACGCCATATCGTAATCATGGCGCGCCTCCGCTTGCTCGCCCTTCTTCTCCCATCCGGCGGCCGAGGTCGCATGCGCTCTGCTCACGGCCATGCCCATAAACAGCAGCAACCCCAGCACCATGGCCACCGGCAGCCTTTGGCGTTGTCCGTCCATCCCTCTCCGCTTCATGCTTCCGTAGCTTCCAACTGGCCGCCGCTCCCGCATACCTGCAACCCGCTCCGTTTCGAGCGGTTGGTCGGGCTTGTTCGATGATACAGCCATTATCCTTCGCCTCACTAGTCTTCCGCCTCAATCCTGCCGCCAGGCAACTCCGCCCTTACCGTCCGCTAAAACCCTGCCCAGTGAGCCTCCCCGACCCATCTCACGGCGGCGATTCTTTCTCCTAACCACAGATCCGTCAGCGGTTTCCATCTTCTCAGCAGTTTCCATCTTCCCAGCGGTTTCCGCGCAACCAGATCCAGCGCACTCTCCTCGCGTCCCGGCAGCCCCAGCCTCATGGATGAAAGCCGCCGCTGCATCGATCCATCTGTCCATCGGATGGCAATCTGCTAGCATCTAAATTTTGGGCGTACTCTATCTTGGACGTTCCTCCATCCATTTCGTCATGTCCGCGAACTGAACGCTTCATCCCTGTCCAATCTTTCTAAACCCTGTTCCCAAATCCCGAATTCCTGCCTTTCCATGTCCCGCTCGCTCTCCAATCCGACCGTTCCCACCTCGGCAGGCAAGCCCGCCTCCAAGCCGGTCGCGCGCGACCCCGTGGCCGCCGGCCAGCGCGACGCAGCCTTCAACCGTTCCGCCAGCTTCAACTACTTCCTCTCCGACCGCTTCGAGTGCGGCGTCGCCCTGCGCGGCACCGAGGTCAAAAGCATCCGCGAAGGCAAAGCCAACCTCAAGGACGCCTACGGTCTGCTCAAGGACGGCGAGTGCTTCCTCCTCAACGCCCACATCGGCCCCTTCTCCCACGGCAACGCCATGAACCATGAGTCCCTGCGTACTCGCAAACTCCTGCTGCACAAGCGTGAGATCGATAAGCTGGAGGGTTTGACGAAGCAAAAGGGCTATACCCTCATCCCGGTCCGGCTCTACTTCAGGAATGGCCGCGTCAAGTGCGAGTTAGCCCTGGCCAAGGGCAAGCAGGACTGGGACAAGCGCGAGACCGAGCGCAAGCGCGAAGCCGACAAGGAAGCCAAGGCCGCCATCGCCCGCTCCCAGCGCCGCTAAAGCAGCCCTCCTGCAGGTGGTTTGCGACACCTCAACCTCCATGGGCGTTTTCCCCCAATGAAAACGCCACTGCACCCCTCTCCGGGATGCCCAGCAACAGGGAAATCGCTCCACTGCACGCGCTCTCCGGAATCTCAAGTAGCATGAAGGGTGATGAACACGAATCTGCTCCACCAATCCCCCGCCGACCTCGCCACTCCGCTCCTCGCCGTCTTCGCCGCCGACACCGCAACCGGCGGCAACGCACCCGCAACCCCCACCCTCCTCACCACCTCCGCCCCCCTGCTGGCCGCCGCCAGCCCCTGGCTAGCCTCCGGCGAGTTCAAAGCCACCCTCGGCGAGACCTTCCTGCTCCCCGTGCCCGCCGGCCTCAAGGCCCAGCGTCTCCTCCTCGTCGGCGTCGGCAAGGCCGGTAAGCTCAGCCCGCACGAACTCCGCAAGGCCGCCGGCGCAGCCGTACGCTTCGCCCGTCCACGCGAGTTGCGCGAACTTGCCCTCACCTTCCCCGAACACCCCTCCCTCCCCGTGCCGCTGACCACCCGTGCGCTCGCCGAGGGCGCCATCGTCGCCGACTTCGACATCGACTTTTATCGCGCCGACCGCAAGGACCTCAGCCTGCAAAGACTTACGCTTCTTGCTCCCACACAACTCGGCGAAGAGATGCGGACAGCGCTCCACGAAGCCGTCATCCTCGCCGAAAGCCAGAACTTCGCCCGCACCCTCATCAACGAGCCCGGCAATATCCTCACCCCCACGGAACTCGGACGACGTACCGCCGCCATGGCCGAGGAGTTCGGCCTGAGCTGCGAGATCCACTCCACCGAAAAGCTCCAGGAACTCAAGATGGGGGCCTTCCTCGGCGTTGCCCGAGGCTCAGCCGAACCGCCCGCGCTCCTCGTTCTCCGTTATGAACCTCCAACCGCCCCCGGCGCCGACGCACCCGTGATCGGCCTCGTCGGCAAGGGCATCACCTTCGATAGCGGCGGAATCTCCATCAAGCCCGCCGAAAATATGGACAAAATGAAGTACGACATGGCGGGCGCAGCCTCCATGATCGCCGCTATGCGCGCCATCGCCCAGCTCAAGCCCGGCGTCCGCGTCCTCGCCGTCGTCTGCTCCTGCGAGAATATGCCCGGCGGCAAAGCCTACAAACCCGGCGACGTCCTCACCGCCATGTCCGGCAAGACCATCGAGATCATCAACACCGATGCCGAAGGCCGCCTCGTCCTGGCCGACGGTCTCCACTACGCCCAAACCCTCGGCGCCACCCACCTGCTCAACGCCGCCACCCTCACCGGCGCCATCGGCACCGCGCTGGGTCAGGTCAACGCCGGCCTCTTCTCCAACGACGATGCCACCGCCCAGCGCTTCCTCGACGCTCTCTCGATCACCGGCGAGAAGTTCTGGCGCATGCCCTGCACCGATGACTACCGCGACCAGATCAAGAGCCAGATCGCCGACATCATGAACACCGGCGGCAGCCGCTTCGCCGGCGCCACCACCGCCGCCATGTTCCTCAAGGAGTTCGTTGGCGACTCCCCTCTGATTCCCTGGATTCACCTCGACATCGCCAGCACCACCTGGCTCGACGACCAGAAACCCTGGCAATCCAAGGGCCCCAGCGGCATCGCCATCCGCACCATCGTCGAATGGGTCCGCGGCTACGCTGGCCAAGCGGCATAAACTAAACCCATGTTCTCCTCCTCGACCGACCGCCTCTTTGTCCTCACCGGAGCGGGTATCTCCGCGGAGAGCGGCCTGGCCACCTTTCGCGGCTCAGACGGTCTATGGAACGGCTATCGCGTCGAGGACGTGGCCACTCCGGATGCCTGGATCGCCGACCCGGCCATGGTCTGGCGCTTCTACTCGATGCGCCGACGCAACGCTCTGGCGGCGCAGCCCAACGCCGGCCATCGCGCCCTCGCCGAACTGGAACAGCGGATGCCCGGCCGCTTCTACCTCTGCACCCAGAACGTCGACGACCTTCACGAGCGTGCGGGCTCGCAACACATCCACCACATGCACGGCTCCCTCTTCCAGTCCCGCTGCACCCGCTGTAACGTCCCGTTCGCTGACTCAGCCCTCTACGAAGACACCCTGCCCACCTGCAAAGAGTGCGGCCACCTGGTCCGCCCCCACATCGTCTGGTTCGGCGAGATACCCCTGGCGATGGAGGAGATCTATGCTGAACTCGACCGCGCCACCGTCCTGCTGGTAGCCGGAACCTCCGGCTCCGTCTATCCCGCCGCGGGTCTGGTCCACATCGCCCGTCGGCGCCGCATCCGCACCATCTATGCGGGCCCCGAAGAGCCGCTCAACGCGCAGGCCTTCGACGAGATCCTCCTCGGCCCCGCTACCGAAGTGCTTCCAACGCTGCTCCGCTAGATCGGTCTCGCCGCTCTCGCCCCGGCCCATGCCGAGCTGTTGCTGCTGCTCTTGCTCTTGCTTTTGCTTTTGCTTTTGCTCTTGCTCTTGCTCTTGCTTTTGCTCTTGCTCTTGCTCTTGCTCTTGCTCTTGCTTTTGCTCTTGCTTTTGCTTTAGGGGATATCTGAAGAAGGTCGGGCTTTGCAAGGGCGGGACCTTCGTCCTGAAGGGTACGGGCTTTGCAGGCTGCGGAAAAACTCGATGCTTCAGAAGCGTACCGGTGTTCTCCTCCAACTCACCACAAAATCGTCATCCTGAGCGAAGTAGACCGCGGCTTTTTGCGGTCTACGGAGCCGAAGGACCCGCCACCAAGCCTGTTCCACCTCAAATGTCCGCCGTTTTCTGGCAAGAATCAAGTACCGTGGGTCGCCAGAACGCGCGGCAGGCCCCGCTGATACGCCGTAGATTCCCGCCAGAAACAAGGTCTGCATGAGGGGGGCTCTCGCCTTGAAAGGGCGCGGCTTTAGCCGCTGAGGGAATCCACGGGGATGACACAGAGGTTCCTTGAGCGCTCAAAAGGTTGCGGGAAACGGCCCTGTTCCGGCGGAAATCCACCCAAATGCATTCCCTCAGGGGCTAAAGCCCACTGATTATGTCGCCCTTATGGCGCGGCTAAAGCCGCGCCCTTTCAAAACGCCGAGATTGTCCGCAGACTCACCAAAGCCAGTCTCAGATTCGATTGAGGGGAGCGAAGGCCCATGAGGGGCGTGCTTGCGGTTTTTCAACGAGCCTGCTGTCAACGTTGAGCCGGCCCTACATCGCGTCGGGCACCGTGATTCCAAGCCATCCGAGTACCCTCACCAACTCCCTTCGCGCCACGGCTGCGGTAGCCAGCAGCAGCATCTTCCGCACCTCATCGGTCTCGGTCAAGATATGATGCCGGTGATAGAAGTTATTGAACTGCTGTGCCAGCAGGAACGCATAACGCGCCAGCATCGCCGGCTCAGCCGCTGCAATCGCCTGCTCCAGCACCAGCGAGAGCCGTGACGCCGCAAGCCACACCTCCCAAACGCTGGTTCCCTCTTCACCCTGCAGCAGTGCGCCCACCTCCAGGCCGGCAAGGGAACCCAGCGCCACGTCCTCCCTCACGCCCGCCTTGCGGAAGATATTCGCGGCGCGCACCGCGGCATACTGCGCGTACGGTCCGGTCTCGCCGTCAAACGCCAGCGCGTCCTGGTAGTCAAACGCAATCACCGTGTTGCGCGTGAACCGCAGCAGGAAATACCTGAGCGCACTGACGCCGATCGCCTGCGCAATCTCCGCCCGCTCGTGCTCGTCCAGCTCCGGATGCCGTTCCTCGACCTCCTTGCGCGCCGCCTGAATCATGCGATCGATCAGGTCATCGGCCTTCACGCCAAAGCCCTTGCGACCACTCACCTCGATGAAGTTCCGTGCCTTGTCTTCCTCACTCAGCACATACCCCAGATCCTCGGCGGTGCGCGCCGTCAGCCCCACAAACGCGTAGTTCAGGTGCGTGTACCGTTCACTCTCCCGCGCATACCCCAGCGCCCGCAGCGACTCCTTCACCTGCGTCTGCGGATCATCCTGCCGCGAGTCAATCACGTTGTAAACCGCATCCGCATGCCCAAAGCCCAAACCGGAATCAAGCCCAACGTCCGGCCGCCGCTGCTCGCCATGCACCGTCGAGATCCAGCAGGTGCGGGCCGCATACTCGCGAAACTTCGCGTACCCAAAGTCCTTTCCCAGCAACCCATACTTCCACAGGTGGTAGGCAATGTCCTTGCCCACATAGGTCACTGTCCCGTTCGAGCGCACGATGATCTTTGCGTCCTCATCCGGTCCTTCCTCCGCCAGCTCAACGCCGGCGGCGGCGGAGATCGCCCGCCGCATCACCCAGCATCCCTTGTTCTTGCCCTCTGTCTCCAGATACAGCACGCCGCGCTCGACCATCAGTGCGCGCGCCGTCTCCCAGAAGTGAAGCTGCAGAATCTCGCTCTCGCGCGGCAAAAAGTCATACTCGATGCCCAGCCGCTCCATGGTCTCCAGATGACGCCGCAGAACTCCTGTCGCAATCAGATCGGCAATCTCCGCCTTCTCATTACCGCCGGCTTCAATGGCATGCAGCGTATCCAGCCGCAACTGCCTCCGCTCGCCCGCCCGAGGAGGGTCCGCCTCATACCACTGCGAGACCTGCGCGTACAGATCCCAGCATGCATAATCCAGCCGCGTGCCCTCCCGCAGGATCTGGTCCAGCCACGCCCGCACATCCGCCAGCGACATCCCCCGCAGCTCCGTCACCCCGACAACAATATCGGCCACCTGCACGCCCGTGTTGTCGATGTAATTCTGCACACCGGTATCCCACCCCGGCTTGTACTCATCCTTCTTCAGCATGCGCGCAAAGCTGTCGCCCAGGATCGCATTGCGCAGATGCCCCACATGCGCGGCCTTGTTGGGATTGATGCTGGTGTGCTCCACCAGCCGGAATCCCCCGCCGCCAACCTCCGCATGTTCATCGGCGGCCATGCGCTGCACCATGGACGCGCGATCCAGCTTCACATTCAGATAGCCAGCGCCCGCAATCTCCACGGCCGCCACCCCGGGAGTCTCCGCCAGCGCCCCCTGCAACTCCTGCGCAATCGCGCGCGGAGCCTTCTTCAGCCGTTTGGCCAACTCGAACGCAACCGGCAGCGCCATCTCTCCGAACTCGATCTTCGGCGGCAACTCCACCGCAAGATTCGGCAGCTCCATCCCATAGTGCTCGTTCAGCAGCCCTTCAATCCGTGCCTGCAACCGCAACTGCAATGTACGATACATGCTTTCCTTTTCCTGGTCCGGCTCAGCGGCTCATCAAACCTCTGAACGGCTCCGTCTTGAGAGGGCATGGCTTCAGCCCTGCCCTGATTGGTACATTTTTATCGTGAAGTCTATACCGTTTGCGCAACAACTCTTGTGTCTCTTGCCTTCTATCAGGGCTGGCCCTTCGGCCTGCCGCAAGAACCTCCCTGAGGAGTTGGGCTTTGCAGGCTGCGGAAAAACTCAACGTTTTGAAAGGCCGCGGCTTTAGCTTGAAGGGTACGGGCTTTGGCCCGTACATAAAGGCAACAGAATCAGTGGGCTTTAGCCCCTGAGGGAATGCATCGGGGGGATTCCGACCGCAATAAGGCCTTTTCCCGCAACCTCTTTGGATCCTGGGGGAGTTTTCCTTCCTCCCCTGCAACCTTGAGCCAGACCCTCCTCTCATCTCCCATCTACGGCATCTGGGCCGGCAGTGTCTCGATCTCTTCCAGCAGCGGCTTCCGCCACGCACGATGCAGCCGATGCACGAAGAACATCGCGCCACCCACGCCCGTAATCGTCACCAGCAGCCAAAGATGAAGCAACAAACCAAACAGGCCCGCGGAGCTCGACGCAACATCATGCAGCTTGAGCGCATTCTGGCAGGCCCACTCGAACGGTCCAATTCCACCCGGCGCACTGGGCACCAGGAACGCAAAGTTCGCCAATGACACGGCCTGCAACGGCGCACCCCAATCCAGCCGCGCTCCAAGTACGGTTCGCAGTCCAATCATCTGCATCGCTGAAAAATACAGCAGGCTCTCGCTCAGCCAGATCACCAGGCTCACTACAAACAGCCAAACCATGCCCAGCATCCCAATCTGCCGGATCGCCTCCAGAGCCAGCAGCAGCCAGTGTTCTATCTTTCCCAGCTTTGCCAGGCTGTGCGGCAGCCTGGCAAACGCCGCCTTGATCGGCCGCCGCAGGGTGCGCGCCCCTATGATCATCGTGAACAGTCCCGCCCCCGAGAGCAGCAGCAACGCCTTCACCAGCACCCGCGTCTTCGCCGGCAGTCCCCTGCCCGTGTGCACTGAGATCACCAGCAGCAACACCAGCGTCCATACATCCAGCAGCTTCTCCAGAATCACGGTGCTTAAAACCACCGAAGGCGAGGCGTTGACATCCGGCGCATAGGTGAAGATACGCATCACGTCGCCAATCCGGAGCGGCAGTATGTTATTCGCCGCCAGCGATGTAAGCAGCACGCGGAAACAGGCGCTCAGCCGCGCCTTGACGCTGCGCAGCATCAGCCACCAGCGAAACGACCTTAGAAAATAGCTCAGGCACGTTCCTGCAATCAGACCCAGGATCCACAGCGGCGCGACCAGCCGGATACTCTCCAGCGTTGCCCACTCGAAGCCACGAAACGTCCACCAAAGAAACAATGCGCTAATCAGCAGCCCGGGGAGGGCCTTGAGCAGGCCCTTGCGATTTTCTATCGTCACAGGCAACGCCTCGCACGCAAAACTTCCATCCCCGGATTCATCGAATCAGTCTTCAAGTTCATCGATCGGCTCATCTTCTATAGAACGTTGTTCTTCTATCAGATGCCATTGTATCTTCTGGGGCCGTCTACACTAGACAGATGCATCTCGTCACCAGGCCCGGCGCCGCCACGCTTTCCACATCCGCGACGCCCTGGAGATCCATCTCCGCTCACTCGCTTGCCTGGCGTCCGCTGGTTTGGCACCTGCTGCTCCTCACGCTTGCCCTGGTCACACTGCTCATCAACGGCTATCACCCTCTCGCCGAAGACGGCGGCTTGTACGTGGCCGGCGTTCAACTGACGCTCAACCCATTGCTCTTCCCCCACTACACCGTCTTCGTAAGCGAGCACCTGCACTTTTCCATCTTTGCTCCCGTGCTCGCCTTCATCGTGCAGCAAACGCATCTCTCGCTGGCATGGGTGCTTCTGCTCACCAACCTGTTCAGCATGTGGCTCACCTTCTATGCCGCTCATCGGCTTCTGCGGCTCACCGTCGTCCATGAGACGGCTCAACTTGCGGGCCTCTTTCTTCTCGCCGCGTTCTGGTCGCTCCCCATCGCGGGCACCTCGCTGTTGCTCATGGACCCCTACGTCACAGGGCGCAGCCTCTCCACACCGCTCTCGCTGCTAGCCGTGTTTTATGCGCTCGATGACCGGGCGAAGCGGCTTCCACTGGTCTGGAGCGCGCTCTGTCTCCTTCTGGCCGCCGCCTTCCACCCGCTCATGGCGGCATACGCCTTCGCGTTTGTCTTCGTTCTTCTGGTCACTCGGCGGGTCACGCGTCTGGGCCGGCGCTATCTTGCGTATGCAATCCTCCTTCTCTCCGCCGCCGCGCTTGCCGCCGTGCTGCACATCGTCGCACCCGCGGAATCACCCGCGCTGATCGCGGCGGAACAATCCCGATACTACTGGTTCCTCTCGCAGTGGCACTGGTACGAGTTGCTCGGCCTGGCCGGCCCGCTCGCCGTGCTGGCGGCGCTGCTGGTCCGCTATCGCCGACCACCGGACGGCGGCAGCGATACCGCCGCCAACCATGCTGCCGCCAACCATGCCGCCGCCAACGAGGCTGCCGCCAGTCTCTGCCAAGCCGGCATCGCGCTCGGCGTCATCGCCACGTTGATCGTGCTGTTCTTCGCGCAAGAGGGCAGCCGCACGCATCTGGTCGCACGCATGCAGCCGCTGCGCGTCTACCTTCTCATCTACGCCGTGATGACGCTCTTGCTCGGCGCGACACTCACCGAGATCGCGCTGGAGGCTCGCCGGCGCATGCGCTCCACACTCGCCCGCGCCGCGCTTGGCGCGGCACCCCTCGTCGTCATCCTTGCGCTCGCGGCCACCATGTTCTACGTGCAGCGCCAGACCTTCCCCGCATCGGAGCATCTTGAGTTCCCCTGGCTCGCCCGGCAAAATCCCAACCCATGGGTCCGAGCCTTCCTCTGGTGCCGCCACAACACCCCTCCCGACGCCCTCTTTGCCCTCGACACAAAGTATGTCAACGAAGATGGCGAAGATGCCCAAACCTTCCGCCCCATCGCTCTTCGCAGTGCCGTTCCCGACTTCTCCAAGGATGGTGGCGAAGCCGCCATCACACCCAGCCTCGCCACGCTATGGAAGCAAGGCGCTGACGCCCAGGTCAACCTCTCCACCGAGACCGACGCCGCCGACCGCGCTTGATCTTCACCGACGACCTTGAATCCAACTCCGCGGCGCCGCCCCGGACTGTGATAGGTTGCGCCGTCGGCGCCTGGTGTGCGGCTACGCACTCCTTGCAAACACCATAAAAACAGCAGCGGTAGATCAATTCGCGACGGGAACGGCTGCAGCCGCTGTCGCAGCCGGAGATGGCTTCAGCACCACACTCGCTTGATCCTGGCTCTCGAACTGGGAATAATACCCGCGCAGCGCCGCATAGTCCTTCGGCGCCACCAACAACTCGATCTGAAAGCGCTCGCGGCGTGTCGTAAATCCTCCCGCATTCTGGGTCACGAGCATCTCATAAGCCTCCCTGCCGGAAAAATCGTAGCGCGCCTTCGCAGGTATCGCTTCCACAACCCACCGCTCAGGCAGGTTCACTCGTAACGCGTCCGCGTGGTATTGGGCATAGGGAAAGTACACCGGCTCCTGGCGCTTATCGTCGGGAAACGTCGCCGCCGACCTGCTCTCAAACAGGTCCGACGGCATGATCAGACGATTGCCTGCATGAACTCCCAGCGCTCCCGTTACCTGGAAGCTGACCTTCAGCGGCTGCTCGTAATCCTGCAGGTTTTCGATCTTGTCCACCTTTACCTGCAGTGACGTCGGGACCATCCCCTCAAGGTAGCTCTGCAGCGCATGATGGAGACTCTCTGCATCTCCGATCAAAGCCTTGTGCCGCCATTTCACAGCCGGGGATCCGGAAAAGTTCAGATCGATCCTGCCGGTGATCTGCCCATTGTCGTCCATATTCAGATTTGCGACCCGTTCCATGCGGTTGTAGTTGAAATCGTCACCCGGCGTCGTCCCGAACTCCGAGGCTTTGTTCGTCTCTCGCAGGCCTTCTACCAGCGTATGCTGCCAGGCAAGATGGCCATAGGGGCAGTAGCGCCAGCCCGGATCGAAGTACTCTTCCTTCCCATCCACGTTCACAATGGCAATCACATCGTTAAACTGCCGAAAGTCCAGCCAGCCCGGCAAGAAGATATTCTTACTTCGATCCGGTACGACCATGAAATAGGCCTTCATTCCAGCCGCCCTGGCCATCCCGATAAAGAGCGAGGTCAACTGGGTCTGGCTTCCGCGCTTCAGGTTCAGCACATCGGCTGCGTCCTGGACCTTGCCCTCACCCGCGGCCTTGTCTTCACGCTGCTCCCGCTTACGCGAGTAGCGCGTGTTTTCCAGCTCCATGACCGCTGCATAGATCTTCCGTAGCTTCTGATCGTCCGTCGTCGCTCCAGCGGTAATCTCCGCCGTCTCCTCTTTCAGCCCGGAGTTCGGGTCCGCGAAACGGTCCATCGACTTCGCCCAATCCTTGCCCTCGTTCTTCCACCAATCGGCAGGCGTGCGCTCTGCCGTGAAGTTGAACAGCACGCGGTAGGTGAAACCCGCGATGGGCGGCATGTACGGCTCTTTGACCACCGGCGGTACATCCCGCATCACAAGATCGTAGTACTGCGTAGGTCCGGAATTGGTTGTATGCGGAATATCGTGACGCACCACCGTGGCGCCCGGAGGCAGAATGGGAATATATGTGATTGAATTGATCGCCTGCCCCCGTCCGTTGATGACCTTCCGCTCCGTCGGATACCACCGATAGTGGGCGAACTTCACATACAGGCTCCCTTGGATGTACCAGTAGGGGGCCTCAAAATCGTAGTCGGAGATGCGGGTTGCGTAGCTGTACTCAAGAATGCTCCCCACCTCTACATCCGGCAGCGTAAACACCTTCTCCTGAACTTTTTCGTCCTTTCCCTTGCCCAGCACCTTGAGATACGGCTTGCCCGTGAAGGGGACGATCGTCCCATCCGCGTGGATCGTTCTGGCCACGATCCCGTCTACTGTCTTGTCGTCGTCGTTGTAGACGGAACCATCCGACATACGGACGAACGGCAACACCACGTTGGCATACTTCTCTCCGTCCTTGGTCAGGATCTTGATGCGGTCGTAATGGTGCACCACGTGCATATCATCGTCGGTAATCTCCTCGCGATCGAGAACCACCGCCGCAACCCCCGGATAGCCCGGCAACGACGTCATCGACAGCTCCTCCGGCGTAGGCTTGGTAAAGTTCTCCTGCGCCCGCGCCGCCGCACCACCCACGCACATCCCCAGGAACAATGCGGGTAGTCCCGCGCGCATCGCTCGTCTCTTCATCGCCCGCTCGCTCCTTCGTCTGTCCTGCATTCAATTCTCACGTTTCAAGATTGCCTGGCTATCTTCATCCGCGGCGATGGCCGCCGCCAGACGCTGCACGGCGGCGTACTTTGCCGCTGGCTCCGTTACCTGCCGCACCGTGTACGTCCGGCTGTAATGCAACACTCTCCCATGAACCTCCGTCGAACTCACGTAACTTGCGAAGCCAACATCCACCTTCACCGGATCGGGCAGCTCATCCACGACATAGCCTTCGGGCAGCTCGATCTCGTAATCGTCCCGGGCCTGCATCGCCTGCACCAGATCGATGGCCACTGTCCTCGGCTTACGGTCCACATCCAGCGCATAGCTCCCCAGCACGCGCGGACGCAATATCAGTAGCGGCCCCGAGAAGTTGGCAAAGTGCACTGCCCGCAGATCGAAGGTTGTCGTTAAATCCATGTTCAGAGCCCCCAGATTTTCGATCTTCAGGCCGGTCATCGATGCACCGGTAAGGTATTCGCCGATCACGCGATCCATATACTCCTGCCGCTTGACGTTGTCGTCGCTGGAGAAGACTCTCCGGCGATCTTCCGCAAGATCGCCGTACCGCTTATCCGTAGCCGACCCTGACAACGTTCCATCCGCGCTCAACACAAAGCTCCCTGTCCGCTGAATCGTATCCAGCGTCGGGCTCATCACGGGGAGCTGAAGAACCTGGCTATCGTCTCCTTCCAGCAACACGCCGTAGCCTCCCTGCAGGTTGTCCTCCAGTTGCCCGAACGGCGTCAGATACCAGGTCGGATCGAAGATCAGGTAGCGCTTCCCGGTCCTGGCTGTCACCACGCTGTGCAGCTTGAGAGAGTTGGGTGAATCGTATCCCTGCGGAATCTCTATCGCCACAATCATGTGATTGCCCACGATCGATGGATCGTCCTTGTCAATCACACCTCGCTCGGTATCCACCAGCACGAGCGCGCTGTGAATACCCACGCTCGACAGCATTGCGGAGAGCAGCGTCGCCTTGTCCTTGCAATCGCCGTATCGTAAGCGAAAGACATCCTCCGCCGCGTGCGGTTGATATCCACCCACACCCATCTCAATCGCAACGTACCGGATCTGCTGCTGGACGAACTCGCCGATCGCCTCCGCCTTGTCGTAAAAATCCATCTTCCCCGCGGTCAGCGAGGCTGCTTCCGCCGCAATCTCCGGAGACGCGGCCAGCCTGCCGCGCTCCAGCCCCGCATACCATTCTCCAATCCCCTGCCAACTCCCATCCTGCGGCTCCGCCATTCCCGGCCCAGCGTAGTGCACGGTCATGCGCGCCTCCAGCGACCGCGGCGCCGGCGCCATCGGCACATGGTCCAGATCGATCGCCGGCTCGTCGTTCATCTCCCACCGGTACTGGTGGTTCTCCAGGTCGATGCCGCTCACCTTCTCATGCCGCGCCCAGGTGGTCGTGTAGGTGTAACCGGCAGGCAGCGCCAGCGTGAAACTCTGCTGCATCCTCGGCAGCCCGTCCTGAAACTCCCAGTTGGTCTCCGCCAGGTACGGCAGCTCTCGCACCTCATACTCGTACGCAATCACGCCGCCAGGGTCGCGGCCCGGCGGATCGGCAATCCGCGCTCGTTCATCCGAGTACAGCACTCCATAGTTGCCCGGCGCACCGATATCGGCTATCTCGTTGTCCTTCATCGCATACTCGTGTCCGGCAGGGTCGATGCTCCATACATGCAGGGAGAGCACCTTGGAGTCTCTGTTGTAGTGCACCACAGCATATCCATCGTCACGCCCCTGGGGCCGCAGAATCTTCACCACCCGGCGCACATGCTCCGTGGCTCTTCCGTGCGTGTCCACCGTATACGTGGTCTCTTCCAGCAGCACCACCGCCTCCGGGTTCCCGTGGAACTCTGGCAGCTTCTGTTCCGCCGCAGCCTTCACCCAGTCCGGAACCTGCTGCGATGACCCAAAGATCGATGCTCCTCTGTGCGATGCCCCAACGTGCGATGCTCCTACGTGCGATGCCGCGCTTGCCGGAACTCCGGCCGCCAGCACAAGCGTCCCTACGCACGCCACGAGCGTCCAGCGGCGAGCCCTGCGCTCGCCGCGCAGTTGCACAGCTGCTACTTTATAATGAATGTTTTATGCGCTGCTATGCAATTCAGTGCAGTTGTGTGCAAAGACGCTGTGATCGCACTTTTAAGGCGTTGGTCCTGGGTTCGAGCCCCAGCCCGCTCACCACAAAACACCCCAACGAAATCCAAAGCGCCAACGGCGCGACATATATACCAGACCGGGGCAACGCACTGGGTCTCTACGGAAGGTTCCTTTACTCCTTCGCCATGAGCTTGCCCACGATATTCGTCGTCGAAAAGCCTTCCACCGTAGGCACAATCTCCACGCGCCCGCCTGCGGCGATCACCACCTCGTGCCCCACCACCGTCTCCATCGAGTAGTCTCCGCCCTTCACCAGCACATCCGGTCTCACCGCCAGGATCAGCTCCAGCGGCGTGTCCTCCTCAAACACCACCACCGCGTCCACGGCGGCCAGTGCCGCCATCACTCTGGCTCGTTCCTTCTCTCCCACCACCGGCCGGTTCGGTCCCTTCAGCCGGCGCACGCTCGCATCCGAGTTCAGGCCCAGCACCAACTTCGATCCAAACCGGTGGCACTCCTCCAGCAGCGTCACATGCCCCACATGCAACAGGTCAAAGCAACCGTTGGTGAATACGATCGTCTCGCCAGCCGCTCTCCACTCCGCGATACGCTTGGCCAACCGCTCTCCGTCCAGCACCTTCTCTCCGCCGCGAATCCCGCTCGAAGGCGTCAACAAAGCCACCAACTCATGCCGCGCAATCGGCGCCGTCCCCATCTTCCCCACCACAATCCCTGCCGCCAGGTTGGCCAACTCCACCGCTGTCTGGATCTTCAACCCTCCAGCCAGCACGGCCGCCAGCGTCGCAATCACGGTATCGCCGGCGCCCGACACATCGAACACCTCGCGCGCCTGTGCGGGTGAGCCGTATCTCCCGCCCTCCCACAGCACGCGAATCCCCTTCTCGCTCATCGTCACGGCCAGATACTGCAGGCCATGCATCTCGCGCTGCGCCTCGCCCGCCGCCAGCAGTTCTTCCAACCGGTGCGGCGCCACACCCGTCGCTGCGGACAACTCCTGCAAGTTCGGGCACACCATCGTCGCACCCGCGTACTTCCCAAAATCCGTCGTCTTCGGATCCACCAGCACCGGCACGGAGGCCGCCTTCGCCGCCGCAATCACCGCGGCGCACAGCTCCGCGGTGAGCGCACCCTTCGCATAGTCCGAGAGCACCACGGCGTGCACCTTGCTCACCAGTTCCTCGGCGCGCTCCAGCAGCCGTTGCCGGTCCTCCGCACCAGGTGCATCTTTGCTTTCGATATCCAGCCTCAGCAACTGCTGCTGCCGTCCCACAATCCGTGTCTTCGAGATCGTCGGTAGCGCCGTCGTCACCACCCCCACCGTGTCGATCCCCGCGGACTCCAGCAACGCCGACAGCTCGTCCTTGTCCTTGTCCTCGCCCCAGAACCCCGCCAGCACCGCCTGGCAACCCAGGCCCACCAGGTTCATCGCGACATTCGCCGCACCGCCCGCGCGCTCATAGTGCTGCGCATGGCGCAACACCGGCACGGGAGCCTCCGGCGAGATCCTCTCCACCTCACCCAGAATGTAGCGGTCGAGCATCAAGTCCCCAACCACCAGCACCTTCAGGTGTCCAAACCCGCCCTCCAGCAATCCCAGAACCGCATGTATCTCCGCCAGCATCGTCGTCTTCACCTCATCATCGCTTCCCGAAAAGTTGTACGTTGCAGGGTTGTAAGAGCCTGCTTAAGATTTCGCTTAGAGGGCCTTTGGCTTTGCAAGGGCACCGCGGCTTGAAGGGTACGGGCTTTAGCCCGTACATAAAGGCAACAGAATCCGCGGGCTTTAGCCCCTGAGGGAATCCGGTTGGGCGGAGTTCGACCCCAAGCAAGGCCTTTTTCCGCAACATCTTTAGCCTCTCATGGAACGTCTGTTCAGCTCCAGGCATTCCCTCAGCGGCTGAAGCCGCAAGTGCCTTGTCTGCTCCTGGCGCGGCTGAAGCCGCGCCCTTTCAAGGCAAGAGACGCACTCCGCAAGATATTAAACGGGTTGTCATCGTTCTTACAACGTACACTCCCGCAACCTGGATCGCACCGCCTCCATCACCTCGTCCACCGTAATCGACATCAGGCACTTCTTCTGCTGTTCCATGCAGGTCTCCAGCCCGCACCCCCAGCACTCCACCCGGTGGTACAGCACGCGATGCCGCTCTCCAAAGGGAAACCACTGCCGCGGGATATTGCGCGCCGCAAAGATCGCCACCACCGGCGTTCCTACCGCCGCCGCCAGGTGCATCGGCCCGCTGTCGTGGCCTAGAAATAGCCGCGCCCGGGCCATCGCCGCGGCGCTCTCCCGCGGCGTCAGCCTTCCGCACAGGTTCACCACTGGCCCACCGCCATTGGCTCTCCACCCCCCCGCCGCAAACTCACTGGCCTCGCTCTCCTCCGCCGCACCCACAAGCAACAGCACCCTGCCCGGAAACTCCGCCGCCACTCGCCCCAGCAGCGCTCGCCAGTTCTCTCTGCCCCAATCCTTCGCCTGCACCTTGGTTCCCACGCTCACCGCAACCGCCTCCATCGCCAGCGCGGCGGCGGCCTCGGCCCCCAGCCCGACGCCCAGCCCGGCGTCTATCGCCTGCTCCGCTCTCTCATGCTCGGCGGCGCTCAGGTGCAGGTCCCAGCTCGCCGCCTCCCGCAGCCGCCCTGGATCGGAAATCTCTCCCGCCGCGCCCAGCTCCCCGATGCAGCGCACCAGCCGCGCCGCCTCCGGCTCCAACTGGGGCTCCGCGCCGCCGGCAACCATCGCATGGTCTCTCCCACCGGTCGCCGCGCCATAGAAGTTCCGCTGCATCCCTGCCGTCAACGGAACGCCCACCATCCTCCGCACGCCGCACAGTTTAAAGAACATCTCATCGCGCCGCGCGGTCTCCACGCCGCGCGCTCCCGCAAGGTATACCAGCACCTGCGGACGCCAGCGCACAATCGTCCACCATAGCCCCAGCAGCTCGCGCGCGCCTCGTGTCCCCGCCGCGTAGCGCAGGTAGCCCTGCACCAGCCCAGTGCCATCCAGAATCTCCGCCGCCGCCGGGGCCTTCGCACTCACCGGAAAGTTGGTGAGCATCCGCCGCTCCGCTTCAGGAAACGCCCTCGCCACCAGGTGCAGCGCCGGCAAGGCGACCAACATATCGCCCAGGCTGCCCAGCCGGTAGATCAGCACCCTCCGTGCCGTCCTCTCTCCCATGCCCTCCAGTGTCGCACTCCTCCTCTCAGCCACACTACTAACAAACTTCACTCACCGCGGGCCTCTCGCCATCCGCGCCCCTCCTCCGGTATTCTTGCTATCACCACTGGATGCTCAGCGCCTCACACATCGTCGCACTCCACGATCAATCCACGGCGCATGGCCACGACGCCGCGCTCGCCGCGCCCCAGCCCCGCTCCCCCTTCGACCAGCTCATCCTCGACCAGCATCGCGCCAACTACGACCTCTGGCACCGCGAAGACGATGCCCGCGACCCCACTGCCTCCGACCGCGCCATCGTCGAGGTCAAACACGACATCGATCGCCTCAACCAACTCCGCAACGACCTCGCCGAGCAGATCGACATCGCGCTGCTCAAACTCGCGCCAGACCACCCCTCCGCTCCCTTGAACTCCGAGTCTCCCGGCCTGATCATCGACCGCCTCTCCATCCTGGCCCTCAAGATATTCCATACCGAGGAACAGCTCTATCGTTCCACCCCGGAGCACCGGGATCGCAACCAATCCCGCCTGCTGGTGTTAAAGGAACAGCGTACCGATCTGGCTGCCTGCCTCGACGCTCTCTGGACTGACGTCCTTGCAGGCCGCCGCCGTTTCAAACTCTATCGCCAACTGAAGATGTACAATGACCCCACCCTTAACCCTGTTCTTTATGCCCGTTCCCCCGTCTGACAAGCATATCCGGTACACTCGCAGTTGACGCAAAGCACTCAGCCTCGTATAACCCGTACCATAGCATCATCCGTAGCATAGCTGCGCTCTCGCTCTAGACCCTTTAGCTGTTACCCCGAGAAGATTATGGCAACGAAGCCGGCAACATCAACCTCTGAATCCAAATCCACCAAGGCCGCGCGAACCCTCGCCGGAGACACACGGCACGCCCATGACGCGGCCCGCAGATCAACTCTCGTGCTCTATGAGAGCGCACTCAAACTGATGCAGACCGGCAAGTACGAGAAGGCGCGCGACGCCTTCTCCAGGATGCTCGGATCCGCACCCCAGGATCTCGCCGACCGCATCCGCGTGTACATCTCCGCGTGCGTCGCCCAGATCGACAAAGGGTCCAACGACTTCCTGACCTGCGAAGAGCGTTACGACTACGCAATCTCCCTGCTCAACCATGGCAACTTCGAGGACGCCCGGCAGCACCTCCAGGAGATCGCCCTGCAGGAGAAGTCCGCGGACTACGCCTTCTATGGGCTCGCCCTTCTGGCCAGCCTCACCGGCGACAGCGACTCCTGCATCGAGCACCTCGCCGAGGCCATCCGCCTCAACCAGCAGAACCGCTTCCACGCCCGCCTCGACTCCGACTTCGATGGCGTTGCCGACGACCCCCGCTTCACGGAACTCCTCTACCCCGAGGTCTAGCAGACCGTGGCGAAAGTCCGGTTTGGAAAGCAGATCCTTCGCCAACTCCACCCCAAGCGAGCAAAAGCGCTCGTTGGGGGCCCCGATTGCCCTGGGCTTTTCTAGGGCCGCGCCTTTGGCGCTACGAGGAGACCATGCGGTCGGTACTGCGGATGTTTGTCGTCGGGCAGCGCCACAGAAGCAATCGAGACGGCTCCAGCGGCATGCATCTGCACCAAACCCAGCGCCAAAGGCGCGGCTCCATAATAGCCCAGGGCGCAGC
>JABEBX010022501.1_pt1 | contig 20470 bp, 21 predicted proteins | sample 7245971 | NCBI WGS metagenome assembly JABEBX01 (sample SAMN14506365, study PRJNA622280) | hot springs metagenome | biome: hot spring [ENVO:00000051]|acidic hot spring [ENVO:00002120]; feature: spring [ENVO:00000027]|sediment [ENVO:00002007]; material: sediment environment [ENVO:01001048]... | reverse complement strand
CCATTATCTTACATGTGCTTAGCTGGTGCATATGCAAAGGATAAGCATTATAATTTTGCTACAGTGGAGCTTTACCAAGCATTAGCTATTAGTAAGTCTACTAAACTCAAACACGCAATTGATAAAATGCTATTAGAAATCAATAAATACCAAAAAGACACTACTTTGACACAACAGTTATCAAAACAATCCAATCAAACTAAATCGGGTTTATAGAATTTTTAAAATACTGCAATAGGCCTTCAAAATTCATATAATCTGGCAGTACAAGTTTGTATAAGTCTCTTATGTTTTTATCATTAAGATCACTAAAAAAACTATCGATAAATTTCAAGAATTGCTCATAATCTTGATTTTCTTTAATAAATGCTTCGTGCTGAATAATGTTCGAACTTAATGTATCTAAATGATTATCTAACCTAAAACAACCAAAATGCGTTGGACAAATATATTGAGCATTGTGCTTTTTTAATTTTTCAATTGATGATAACCATTCTTTTAAATTGATATCTGGTGGTGGCATGGGTGGTAAAATTGGCCCATTTTTAAGCCTTACGCCGCAAGCATCGCCACTAAATAGATAATCATCTATTAAAAAACACGCATGATGCTTAGCATGACCTGGAGTAAAGACTGGTATAATGTTTGTTCCGTAAATATTTATTTCTTTTTCGTCTTCTAGTTCAACTATATTATCTTTATCTATACCTCTGATATTACCAAATAACGATTTTGCTTGATTTTTATAAACAATTTGTGCGCCGCTTTCTAAGCGCGATGGGTCAATTAAGTGTCTTGAGCCTTTTGGGTGAACATAGATTTTAGCTTTGCTTTGAGCAAAATGCCATGCAGCTCCGCTATGGTCTAAATGAATATGCGTAACAAATACATGCTTTATGTCTTTTTGGTTTAATCCATGTTCCTTTAACCCCGCTATTAAATGTTCAAATGTTGAATCTGGACCTGTTTCAATAAGTATAGGCTCAGTTGTCTCTATCAAGAAAGATGCGATAATATTTTCTTTATTTTGAAAGTGCAAATCTATTATTTTCATATATTCTCCTTAGAGTTCTTTTCTTTTTAAATTTAAATGCGTTTCATCAAAGTTATCCATCTTATATATACGTATGGTGTGACTTCTTGGAAATTCAATGCGTTCTATGGTTTTCAAAACGGATTTTAATTCATTAAAGTTCGCATCTATCTGGAGCTTTCTAAATCCATTTTCAATCAAACGATAACCATTTTGTAATTTGATTAATAAAACACTACGGTTTCTTTTATAACTTCTAATATCTAAATATTCACCGACTTTTAGCGTTTGGGCTTTTTGACACACTGTAGCCCTAAAGTTCTCTTTTTGTATCATAATACCACTATTTTAATGTTTAATGTGTAAATTTCAAGTATTAAGTATTTGAAATACTTTTTTATAGCAGTATAATAAAAACGTGATGTTAATACCAAGATTTAAGGTAATAGTTTTATGAAATTAATAGATTTTTTAATAAGGCTCAGAAATATTCTCTACATCAATAAGATTTCTTCATACGTGTTTAGTTTATTTATGAGATTTGTAATATTTGTTTCTATTGTTTCAATTATGGTATACAAAGGTGCAAAGATACTTGATTATGCTATAATAAAACCCTTTTTTTCCACAATTGAAATTTTTACCGTATTTGTCATTGCGGCTGAATTTGTTGTAAACTATACAACATTTTTTGCTCTATTAATAAAAAAGAAACAGTTTTCATATAAAGAAATTGCAAATCAAGCCCTAAATACGCTTTTTTTGGCAAATGTTGTGGCTATGATACCTTTTTACCTTTTGCCATATCCTTATACATTACTAGTGGTGCTTGCAAGATTATTGCAATTTGGACGCTTTAGCAAAAAAATCATGGAACTGCTAAATGTGATTAAAAGCAGCTTTTATGAGTTGAGCTGGTTCTTTACTATTTTTTTGTTTTTTTTATTTATTTCATCTATTAGCATGTATATAGCAGAAAGTCCATATAACCCAGCTTTTAAATCTTTATTCAACGCTTTTTGGTGGTCAATTGTAACGGCCACTACAGTTGGCTATGGCGATATAGTGCCAATAACGCAAACGGGCAAAATTATTGCATCTTTTTTGATGATATTTGGCATTATCAGTATTGCAATGTTAACGAGTATTATTACATCTGCTTTTACACGTAAAATTATAGAATCTAAATTAGATAAGGAGGCTGTTATGCAACAAAAGATAAATGATTTGGTAAATCACTACATTATTTGTGGCTTTGGTAAAATCTCCAGTCTTGTTGCTCAAAATTTGAAATCAAACAATATGGATTTTGTTATAATAGAAAAAGATAAAGATAAAGCAAATGATGCACTAAATCGCGGATACTTCACAATAAATGCCGATGCGGCTGATGAAGCGGTACTATTACAAGCTGGCATCTTGCGAGCAAACGGTATTGCAATTTTAACGAACTCAGATGCTGAAAATTTGTATATCCTTATGAGCGCAAAAGAGTTAAATAAGGAATTATTTGCAATAGTGCGTGTTAATGCAAGGGAGAATGAAGAAGAAGCAATAAAAAGGTTTAAAAGACTTGGCGCAACGACAATTTCCCCATACCATACATCAGCAACTAGAGTAAGCAGAATGATTTTAGCTCCAAATGCTGCTGATGCGCTTTTTAGTATAGCTGGCTCTCGTGAAGCTATAGAGATTGATGAGATAAAAATACCAAGTGGGAGCAAGTATGATGGGAAAATGATAAAGCAGACCGATATTAGGTCAAAGTATAATCTTATGATTATAGCCTTAGCTCAAGAAGCATTAAATCAAAACGAAAATAAAGTAGAAAGAAAATTAAAATTCAACCCCAGTGGCGATGATGTAATTGATAGCAATACTATTTTAATTTGTGTAGGCTTAAGTGATGATTTGAGAAGATTCAAGCACGATATAGCCATATCACAGTAATTTTTAACTCAATGTTTTTGTAGTATTGTAATACCTTTTTACTTGATTGATTTTACATATATTTAACCTTTTGCAAACAACAATTTAACAGACTTTTATCATAATGTTTACATGATGATAGCAACAAAATGCAAAAACAAAAATACACGCTTTCGGTGACAAACATGTTATTGTGTGATTTTCATATTCATACAAAATATTCAGATGGTTCATTTGAGTTGAGAAAAGTAGTAGATTTGTTTGGACAATCAGGCTTTGATGTAATAGCCATAACAGACCATTTGGTTAGCAAAGATAGCATTATTGGAAAATTGACATGGAAACTACACTATACGCTTACAGAAAAAAACTTTAGTGAGTATCTTGAAGATATACAATACGAAGCTCAAAGGGCATGGAATAAATATGGTATGCTTGTATTGCCTGGCGTAGAAATAACAAAAAATTATTTTTCATCAAACAAATCCGCACATATTTTAATCATTGATATAAAAGAATTTATTTCTGCATGTTTAGGCTATGAATCAATATTTTTTGAAGCAAAAAAACAAAATGCTTTGATAGTGGCGTGTCATCCAGGTTATATGAGGACAGAAGCTAGGGGTACTTTTTATCTTTGGAATAATAGAGAAAAGTATAAAAAATACATTGACGCATGGGAAATCGCTAGCGGAGATGATGTGTTTAATCTAGTTGCGTATAAAGTTGCAAAAATAATAAAAGATAAATATCCTCAAAAGGTTAAAATCGTTGTTGATGACTCATCTAAAGCATTAAACCCAAAAGTAAGAAAGCTTATTGCTGGCTATAAAGAGTCTCAATATAGTTGTTTTTTAATTAGCGATAGCAATGTTTATGTTGAGCCGGATTACTTAAAAAAAACAGCTGCGGCTTTAAGCGATAATGTTGGCGTTGTAACAAATTTAATAGTTGGAGCAAGAGAAAAAACTTTAGGTGCAATGCTTGAAAATCTTCAAATTAATACATTTATTATGTTGGGGAGCTGTTTTCTTGATGTAATTTTGAAGATACCTTGTGCAATTGGAAAATCTATGTTAATGAAAAAGAAAGATTTTGAAGAAATTGGCGGATTTGATGCAATTAGTGATGTGTTAGCCGAAGACTATAAGATTGGAAAATTGATGTACGAAAAAGGCAAAAAAGTTGTTTTATCAAATTATATAATTCAAAATGTTAACGAATATTGGTCTATAAAAAGGTTTTTTAACAGGCATACAAGGTGGGCAAAGATGAGATGGAAAATAGGTGGGCCAAAGTATTTTATTGAGCCTATAACTAATCCTGTGTTTATAGCATTATTTTTACCAATTTTGAGCAATTTTACACATTTATCCGTAATGGCTTTTTTTGTTGCACTTTTGATAAAAATATCAATGGATATGCGAGTGTATAGAATGCTTAATCAAAAATTAAACATAACGCTTATACTAGCCCCAATTAAAGATTTGCTAATTGGCATTATATGGTTTGTTCCTTTTGTGACTTCAAAAGTCAATTGGCGCGGCAATTTATATGTGATTTCAAAAAACACAAAACTTATTGAAATTAAAAATAAAGAAAGTGTTTTAAAACAAGGATCTTTTTAGTTATTGTTTAACCTAGTGTGTTTTTTGTTAGCTAAAACCATATCCGCAAATGTTTTTTCACCAATACTACAAAATAGCTCATAAGATTTGTCAAAATAGTCTTTTGCAAGTTGTTCGTCACCTTTGTCTTTGAAATATTTACCCAAATATAGCCAACCAATAGCTTCCCAATGTTTGTCTTCAACCATTTGTACTCTTTTTAAACCTTCTTGAAGGTAATAAAAGGCTAAATCAAGCTTTTTTATTTTTCTATAGGTATTGCCAAGTTTAAGCATTGCATGTGCGCTGCCGCCATAATCATTAGCGCTCCTTTTTGCTTTAAGCATTTTTTTAAACCAATGTAGCGCTTCTGTGTAATCAGCCTTATCATAGCAAATAGAACCGATTTTATCATAAACAAAAGCTCTTGTTGAATAGTCAAGAGTTATTTCTAAAGCTTTTTTATAGTAATTTAAAGCTTTATCAAGCCAACCGTTACTGTAAAAGATTTTTGCCAAATTAATTAACGCATTCAATTCAATACTTTTGTTTTCTAGTTCTATTGCGAGTCTAAGGCATTTGCTAAAGTAGTGTAATGCCTTATCTGTATCGCCATTCTTTTTATATATTGAACCAAATAAGTTATAAATAATTACTAAATCCTTTTTATCTTGTGTAAGATTTTGCGCTTTTTTGAGATTTGCGAGTGCTAAATCTAATTGGCCAGTCTTAGCGTACAATGTTCCCAAGCATAGGTTGGCATCAAAACTTTCAGGATGTAAATTTGCAGCTTTTATTGCAGTTTCTATAGCTTTCTTATAGTCTTGATTTGAAAGATAATTGAAAAATGTATTAATGAGAAATACCATGGGCAAACTCCAATTTACTTGTTAAGAGTTGAAATTTACGTTTGCCAATTTCTTCCATAATTCTATTTGATTTATTTAAATATTTTTTAGATACTTTTATGTTGCCATCGTCTCTTTGTAACATAGCGAGATACTTATACGAAAGTGCCAAAGCATATGTATCATTTAGCCTTATAGCTAGATAAAGTCCTTTAATTAAGTATTTTTTAGATTTGTTAAATTTTTTTTGCACTCTGTATGCATTTCCCAGACGTAGATAATCAATAATTAAACGGTCTTTTATATTGTATCTTATATCACAGTGAATAGCTAATTTTAAAAACTCTATAGCCCTATCAGCTTTGCCTTTATAGCAATAAAGTTGCCCAATGCTAGCATAAATCATGCCTTTTTCATTTTCTGGCATAAATTCTAGTATTTCTTTATGGTATCTTAAAAGTTCATTTATAATTTTCATATATCTCTCTTTTTTAAGCAATCACCCTAAATTTTGCTACGGCATTGTTTGAATTATTTGTTTTGTGTAAAAGGCAAGATGACGCACAGTATGAATGTGTAGCTTTAGCAGTTTTCTTAAGTATGGCTAAAATATTCGATATTTTTTCTTCTTCAATGTTTTCTGTTTTGCATAAGATTGCAAAGCTAACACTTATGAGGCTGAATTTTTTTATCTCTCCACTTCTATCTTTTGCAACAACGAAGCCTTGATCTAAAATATCCTTTGGATAAAAGGCGCCTATGCCTAAGTTAAAATCAGATTGTACTTTTTTGCAAATCAAAAAAAGATTTTCAAAGCTCATGTTAGATAAATCGCATCCTGCAAAGAAATCATCACCTCCAACATGACCAACAAAGCATCCCTTATTGCCCAATAATTTTTGCAGTAAATCGGATAAGAACAAAATAATTCTATCTCCTTGTCTAAAGCCAAATGTATCATTGTAAGCTTTAAATTTGTCTATATCAAAGTATACAAAAGCCGAGTTTTTTGCTTCAAGCATATACTCTCTTATTAGGTTATTGCCTGGCAGTTTTGTTAGGGGGTTTGAGTTTGAAGCTCGCACTAGATTATACTTGTGTACAATCTCTATAATTGTAGAAGCATCTAAATACCCCACGTACTTATTATTTTCAACGACCAAAATAGGCAACATTTCTGAATTGTCAGGCGCATTGACTCTCACATAGTTATCTATGATATTTTCAATTTTGCTGTTTGTACTAACCAAAGGCGTTTTTGTTAAAATATCGTAAATAGTTTTGGCGTAGGTTTTGTTTGTGAGAAGATGCTTGCCATATGGAGAGTATGCGTATTCTTTTAAATCTTTTTCCATAATAACGCCCATTGCGTTCATTTTGTCGTCAACTACTGGCAGCAACTTTATGGTTTTATCCCTAAAACGGTATAGGCAATTATTGATATTATCGTTTATATTGATGGGTTCGATGTATTTCATACTATTGAGGATTAATTCCCTATTTTTAAAGCGTCCATTTTTGATTTCACCAATATGATTGTATCGCATTTTAACATTTTCTAAATCAATTTGAGGCTTTTCGATAAAGTAGCCTTGAGCAAAACTAAAACCAAAGTCTTTTATCTCTTTAAATTCATCAATGTTTTCTATGCCTTCTGCAATTAATGAAATACCGAGTTTTGAGCACAGATTGACTATATTTTCAAGAAAAAGCTTTTTCTTAAAATTTTTATGCACATCACTAATAAAAAATCTATCAATTTTTACATAATCTGGTTCAAAGTGGTAAATATACTCTAAACCTGAAAACCTAACACCAAAATCATCAATGGCTATTTTGAAGCCTTGCTTTTTGTAATTTTCCATTATAGCTATGTTTTGTTCGGAACACTCTATATAGTGTTTTTCAGAAACCTCAAAGCAAATTTTATCAGCTTTAATGCCATAGCTGCTTAATATTTCAAGCGTTAAGCCAAATTGATAATCTTCGCTATGCAATATTCTATTATCAAGATTATAAAACAGTATGGCTTCATCCAATAATTTATAATCCATAAGCTTTTGAATGGCTTTTCTTCTAAGATTAAAATCTAACAAGAAAAGATTTTTATTGGCATAAGCAAAATCAAATACCTGGTCAATACTTTCAAATCCAGCTTGCGTATAATTTCTAAGTAATGCTTCAAAACCACAGACTGTGCCACTTTGCGTATCTACAATGGGTTGAAAAGCGTGCAATAATACATCGCTTATAGTTTTGATCTTATTTTGTATATTTTCCATATTGACCTCCATAAAGCGTAGTATGTTTATTTTTTGTTAATAAATCATCAAAGATATGTAAAATAAATGCAAAATTTACTGTATTATTAATTTTGGCTTGCTTTATGTATGTGTGGCAAATGCCAACAAAAGGCTTTTCCCTTTGGTTGGCATTTTGTAGTTTTAAAAGCCAAACTTATTTACTGGCCTCTAGATGGTATTGCTGGTGTAGCTGGCGTGGATGGTCGGCCATATCCAGGATGCGCTATAGCTGGTCTTGCAGGTTGCGCTGCATGATAATTTGCGTGCCTGTGAACAAGTCTGTGGTTGTAAACTTTGTGATGATAAACTTTATGGTGATAGATTTTGTGTGGGTGGTGTGGTTTATGAATTGGTGGTTGGGCAAAAGCATTCACAGATACCAATCCCAAAATAGCTGCGCTTGCCAAAAAATGTTTTAGCATAACTAACCTCCTTTTTTGTATTCTTAAAGGAGTATATTGCGCATAGGTAAAATAAAAGTAAAAGTTAGCGACTATTAAAGCATCAAATAAATTGAAAAATTTATTTCTTTTTGTTAAAATAAACCAAAACATATTTTGGAGGGGAAAATGACATATATAAAGTGGCTTGATGAGGTATCAATAGGTGATGTTGGTATAGTTGGCGGTAAAAATGCTTCTTTAGGCGAAATGATAAGAGAATTAAAATCTCAAGGCATCAATGTGCCGTATGGTTTTGCACTGACTGCAGACTCATATTGGTATATACTTGAAAGTTCTAAAATAAAAGACAAAATAGCAGATATACTAAAAGATTTAAATACGCATGATATTGGCAATTTACAAACAAAATGTTCTCAAATTAGGCAAATGATAGAAAACGCGCCAATGCCAGATGATTTGTTAGCAGAAATAAAAGAAGCCTACATAAAACTATCCAGTATGTATTCTACTCAAAATGCAGATGTTGCAGTAAGATCTTCGGCAACGGCTGAGGATTTGCCTGATGCCTCTTTTGCTGGCCAACAAGATACATACCTTAATGTGAAAGGCTTAGATAATGTTATAAAGTACGTAAAAAAATGCTATGCGTCCATTTTTACTGATAGAGCCACTTCATACAGACACGACAAAAACTTTAACCATTTTGATATAGCTTTGTCTGTTACAGTTCAAAAAATGGTGCGCTCAGACAAGGCTTCAAGCGGCGTTATGTTTAGTATTGATACAGAAAGCGGGTTTGATAAAGTGGTTGTTATCAACGCTAGTTATGGCTTGGGTGAGCTGATTGTTGGAGGTAAAGTAAACCCAGATGAAGTTATGGTTTTTAAGCCTACATTGGAAAAGAATTACAAGCCAATTATAAAGAAAAATTTGGGCTCAAAGCTACTTAAAGCTGTATACGATGAAAATGGTGGCATTAAAGAAATAGAAACAACCGACCAAGAAAGATTTAGCTACGCATTAAGCGATGAAGATGTATTAACGCTTGCATCATGGGCAGTAAAAATTGAAAATCACTACACAAAAAAACGCGGGACATATTCGCCAATGGATATAGAATGGGCCAAAGATGGTGAGCTAAATCAATTGTTTGTTGTTCAAGCAAGGCCTGAGACAGTTCATTCTCAGAAGAACCTAAGCATTATGGAGACCTACAAATTAAAGGAAAAAGGTGAAGTTATTACAAAAGGTGTAGCTGTTGGAAGCAAGATTGCAAGCGGTGTTGCGCGTGTGTTACTTGATGCATCAAAGATTTCTGAGTTTAAAGAGGGAGAGATACTTGTAACCGATATGACAGACCCAGATTGGGAACCAATAATGAAAAAAGCTAAAGCCATTATAACAAACCGTGGTGGTAGAACGTGCCATGCTGCTATTATTTCAAGGGAGCTTGGCGTGCCAGCTATTGTTGGTTGTGGGAATGCAACAAGCGCTGTTAAGACAGGTGATGAAGTAACAGTATCGTGCGCAGAAGGAGACGAAGGTTTTATTTATAGGGGTAAATTGGATTTTGAGGTTGAGAGGGTTGATTTGTCTTCAATTCAAAGACCAAAAACACAAATTAAACTTAATTTAGGAAACCCTGCATTGGCTTTATCATCTGCTAGTTTACCAAATGATGGGATTGGGCTTGCAAGGATGGAGTTTATAATTAGTTCATTTATACAAGTTCATCCACTTGCACTTATTCATTTTGACAAATTGGAAGATGAAGAAGCAAAAAAACAAATAGAAGAACTAACGCGCAATTATACATATAAACCACAATATTTTATTGATAAATTAGCTCAAGGTGTGGCGCTGCTTGCTGCTAGCGTTTACCCAAAGCCCATATTGGTGCGTATGAGCGATTTTAAAACAAACGAGTACGCAAATCTAATTGGCGGCTCTGCTTTTGAACCAGAAGAAGAAAACCCTATGATTGGATGGAGGGGCGCTTCTAGATATTATTCTGATAACTACAAAGAGGGTTTTGCGCTTGAGTGTTTAGCTATGAAAAAGGCTCGCGATGAGTTTGGGTTGACAAACATCCAGCTTATGATACCATTTTGTAGGACGCCTGAAGAGGGAAGAAAAGTTATTGAAGAAATGAGAAAAAACGGCCTTGTACAAGGTGAAAATGGTCTTGAAATTTATGTGATGGCAGAGATTCCAAGCAATGTAATATGCGCAGATGAATATGCCCAAATATTTGATGGATTTTCAATAGGTTCTAATGATTTAACACAATTAACGCTAGGAATCGATAGGGATTCAGGCCTAATTGCACATCTTTTTGATGAAAGGCATATTGCTGTAAAGCGCATGATCTCAATGCTTATAAAAACTGCCCATAAATACAATAAAAGCGTAGGTATATGCGGTCAAGCGCCAAGCGATTTTCCTGATTTTGCTGAATTTTTAGTTGAAGAAGGTATAGATTCTATGAGCCTAAACCCAGATAGTGTAATGTCTACTACGCTAAAGGTGCTTGAAGTCGAAAAAAAGCTGGGTAGGTAATTATGTACGAAGACTCATTTGCTTTACTTAAACACTCTGGCTTTGACTTTTTTGATTTGTACATAGAAGATACATATACGCGCACAGTAGAATCCAAAAGCAAAACAATTGAAAACGTAAATTTCAGCATAGATAAAGGTGTTGGTATAAGAGGCGTTAAGGGTTTTTCAACCCTATTTGCCTCTGTTAGCGATATATCAGAAAAAACAGTATATGAAAAAACAAAGTTTATTTGCAATACTGCAAATCCAAAAGCGGGTTTGCATATAACACAAACGCCACAGATGAGTATTTATTCTTATAAAGGCTATCCAGCAGACCTTGATGCTATTAAAAATATAATAGATACGATAAATACCCAAGCTTACGCTAATAAGTACGTTGTTCAAGCCAATATTGTATATTCTGATAAGATTAAGCAAATTGGGATTATTAACGAAAGCGGCAATTTGTTTCAAGAAAAACGCATATATTCGCTTTTGTATATTGAAATTGTTGCAAAATTTGACGATATTTTGCAAACAATTAGAAAACCTCTATCTGCCATGGGTGGGTTTGAGTTTTTAGAAGGTATTGATTTTGAAAACTTAACAAGAGAATTAACTGACAAACTTGAACAATTACTTAAAGCTTCGCGTTTGACTCCATCAACTATGACGGTTGTGTTAGATTCGACAGCTGGTGGCACAATGATACATGAAGCCGTAGGTCATGGTTTAGAGGCTGATTTGGTCTTTGAATCAATGAGTGTTTACAAAGACAAATTAAACCAGACTGTTGCAAATCCTAAAATTACAGTTGTAGACGATTCTTGTGTTGAAAAAGCACGTGGGTCTTTTGTATACGATGATGAGGGCACGCTAGCAAGGCGCAAAGTATTGATAAAAAATGGCCTCCTTACAGATTACATGTTTGATAAGATGTATGCGTTTGCTAACTCTAGGCAATCGAATGGTAGCGCGCGCAGGCAATCCTACGCTTATCCTCCAATACCGCGCATGTCCAATACATACATTTTGCCAGGAAACGATAACAAAGACGATATAATAAGCAGCGTAGATTATGGGTTACTTGTAAAAAAGATGGGCGGTGGTCAGGTTAACCCCATTACTGGTGATTTTGTGTTTGAGGTTGCAGAAGGCTATTTAATAGAAAAAGGCAAGGTTAAACACATGGTTAGAGGTTCAACGCTTATTGGCAATGGACCAAAAATATTACAAGAGATTGATATGGTCGGCGATGATTTTGGCACAGAAGTTGGCACGTGCGGTAAAGAAAATCAAGGAGTGCCTGTAACTGATGGAGAACCAACGCTAAGAATACCAAAAATAATGGTTGGGGGCTAGCACATTCGCTATAAGCTTAAGATATCCTATGATGGTACAAACTTGCACGGCATGCAAATACAAAAAAATAAACGCACAATTCAAGGAGAAATTCAGTTTGCACTAAAAAAGCTCTTTGGTTTTTGTATTACTATCAATTATGCAGGCCGAACCGATGCTGGCGTTCATGCGCTAGGTCAGGTCATTGATTTTTATACAGATAAATTTTTAGATGCTCAAGTTTTAAAAAAAGCACTAAATGCTTTACTTAAACCTCAAATTCGAGTATTAAGCGTACGTATAGTGCCAGAGAATTTTCATTCTCGCTATAGTTGTATTTTTAGAGATTATGTGTATATTATAAATACTGCGGAAGTATGTATGCCATTTCTAAAAAATTATGTTTGGCATGTACCAAAATTGAATATATTAAAGCTGAATGAAGTTAAAAATTTGTTCGTAGGATTCAAAGATTTTGGAGCATTTTCAAAATCTTCTAAAAATAATAAAACACAACGTTTTATACAGTATATAAGGATTAAGCAAAAAAATGCGTTTGTGGCAATTTTTATAAGAGGTCATTCGTTTTTAAGAGGTATGGTAAGGTTGATTGTGGGCACTATGGTAGCCTATGCCAAAGGTATTGTATCCTCCAGCCAAATTGTATATGCTCTAAACAATGCTTTGAGCTTATCTACTATTAAAGCTCCAGCATCTGGTTTGTACTTTAAGCGAGCAATCTATTAGGGGTGTAAAAATGATTAGTAAGGAAGAGATAAAAAAATTGGAAAAATTGTCAAAATTAAAATTTCAAGACAATGATCTTGAAAAATTTAATACTCAATTAAATGATATTTTAGAATATATGAAAGAATTAGATGAGTTAGACTTAACAAATGTAGAGTCACTATCAAATCCGCTTGGAAGGCATAATTTTTTTAGAGAAGACATCGCAAACAAGTTGTTTGATATTGAAGAAATTCTAAAAAACGCACCTCAACAATACGACAGGTTTTTTGTAGTTCCAAAGATAATCTAGTGGAGAATTAAGATGATTGATAAAACATTACATGAGCTTGTTGATTTAGTAGAAAAAAAAGAAATTACATCTAAAGAGGTTTATGAGCAGTTACTTTTGCGCATAAAAGCAAAAAATAGCCAAATTAATGCCTATATTAGTGTAATAGAAGATTTTAAGTCAAAAGATGGCATGCTTAAAGGCTTACCTATAGCAATTAAAGATAATATTATGGTAAAGGGTACCAAAACAACATGCGCTTCAAAAATGCTTTTCAATTTTGAAAGTATTTATGATGCAACGGTTATCAAAAGATTAAAACAATCAGGAGCTAATTTTATTGGCAAAACAAATATGGATGAATTTGCAATGGGTTCTTCGTGCGAAACATCTTTCTTTGGCCCTGTTAGAAACCCCTGGGATAGAAAGCGAGTCAGTGGTGGCTCAAGCGGTGGTTCAGCTGCTGCAGTTGCATCTGGTTTGGCTATCGCATCTTTGGGTTCGGATACAGGCGGCTCTATTAGACAACCTGCTAGCTTTTGTGGCGTTGTAGGTTTAAAGCCTACGTATGGTCGTGTATCACGTTTTGGCCTTGTGGCTTTTGCTTCAAGCTTGGACCAAATTGGACCTATAACTCGCGATGTGAAAGATGCAAGTTTACTAATGAACATTATAGCTGGTTTTGACCAAAACGACTCCACGTCTGTTAATATTGAAGCATCTAACTATTTAGAGTGCTTAAGCGAAGACTTAAGTGGTGTCAAAATAGGTGTTTATGAAGATGCTTTAACTTCTGTTTCAGATGATATTGCGCGCTCTATTGATAATGCTATTGATACTTTTACCAAATTGGGTGCAGTTATTAAAAAGGTTGAGTTGCCGCACATAAAATACTCTATATCTGATTATTATATCATTGCATGTGCTGAGGCTTCGAGCAATTTAGCACGTTTTGATGGTGTAAAGTACGGTTATAGAAGTCAGACGCAGTCTTTAGAAGAAATGTATGTAAATACTCGAAGCGAAGGCTTTGGGGCAGAGGTGAAACGCAGAATAATGCTTGGTACATACGTTTTATCAAGTGGTTACTATGATGCTTATTATTTGCGTGCATTGCGTTTGAGAAATTTAATAAAAATGGATTTTGACACAGCTTTTTCCAATTTAGATGCAATAATTTTGCCCACTACACCCACTGATGCATTTAAGATTGGAGAAGTTACAAAACCGCTTGATATGTATCTGTCTGACACATTTACAATTCCAGCTAATCTTGCGGGCCTTCCAGCAATAAGTGTACCTTGTGGCATTAGTTCCAACAATTTACCGCTTGGTTTACAGATCTTGTCAAATGTCTTTAGGGAGGATATATTATTAAAAGTTGCTTATGCATTTGAACAACAGCATGAGTTTTATAAAAAAATACCAATTATGGAGTAAAACAATGAAAGATGTTTGGGTAAAAGTTGACCTAATTAGCGGGGAAAGCTACATAGGGACAGTAGAAAATATCGATAGCGATGATTTGCTATCATTTTTGGATGAGCAAAGCTATTGGGGTATAAAATTAGAAAATGTCAATACCTATAAAGAAGTTGATGGAAAAATCATTATAAAGCCACTCGACGCCAGAGATTCTATGTTTGATGGGCGTTTAATTATTATGAGTCCAGAACACATTATTACCATAAAATTTTTAAAAAACGAAAATAAGATTCTAGATAAATTTAATATTAAAAAGCTAAAGATTAAAAAGAACAAACGAAATGTAGTTCCTTTTAAACTACTAAAAAAGGAGAATAAATGAAACTAACTACCAAAGCAATTGTAGAGGCACTTAAAAACGTATATGACCCTGAATTAGGTTTAGACATCGTTTCTTTAGGTTTTTTGTATAACATATCAATTGATGATGAAAATGTGGTCGTTGTAACCATGACATTGACAGTACCTGGTTGTCCACTGCATATACCGATTACCGAAGATATTCGAGAGAAAGTAATGGAACTTGGGGCAAAAGATGTATTTGTAGATGTAGTGTGGGATCCACCTTGGAATCCATCAATGATGAGCGAGGATGCAAGAAAGCGACTTTTAGGTGAGTAATGAGCATTGGATGCGCCATTATAACGTACAATGAAGAAGATAACATAGAGCGCACCCTAAAAAGTGTTCAGTTTTGTGATCAAATCATAGTCGTAGATTCTTATAGCACTGACAAAACGGTAGAGATTGCTAAAAAATACACAGATTCTGTTTATTTTCGCAAATTTATAAATTATGGAGATCAAAAAAACTTTGCATTAGAAAAATTATCGACGGATTGGTTGCTAAGTATTGATGCTGACGAAGTCGTTACTGAACGTTTAAAAAATGAGATACTTAAAGCTATCAACGAAACAATTTTTGATAGCTACTATATAAAAATACAACTCGTTTTTTTGGGTTCAAGAGATTTGTTTTGCGTGGTGCTTTTTTGGATGGTTATAATGGTACTTTATTTGCACTTCTTTCTAGCTTCTATCACTTAGTAAAATATGCTAAAGCAAAAGAGTTTAGATAATGTTGATTTTAATTATTTTATTGTTTGGGTTAGGTTTTATAGCTTTTTTACTACGATATAATTTTTTTCGCTTACCTAAAAAAGGTATTGTAGTTTTGCTGTATCATAGTGTGGATAATGTCAAAACTCAAACAAATCTTGATAAATTTACAATCGGTTTGGATAGTTTTGAAAAGCAAATGAGACTTTTAAAAAAATTAGGTTATCAATCGATTAAAGCAAATCAAATTCAATATATTTTAGATAACCAATTGTATAAAAAGAATAAATATATTTTTTTAACATTTGATGACGGTTACAAAAATAATTTAGATGCCGCAAAAATACTAAAAAAATACGGATTTAGCGCTATATTTTTTATATCTACAGCTTATATTGGAAAATCACTTGACAATGCAGCCATGTTAGATGAAAATGATATTAAAGAACTCGTTAGGCTTGGCATGGAAATAGGCTCACATGCTCATTTTCATGTTAAACTATTTCGCAAATCATCAAACTATTTAGATTTATATTTAATATTAACACGTGGTCGTTCGCGTATATAAAGTTTAATTAATTTTTCACTTGACATTTATATGAATTTAATATATTTTATATTTTAAAGAAATTTTTTGGGAGGTGTTATATGGCTGATGGGAAAATGGCCAATCCAGGTGCAGTAGGATTGGGTGCTTTTGCTTTAACAACATTTGTGCTTAATTGCGCCAATGCAGGGTTGGTGCCTGCTGCTTTGTTTGCAGTATTGCCTTTGGGTTTGTTTTATGGTGGCCTAACGCAGTTTATCGCGGGTTTTTTCGAGTTTAAAACTGGTAACACATTTGGTATGACAGCGTTTACCGGGTATGGGGCTTTTTGGATTGCGTTAGCGTTTTTAATCTATATGGGTCCTATATGGAAATGGATACCTATGGATGCTTTTGGCGCAGCGCTTGGCATTACTCTAATAGCGTGGACGATTTTTACTGCTATTATGACTGTTTTAGTTTTTAATACGAAACACACCACAGTAATAACAATCTTTGTGTTACTGCTGATTTTATTTATTTTGCTTGATATTGGACACTATACAGGAAGCAAGGCTATAACAACATTTGCTGGCTATGAGGGCATTATTACAGCACTTGCTGCATGGTATGGTGTGTATGAAGCTATTAAAGCTCAATTTGATTTAACTACATAATTAATTATTTTTTTACTTGATTTAAATAGCAAAAGGTTGTATAATGCCTTTTGCTATTTGTTAGGAAGGAGGTTAAAGTTATCATGGAAATGTCAGAGAAGATTAAATCACAAAGAAAAAAGAAAGGTTTAACACTAAAAGCTTTAGCAGAAAAAGTTGGATGTACAGATGCATATATATCCCAGATAGAAACTGGTAAGGCAATGCCTTCTATTAGTATCTTAAAAAAATTAGCAGAGAGTTTAGATATTGAAGTAAAAGATTTGCTTAGCGACGAAAAACAGCAAGATAAGATTTTTTTGACCAAAAATGAACGTACACAGATTATATATCCAAGTAGCCATATTAAAGCAGAGCTCCTTGTTTCAAAGATTTCAAATAAAATGATGGAGCCTTTATATAAAATTGTTCCTGTAGGGTGTGATTCTCAAGGTGAACACAGGCACAATGGTGAAGAGTTTGGCTATATTTTAAAAGGTAAGCTAGAATTGCGCATTGGCGGTCAAACTGCTGTTTTAGAAGCAGGCGATAGTTTTTATTTTTCATCACTTTTGCCTCATTATTATAAGAATGTAGGCGATGTGGATGTAGAGACTATATGGGTTGTTGCGCCACCTGTTCTTTAATGTATAAGTGTAAGTACTTGTTTTTTCTATTTATTGATTTTATTAGCTTAAATTTTTCCAAAACAGGTGGCGGGTATGTCCAAGCAAGGAGACTACCTGTCTCTTTTAAAAACAAAGAAAGCTTTGTTTCTATAACTTCATCGAGCTTTAAGCCTCTTATTGTTACAAAATCAAATTTTTCTTGATTTTCGAAATTTAATATGTTTCCATTTACAACAGTTGCATTAAGAGATAACTTCAAAGAAGTATCTCTTAAAAATGCACATTTTTTTGAATTTAAGTCAATCATGGTTGTATGAAGTTTTTTGCATATTATAGTTAATATTATTGCAGGAAAGCCATTGCCTGAACCTATGTCTAATAGAGCTCCTTTTGGTTCTCTAAAAAGCTCGAAAAACATAAAACTATCTTTAATATGATTTTCAATATAAAAGTTTTTAGATGTAAGATTGATAGCTTTATTCCATTTTTCTAGATTCTCTATGTATAGAATTATCTTTTCAATAATATCTGTATTTGATATACCTAAATCTTTTAATAAACTTTCAAGCTGGTTTCGATTGGACATTTTTTTTGTGTAAAAATATACTAATTATCTGAATTGCAACTGGTGTCATGCCTGGTATCCTCATTGCTTGACCTAGAGTTTTTGGTAACACTTCTTTTAGTCGCATTTTAATTTCTGCCGATAAGCCGGGAACATTATCATAGTTAAAATTGTCAGGAATTATTATATTTTCCATTTTTTTAAATTTTTCTATTTGTTGTTTTTGTAAATTTATATATCCTTCATATTTGATTTCTATTTCTAATTGTTGGATCTCAGTTTCATTTAAATCTGGTAAATTGTTTAGTATGATTTGAAGTGTTTTGTAGTTAACTTCTGGCCTTGCAAGTAATTTTGATAAACTCACTTTTGTTTTGATTGGTTTGGTGTTTATAGATTCTAGTTTTTTATTAAACTGGGGTGTTGGCATCACATAGGTGTTTTTGAAATGCGACAATGTTTCATTCAACTTTTTTATATGTTCTTGTATTAAAGCGTAATGTTCTTTGTCTATAAGCCCATACCTATAAGATTTATCTGCTAAACGAAAATGGGTGTTGTCTTCCCTTAATAGCAATCTATACTCAGCTCTCGATGTAAAGATTCTGTAAGGTTCTTTAACACCTCGTGTTACAAGGTCATCAATCATAACACCACTATAGGCTTCGTCTCTTCCAAGAATAAAAGGCTCTTTGTCCATTAAATACATTGCAGCATTAATACCAGCTACCATACCTTGGGCTGCAGCTTCTTCATAGCCGCTAGTTCCATTTATTTGTCCAGCTAAAAATAATCCTCTAACTTTTTTAGTTTCCAGTGTATGTTTTAATTGAATTGGGTTTACAAAATCGTATTCTATAGCATATCCAGGCCTTACAATTTCAACATTTTCTAAACCTTTTATAGTCCTTAAATATGCTATTTGCACCTCATAGTCAAGCGAAGTATTTAAGCCATCAGCATAAATTTCATTCGAATTTGCATCTTGAGGCTCTAAAAAAATTTGGTGTCTTTCTCTATCTGGAAATTTAACAACTTTATCTTCAATGGAAGGGCAGTATCTTGTGCCTATGCCATGTATCATCCCGCTGTATAGTGGCGATTTATCTAAATTTGAGCGAATGACTGTGTGCGTTTGCTCGTTTGTATAAGCAAGATAGCATGGATAGTTTGGCGGATTAAAATTTTTTGTTTTAAATGAAAAAGGAATCGGGTTTTCATCGCCATATTGCGGTTCAAGTGCATCAAAATCTATTGTTCTTGCATCAAGTCTTGGTGTTGTGCCCGTTTTTAATCTCCCTATAACAAGTCCAGCTTTCGCTAAACTTTCTGATAATTTATCTGCTGGCGGTTCCCACGCTCTTCCAGCATGGAATTCTTTTAAGCCTATGAATATTTTGCCTTTTAAAAATGTACCGCTTGCAATAATGAGTGCATCGCATAAAAATTCATTGCCAATATTTGTTATCACGCCTTTTATTTTGCCATCTTCAACTACAATTTCATCTACAGTTGCCTGTTTAACTTCCAAATGGTTTTGATGTTCAAGCATGTGTTTCATTCTCAATCTATACGCTGGCATATCTGCTTGCGCTCTAGATGACCACACAGTTATTTTCCAACACAAAAATTTTTAAAGACATTGTCCAAGATATCTTCATTTTCTATTTTACCAATAATTTGCTCAATATAATCAGCTAATTGTTGCAACTCAATACTTATCAAAGCTGGATCTAAAAATTTTTTGTATGATTTTGCAATTCTTTTAGCCTGTTTTAGGGCTGATTTTAAAGCTAAAACCTGACTAGTATTTAGAGAAATAATCTCACTTTCATTATAATCTTCTAGTAGGGTAGAGTATAGTCTATTTTTTAGATCATCAATGCCTTTTTTATTTTCACAAGAAATGTTAATTGGATCTGATAGAAAGGTAAAATTAAATTTCTTTGGCAAATCTGATTTATTCAAAACTGTAACAACATTTTTTTTATATTTTATAATGTCAAGTATTACTTTGTCTTCATCGCTAAAGTTTCTGCTTGAATCAAATACGGCTATGAGTAAATCTGCATTGTCAATCATTTCTTTTGTTTTTTGGATGCCTATAAATTCAATTTCGTTTGAATGTTGTCTAATGCCTGCTGTATCTAAAATTTTTAGAGGAATACCGTTCAAATTAATTACTTCAGAGACAATATCGGTTGTGGTGCCGGGAATTTCAGTAACAATAGCTCTGTTGAAGCCTACTAATAAATTGAGCAAGCTTGACTTGCCAACATTGGGTTTTCCAATTATAGCAACATTAGCCCCTTCAAAAAAATATTGCCCTTTTTTGGCATGATTTAATAAATTTTCAATTAGATGAGTAATTTCACTCAACAAAATTAGCTTTTCTTTAAGGTTGCTGGTGCTTAAATTTTCATCTGGATGGTCTATGATAACTTCATTTTCAGCCATAAGAAATGTAATTTTTTCTCTAAGATTATCAATTATTGTAGTATTTTTTTTAAGTAACTGATTAAAAG
>JABEBX010020532.1_pt1 | contig 20501 bp, 12 predicted proteins | sample 7245971 | NCBI WGS metagenome assembly JABEBX01 (sample SAMN14506365, study PRJNA622280) | hot springs metagenome | biome: hot spring [ENVO:00000051]|acidic hot spring [ENVO:00002120]; feature: spring [ENVO:00000027]|sediment [ENVO:00002007]; material: sediment environment [ENVO:01001048]... | reverse complement strand
CGTGAGCGTGGAAAACTCGACGCTGACCGTCAAGGGCGAGCGCAAGTTCGAGAAAGAGGAGAAGGAAGAGAACTTCCATCGCATCGAGCGGCGCTACGGGAGCTTCTATCGCGCCTTCACGCTGCCGACGACGGTTGACACCGAGGGCATCGACGCCAAGTACGACGCCGGCATCCTGAAGCTTGAGCTCAAGAAGAAGCCGGAAGCCCAACCGAAGCAGATCAAGGTGAACGTGGGCAAGCAACTGAAGGCATAAAACCAGGGTTCGGGGGCAGGCTTCAGGGATCAGCCGTCCCGCTATGCGCGAAGTACTATGCTTTTGACAAAGCGCGAGCACGATCGGGCGGGCAGCGGTTGATCCCGATCTTTTCTGTCCCCTTGCATCTGCAACCTGATCCTTGCAATACAAATTGATTCATCGAGGCATTGAGCCATGGCCATTCGTTGGGACAAATTCACCGTCAAGTCGCAGCAGGCAATGCAGGCTGCGCAGGCGCGCGCTGCCGAGTTGGGCAATCCTGATGTGCAGCCCGTGCATCTGTTGCTGGCGCTGGTCGAGGACCGCGAGGGCGTGATCCCGGCGGTACTGGAAAAGATCGGTGTGCCCACGGAGCGGCTGGAGAGCCAGTTGCACGGCATGGAGGAGAAACTGCCTCGCGTGGCCGGCGCGTCGGCACAGCCCGGCATCGGTCCGACGCTCAACAGGGCCCTGGAACAGGCCTTCCGCGAGGCCGCGAACTTCAAGGACGAGTACGTCTCGACCGAGCACCTTCTGCTCGGCATTGCCGGCCTCAAGAGCGATCCGGCGCGCGACGCGCTAACAGCCCTGGGCGCCACACACGATGCAATCCTCAAGGCGCTGACCGTGGTGCGCGGCTCACAGCGCGTGACGGACCAGAACCCTGAGGCCAAATTCCAGGCGCTGGAAAAATACGCCAAGGATCTGACCGACCTGGCGCGCCGCGGCAAACTCGATCCGGTGATCGGCCGCGACGAGGAGATTCGTCGCGTGATTCAGGTTCTGAGCCGGCGCACCAAGAACAACCCTGTGCTGATCGGCGAACCCGGCGTGGGCAAGACGGCCATCGTCGAAGGTCTCGCCCGGCGAATCGTCTCCGGCGACGTGCCCGAGAGCCTGCGCGACAAGCGCGTCATCGCGCTTGATCTTGGCTCCATGCTCGCCGGCGCCAAGTACCGCGGAGAATTTGAGGACCGTCTCAAGGCCGTGCTGAAAGAAATAGAGGAATCCAACGGGCAGATCGTTCTGTTCATCGACGAGCTGCACACACTGGTCGGCGCGGGCGCGGCCGAGGGCGCCATCGACGCCTCGAACATGCTCAAGCCGGCTCTGGCGCGGGGCGAGCTGCGCGCCATCGGCGCCACCACGCTGAACGAGTACCGCAAGTACATCGAGAAGGACGCGGCCCTCGAGCGCCGTTTCCAGATCGTCTACGTGAGCGAGCCTAACGTCGAGGACACAATCGCCATTCTGCGCGGGCTGAAGGACCGTTACGAGCAGCATCATAATGTGCGCATCAAGGACGCGGCCATCGTGGCCGCGTCCACGCTCTCGCACCGCTACATCAGCGACCGCTTCCTGCCCGACAAGGCCATCGATCTTGTCGACGAGGCTGCGGCGTCGCTTGCCATCCAGATTGGCTCGGTGCCGACCGAGATCGATCAACTGGAGCGCGAGGCCACCTCGCTCGAGATCGAGCGCGCCGCCCTCAAACGAGAGACCGACGCAAACAGCAAGGAGCGGCTTAAGGCCGTCGAGCAGGAGATCGGCAATCTGCGCGAGCAGATTACGAGGCTCCGCGCGCGCTGGACAAAGGAGCGCGATGCCATCAACCGCATCGGCGAGCTGAAGAAGAAGATCGAGGAGCTGCGCTTCGAGATGGAGGAACAGACCCGCAGGGGCCAGCTCGACCGCGCGGCGCAGATCCAGTACGGCGAGTTGCCCCGGCTTGAATCCGAGCTTAAGCAGCTCAACGCCGCGCAGGAGGGCCAGTCCGGCGCCGAGCGCATGTTGAAGGAAGAGGTTGACGAGGAGGACATCGCCAAGATCATCTCCAAGTGGACGGGCATTCCCGTCGCCCGCATGTTGGAGGGCGAGGTGAAGAAACTGGTGCAGATGGAAACGCGCCTCGGAGAACGTGTCATCGGTCAGGATGCCGCCTTGAGCGTGGTCGCCAATGCGATTCGCCGCTCGCGCGCCGGGTTGAGCGATCCCAAGCGCCCCATCGGCTCATTTATCTTTCTCGGGCCGACGGGCGTGGGCAAGACCGAAACCGCCCGTGCGCTCGCCGAGTTCCTCTTCGACGACGAGCAGGCCATGGTGCGCATCGACATGAGCGAGTACATGGAGAAGCACGCCGTGGCCCGCCTCATTGGCGCGCCTCCCGGCTACGTCGGCTATGACGAGGGCGGCCAGCTCACCGAGGCCATTCATCGCCGCCCCTACGCGGTGATTCTCTTCGACGAGATTGAGAAGGCGCATCCGGATGTCTTCAACGTGCTGCTGCAAGTGATGGACGACGGCCGCCTGACCGACGCCAAGGGGCGGACAGTTGATTTTAAGAACACGGTGCTCATCATGACCTCGAATCTGGGCGCGGCCATGCTCTCCGGCGATACGCTCAAAACAGAGCACGACTATGAGATGGCGCGGGAGAGCGTGATGAAGATTCTCCGCGACCACTTCCGGCCTGAGTTCCTGAACCGCGTCGACGACATCGTGATCTACAGGCCGCTCGGCAACGCGCAACTGAGCCAGATTCTCGAACTGCGTTTGAACGAGGTGCGCAAACTGCTGGAAGACCGCGCCATCTCGCTCGAGCTGACCGAACCGGCGCGGCAGTTGATCCTCGCCGCCGGCTCCGACACCGCCTACGGCGCGCGCCCGCTCAAGCGCGCCCTCCAGCGCATGGTGCAGGACCCGCTGGCGATCAAGATTCTCAACGGCGAGGTGCCTCACGGCGCGCACGTCAGAATCGACGTCGACCACAAGTCGAATCAACTCGTCTTTGAGACGATGGGACGAGAGGCGATGGCGTAAAAGCCTCTTCGTCCCTGGTTCTCTCATTGCCGTTAAACTGGAGGTGTGAAGCAACCATCCCCGCCCGAGTCCCCCATCGTCGGCTTTGTCTCGCTCGGCTGTCCCAAGAACCTCGTCGACTCCGAGGTGATGATGGGTTTGCTCGACCGCGCAGGCGCGCGCCTCACCGCGCATCCTGAAGACGCCGAAATTCTTGTCGTCAACACTTGCTCCTTCATTGACACGGCCAGGCAGGAATCCGTTGACGCCATCCTCGAAATGGCCCGGCACAAGACCTCGGGCCGCGCCCGCAAGCTGATCGTCGCCGGATGCCTGGTCGAGCGCTACCGCGACGAGATCCGGAAGAATATTCCCGAGGTCGATGCCGTTCTCGGCACCGGCGAGCTCGAATCGATTCTCGAAGCCGCCGGCCTGACGCCCGCGCCGTCGGAGCCCTCGCCCTTCAACATTCTCAGCGGCCCAGCGGCGAAGATTCGCCCTGGCCGGGAAGCCGGGGCGGGAACGCACAAGGCCAGGGCCGAAGGCGATCTCCGCGAGCGCGCCGGCCGCTTCCGCCGTGACGCGTGGCAGGGCGCCTCGCATCATCTGCCCACCTACCTCTACGACGAAGCCACGCCGCGGCTGCTCTCCACGCCGCGTGCTTCGGCCTACATCAAAATCGCCGAGGGCTGCGACCATCCGTGCAGCTTCTGCGTCATTCCCAACCTGCGCGGAAAATTCCGATCCCGCCGCTTCGAGTCCGTTGTCGCCGAAGCGGAGGCCCTGGTTGCGCGCGGCACGCGCGAGATCACCCTCATCGGCCAAGACACCACCTGCTATGGCGAGGATTCAGGTTTGAAAGACGGTCTCGCCGCCCTTCTCGATCGGCTCGCCCGGATCCCCAACCTGCGCTGGCTCCGATTCCTCTACGCCTATCCCAACCGCATCACCGGCCGCCTGCTCGAAACCATCGCCAGGCACGACAACATCTGCAAATATCTCGACCTGCCCCTGCAGCACGCCTCGCCCGATGTGCTGAAACGGATGAAGCGCGGCGCCGGCGCTGAAATCTTCCTGAAGACCCTCGCCAAAGTCCGCGCCGCCGTTCCCGGCATCGCCCTTCGCACCAGCTTCATCGTCGGCTTCCCAGGCGAGTCGCAAGACGACGTTCTGATTTTGGAGCAGTTCATCAAAGAGGCGCGCTTCGACTGGCTCGGCATCTTCAATTACTCGCATGAAGAAGGCTCCGCCGCCTACGCTCTCGACGGCCGGGCGCCGAAACGCACCGTGGAATCTCGCCGCAAGCGTCTGATGAAGCTGCAACAATCGATCTCGCGCCAGGCAAAGCAGAACTGGGTCGGACGTGAACTCACACTTCTTGCCGAAGGCGAAAGCGAAGAAACGCCGCTCCTTTGGGAGGGCCGCACACAGTACCACGCGCCGGAGATCGACGGCAAGGTCTACATCAACGACTTCGGCCCGCTCCAATCCCTCGAACCCGGCCGCTTCTACCGGGCCCGGATCACCGAAGCGCACGATTACGACGTTGTGGCCCGCATTCTTGCGCCGGAGCTGTAACCGTCATGATCTGTGGAAACCTCTCCGGCCGTGCGCGATCGCCGCTCTCAAGCGCCCAGTGCTCATGCGCGGCCCAGAACTCATGGCGGCGATAGCAGCCGAGTCCCTCCGCCAGTTCTCCGGTTTGCCAGTCAAGGACCACGCCTTCAGGATAGGCCATGATGCGGACATCCCATGGCGGGAATCTCGAACCCGGAATCGCAATCATCGCCCGCGCTACCATATTGTTTGACTGCGGCGTCTGAGTCTTCATCTTCGTCTCCTCATCGCGGCCGCCCGATCAGCCGCTTTTCGCGGAGAGGTTTAGCGCCATGGACGTACCGATCGCAAACGAATTCAGCGTCATCGTCTTCGATGATGAATGCCCCTTGTGCCCGAACCCCAGGGCAATCGCACTTGGATATGGGGCATTCCCTTCAGCCCGCAGGCTTCGCCCAAAGCTCCCTGTCATCCCGAACTTGAGTGAGGGATCCGCGGTTGCTTTTCTCGGACGCCGGCCCCACCAGCGGCCTGTGGGGAGGAAGAAAGTCCGAAAAGCAACCGCAGTCATGCAGGTCGCCTGGCGTCGCCCAAGACCATGAAAAAGCAACCGCCGATCCCTCCTTCGTCGGGAGGACATCGTGGTGGGTGGACGGGTGCTGTGATTCACCTGGAATTTTCAGGGCAGATCCTTCGTCATTCAAGCTCACCAGGATGACAGGAAGACCGAAAATCGCTCGCAAATCGTCTTGAAAGCCGAAGTGCGATTGCCCTTTGCTCGAACCCGCCTGCCGCGAATTTCGCCGCCGTGCGGCTGTATGCTGAGGTAGACAGTTAGTGGCAGGGGAAGCTCTCTGCCGATTGATTTATCTACACGGGGAACCCTATGAAAATCCGCTGGAATCCTTTTTTGCCGGGCGCATATCTTTGCGCTCTGGCCGCATTCTCTTGCCTTCTCTGCTCTTCCGGGGCCGCACAAGCGCAACGCCTGCCTGCAAACGTCGTTCCATCGCATTACGCGCTTTCCTTCACGCCCGATCTGCAAGCCGCCACCTTCGCCGGATCGGAGACAATCGACATCAACATCAAGCAGCCGACAAACGCGATCACCCTGAACGCAATCGAGATCAAGTTCCAGAGCGTGGAGATTCGCGACAGCAACGGTCTGGCGCAATCGGGCGCTGTGAGCCTCGACAGTCAAAAGCAGCAGGCCACGCTCACCTTTGCGCAGACTGTTGCCGCAGGCAGCGCCACGCTGCGCATCCAGTTCACCGGCATCCTGAACAACGAACTGCGCGGCTTTTATCTCTCGAAGACCGCCCGGCGCAACTATGCCGTCACGCAGTTCGAATCCACTGACGCGCGCCGCGCCTTTCCCTGCTTCGACGAGCCGGCCATGAAGGCGACCTTCGACATCTCGCTCACCATCGACAGGGGCGACACAGCCATCTCCAACAGCGCCGTAGCATCCGATACGCCCGGTCCGGGCGCGGACAAGCACACGGTGAAGTTTGCTCCCACGCCGAAGATGTCCACCTACCTCGTGGCCTTCGTGGTGGGCGACTTCCAGTGCACCCGCGGCGAACAGGATGGCGTGGCCCTGCGCGTCTGCGCCACGCCCGGCAAGCTCGCGCTCACGTCCTACGCGCTCGGCGTTGCCAAGTTCGCGCTTCATTATTACGACAACTACTTCGGCATTCACTTCCCACTGAAGAAGCTCGACTTCATCGGTATTCCCGACTTTGAAGCCGGCGCCATGGAAAACTTCGGCGCCATCACCTTCCGCGAGACCGACCTGCTGCTCGATCCAAAAACCGCCTCCTTCGCGGCCAAACGAAACGCAACCCTCGCCATTGTGCACGAGATGGCGCACCAGTGGTTCGGCGACCTCGTCACGATGCAGTGGTGGGATAACATCTGGCTGAACGAAGGCTTCGCCACATGGATGGAGACCAAGTGCACTGACGCGATGCACCCCGAATGGAACATTCCTCAGTTCGTCGCCGCCGACGAGCAGCAGACGCTCGACATCGACGCTCTGCCCACCACGCGCGCCATCCGCGCCGAAGCCGATACGCCCGAGGAGATTGATCAGATGTTCGATCCGATCGCCTACGGCAAGGCCGGGGCTGTGCTGCTGATGGTGGAAAACTACCTGGGCAAAGAAACCTTTCGGCAGGGCGTACACGCTTACCTGACCGCGCATGAGTACGGCAACGCCACGGCCGAGGATTTCTGGAATGCGCAGACCGCTGTGAGCCACAAACCGGTGGACAAGATCATGGATTCGCTGGTGGAGCAGCCGGGCGAACCGATTCTGGATTTCGGCGTTCCTGCCGCCGGCCACGTTTCAGTGACGCAGTCGCGCTTCTTCCTGAGCCCCAGCATCCAGCCCGATCCCGCGCAAAAATGGACGCTGCCTATCTGTTTCAAGACGGCCGGCGTCGGCAAAAGCTGTGAGCTGCTTACGCCGTCCTCAACCTCGCTGACAACTCCTGCCGACAGCCTCTTCTTTGCCAACGCCGGCGGCACGGGCTACTACCGCAGCGCCTATGCGCCGGCGCAGTACAAGGCGCTCGTCGCTCAAGTTGAAACCGGGCTCACGCCCTCCGAGCGCATCAGTCTCGCCGGCGACGAGTGGGCGCAGGTGCGCGCAAACAAGGCCACCGTGGGCGACTACCTGAATCTGGTGGCCGCGCTCAAGGCCGATCCAAACGCCGATGTGCTGTCAAGCGCCACCGGAAACGTGGGAACAATCGCCGACCGCGTGGCCGCCACCAGGCAGGAACGCGACGCGCTTGACGCCTGGGTGCGCAGCACCTTTGGCCCGCAGTACGCAAAGCTCAGCCCGCCGCAGGCAGGCGACTCTCCCAATGCGGTCGAGCTCCGCGCCGAACTCTTCGCGCTGCTCGGCAATCACGGCGACCCGAAGGTTCTTGCGCAGGCGCAATCCCTCGCCGCCAGGTATCTCGCCGATCCCACGTCGGTGAATCCCACGCTGGCGCAGGCCGCGCTGGGCATTGCCGCCTTTCACGGCGACGCCGCGCTCTTCGACAAGCTGCAAAATCTCTACGAGACATCGAACGACCCCGACGTCAAGGAACAGGCGCTGCGGGATCTGGTCCTGTTCACGAATCCTGCGCTGCTTGATCGCGCTCTGAACTACGCGGCCTCCGGCAAGGTGCGGAATCAGGACGCTGCCATCGAATTGGCCATCGGCCTGGCGGTTCCGGAGAACCGCGACCAAACCTGGAACTTCATCAAGACGCACTGGCCCGCCGTGCAGGCGCAGTTCACCACCGAGATGGGCGCGATGGTGGTGGGTTCCACGGGCAGCTTCTGCTCGGCGGAGGCGCGCGACGACGTGCGGAACTTCTTCGCCAGCCACCCGGTGGCTGCCTCCGACGCATCGCTTCGGCACGCCATTGAACGTATCAACGGCTGCATTGAACTGCGCAGTCTTCAAGAGCCGAACTTGAAGAAGTGGCTCGACGCGCAGTCGAAATAAGCGCGCCGCGGCTGGGGCGGAAGAAGACCTAACCGGCCGCCTGCGTAGTATCTTGCGGAAGGAGTCCATGCACGAGCTTTCCATCGCGGCCAGCATCGTCGAGTCAGTCGCCGAAGCGGCGGGCAGGTATCCCGGAGCGCGCGTTCAAGTGGTGCGTTTGCGCGTGGGCGCTCTGGCCTCCGTCGTCGAGGATTCACTTCAGTTCTGTTGGGAACTGGCCACCGAAGGCACGCCGATTGCGGGCGCAGCGCTCGCGATCCGCACCCTGCCGGTCATTGTTCACTGCGACGCGTGCGGGGCGGAGACTGAACTTGACGGCGTGCAAAGCTTTCGCTGCCCAAGGTGTGGGGAACTCACTTGCGATCTGCGCCAGGGGCGCGAACTGGAGATTGAATCGATAGAGCTGGAGGAGCCGGACAAGATGGAGGAAGGGGTCGAGGCGCAGGCATGACGACACGAATTGTCGAGCTGCGGCGGGGAATTCTGAAGAAGAACGACGAGTTGGCGGCGGCGCTGCGCATGCGCTTCATCTCGGCCGGCGTGCTTGTGCTTAATCTAGTTTCGAGCCCCGGCGCCGGCAAGACCGCGTTCCTTGAGCGCACCCTGCGCGAGCTGCAAGCAAGCGGGGCCAAAGCGGCGGCCCTGGTCGGCGATCTTGAAACCGATAACGACGCGCGACGCCTGGCGGCCAGCGGCGCGCCTGTGCGTCAAATCAACACCCACGGCATCTGCCACCTGGATGCCGAGATGATCGCGAAACACCTCGATAGCTGGGACGAAGTTACGCTTGCCTGCCTCCACTATCTCTTCATCGAGAACGTCGGCAACCTCGTCTGCCCGTCGAGCTACGACCTCGGCGAGCGCATTCGCGTGGTGTTGCTCAGCGTGACCGAGGGTGAAGACAAGCCGCTCAAGTACCCCGGCCTGTTCAACTCGGCTGATGCGGCGGTGATTACAAAAAGCGATCTTGCCGCCCCGTGCGGCTTCGACCGCGAGCTGGCTCTCAGGAACATCAACGAAATCCGGCCCGGCATCCGCGTCTTTGAGACCTCGGCCAAAACCGGCGCCGGAATGGCCGAGTGGTTCGCCTACCTGGCGGAGCAAACAAGAGCTTCCTGAGCCGGCAAAAGACGCTCTTCTCTTGAGGGAAGCGGCGGAGTCAGTCGGGCTTGGCGCGCCAGAGAAGAAAGCACTTTTTTCTCTGCGGCAGGCGGAACAACAGTGGAGGAACTTCAGGAAAAATGCGGATGCGCCAAATTGTCTTTTGCGGACTGCTTTGTCTCTTGTGGAATCGCGCCCTGCGCGCTGCGCCGTCGGCACTCTTTTATATGACAAACGCCTACGGATACACACAATCCGTGGGCGCCGGGGTTGGCATACCGCATTCCCATCTCGCGCAGCCGGCGAAATCCGAAAGGGCATACGTTCGGCCGCGCCGACAGAGACGATAAATGACCACGCCTTCACGCCGCAGGGCGCTATCATTTTGTTGTACGCTTTTTCCGCCTCAACCCACCATCGAACTTCGAGGAATGCGCATGAAAGCTTTTTTGAAGATTGCAACCTTGGCGCTGCTTTTGCCGGCCGTCTCCATCCCGCTCGCCGCGCAGCAGGATTACCTGAGCAACTGGCCTGCCGGACGTTCGCCCGAAGAAGTAGGCAAGGCGTTGGCCGAGCACTTTGTTGTGAGCCCCCATCAGCACAGCCCCGGCACCATCTTTTACGGCGAAGTCGGCACATGGTATGGCGCGCTCACCTTCGCCGATCTCACGCACGACAGCGAACTGCGCGACAAGCTGATCAAAAAGTTTGATCCTCTGATGCCCGGCGGAGCCGAGCAGGCGCTCGTCCCCCGGCGCGATCACGTCGACGACTCCATCTTCGGCATTGTGCCCCTGGAGATTTACATCCAGACAAAGGACAAAAAGTACCTCGACTACGGGATCTCCTTCGCAGACCGGCAGTGGGAGGATCCACTACCGAACGGTCTCTCGCACGAGACGCGCTTCTGGATCGACGACATGTACATGCTGACGATTCTGCAGTTGCAGGCATACCGCGCCACCGGCGATCAAAAATATCTCGACCGCGACGCCAAGGAGATGGTGGCCTATCTGGACAAGTTGCAGCAGCCCAACGGTCTCTTCTACCACGCGCCCGATGTGCCCTTTTTCTGGGGCCGCGGCGACGGGTGGGTGGCTGCCGGCATGGCTGAGATGCTGCGCACTCTGCCCGCCAATCATCCCGACCGCGCGCGCATCATGGCAGGCTATAAGCTCATGATGGCCGCACTGCTCAAGTACCAGGCGCCTGACGGCATGTGGCGCCAGCTTATCGACCACCCCGAGGCGTGGGAGGAGTCGTCCAGCTCCGGCATGTTCACCTTCGCACTGATCACCGGCGTCAAAAACGGCTGGCTCGACGCGGCCACGTACGGCCCGGCCGCGCGCAAGGCGTGGATTGCCGTCACCGGCTTCATCGATCAGAACAATGATGTCACCAATATCTGCGAAGGCACAAGCAAGAAGGATGATCTTGAGTACTACCTCATGCGCAGGCGCAGAACCGGCGACTTCCACGGTCAGGCACCGATCCTCTGGGCCGCCTCGGCGCTGTTGCGGTAGCGCCGCAGCAGATCAACGGACAGGGCGCGGAGGGACAGGGCGCGGAAGAACCATCCGCATCCTGCCGGAGTTCCGAGGAAATTGCAAAAGGAGCGGTCCTTCCTGGCTGACTCTACGGCCCGCCGGCGTGCCGCTTCCTTCAATCGAGCCGCGTCAGATACGCATTCCCTTCCTTCGGTTGCGTATGTCGCGCAATGTACATTGCCATCCTACGATCGTCGCCCGGAGGGCGGATACGCACCCAGTAGCTGTGTTCACCGGGAAACTCAATCACATTCGATCCCGGATAACGCTTCATCAGGCGCTCTTTCAACCGCAACGCGTCGCGCTCACGATGAAAGGCGCCGATCTGCACACACCAGCGCCCGCCCGTGGAGATCGGCTTCGGCGTCTCGTAGACATCCATCTGCACGCGCGCCAGGCCGGTTCGATAGACACCGATCGCCTTGGCCGAAGCAATCGTCAGATCGATCATGCGGTCGCCTACAAACGGGCCGCGGTCGGTAATGCGCATGGGGCTTGACTGGCCGGTCGCCAGATTCGTCACCACCACAAGTGTGCCCATCGGCAGGGTGCGCTGCGCGGCTGTCAGCGCATTCCCGTCAAAGACTTCGCCATTGGCGGCTTTGCGCCCCTCATAGGGCGCGCTGTACCACGTGGCGTAACCTACCTCGCTCAGGATAGGCCGGTGCGTCGCGATGAAATCGAGGTCCACCGCGTCGATCCCGCCCTGCGGCACGGGCGTGATGGGAATCTTCGCAACTGCCCGGCTCGATTCCGGCGCAGTGGGCTGCGCCGCGGGCGGCAGCGCCTGCGGCGGGACGCGCGTCGCCTGCTCACGGCGATGGCAACCGCTCACAACTGCTATCGTCACGGCCAACACCGTCCATCCTGCCGCGCCGCGCAACTTTATCCAATCCATCGACCAGTTCCTCAACGGCGCACGTCTCCGAAGGGCGTTTCGGGGGCGTTTCCTGCAGATCTGCCCGGCGCCCCCGACGCCGCGCTACCCTGCCGTTCAAGCCGGTCGGCAAGGTTGCGCAGCGTGTCAGCGGCGGAACGCAGCCCCTGAATCGACTCACGCCTCGCCTGCGGGATGACCGCGTCGTTCACATACGCAATGGCATGGCGCAGTTCCGTCTGGATCCGCTCCATTGCCTCGTCCATGCGCTGACCGATGCCGGGTCCGCCCCGGTTGGGCGTCTGATTTGCGCTCATCGCAGCAATCCTTTTGCAACATGCGTCCATCTTTCAAGGTGCGCGATCACGCCGGTAGAGTCAATGCCACACACAGGAACAGGAACCGCAAGAATTACTATGGACGCAGGGAAAACCATGTGCAGAATGGCTCGCGCCTTCAGCTCAACCGCCGTATGAAGCGTCTTCAGCCAGCAAGGTTCCGAATTCTGTGAGAGACAGCCGATTCTCATTCAGGCAGAACCCCCGTCCCGGCTCGTGTTTCCCCATAAGCCGCAGCCCTGCCCTGCTTCTGCGGGGAGCGATTCTCGCTCTTGGCCTCGTGCTCGGCAGGTGCAACCCGGCAGCCGCGCAAAATGCGCCTGAAGCCGCGCCGCAGGCCCCGCCCAAAGTTGCGCTTCCGGATGCGCCCAAACTGCCAGTCGCACCCGCTCCCGCATCAAACAAGCCGGCGAAAACCAAGGAGCCGCTCACCCCGTGCGATGTGAAAAACACCGGCGCATCCATGATCGCCACCGGCGGTCTGCGCGCTGTCGCCGTGCTCGGCGTGGGAGACACCGAGCCCGGCGCCGGCTTGTCGCCGGTTCGGTTCAAAGTCTGCACCAGCTTCAAAGCGATTGACTGGTACGAACGCTTCGTTACCGGCCCCAGCGTGATGCGCTTTTCGCCTGAACAAAAGCTGCGCCTGGCGGCGATCAACCTCATCAACCCTTTCAACCTCGCCACCGTCGTGGGCGAAGCCGGGTTTGAAGTCATGATCAATTCGCATTCGCCGTACGGACCCGGCCTCCGCGGTTGGGGCTATCTCTCCGGCACCAACTTCACGCAGGACATGACGGACCAGTTCTTCGGCACCTTTGTCGTTCCCTCGATCACTCACACCGACCCGCACTATCACCGGCGGCCGGACCTGAGTATCAGGCGCCGAATCTTTCATTGCGTCAGCCAGAGCTTCTGGCAACGCGCCGACAACGGCAGCAACACCCTCAACTACTCCCAGATTGTCTCCCCCGTATTTGACATCGCCATCTCGAACCTCTACGTACCCGGCGTCCAGACACACTTCAGCGCCGATGTCACGCAGTATGTGGTAAGCCTTGCCACCGCGCCCGTTGACAACTTCGTCACTGAGTTCGTGCCTTCGATCGCCAAACGCATCCACACCCGCGTGGTTTTTGTGCAGCGCGTCATCAATCAGGTAGTCGCCACCAATTCACAGTAGACAGCGCGCCCTGGCAATCGTGCTTGGATTTCGAAGCGCGCACAAAAGCAGCACCTGGAAGTGCTCGGCTTGAGCCCCTGGCGCAAAACAGTGGGCAGGATGACACACCTGCACGTCCCTGCCGCCCGTCATTCTAAGCCTCGTAACGTCTATCACTTGCCCCGACCAGGCAGCGCCCGCTCGTCCTTCCCGTTCGCTGCGCTCAAATCCCCGTCCAGCCCCCGATTTCCCCATTCGCTGCACTCCACTTGGGCTTGCCGCCCACCCGCTTTACCCTCGGAATGACCTTTTAGCCTTCGGGAAGTTCTGCTTGAAGTTCCCAAAGGCTTGGCGCGGTGGCTAGTCCGCCCCATGCGCCGTTACAGCAATCCACCGGAGGAGCAGCACTCATGTCTAAAGCAGTCAAATATGCCGAGAAGGCCGTTGTCTACGCCGCCAAGGGAGCCTGGGTCATTTACGAGCGCCTGAACCGCATCAGCCCCAACCCCTCATTCACGCCCAAGTGGAGTGACAAGCCGCTTTTGAAGAGCTGGGAAAAGGAAAAGCCGCCGCTCGGCTGGCCTCGCACCACTGACTCGCTCTGCCCCAAGTGCGTCCCCGAGATTCGCAAACAGATCCTCGACGGCAAGCTGCCACACGAGATTCTGCTCAATGAAAAGGTGGGTGAGATCAAGGCCCAGATCATCGAGCGCGACGGACAGATCTGGATGGTCAAGGACTGCCCGAAGCACGGCCATTTCGAGGACATCATATCCATCGACTCCGCCTTCTTCAAGCATCTTGAAGAGACCTTCCCCGGGCGCGACATCCGCACGCACGGCGAAGGCGACAAGAAGCTGCACCACCACGGCACCTCGACCCGCACGCATGGCCGCGGCTCGGTGCTGACAATCGATCTGACGAACCGCTGCAACATGATGTGCGACCCCTGCTTCATGGACGCCAACCAGGTAGGCTTCGTCCACGAGCTCACCTGGGACGAGATCAAGCAGTTGCTCGACAACGCCATCACTATGAAGCCCCGGCGGCAGATGAGCGTCCAGTTCTCCGGCGGCGAGCCCACGCTCTCACCCTACTTCCTCGACGCCGTCGCCTACGCCCGCAAGGTTGGCTACAACTCCGTGCAGGCGGCATCGAACGGCATTGAATTCGCCAAGTCGAAGGAGCTTTGCCGCGCCGCCGCCGAGGCGGGCCTGCGCTATGTTTACCTCCAGTTCGACGGCATCGGCAACGCCGCCAACTCGCACCGCAAGGTCGGCAACCTCTTCGACGTGAAGCTGCAGGCCATCAACAACCTGCACGAGGCGGGCGTGGAGATCGTGCCCGTTACCACCATCGTCAACGGCATCAACAACGAACAGGTTGGCCGCATCGTCCAGTTCGCGCTCGACAACCCGAAGAAGATCAGCTTCATCAGCTTCCAGCCGGTCAGCTTCACAGGCCGTGACGAGGAGATCACTGACGAGCGCCGGTTCGCGCAGCGCTACACGCTCTCGCACATGGCCTACGACATCAAGAACCAGTGCGGATTCGGCGAGCCCACGCGCGACTGGTTCCCGATCAGCTTCATGTCGACATTCTCCGACTGGGCCGATCAGGTGCACGGCCCCAATGCCGAGTGGGGCCAGCTCTCCTGCGGCTGTCACCCGGACTGCGGCATCGGCATGGCCATGATGATCGATAAGGAGACCAAGGAAGCTGCGCCAGTGACGGCGTTCCTGCACATGGACCAGGTCGCCAAGGATCTGGCCAAGGTCAATGACGCGGCCCGCGGCAAGTGGCCGTCGGTGATCGGTTTTGCGCTGGCGCTGCTCCGCAACTACGATCCTTTCAAGGCCCCCACACACTTCAAGATTACCGATATGCTGAAGAAGATGGACAAGACCTTCAACGCCACCGGAAAGAACTATGGCTCAGTGAAGGGTGACCGCACCATGGAGGACATCCAGAAGCGGCGCGCCGATCGTTGGAACTTCCTGTTCATCGCCGGCATGTGGTTCCAGGATCTGTTCAACTACGACTTCCGCCGCACCGAGCAGTGCATCATCCCCTATGCCACGCAGGAAGGCGAGATCAGCTTCTGCGCATACAACACCGGCATCGGCTGGCGCAACATCATCGAGAAGATGCACATGACATCCACGCTCACCAAGTGGTACGACGAGCACGGCCGCCACGAGATCTTCGCAGGCGGCAAGAAGGTGGGCATGAACTACGTGGGCCACGATCTCAAGCTCAACATGGAGCACGTGAACTCCGAGGCCAACCACACGCTCGACAATCTCGGCATCGCCAAGAACGCGCGCGAAGAAAAGGTTCGCGCCCGCGACGAGAAGCTGAAACAGGACGCCGAAAACCAGCGCATGGCCAAGCTCTATAAGGAGCACATCCTCGGCATCAAGCAGCCCGAAGGCATGGTCACCCTCGACTCGATCACGCCAGCCAAGACCGCCAGCAAGGAGGAAGAAGGCGAGCTGGTGGCTGGAGATTAAGCCCCCAAAGAACCCTCCTCTACTGCATCACAAAGACGAAGGCCGTCCTTGCGGACGGCCTTCGTCTTTGTGCGAGTGATGTCTCAACGACCGGGCGCACCCGCTGAAGTTCCCGGCAGGACAACGATTGTGTGCCGCTTTGTGGCTTAAGTCGCATCCTGCTGCGAAGGCTGCAAGTAGAGTCTTCATTAGTGAGTCAATTGCGGTTGGCTACAACGTCGGCTTCCTGGGCGATATGTTTGGGAAAAAGGAAGCCGACGTATTTTTGCTTTCGAAGAACCGGCCATCAGGCCAGCCTGCATCAGAAGACCCATGCGCACCGAAACGCTCATGGCGCGGATGCTGCCAGATTCGCTATCGAAGCCTTCCATGGGTGCTATTTCACCCGATAGCTATAGAGCACCGCGTCTCCCAGATCCTGGTGAACGCCGAGATCCACCAACCCTTTTTTCACGGCCGCGGGCAGCGCCTTGCCGGCCTCGAAGACAATCGGTTCCCCCTTCCAAGTGCCCACGAGCGTCTCCGAGACAAAGCGGTAGGCAGGCGTTGCCTTCGGCACCGATACGAAGATTACATCCCCCGTGTGCCAGTCGGTGCTCGAGCCGCCGTGCGAAACCGGCAACAGATCGTGCACCTGCAGATTGACGCGAAGCTGGACCGCCGGGCCGTGGCTGAGGACCCGGTACTCCACTGTGTTGAGATCGCGAATGGTCAGGTCAGCGCGGTCCAACGCATCGCAGCCATGTTGCCGCGGCGCGGTCTCTTCGCACTCCTGCCGCGGTACGCCAAAGGAATCGATGGTGTACTGTTGGGGAACCGTCAGCTCGCCCGAGGTCTCCTCAGGCACAAGCTTCGTTCCGGCCTTCACGCCGATCGCCGGAGGCGGGTTCAGCCAATGTGTTGTTGCCGTGGGCTCGAGCGCCGTGACTACAAGCGAATAGCTGCCCACCGTTGGCCGCTGCGGCTTCGCGCCTGCCCCGTTTGTATCTGCGCCGCTTGTATCTGCGCCGCTTGCAGCCGCTGCGCCCTGCTGTCCCCGGATGGTCTCGATGCCCGGCGCTGCGGCGAAAAACGCCATCGCCAGCGCCGCGGCGAACCAGATCCCGCGCATCCCACACCTTCCTGTCAGGACGAATCATAGCAACGCAACCTGAGGATTTCCGCTCGTGGCGCGCATGGCCTCCATCTCCTCCTCCCAAACCAGGAACACGCTTCCCATTCCGGCTTTTCATCGCCCATTCGCCTCACCCTGGCCATCGCGAACTGAATCGATCTTTGTTCTCCTTCCGCCATGCGTCCCAGGCTGCGACGGCGCGCCTGCTACCCTTCCCGCCGTTCAGCCGTCCCAAAGGAAGTGTTTCGACAACCTGTCTGCCGTAAAGGACCGGGCATCGAAGGCGCGTCTTCTGCCGCGCCCCGACAACCCGCGCCTTGACCGGGCCGCTCCCGCTCATGAGCCACAACCCGAATGCAGCCTTCGGTGCTTCCGGGCTTCGTGAAAGGCGGGGGGAAAGGATAGTCTAAGAAGGAACCGGAAAGTGAGCCGGAAGACGTCCGCCGCGGTGTAAATCCCGATGGTGACAGGTTTGTTTTGAGCACGACCGTGCTTGAGGAGAGTTTCAAGTTGAAGAGCAAGATCCTATTGCGAATTTCGGTCCTGGCCGCAGCGGCGCTCACGCCACTGGTGGCCGCTGGCCAGGTGAATCCCGAAGCGGAGCCCGGTCCCCAGCAGGCCGCGCCCTACAAGTATGAGGTATTCGTGGGCGTCGCCTATACCAGCATCAAGCAGGTGCCCGTTACTTACAGCGGTTTAATCGGCGAAAAGGTGACGGTGGGCCGCGATTGGGGAAAATACTTTCAGCTCATGGGTTCGCTGGATTACTACAGCAAGGGAATTGGCCACAGCTATCTGACCAATCCCGGCCACCCGACAATCTATACATTTCTGGTCGGGCCGCAAATCCATGCCGATATCTACGACAAGCTCAGCGGACAGATCTTTGCGGAACTTGGCATGGAGCACACCGGAAACGAGAGCGCGACACCCGACATCTCCTTTGCCGGCGGCTTTGGCGGCGGCTTGACCTACGGCTTGACCCAGCATTTCGCGCTGCAGTTGACCGGCGACCGGGTAGGCGCATCGTTCTCGCTGCCGGGCAATACTCCGCTGCTGGGCTATTCGACGCACCGCACCTGGAACGCGCGCGGCACTTTCGGATTGGTCTACCGGTTCTGAGGCGCAGGGCGCCTCAATGCAGCCAGTGAACGCTTGACGCCGTCTGCGGCGGCAAGGGAAGTCGGCGAAGGTTCTATAGGTCGCCGGCTTCACCATGCCGGGCAGACCGGTCTTTGCCGCAGTGTTCAGTTGCCGCTCGCTGACACGCGCGTGCTTCAGGCCATTTGAACCCGATTTCCAGGCCTGCGGACCATCCAGCACCATGATGCGAATATCACGCACCGCGCAGAGATGATTGAGTTGGCCCGCGAGGATCTCCGGATCGACCGATCCGCGATCTTTGGCGGCATCGATTCCCGACGGCGCGAAAGGGAGAATCTCGCAGGTGACGGAGGAAGACGCATGCCGCGCAGGGGCGCGACTGAGAACCACGACACCGAGATCGGACCCGTGCCGAAAGGCCAGATCGACAGAGAGGACAGCCATGTCCTACAGGGTACGCTGATGCCGGGTGCTCAAGGCGCAGAGAAGCCGACAAGCTTTGCCGTGAAATGCCAATTTGAGACCAGGAACCAGAATGGAATGCAAAAAGCGGGGGATGCGTTGCGCATCCCCCGCTTTGGGGTTGGCTCATGCCTGTTTAGAAGAGGATGTGAATGCCGCCCTGCATGGTGCGGTTGGTGTTCAACTGACTGGTGACGTAGCTGAAAGATGATGATGTTGGGCTGGTATTCGCCCCGCTCATCTGCGCATGGTTCAGAGCGTTGAAGACATCGACGCGCGGCTGGATGCCAAGCCGGTTCCAGACCGTGAAATCCTTCAGGATTGAGAAGTCGAAGTTATTGGTCGGATCGGAGCGCAGCAGGACAGAGGGGAAGGTGCGGTAGTTCAATCCTCCCGGAGCATTGTAAGACGCCTCCGGATCGATGGCCTCGTAGTCGAAACCATTGCGGTTGAACGAAGGACCGTGCGTGTTGTGCGGGTCGTTGGCGAAGCCGTGGAAGTTTCCGGTGTAGTTTACGTTACCCCAGCTGAGCAGGGTTCCCGAAAGGTACTGGTAGATTCCGGTCACTTCCCATCCGCCGATGGCTTCGTCCAGCCCACGGTTGATATTGCTTGCGAACATACGGCCGCGACCGAAGGGCAGTTGATAGATGGCCGTGACCGAAGCGTGCTGCGGGAAGTCCGAGCTCGTTGCGCCGTACCACAGCGGACCGCCGCCATTGAGCTGGTAAACATCGCCCAACTGGCGTGACCACTGATAGTTAAAGACGAACTCCAGACCCCTCGACATCTGCTTGGAGACTTGGAAGAGGAGCGCGTTGAAATTGATTGTCTGACCCGGAATCAGCGACTCCGTGACGGAGCTGTACTCCGGATACCCTGAGAGCAGATTGCTCACGGTAACTTTCTTGCCCGTGTTCAGACCGGTGGTATTGGGAACTACGGTACCCGTAGCTGGATTCGTGAACGACGGCATGGTGCCCAGGAATGGGTTGCTGACCTGCACGGCCAATGCATTCGAAAGCGCGATCGCGGTTGGGCTGTGCGCGCTCTGCGTGTGATCGAGCAGAGGCAGATAGGGGATCGCGCTGACATCGTTCGAGTAGGAGTTGTGGATGGAGAGAGTGTGGATTCCTCCGATCTCGACCAGCCAGTTTCTGGCAAGCTCTTTTTGCACGTCTAAGCTGACCTTCATGCTGTAGGGAACCTTCACGGACGAGTACCAGCCCATGCTGTTGCCCAACTGCGCGTTGACGCCCATGGTTGAGGCCAGCACCGGCTGAATGGGATTGACGCTGTTGGCGCAGGTTCCGGCGAGATTCGTGACCGCGCTGGTCGGGAACGGGTTGTCGATGCTGGTAATCGGTGTATATCCGCTGTTGCACGAGCTGTTGAACATGTTCATGTTGGTGGATTGCGTGTATCCGTAGGAGCTGCCCGCCGTGTAATCGTTGAACGGATTCACGTAGATTCCGAAGCCGCCGCGGACGGCCATGGTTCCGTGGAAGTAGTCCGGCGCCCACGAGAAACCGATGCGCGGGCTCAGGTAGACAGGCGCTGTATAGTAGGCGCTGCGGTTGCCGCCGGTGGCGTACTTGGTGCCGCCGGTGGTGATGAAATTCGATGCGCCCGGCAGGTAATTCGTGAGACCGGCGGTAATCAGGGCGCTGTCGGCCGCGTACTGGCTGCCGTAGTTTGCTTCGGATGCGCTGGTAGCGGCGTTGGTCAGGTCGGGATACCAGTTCTGCACCATCCTGTTGTTGCTCTCAACCAGCGGCGTTTCACTCTCGATACGCACGCCCATGCTGACCGTCAGATTGTGAGCTGCCTTCCAGTCGTCCTGGGCAAAGAAGGCCCGGTACCAGTTGTCGTACTGGTAGCGCTGCGCGATATTGAAGGAGCCGCTGTTCGGCAGACCGAGGACAAACATGGCCAGCGTACTGCCGAAGGGTTGCGCCGTATCATCCGCTGTGTAGTCCGGCGACTGGGTCAGCATGTCGCCGTTCGAACTCTTGAAGGTATAGTTGCCGTTCGCCGCGCCCGGCGAGACCGCCGAGTCCTTGTTGGAGCGGATGTCGACGCCGAACTTGAGGGAGTGATGGCCCCAGGTCTTGTTAAAGCTGGAAAAGAGCTGGATGTTGTCGAAGTACTCCTGATTGCCGGGGTTGCCGCTCAGGTTGGCGA
>JABEBX010022483.1_pt1 | contig 20518 bp, 21 predicted proteins | sample 7245971 | NCBI WGS metagenome assembly JABEBX01 (sample SAMN14506365, study PRJNA622280) | hot springs metagenome | biome: hot spring [ENVO:00000051]|acidic hot spring [ENVO:00002120]; feature: spring [ENVO:00000027]|sediment [ENVO:00002007]; material: sediment environment [ENVO:01001048]... | reverse complement strand
CAAAAATGAATTTACACCATCTGCTGCTATCACACAATCACAATACAGATCACCATCTGGTCTATCTGTTCTAATGCCAACTACTTTACCATTTTCAATAATAGGATCTTTTACAACAGTTTCGTTTATTATTAATGCACCAGCTTCTTGAACTTTTTGTGCAAACCACTTATCAAATTTTGCCCTAAAAACGCTAAAGCAATTATATGGTTCTTTGTTGAATTTATAACTTTTTATACCCGTAGAAAATACTGAGTCCTCAGATAAAAACCACATTTTCTGTTCAATTATATGCCTTTCCAAAGGAGCTTCTTTATAAAACTCTGGTATTAGATCATCTAAAGCTTTTCTATAAAAAATACCACCCATTACGTTTTTAGAACCAGGAAAAGTACCGCGCTCAATAATTGCAACATTGACTTTTGCTTTAGCCAAAACATATCCTGCTGCTAATCCTGCAGGCCCAGCACCTACTATAATAACATCAAAATCCTTTTTTCTCATATCTCTACTCCCTATTTTACCAACTTTTGTTTAAACATTTCTGTCATTTTCGGCAATACCTGCAAACAATCGCCAACAATACCATAGGTAGCTACTTCAAATATTGGCGCTTGGGGATCTGTGTTTATTGCAATTATAATATCAGAGGATTTCATACCAGCTACATGTTGCACAGCACCAGAAATGCCTGCTGCAATGTATATTTTTGGGTGAACAGTTTGGCCTGTTTGACCAACCTGCCTTGACTGAGGTGCCCATCCAGCTTGTACCACTTTGCGTGAAACTGCCCATGTGCCACCTAATACATTTGCTAAATCTTCTAAAAGTTTTAGATTTTCTTTTTTGCCCATGCCTTTGCCGCCGGATACTATAACTTCATAAAAACTCAAATTTACTTTTTCTTCACCCGTTTGAACTTTTTCAATAATTTTCTTGACTATTTTATCTTCTGTAAGATCAAAAGTATCTTTTATAATTTCAGCAGTAGCGGGATTTTTTACAGCTTTGAATACGCCTGGTCTAACTGTTGACATCTGAGGCCTGTTGTCTGGGCAAAAGATTGTAGCCATTAAATTGCCACCAAAAGTAGGACGCGTCATCAAAAGGTTTTTATTTGATGGATCAATATCTAGGGCTGTAGTATCTGCTGTTAGGCCCGCAGAAAGCTTTGTTGCAACAGTTCCAGCTAAATCTCTACCAAGCGTAGTAGCTCCTATCAAAGCTACTTCTGGCTTATATTTATCAATTAAATAAACTATTGCATCTCTCCATGGCTCAGTCCTGTACTCTTTTAATACAGGGTTTTCAATTATATAAAATTTTTTGGCTCCATATTCACCAACTTCTTTGGCAAAATGTTCAACCTTGTCACCAACAGTAAATGCACATACTTCACAATTAAGATCTTTTGCAAGCTCTGCACCTTTGCTAAGTAGTTCAAGAGACACTCTCTCAATTTTACCTTCATTGTGTTCAATAAAAACCCACACATTTTTATATTGTGTAATATCTTGCTTTATCATTTATCCACCTCTTAAACCTTTCCCAACTGCTTAAGCATTGGCTCTATTTTGGAATAAACAGTATTAATAATATCATCTAAGTTACCTTCAATCATTTCTCCACGCTCTCTTTTTGGAGGAGTAAATGCTTTTTTAACTTTCGTGGGAGAATTTTTTAAACCACATTGTGAGGCATCTATTGTTGTGTTTGTTGAGTTCAGTACTACAACCGGTGTTTTAGCAGCTTTTATAAGGTATGGAAGGGGAGCAAACCTAATGTGATTTAGTGTTTCTTCTGTTGTAATCATACATGGCATCGGAACCTCAACAGTTTCCGTACCGCCTTCTAATAGTCTTACAATTTTCATTTTTTTTGTAGATGGATCAACTTCTTTAATCTCAACCGCATATGTAACCAAAGGGACATCAAATCTTGTTGCTATACCTGGGCCAGTTTGTGCCGTATCGCCATCAATCGCCTGTTTTCCTGCCCAAAATATATCAACTGGACCAACTTCTTGTATAACCTTTTGCGCACCAGCCCACAAAGCATAACTTGTAGCCAACGTGTCTGATCCTGCAAAAACTCTATCAGTCAACAAAAACACATTGTCTGCGCCCATTGAAAGAGCCTTTTTTAAAGCCTCATCTGCCATAGGAGGGCCCATACACAAAACGGATACACTACCACCAAACTTGTCCTTTATTTGGACTGCTGCTTCAATAGCATGCGTGTCGAAAGGGTTTATTATAGCTGGAACACCTTCTCTTATTAGGGTACCCGTCTCATAATCAACCCTAACTTGAGCTGCATCTGGCACTTGTTTGATAAAAACTAATGAATGCACTCAAAACCTCCTTTTTTTCTGATTTATTGTCGTTTTATTTTTATACAAAAATAAAAATATGTCAAGCATAAAGTAAAAAAATCAATCAACTTTTGTAAATTTTACTCCAATATCAGCTGGTTTTGCAAAGTATAGCCATGAAGTTACAATGGAGTCAACACCAACTTTTGCATATTGGCAAACATTTTTATCGCTAATGCCACCAGCTACAGCTATTTTTATAGAGCTATTAATTGCTTTTAGCACTGCAACAGCTTCCTTTGTTTTTTCGATATCAAATTTATCCAGTTGCAAAAATTCAATACCAGATTTTGCAAGTTTGACTGCTTGGTCTAAATTATCTGTCTCAACACATACAACCTTATCGTAAGCCGCACGTTTAATTTCGTCAATTTTGCTCAATAATGCTTCAAAGCCACCCAAAAACATTATGTGTTCTTTAAAAATTAGTATCGTTTCTGATAAACCCAACCTATGAACGCTTGCACCACCGCTTAAAATAGCTTTAATGGTTATCTTCTTTGCAAATGGAAATGTTTTGCGCGTTGTAGCAACCCTAATATGTGGGTTTTCTCTTCTTGCTAAATCAACAAAATTCTTCGTTTTTGTAGCCAAACCACAAGCGTGTTCCATTAAACTTGAACAAATTCTATAACATGACTGTATGTTTTTAAAGTCTCCATAAGCTGAAAGCAATACATCAGATGCTTTAGACACACTACCAGAAGGCACAATATGTTTAACGTCAATATCAAAAAATTCAAACACTTGCTTGGCTTCTTCTGTTGCGCACACAACTAAATCTTGCCTTGCAATAAATTCTGAGGCACACTTGCCACTTATACCTAAAATATCCGTTGTCAAATCACTATATGGTATATCATCGTTAATTAAGCGTTCAATCTCGCTATTAAAAAATCTTATCATTGAGGCACTCCAAATCCATATTTTTTTAAAATCTGCTTAGCTAAGTTTGTTTTATAAAAGTTCACATATTTATTTGCATAATCATAATTTTGCGTATTGCGCAAAATTACCATAGCTTGCTTTATGGGCGCATACAGCGATTTATCAACGAAACAATAATGGCCTGGCTGGTTAATTACAAGCGAATACGGCACAAATGCCACTTGAGCATTCTTGCTCTGAGCAAACTGTAATGCTTGTAATGCATCTTTTGCTTGAACAAATTTAGGTTGAGCTATATGCAATACATTGGCATTTTTTAAAGCTTCTAGGCTAGCTTTGCCATAAGGGCCTAATTGAGGGTTAATAATAGCTATATATGAAGCATTGTTTATGTTTTCAAGACAGTTTTTGCTTAAATTAAATTTTGAGTACAATACTAGCAAGCCTTGTGCATAAACATAATAATAATCCCTGTAAGCTAAGTTTAATTCAATGAGTTTTATAGGGTACATTGTGTCAGCTGAAATAAATACATCAGCATGGTAGCCATTCTTAATTTGCTCAAATGCTGCCCCTGCGATTATAGGAATAGCCGTGATTTTAATGTTTGGGTTTTCTTTTAAAAAATTAGCGTTAATCTCAACTATTGTTTTTTGCATGCTAGGTGTATACACAATAGTTAAATGTTGAGCAAGGCTTATATTGTAAAAAATTAAACTGAAAAAGACGGCAAAAATTCTAAGGCGTACCAAATCCAAACTCACTAAATATCTTTTTTGCTTGATTAGATTTTATGAAGTTCAAATACTTCCATGCTAAATCTTGTTCTTTAGAAGATTTAAGAATAACCATTGCTTGTTTAATTGGGTGGTATAGAGATGAATCTATAAAACAGTAATGTCCATTTGATTTAATTACCAATGATAGCGGTAAAAAAGCTATCTGAGCATTTTGAGTCTGAGTTAATTGTTGCGCTTGAGACACATCGTTTCCAATAACTATTTTTTTATCTACTTTATCATAAATATTTTCTGACTTTAAAGCCTCAATAGCTGCTCTACCATATGGCGCTAATTTAGGGTTTGCTATTGCAATATGCTTTATGTTATTTTCAAGACAACTTTTTATACAATTATCATTAAATTTAACATCGCTATTTGTCCATAATACAAGTTTTCCAATTGCATATACATAGTAGCTGTTTTTTACAGCAAACCCTTTTTCCAATAATGTTTTTGGGTATTTTTCGTCAGCTGACATAAAAATGTCTACCGGATAGCCATTTGTGATTTGTTGGTAAGCTGCACCAGATACAAGAGGTATAACTGTTACTTTTACACCTTTGTTTATTTTCTCAAATTCTGCATTAATCAGCTTTATTACTTGGTCAAGGTTTGGTGCTATAACAATTTTAATCTCAGACGCATAAGAAACTTGAGTAAATAAAACAAACGCCAGTAAAACTAATAAATTTTTCATAAATGCCTCCTTATTGAATCGTTATACAAAATTTTATATAATCAAACAATAAATGTCAAGAAAAAATCGTTTTAATGACAAGTTTTGTGAAGCAAACCTTTTAAATAAAGTTTTTTAACCTATCTTTAATGAATTCTTTTGATATTACACCCGTTTTTTTATTGTCTATATCAAAATGCCTGCATGCATAATTAACTTCACTGGGTTTTTGCATAGTATATATATCAATGCCATCTATATATATTGAAGGCGAACCTAAAAAATTCAGTTCACGCGCTTTTTCAAATGTATCCACATCGATTTTGTCTACTTTGATATCAATATTAAGCTCTTTTATTGCCTCTTTCAAGTTATTAAATGTGGGCTCAGAATTTGGACAACCGCTAAAAAACGAAAATTGCACTTTTTTCATAATTCCTCCATATTTATTTCTTTGCAAGCCTGTAAAAAGTTTTCTAAGCTTTCTTTGAGATTTGTCAATGATGCTACCCATAGTTTTAACTCTGATTTGCCTTTATCTGTAATCGTATATATTTTTTTATAATTGCCCCTGCCTTTGTCTTTAATATCGCACGAAGAAATAATTAAATGGTCTTTTTCCATAGCATTAAGTGTTTTGTAAATATACCCAAAGTCACCCACATCTTCGTACTTGATGCCCATATCTTGTAGATGTTCTATAATTTTAAAACCATGCAATGGACCGTGAATTAAAATATAAAGCATAAAAGCTCTCAAAAATCGCGGCGGGCGTTCAGCCGGATAATTCTCGCACCAACGTTTAATTTTCAATGTTAGCTTTGGCTCTAAATTATTAGCTTTCATATATACTACTCCTTTAACAAAAACTCAAATTCCCCTTCTGGCAATGGTTTTGAAAATAAATACCCTTGAGCCGCATCACACTCCAAATGTTTAAGCAAATCAAGTTGAGATTGTTCTTCTACACCTTCTGCAATTGTTTTAATATTGAGCTTATGAGATAAACTTATAATTGTTTCCACTATAGATCTAGCCTTTGAATCAAACAAGATTTTTTGAATAAATGACATATCTATCTTTATATAATCAAATGGCAACTCACTCAAATAAGACAAAGAAGAGTATCCTGTGCCAAAATCATCTAAAGCCACTTTAATGTTTTGAGATTTTATTGAGTATAAAATCTTCTTAAAGTTTTCAATATTTTCTATAAACGTTCGCTCCAGCACCTCAAGCACTATTAAACTTGGGTCAATGTTGTAAGATTTAATCGTTGATATAAGCGTATCTACAAAATGTCTCTGTTTAAAACTAATGGGTGAAATATTTATAGATATAGGAATTTTGACTTTACGCCTTGCAATTTTTTCCATCACATCATTTTTTAACCAATCTTCTACATTTAAGATTAAACCTGTTTCTTCAAGGAAAGGTATAAATTCTAAAGGTGAGATTATATGGCCATCTTTTTTCCATCTTAACAAACACTCAGCGCCAATTAGTCTCTTTTGGTTTATGCTAAAATATGGCTGATAATAGCAAATAAATTCTCTATTTGTTATGGCTTTTCTAATATCATGCCTAAGTGAAACTTTACGCTTAGCGCTATCTTCAACTTCCTGCCTGTAAAAACCCAATGCGCCTTCTCCCTTTTCTTTTGCATCAGTAATTGCAATTTCTGCCTTCTCTAATAAAGATTTTGCATCTTTGGCGTCTTTTGGAAATAAGCTAACGCCTGCATTAAACGAAAGCGAAATAAATTTTGAATCTATATCAAACGGGCTTGATAGAGCATTAAGAATATTCACTACCACAATAAGGCTATCTTCTTCAAATGACAAATCTTTCAACACTAAAGCAAATTTATCTGATTCAAGCTTTGCTAAGATATCATACTGTCTAATCAAAGAACCTAATCGTTTAGCAATCGCTTTTAAAAGCTTATCGCCTATTTCATAACCATAAGCTTTGTTTATATTACCAAAACCTACAGGGTTGATGATGACCACAGCACCAATTTTATTTTCAATATCAGCTCGCTTTATAAATCTATCCACAAACTCTAAAAATGCTCGCCTATTTGGCAATGAGGTTAATGAGTCAAAATTTGTAAGATAATTGATTTTTTCATACAATTGACGCTCTTTTGTTATATCTTTGCCAACAGCAATATAATATTTTACTTGGTTATCTTCAACATACGGAATGATTGTGGTAATAGCATTGAAGAATTTGCCATCTTTTGTTTTATAAACAATCACATCTGTAAAAGTCTTTCCAGAGGTTAATGTTTCGTAAAACAACTTAGAAAACTCTTTCGTATGAGTTTTTGAGCTAAAAATGGAGTGATGCTTGCCAATGAGTTCTTTTTTGTTATAGCCTGTAATCTTTTCTACAGCTTCATTAACATAAACGAGCTTAAACTCTTTATCCAAAACGCCTATAAAATCATACCCACTCTCTATAGCCAAATTGATAATGTTATGCCATCTATTGTCTTCAATTGAGTCAAGAGCATAGTTTAAATCTAGTGATATCTCTTTCAATAAATTGTAAATATTCTTATTAAAAAAACCTAACTTGTCAGATAAACCCACTATTGCCCCAATAGATTTATTCTTTCTAATAATTGGTATAGAACAGCAACTATTTAGATTAAACTTTGAAGCTTCTTTGTCAAAAGGAATTAAATCTTTGATATTCGTATCATTAACGATATAAACACGTTTAAATTTTATAGATTTGTACGCTGGATACTTTAATAAATTGACTTTGTTTTTATCTATATCCTTTAAAAGAGAAAATTGCTGTTTTACAAAGTCTAAAAATGGTTTGTAAGTATTATCTTGCACATTTTGCGCAACAATCTCTAAGTTATTATTTTCATCAACTAAAGCAACATAAGCAACCTTGAATTTGGCATAATTTATAATTATCTTAACTAATTTATCGTAGATTTCTTTTTCGTTTTTAGCATAAACCAACAGTTGGTTTACTTCAGAAAGTGTGGCATACATATTTGATAAATTTTCAATAGTCTCTAAATGTTTTATTTCTTTTGTGATATCCCTTGCCAAATCTACAAAATTAGTTACTTTGCCATCAATAACAATAGGTATAATTAATGAGTTTAAATAAAAAATCCTTCCATCTTTAGCTCTATTTATAAATGTGCAACTGCATTGCCTAAGCGATAATAGTTTTGTCCACAGTTGCTCATAAAATGCTTTTGAATGCTGTCCAGACTTAAAAATACGCGGATTTTTGCCTATTAATTCTTCTTTAGCGTAGTCCGATATTGCACACACTGCATCATTTATGTACTCAATCTTACCATCAGAATCAGTGATAAGTACCCATTCTGAAGAGGATTTTACAGCTGCATCTATAAGTTTTGTATATCGCTCGCGCTGGATTTTTTCAAGTGCAAAGGTTAGGTCGTTCTGAATTTCTTCTAAGACACCCACAAACTGTTCACTAAATTGATTTGCTATTTTTGAGTGCAATAATAAGATATACTCCAATTTGCCATTTGGCATAATAGGGATTGCAGCTGATGATATGATGGAATGCTTTTTTGAATATCCACAACGTTTCAACAAAGTCATATTATACACATTTGGTAATAATGCAATTTTCTTTGTTAAAAAAGCCTCTCGTATAACGACTCTGCCGCATAGCTCATCTGAGTCAACAGAAATCTTGAGTTTATAAAAATCACTCAATATCTGGTAAGATTTTGAGCTAGCGTATTTTGATTTATAAATCCCATCTTCAATTTGTCCAATACTTACAAGTTCAAAATCAAGCTTTTTAGATAGGGTTTCGCAAATAGAATTAAGCAAAACTTCTTTATCAGATGCAGATGTTATAAGTTGATTAATCTCTTTAAGAGCTAAATACAATTGATTGTATAAAACCTGGTCTGTAATATTGACTATAACACCAAAAGCCACAAACTCATTGTTGTATTTTACAGTACTTGCTGATAGATTAACATATATTATACTTTTGTCTTTAGCTAAAATCTTCAACGTGTGATAGTTTGTGCTAAATCGCTCACCTAAAAAGCGTTTCTTTAACACTTCAGCAATAAGGTGCTTGTCGTTTTCATCATAAAACAAATCTAAGGGGTTAATAGTATCTAGTTCATCCCTTTTAAAACCAACCATATCCAAAGCAAAATCGTTTGCATAAATAAAACCATTTTTGCCAATCATATATATACCAATGGAAGACTTATCCGATAAGATTTTAAACATTTCTAGTGATTGACTTAGATTTTCTTGTAGCTGCTTTTCTTTTGTTATATCTAAAACAAAGCCAATATTTTCACAGGTGTGTCCATCGGTATTCAATAAATATACTTTTGATTTTAAATAGATATAACTGTTTTTTGCCGATAACAATCTATACTCACATTCAATTGTTTTATTATTTTCTAAATCACTTAAATTCGATAGAATTTGCGGTCTGTCATCTGGATGAATCTTGCTAAACCAAAAGGCGGGATCTAAAAATTCATGCTCTTTATATCCACTTAGCTTTTCTACTAAATCTGGGTTTAAAAACTCTAAACTTTCTACTATAACATTACCTGATTCTATTTTTATTGTGGATTTGTATATAACAATTGGCAATTTTTGATATATTTCTTCTTTCATCTTCTCTAATCTACAAGATATTATTATAAAGTTTTTTTTAAAATATGCAAAGAATTTACATTAACTAGCTTTGCCTAATGTAGTCGCCTGATTTGCCACCAGTCTTTTTTAATAAGTAAATATCGCTAATTTCTATTGATTTATCAATAGACTTACACATATCGTAAATAGTTAGTGCAGCAATTGAACAAGCCACAAGCGCTTCCATTTCCACACCCGTTTTAGCTGTGATTTTAACACTAGACAATACGCGGATGCTACATTTTTCATCATCTAACTCAAAATTAATATCAACTTTTTCTATACTTAATGGATGACACATAGGTATTAAATGAGGCGTTTGTTTTGCACCCATAATGCCTGCAACACTAGAAACGCCTAAAACATCGCCTTTTGTGATTCTGCCTTCTTTGAGTGCGATATAGGCTTCTTTAGATAATTTAACCACGGCTTGGGCATAAGCTGTCCTAAGCGTTGGGCTTTTTTCTGAAACATCAACCATTGTAGGTTTTTTTTGATTATTAAAATGCGTAAAATCCATTATTAGCCTCCTATAGCAGAAAATGACTGATGTATGCTATCTTGTAACAATTGGTGCTGTTTAGGCTTTTTTTTGATTGAGTCAACAAGTAAACGTTCTACGTTTTCAATATTGCCTTCTTTTAGTACATCTCTAAAATCTACCTTTAAATCATGGCCTAAACACAAAATTAAGTGTCCATCTGCAGACAATCTTACGCGGTTACAAAAAGCGCAAAAGCTATGCGACAAAGGTGTGATAAAACCCACGCGTATATTTTCAAAAGCGTAATATTTACTTGGTCCATTGGATTTGTAAGATATGGGCTTTAAATTATATTTTTGAGAAATAATGTTTAATATTTCTTCAATCGAAACAAAGTTTGCTTTGAAATCCTCATTGAAATCTGTGGGCATATACTCAATAAAACGAATCTCATAGTTTCGGTTTTTAGCAAATAAAAGCAAATTTTCTATGCAATTTACATTGTAATTTCTCATAACTACCGTATTTATCTTCGTATGTTCAAAACCGTTTAAATCCAAAGAATCAAAACCTGCAATCACATCTTTTAAACTACCAAGCCGTGTAATTTTTCTAAACAATTCTTCATTTAATGTATCAAGGCTCACCGTTACCCTAGAAAGCCCAGCGTCTTTTAGGCTTTTAGAATAAAACTTTAGCAAACTGCCATTTGTAGTTAATGAAATATCTTCAAAGCCAATTTTAGATAGCATCTCAACAAGTCTATATATGTGTTTTCTAACCAGTGGCTCACCACCAGTGAGTTTTATTTTTCTTACGCCTAACTCGAAAGCTGCTTTTGCAAATAGCGCGATATCCTCATACGTGAGAATTTGACTCATATCTTTAAACACTACGCCTTCAATAGGCATACAGTAAACGCATCTATAGTTGCATCTATCCGTTACAGATATCCTAAGATAATCTATCTTTCTGCCAAATGGATCTGTAAGTTGTTCCACTTTTTTATTAACTCCTCAAAATGAGCTTTGTCATTATACAATACATCCGTTATACTTGTAAAGCCGTAAGCGCTTATGCCTTTTAGCTCTTCTATATTTGATAATTTTATACCGCCAATTAAATAAGCTGGTTTTTTCGATGCCTCAACCATTTTTTTGGCTAACTCAACACCAATTACAATTGCATCTTTTGTTAATGTGGGAAAAACTGCGCCAACACCTATGTAGTCGACAAAATCAATATTTGGATTTTGAACTTGTTCTAATGAATGCGTTGATAAACCTACAATAAAATCTTTTGGCGCAATCTTTCTTATGAATTGCGGCTCTATGTCATCTTGGCCAACATGCACACCATCGGCTTCAACTATCAAAGCAATGTCTACCCTATCGTTTACTATCATTAAGGCATTGGCTTGCTTTGTTAATTTTCTTATTTCCAACGCTTCATACAGCATATCTTTATCACTTTTTTGTTTAGCCCTATATTGAATCATTTTTACGCCAAAATCTATGAGTTTTTTGCATGTACCAATACTGTCTTGTTCTAATGTAATCCCATAGAAACCTTTTGGTAAATCCATATAGCCACCTCGTACAAATTGTTAAAAATGTATTTAGATTTTGTTGTGTGCCTGTATTTTTTGCCTTCGCCTGTTAGCACTAAAATAGGCTCAATGCCTGCATTTAAACCCAATTCTACATCGCTTTCTTTATCACCAACAACAAAAGAGCCAGATTTTTTTATATTAAAATCCAATATAGCTTGGTCTATTAAACCCGTCTTTGGTTTTCTGCAATTGCAATTATCGCTTGGCAAATGAGGGCAAACATAAAATGCATCAATTAATCCTCCAAGCCTGTAATTTATAATATCATGCGTTTTATTTACAAACTCATAATCAAAAAAACCCCTTGATATGCCAGATTGATTTGTTATAACAATAACCTTATAGTTTAGCTCTTTAAACAAACTGATAGCTTTTTTGACGTTTCTTAGCAATCTAATATCTTCGAATCTTTTTAGATATCCAGGGTCTTCTATAATCGTACCATCACGGTCTAAGAATATGGCTAAATTTTCCATCTATTGTGCATCCATAGATACTTTGTGGGCTCGTTCTTTATCCACTTCTCAAACTCTATGTAAATGTTTCTCATTATCGTATGCAAGGCTTGCTTAAATGGCTCATTGGGTGAATAGATGGGCTTTTCAATCACAATGGTAAACCTCCCATTTTCTTCTTTTAGATAGGCAGGCAAAATTGGCGTTTTATTCTTATAAGAAAGCACAGCTATACCTTCAGAACACTTTGCTGGTCTTCCAAAAAATTCAACCTCTAGTCCTTTGGCCCCACCGTACTGGTCTGACAGTATGCCCAAAATATTGTTGTTTTTAAGCATTTTTGTAAAATTAAATGTGCTAAGTCGCGCTGATACAATTTCATTGCCACACGACTCTCTCAAACTCCATACAATATTATCCAAAGCTGCATTATCAAGCGGCCTTACCATTACAGTAATTGGTTGTTCCAATATAGCAAATGCGCACACAAGCATCTCAAAATTGCCAAAATGCGCAGTTGTAAATATTACAGTGTTACTTAGACGCATAGCTTGTTTAAAATTTTCCAAGCCCTCAATACTAAAATGCCTTTTGATAAAATCTTTGTTGCCTAAATACTTTATATTTAGCGCAACCATCTTGGCAAAATACAAGTATGTTTTAAACAGTATGCGTTTTGCTTCAGTTGTATTACATCCTAATGCAAGTTCAATGTTTTCTAAACCAATTTTTTTTCTTCTTGTTAGAACAAAATACAGCAAAATTGCTATAATACTCATCAACAATCTTATTAACCAATATGGCAATATCCTAAATAATTTAAACAAAACCTTCATTTTAAAATAAGTTTATTGTACAACTCTTCAAGTTTATCAATTTTTTTTTCTATTGTTAAATTGTTTTTTGCAAACTCATAGGCTTTATCAACAATCTCAAAAGGCTTTAGTTTGTATGCTTTTTTTAAAGCCTCACACAGGCAATCTACAGTAGGTTTAGACAAAATACCCCTACCATCTTCCAAAAGCTCCACAATCCCACCCACACTTGTGCCTACAACAGGCACTTTTCTAAAAAAAGCTTCTATTATAACATTAGAAAGAGATTCTTGTAAAGATGGCACGACTAAATAATCAAAAGCACTCATAAATCGCCCGGCATTTTCAATTAAACCGTATACTTTAACTTTATCCAATACATTAAATTTTTTGCAAACATCTACCAAATTAAGCGTATCTTTGCCAATAATAGCAAGCTTTGCATCAAGCTGTGATTTTGCAAATGCTTCTATTAATAAATCATGGCCTTTGTAGGTTGAATAATTTGCAATAATACCAAAAACAAACCCCTCTAGGTCCAATTGTTTTCTAGCACCTACTCTATCAACATATTCCAAAGATTTCTCATCTATTGCACTGTATATTATGTGGATTTTCTTTCTGCTAACAAAAATCTTTCTCAAAGAGCGCTCTACTGCTTTCGAATTGGCAACATACGCATCAATCTTTGGGCTTAGATATTTAAAAACATTTTGTGGTGTAAAAATAACGCCACGTTGAACCACAAGCTTTTCTTTTTTAATTAAGCTCACTGATTTTAAACCTATTGCATGACCTTTTGGGTGGTGTGTGTGAATAATATCAATATGCGTTTTTCTCAAAAAATCCTTTATTATAGAAGCAGATTTTGAGTTACTATCTGGTATTACTAAAATATCGCAAAAAGTACTTAGATGTCTGTAAACATACGAATCCTTTTGTGCAGCCAAATATAGTTTATGTCCCCTTCTTAAAAGCTCCTTTGTGTTTAAAACAACCTGGTGGGCACCCCCAGAAAGCGAAAAGGCTGGTTCTATTTGCAATATATTCATTTTCTCATTTTTGAAACGTGCTCGTAATGTTTAATAAACTCAGCAATGCCTTTGTAGTCATCTATATGTCTTGTAGGCACGCCAAAGTGCTTTTCTGGTATATCTGTTGCCACTAAAATAATGTTTTGTATGCCGCTTTGAATAAGCGGCGTGTAGTCAAATACACTCCTATAAACTTCTATTTTCGGTATGTTTTCCAGCTTATAGCCTTCAATAAACACATAATCAAAACCTTCAAATATGCCTAATATTTCACTAAGTGGCTTTTCACAATCTATGTATTTTTTGTGTATATTACCTTAATCTAAGAGTGACATTTGAGGAGGTTTTAGACAATGTCAAACTTATTCAGTAAAGGTTTTAAAGTAGCAGCATTGGCAGTAGTTGTAGCATCAAGCTTAACACTTGCTTCTTGCCAAAAAAAACAGGCAACTAATGCTACAAACACTACAAATGTAACAAATGCTACTAACGCAACTAACGCAACAGCACCAGCTAATGCAACAAACGCAACTAACGCAACAGCACCAGCTAATGCAACAAACGCAACTAACGCAACAAAATAATGTTGCGTTGAAACTTTTTGTGCACAAAAGGTGTCAAAGAAAGGCAGCTTAGGCTGCCTTGTTCTTTCTAAAAATAAATATCAAAAGTAAAATCCCAGTAAAAATTAAATCCAAAGGCGCAAAATAATGCCCAAACTTGTCAAATACAGTTTTATTTTTATCATTAAAAACGATTTGCTTTTTTAAAATACCAAAAGTATAAGGTTTTAGACTTGCAATCATTTTACCATGTGGGTTTACTATCATACTAAATCCGGTATTTGCGCATCGTGCCACATAAATATTATTCTCAATAGCTCTATAAAAATCATCCCTATAAAACACATTAAATGTAGGTGTATGGCTAAACCACGCATCATTTGTAATAACAACAATTAACCTTGCGCCTAAATTTTTAAAAGTTCTAGCAATAAAAGCAAAATCTTCTTCATAGCATATGATAGCTGCAGTTTTTAGGCCATTAATATTAAATAGCGTAAATTTCTTACCATGCGTAAAACTGCCAAATTTTGTTACAGTTGGAATAAAACTTAAAAATTTTCTAAGGGGAATAAATTCGGCGAAAGGTACAAGTTCATGCTTGTGGTAATAATCAAAATTTCCGTTATCGAAAAACACAGCAGAATTATAGTAATCATTATCTTTTTGCGTTTGAGCGCCAAAAATTATGGGCGTTTTGTAACTTCCTATGAATTTAATAAAATCACTTTCAGTAAATAAAAATGGGTATGCGCTTTCTGGCCATACAACTAAATCAGCATTTATATTTTTTGTTGCATTTACATAAACATTTAAATTATGCAAAAGCATCGTATTGTCCCATTTTTGGGATTGGTCTATGTTGCCTTGAATTGATGCTATTTTTTTTTCAATAGAGCCTTGTGGTTGGGGTAGTGTAACTACAAAAAACAACAACACAATAGCGCCAAAAATCACACTCGCTTTAAAAAGGCGCAATTTATACAAATAATAGAAAGCCACATTTACAAATAGCAACTTTAAACCAACAAAATAAGCACCAAACCAACTTGCGTCTTTTATAAAAAAAGGCATATCGTAAACAAACATGCTAATATTACCAATAGGATCGCCATAAAATACAATTGAGCGCAAATATTCAAAAGCAATACAAAAGATAGGCAAAAATAAAAAGCTAATATTAAATTTCTTTATTAAATAAAATGGTATAATTGTGTAAATTAATTGATAAACACACAAACCAAAATACATAGAAAAAGCGAGTAAAAATGGCACGTGGTTGTAAACATAAATGCCTTTTAATAGTCCTATGTATAAAAAAAGAAACAAAGGCATAAAACTTGCCGATGCAATAAAAAAAACATTTATAAATGGCTTAGTCCTTATTTTTTTCAATGAAATAAGAAATGGTACAAGCGCAACAAAAGAAATAAATGAATAATAAAATGATAAGATTAACAACAAAGGCGTTACAGTAAAAGCAAAACGCTCTAAATTATCTTTTGACCACACTGGAGTCTGTGTCCTGCCAAAAATGCCTCTATTGGCATAGCATTTTTTCCTTCTGGTTTGATTATTTCTATGCTTATACTTTTATGTTTGCATGCAACAATCAATGTATTTTTGCTAACTTCCAAAATAGTGCCTGGCGTTGCGTCTTTGTCTACAATGTGAGCTTTTAGTACTTTATAGATTTTTCCATTGTATCTAAAAAAAGCCTCAATGTATCCCACAAAGGCTTTAATTTTTCTCATTACTGTTTTGGCATCATCAACCACAAAATCTATGTATGCATCGCTTTTGCTAATTTTTTTTGTATAAGATGCAGTTCCTTTTTGGGGCACTGGTTTTAATCGCCCTTCTTCAATATACTCTATTGCGCATACAATCATATTGCTTGCTACAAGAGAAACCTTATTAGATAAAGTAATATTATCGTCATTATCATCAATACTTAAAACCTTTTGCATTAGTATATCGCCAGCGTCCAATTCATTTGTAAGCTTAATTATACTAACGCCAATATGGGTATCCCCATTTAAAATAGCACTAATGATGGGTGATGCACCCCTATATTTTGGTAGCAAACTTGGGTGTATATTTAATATCCCATATTTAAAAACATCAATCACGCGTTCTGGTATAATCTTGCCATACGAAAACAATACACCTAAATCACAATCTATAAGCTGCTCTATGAGGCTATCGTCAAACTTTTGTGGTTGAGCAAGTCTTATATTTAACCGTTGCGCCTCTTTTTTAATGGGGCTTTCAATGAGCGTTTTGTTGCGCTTTCCTATTTTGTCTGGTGTAGTAATAACTAGACTGACATTAAAATGCTTATTTAAGCTATTTAATGTTTGAATACCAATGTCACTTGTACCAAAAAAAGCTATGTTCATTTATTTGCATTTTCTTTTAAAAACTTTTTAAACCTTAATTTTTCTACAAAGTTCATTCTATCTATAAATAAAATGCCATTTAAGTGGTCAATTTCATGCTGGACAACAACAGAAAGGAAATTATCAAGTTCTACAATACGCTCTTCTTCTTGCAAATCTAAGTATTTTAATTTAATATAGCGCCTTCTATCACTTACTTTGCCATAAAAACCAGGCACACTCAAACAACCCTCATCGTGTTCTTCGTAAAAACTCTCATAAGATAATATTTGAGGGTTTACCATAGCAATGATTTTGCTTTCGCTACCTACAGCTCTCTCATCTACAATAATTAATCGTTTTTTAACTCCAATTTGAGGTGCTGCAAGCCCAATCCCATTGTTTTTTAACATTGTATCACTCATAGTACGCACAAGTTCAATTACATCATCATCTAGCTTTTCAATAATGCTGGAAACTTTTTTTAATTCTCTATCCGGATAAGTAAGTATTTTGTACTCCATAAGCTAAAGTCATTATACAGTTTACTTTTGTTAAGTCAAGCATTTGACTTTTGTTTTTTTATATGGTATACTTAGCTTTAACGTTTACGTAAAAAAGGAGGAACACATGTTTAAAACACAGTTTACGCAAGATTTTGGCGTTGAATACCCAATAATGCAAGGTGGTATGATGTGGATTTCTAAAAAAGAATTGGTTAGTGCAGTATCCAATGCGGGAGGTCTTGGTATTTTATCCGCATTGACATTTGACACACCACAAGCGCTTGCAAACGAAATCGAAGAATTAAAAAAGCTTACAAATAAACCTATTGGTATTAACCTTACATTCTTACCTACGCTAAAGCCTATTAATTACAATGATTATATTGATGTAATCGTATCTAGTGGCGTGAAAATTATTGAAACTGCTGGTAGAAGCCCTGCAGAATATATGGATAAACTAAAAAGCAACAATATCAAAGTAATTCACAAATGTACTTCTATTAGACATGCAAAAAAAGCACAAGAAATTGGTTGCGATTATGTAAGCATTGACGGTTTTGAGTGTGCAGGACACCCAGGAGAAGACGATGTAACTTCTCTCATATTAGTACCAAGGGCAAAAGATGAGCTAAAAATTCCTGTTATTGCATCAGGTGGTTTTGGCGATGCAAGGGGCTTTATGGCAGCTTTATGCCTTGGTGCATGCGCTATAAATATGGGCACAAGATTTATGATTACAAAAGAAGCACCTTTGCATGAAAATATTAAACAAGCCTTATTAAAAGCAAAGGAAACAGATACTGTATTAGTAGAGCGCAGTCTAAAAAATACGCTTAGGGCTTTAAAAAACGCGCATGCGTTAAAAGTCTTAGAACTAGAGCAAAAAGGTGCAAGCCTTCAAGAACTAGCACCATATCTAAGTGGGCTAAATGGAAAGAAAATGCTAGAAGAAGGCTCAATCGATAGTGCATTGCTTGCGTGTGGACAAGTAATAGGCCTAATAAATGATATACCGTCTGTCAAAGAACTTATTTCAAATATAATAAATCAAGCAAAATTGATTATACAAGATCAAGTTAAGTTTATTTGAACTATGGATTCTTAATTTTCTTATAAATAACCTCCACTGGATGCATCACCTTTGTATCTAAATCAGCTTTTGTTATTGTATCAGTAAGCTGCATGGCGCATCCAGGACATGGAGTAAAGAGTTTTTTAAAGCCTTTTTCCTTTATTTCTTGAATTTTAGATTTTGGAATCTCGTTTGAGTCATTGTAATATTTAGCGTTGAATGTACCGCCAAAGCCGCAGCAACTTTGGTTTTCAAGCGCTTCAAAGTCTTTGGCTATGTTGGAATTCATAAATTCTTTTAGTACATTATCCTTTGAGTGTTCAAAGTGGCATGGTATATGCAGCGTGGCTTTTTCTTCTTCAAAAGGCTCTATATCAATATTGAGAACTTCTTTTAAAAATACAACTATATCCATCATAGGCACGTTTGTTTTTCTTTGAGTCATTCTAGCTCCCATATCATTAAGACCATACTGGCATGTAGGACATGCGGTTATTATATAGCTTGCATCTTTAATGGAGTCAAACCAGTCTAGGTTTTCATTTACCATCTTTTTGTATAAATCAAGCTCTCCCATAGTTGCAGCTGGTATACCGCAACATTTGTTTGTTTTTGGCACATACACGCTAACGCCATAGTGCTTTAATACCTCTACAATCGCTTCTCCCCAATTTGTATACATGTATGTTATTGCGCAACCTGGGTAGAAGATTACCCTCATTTTTTCTTCACTGGCTTTATTTAAACCACCAAAGAGTTGAGTAAATGGTTTGGATTTTATGGATATTATGTTTCGTTTGGAAAATTCACCATATAGGGGTTTAAATATATCTTCTTTTACCTGCTTTGCTCCAAATTTCAAACCAATATGCATGAGAGGTGCAGTTTTTGCCAATATTTGCGGTTTTTCCATAATGACTTTTAATATTGCTTTCTGCCAGTTTGGCAGAGCGTAGATTTTTCTCAAGACCGCCCTTGCGCGCAAGAAAATTTCGTCTGTTTGTACACCGCTTGGACAATACTGCTTGCATCTTGTGCACATCACGCAGTAATCAAGATACTTCAGTATCTTTGGCGACTGTTGCAGGCGCCCTTCGTATATTGCCTCAATTAGAGCTAATTTGCCTCTTGCTACGGAAGTCTCTATAAGGTCTTTATCGTAAAGAGGACATACGCTCTGGCATGCGCCGCATTTTGAACACTGCATGATAAGAGACTCTAGCTCTTTTAGTTCTTTAACTATTTCATCAATATTACTTCTCATAAAACGACCTTTATAAGCTCATTTTGTGCGGATTTAGAATGTTTTTAGGATCTAATCCGTATTTGAGCTTTTTCATAAAAGATACTGTGCTTTTGCCCACTTCATTTTCTAAATACTTAGCTTTTGCAATGCCAATGCCATGTTCTCCGCTAAGTGTCCCCTCTAACTTCAGTGTGGTTTCAAATATTTCATCTATGGCTTTTTCAACGCGTTTCATTTCATCTAAATTGCGCTTGTCTGTAAGAATGGTTGGATGCAAATTGCCATCTCCAGCGTGGCCAAATGTGCCAATAACCAGAGTGTATTTTTGAGCAATATTTTGTATCTCTTGCATCATAGTTGGCACTTTGCTTCTTGGCACTGTGGCGTCTTCAAGTATTAGCGTGGGGTTAAGTCTTGCTAAAGAGCTTAGCGCATCTCTTCGCGCTTGCCAGAGATTATCGCGTTCTGTGTCGTTTTTTGCTATATGAACTTGACCATCTAAAGATTTGCAGATATTTGCAATCTTTTCATACTCGTCTTCAACTTGTGCTGGATGGCCATCGACTTCTATAAGCAATATTGCTTGGGCGCTTGTTGGAAGACCTAGATTATGGAATTTTTCAACTGTTTGGATAGTAAAGTTATCCAGTATTTCAAGCGTTGCGGGCAATATTTTGGCGCTTATGATATCTGAAACTGTCTGCGAAGCCTTAATTAGATCATCGTATATCACAAGCATGCTCTTTCTTGCAAGCGGTGGCGGTACTAGCTTTAGTATAAATTCAACCATAATGCCTAGAGTACCTTCGCTTGATAACATTAAGCCAGGCAAATTGTAACCTGTGACAAGCTTTACGCATTTTCCTCCACCTTTTACAAAGTTGCCTTCGTTGTCAAAAAACTTTACGCCCATAAGGTAATGGCTGGTAACACCATACTTTA
>JABEBX010016853.1_pt1 | contig 20657 bp, 17 predicted proteins | sample 7245971 | NCBI WGS metagenome assembly JABEBX01 (sample SAMN14506365, study PRJNA622280) | hot springs metagenome | biome: hot spring [ENVO:00000051]|acidic hot spring [ENVO:00002120]; feature: spring [ENVO:00000027]|sediment [ENVO:00002007]; material: sediment environment [ENVO:01001048]... | reverse complement strand
GCCTCCGTTTGCTTTCCGTTCGCCAGCAGCACATCGCCCAGCGTGTTCTCCACCTGCCCCGAGTCCGGCGCCAGCCGCTGGGCATCCTCGGCCCTGGCCAGCGCCTCGGTCAGTTGTCCGGCGTCGGCCAGATTCGATGCGGTCTGTGCCTCCGCCAGCGCCGCCGCCAGCGGGATCGCAAACGTTCCGTTATACACATACACACTGTGCTGAATCACCGCCGTCGGCTTGACGGTCCAGAACTGCTCATACGGATTCAGACTCCCGTTCCCAAACTCGATCCCTTCCAGGTCCCCCGCACTCATCAACACGGTCCCGCGGATCACCGGCGGTGTCGTCATGGGCACATTCAGCCACCACAGCAGATCGGCCGTAGGCAGCCGTTGGCAGTGGATTCCATAGTCGGAAGGATCGATGGTTCCATCCGCAAAGTAAGCGAACCAGCAGTTGGTAATGTGCCGCTGATCCAGATACGCCTTGACGGCCTTCAACTGCTGTCCCCAGTCCGTATTCGAGTCTCCCAGGTACCGGTCCACCTTCGCCGGTCCGCCCCACGCCTCGTTCCCATAGGCCATATACGCGGGCGAAACACGCACCGACGTCGTTATCTGCCAGCCCAGGAGCACGGCGAGCAGCAACGCCCAGCGCCCATCGTGCTCCAGCAGCGCCATCGCCACCCAGCCCGCCAGAAGATACAGAAACGCCCACACCGGCAACATATGCCGTGCGCCAATATCCATATTCGAACTCATCGCGATGGCCAGATACACCGCGACCGGCGTCAGCACGAACACCATCTCCCTGGCTCGGCCGCCCGGCCCGGACCATCCCCGCAGCGTCGCGCCACCCTCCCCGAGCGAAGCTCTCCGCCGCCTGCGCAGGGCCCACGCCAGCGGCGACAGGCAGACCAGGATCAACAACGGCAGCGTGGACTTGATCGCCAGAACGACTGGAAAGTACTCCCAGTTGCCATGCGGATAGACCTTCCCCCAGAGGTAGCTGGTGTCCTCAAACGCCGTCTGCTGGGTGTTCTCCAGTCCCCAGATGTATCCTTCCGGCAGCACGCGGGCTTTGGCCATGGAGCGCAGCAGGCGCGCATCGCGCTGGTTATACATCCGCGCCAGGTAGGGTGCCAGCGCCGGATTCAGCTCCTTGCCGGCGGGCGCGGCCCGGTATCGAAAGCCGTAAAAGCTCCACACCACCCCCCAGGCGATCAGGCCCATCAGCACCAGCGCGCCAAGCCTGCGCCACCATACGCTCCACTCCCGCGCGAGCACGCCTTCGAGCACGGCCACAAGCAAGAAAATCGGTAGCAGAAAGATCCCCGTATACTTGGCCGAGAGCGCCAGCCCCAGCGCCACCCCAGCCACCGCCAGCCGCACCCATCCGGGCCGCTTGCAGTACCTGTAGAAGCTGTACATCGCTGCCACAAAACAGCACGCGATCCCCACATCGGTGGTGACCAGCGCGCCGTTGGCCAGCAGATTCGGATCGAAGACAAACATCGCCAGCACAAACAAGCCGGCGGCGAATCCGAACATCTCCTCCGCGGCCAGATAGATCAGCAACCCCAGCGCCAGCGTGAACCCGGCGCAGGCCATCCGCGCCGGAAACAGCACACGATCGCCGCCGTTGCCAAAGACAAACGAGCGTCCATCCAGGAACGCCTCGGTTGGGTTCTCCCGCCCCAGGTTGGGTGGCACCTTCAGATGCATACGCAGCAACGGCAGCGCCGCGGTCAGCTTGATCAACGGCGGCACCTCCGGATTCAGCCGGTAGTCATGGAACTTCCAGATCGTGTACCCATCGAACAGATGATGCGGCTCATCCCAGCTCGAAGACGTCGCATCGGCCACATGCACCAGTTGCAGCGCCAGCAGACACAGCAGCGCTCCCACGCACAAGCCCCGCGCCCATCGATTCATCTTTAACGGTAGTCCCCGCATCCTACTTCCTATTTTCTACTTCCTGCTTCCTGCTTCATTTCATTTCCGAGTTTTCTTCCAGCTTCTCCTCGACCGCCCGCGCCCGCAGCCGCAGCCGCGCCGCCAGATCTCTGGGCCGCAACGAGACCGGATAGTGCAGCATCGCCTTCAGAAACTCGCTCCACGTATCATGCGCAATCTTCAGCGAGGCCGGAAGCACATACAGATCCATGATGATCTCGCTCAACAGCAGTGACGCCGCCGCTCCCCACAGTCCATACCGCCGCGCCGCAAAGTAGGTCAGCACCAGCGTGATCCCGGTGGCAAAGATGTAGACCCTCGCCAGCCGCTCATGCAGATTGATCGCCGCCACCAGGGTCGAACTCGCGGACCACAGCGAATAACAGGCCACCACCACCAGCAGCAACCCGATCAACCCTGGGCTGGAAGGCACCTTTCCCAGCGTCCAGCGGTGCAGGAACGTCGGCCCAAACAGGGCCACCAGCACGATCACGCTCAGGCTCACGGCAAATGCAATCTGGACCGCCCGGCGGTGCAGCGTCCGCACCAACTCCATGTTCCCCGCTCCAAACGCGATGGAGAGTTCCGGCCACACCGTGTTTTTGACCATCTCGACCACCTGCAGCGCCAGCCGCGACACCGTTCGGGCCGTGATCCAGACCGCCACCATGTCACTGCCCAGCGCATAGTTGACCGCCAGTTGCGATCCCTGGATGTTCAACGTATTGCCCAACGGAAATCCAACGAAGGCCAGAGCCGGACGCGTCAGCCGCCGGATCTCCTGGAACGAAGTATGGCTCCATCCATAGCTGATCCACGGAATGTCATGTTTGACCATCAGGCAAAGAATCAGCGTTCCGGCAAGGTTGGCCAGAGCGAACACCTTGGCTGTGGTGCGCAGCCCGTAGCCCTCGATGATGGGAACCAGCATCGCCGCAAACGCCGCCAGCGTGAGACAGCTCTTGGCGAAGTTGCCATACGAGTAGCGCAGGATGCAGCGGTACGCCGACTGCAACAACTGCTCCAACTGCCCAAACAAAACCGCCAGCCCCAGCCAGAACAGCACCCACTTCACATCCCGCTCGCTCAGCAGGTCGAGGTTCAGCAGGCGCGCCACCGGAACGTAGTACAGCACCGCGCACAGCACTGCCAGCGTGGCTCCGATCACCGTCGAGATCAGCCACCAGCAACTCTGAAACACGCTCAGCGCCTCGGCCTGCTCTCCGCGCGCCATCAGCATCGTCATCTTATTGCCCGCGACGGACCCAAACCCCGCATTGGAAAAACTCAGATAGGTTGGCGTAGCCGTAAGTATGCCCCACGCGCCAAACATGGGCCGTCCCCAGAAGTGCATCAGCACCGGCACCTGGATGAGCTGGATCACCGTCGCCGCGGCCTTGCTCACCAGCGTCGTGGCAAAGCCTACCATCAGCCGCCGTTTGGTGCGATCATCCATTAGCCACCACCAGGCCGAGAGAGCAGCATTCCAGCCATTCTAACAAGGGTTCGCTAGCGCTTGAGCTCTTGATCCAGCCTTACCTTCTCCTGCGCCAGCCTTAACAGCATCTCCTGGTCCCCACGCCGCTGCGCCTCGGTCATCTGCGCTCTCACCTCTCGCGACCGCCGCTCCAGATACTGCCGGCGCAGCGTCTCCAGCGCACCCTCCACCAAGGCCGCCGACAACTCTTCCTCCGCCGCGCTCTGCAGCGCACTGGCCAGCAGCAACCGCGAGGGATCATCCGGAGCGGCGTCGAATGGATTGTCGGGCGCCGGAGCATTCACCAGCACCTCGATCACCGCCGCGCTCCCCAGCCCTGAGAACCACTCCGGATTCTCGACCAGGCGCTCGACTGCCAGTGCCCGGGCCGAATCCGCATCGGGCAACACCAGAGCGCAGAGCAGAATCCTCTCCACCTCGGTGACCGCGCGTGGTTGGGCGGCCTTCACGCTCTCCAACCGCTGCGCCGCCGCATGCTTCAGCTCCTGCCGCATCAGCGCGTTCTCGATGCCCAGCTTCTGCGCCGCATTCTCCGCAAAGTCGCTGCGCGCAATCGCATTCGGAACTCGCCGTATATGCGGCAGCAGCATATTCAGCGCCTTCACCTTGCTCTCCGGCGTGCGCGCCGGATACAACGTCCGCGCCCGCTCAATCAGATAATCCGCATACCGCGCCGCTCCCCGCACCGCGGTCGAGTACGCCGCGATCCCCCGCTCCTTGATGTACCGATCCGGATCGAGCCCACCCTCCAGCGTCACCACCCGCACCTCGAACCCCTCTTCCACCAGCAGCGCAATCGTCTTCTCCGCCGCATTCGCTCCCGCCTGGTCCGGATCGAAGTTCAACACCACGCGCTTGGTAAACCGGCTCAGTAACCTCACCTGGTGCTCGGTGAAGGCTGTCCCGCTGGTGGCAATCACATTCGCAATCCCGCCCATGAACACGCTGATGCAGTCCATCTGCCCCTCCACCAGCAGGGCGATGTCCAGCTCGCGCATCGACGCCTTTGCCTTATCCAGGTTGAACAGCACCTGGCCCTTGGTATACAGCGCCGTCTCGGGAGAGTTCAGATACTTGGGCCCCGCCTTCGGATCCTGTTCCGCGCTGTCCAGCGCCCGGGCGGTAAAGGCAATCGTCTTGCCCTGCTCATTGGCAATCGGAAACGCAATTCGCTTGCGGAAGCGCGCATACATCGGGCCCGGGCTCCCATCCTCCTGTTCCTTCCAACTGAACAACCCACTGGCCCGCAGCGCCTCTTCGCTGAAGTACTTCCCCAACTGGTCGCGCATATCGTTGAAGCTCTCCGGCGCATAGCCGATGCGAAACTTCGCAAGCGCCTCCGGAGATACTCCGCGCAGGGTCAGATACTCCCTGGCCCGGGCCGCCTCCGGCGACTTAAGACACTGCTCAAAGTACTGTGTCGCGGCCTCATGCGCATCCATCAACTGGCGCCGCAGTCCCGCCTGGCGCGCCTCCTCCGGCGAGTTGAACTCCCGCTTCGGCAGGGCACACGTACTCGCCCACGATCCGGACGATATCGGCCTGCTGTTTCACGGTCTGAGCGAAGTTGTCCGCCATGGCGCTCCCTCCAGTGTAGGCGGTCGCCCCTCCACAGCCATGAGATCCTGCGAAACGGGGTCGTTTCCTTACGTACCGCGGAGGCGTCCTCCGGGTTGTCCTACCATCCCTTAACGGCGTCCAAGGGATCATGGAACTCTCATCCCAACTGATCCATTGCCTTCTTCTCTTTCCCGTCGTCTTTGTCGGCGTTCTGCTCTCACTCTATGGTCAAACCCGCCGCGGCATCCTCTTTGGGGTGATCGTCTCGCTGGACTTCGTCGACTCCGGCAGGGCCCGCGGCGCGCTGCGCCGCTACCGCCTCCAGGTTCTGGCCATCGTCCTCGCGGACCTTCTCTTCTCTGGCCTCCTCCTGGCATGGACGCCCCCCCGCCTGTTCAGCGTCCGAGTCTTTGTCGCCATCGTCGCCGTTCCCGCTGAGCTCATCGCCACGTGGTTTCTCTGGCACTACCACAGCCGCCTCATGGAGCCGAAGGCCGCCATCGTTCCCCTGGAGATCCACACCGAACCCCTCCCACCCTCCTCCACGGCTCCTCTGATCGCAACCCTCCTCAGTCTGGTTCCCATCAGCCTCACCGCACGCTATCTCCACCTCCACTACGACCAACTCCCCTCGCACTGGCCCAGCCACTGCTCCCTCGACGGCGTTGCCGGCGGCTGGGGCGCCCGCACCCTCCTCGGCGTCTTCGGTCCCCTCCTGGCCGGCGCCGGCATCGTGCTCCTTGTCCTCTTCCTCTCGCTCGCTCTGGCGCTTGCCTATCGCCCAGCGTCCGACGCCGGTTCCGGATCCACAGACCGCCGCCGCATGCTCGCTCCCCTGGCCGCTCTCGCCTGGCTGGCAGGCGTACTATCCTCCTTTGTCAGCGTGATTCCCCTCGTCAGCGCCCTGCCCAACCGGATCCTGCTCGTCCATCTGATCTATCTCGCTCTCGGCGTCGGTATCCTCGTCTGGCTTCTCCGCCGCGGCGGTCTGCTCTTCACCCCCTCAGCCAGCGTTTAGGAAACCTCAAAACTCTGAATCGATGGACCGTCAGCGACCGCCCGCTGTCTTGCAAATGGCACGGCAGCCACTGGCAGCTCCTCCTTCCGGTTACTGCGCGGCCCCGGAGACCACCTCGTTTTCCGCGGCAGTGGCCTGCGTCTGCTGCTGGGCAATCTGCTGAGCGCCGTTGCTCGGTTCAGGAGGCGGCGCGATGGGCGCGAATCCAGCAGTCACCGGGGTCGCTTGGGCCGATGGCGGGGCCGGCGGCAGGCCTCCCTGGCCCTGCTGCGACTGGAGCTTCGCAAGACCGTCGTCAATGGTTTCACGCATGTGGTTCTGCATCTCCTGCAGGTCGGTCAACGCCACCATCACGTTATCTGACTTCGGGCACTCCTGCCCGCCCTTGCTGGCCAGCACGGTAAGGCTGGCCGCGGTGTCTGTTGGCGCCGGGTCGGTGGTCAACTCCAACGCATCGCCTCCACTGAGGGCGCACTCGTTTCCGGCCGCATCCACCACATCCAGATCACCGCCAGCAACGAATACATGGGCGTGTCCGTCGGACAGAAGCCGCGCAATACCGCTCGATCCCGGATCGGGATCCTGGCCAGCGGCGTTCTGCTGCGCCTCGGAATTCTCAAGCGCAATCTGGCCTGCGACCTCGTTGGAGATCATCTGTTTCGCCTCAGGCGAAAGCATTGCCGATCCGCCTGGGGGCGGCGGCGGAGGCATGGTTCCCGCATCCTGATACGCCTGATAGTCGGCTTGCAAATCTGATGAGATCATGTAGTCCGTGAGCCAAGCCGAGGCGTTCGGATAGGTCGGATAAGGCGCGAAATAGGAGCCATAGTAGCCATACCACGGGCTCGGTCCCCAGCCCCAGGAGAAAACGATGGGATTGAACCATGGGTTATAGGCCCAGCCGTAAAAGCCGACGCCGTAGTAACGGAAGGGTGCATACACTTCGAAGGCGGCACCGCGAAACATGTAGCTGCGATAGAAGCGGTCGTAGGCGCGGCCATGATAGTAGAAGGTGCGTCGTGCGAAGTCATGTCCGCGGAAGGATCGGCCAAACGGCCGTTCAATGAATCCCGGGCGGCCGCGCTCGGCCACGATGCGGCTGTGATCGGGGCGCATCACGCTGACGCGGGTGCGGCCGTCAAGGCCGTGGTGAATGTCCATGCCACGGCCAGCAACATGCACGTCACTGATTCTGCCGTTTCCACGCCGCTGGATCGTGCTGCCGTCCCTCAGCTTGGTTTCCGAGCTCCGGCTTGGCATGGGCCTTCCCAAGGAGTTGACTCTTTGATTCTGTGTCGACCTGCCGGGGAGGGAGTTGTTGTGGCCAACTTCTGATGGCCTTGACCCGACTCCGCCCGTTGTGGAGCGGTTGGCGGTGGGAGCTATGTGTCGATTCGCACTCGCGCCGTTCGCCGTGGGACCGTTAGCGGTAGGACCGGTCGGACGACTCGCGCCTGCCGAACGGTTCACCCCGCCCACTCCCGAATTCCCCGTCCGCCTGGCTGTTGTGGTCGCCGGTTTGGCCGCAGATCTCGCGGGCACAGCAGCCGGCTTCTTCTTCTTGTTTTGGGCAGCCTGGCAGAACGAGCCGCCCAGAACCAAGGTGGTTGCCAACAACAGCAACCCTGAATTCCTCCAGATGCGCGTGCAGTTCATACAATTCTCTCCTTTTCCTCGCATTGGCGCCGTTTCTGACGGCTGCTTCTTCGTTTTCGTAATGCGTTCATCGTCGCAACGCGTCAATGGCTACTGAACATCCGTGACTTTGCCCTTGACAAAAGTCACCTTCATGCCAGGGTAGTAATCGATCTCCTTGGTTCGGAGATCGACTACCCTTTTGGGTTGCCCAAAGTTGGCGATCACCTGATCCTTTGTGTCTCCCAGCTTGATCGTCGGCGGAGCTTGATCGGCCGGCGGTGGGGGTGGCGCGATAGGTGGCAGAGGTGCGGCGGTCGCAGCCGGGGGCGGCGCGATGGGTGGCAGAGGTGCGGCGGTCGCAGCCGGTGCCTGCTGCGGCGAGCTGCCGGCAGCGGAGTTGTCGGGCGGCTGCACCGTGATTACCTCTGCAATGGTTTTCAGCAGATCGTCGGCAGATGGATATTTATTTCTTCTGCTGAAAGGAATTTTCACCTGCGAGTAGTAGCGAATGCCGTCATAGGGATCGCTATACAACTGCAAAAACACTCCGTCATTCTTAACCGCGGCTCCGACAATCCAGAACTTTTCCCCGGCTGCGAAGGTGCGTTGTTGAAACGTGGTATTGTTCGATCCGGACAAGCCGAGCATTGTGCCGGTTTTAGCCGCGCGCAGAAGTCCGGCTCCGAATCCCTCGCTAAGCTTGCCCTTTTTGTAGGAAACAAGCGTTGGCGTGGGCGAAGCGACGGCGATCATTTCAAGCCCGTTTTTCTGTAGAACTACGATTGACCCCGGAGTGACGATGTCGCTCCTGTCCGCCGTAATGGTTGTAAGGGTGAATTGCGCCGAGACCTTCTGCTGAAGATCGGCCTCGGCGTCTCCGCTTTGCCCCAATGACACCGCCGCCGTTCCTGCCAACAAAAAGATAATAGCTGCAAAAGAAATACCGCGTGAGGCAATTCGAGCAGCTCTTACCGAATTATCATTCCGTGACGCAAACACCAATTCGGTCTTGTTGATGATCTGTGACCCGTCCAATATAGCTGACATCTTTCCCTCTCCCTTTGTTTAGTCAGTCTGTTTGCGGAGCATGCTCCGCAAACAGTTGAAAGTGGCGATCGGCGATTAGGTTGATGTTACTACGCAACCTTCTTGCTGGAAGCAGTGGGGTTGAGGATCGCCTCCTGGATACGTCCGTGTCTCGAAAGGGTGGGACTTCCGTCCTGAAGGGTACGGGCTTTAGAGCAAAAGTACAGTTACTGTGAGGCGGATAGATTGTGCAGTGTGGTTTTCTTTGGGGAAAACCAGGCACACATTGTTGTCTTACCGTACGCCTACTGTACGTTTTTAGCCCGCCCATACGTTCAACGCCCGCCACGCGGCTTTAGCCGCTGAGGGAATGCCAAGGACTCGATCGGAACTTCCCCAGGAGTTGGTTTCGGGTCTGAAGGAGCGCCGCAGCCTCTAAAGCCCCGTTGATTCGTTGCCTTTATGTACGGGCTAGAGCCCGTACCCTTCAAGCGAAAGCGCCCTTTCAAAGCGTCGAGCTTTTCCGCAGTAAAGCCCGCAGGGGTACAGGAACGATGCATGGCACGGGGGAAAGCCGTACCCCTTCGGGGGTTTTTGCCGGCTGAGCCCGGCCTTTCCAACCCCTGTTCCCCAATCCCCGCTCTACCCTCTACCCTCTATCCTCTATCCTCTACACTCTGTCTTATGCTCTCCACCGCCGCCCGCGCCCGTCTCACCGTTGTTCTGGTTGGCGCACGCAACCCCTCGAACATCGGCGCGGCCGCCCGCGCCATGCAGGACTTCGGCTTCTCCGATCTGCGTATCGCGAACGACTTTGCCGCTCCCTTTGAAGCCGCCCGGCTGGATGCGCACCTGGAGGCCCAGTTGGAGGCCAGGTCCGCCGTAGCCGCCCAGCACGTCATGCGCTCCGCCCGCCGCTACGACACCCTCGCCGCCGCTATTGCCGACTGCACTCTGGTCGTCGCCACCACGGCCATCGGCGAGCGCCAGCTTACGCAACCCATCCTTCCCCTCCAGAGAATCGCCCCAAAGATGCTGGAAGCCCTCTCCGTCCTCTCCACGCCTCCCACCCGCGTGGCCCTCCTCTTCGGCTCGGAAAAGACTGGCCTCACCAACGATCAACTCTCCCATGCCTCCCTGCTCACCACCATCCCCATGTATGCTCCCGAGGGCAGCCGTCACCTCTCGATGAACCTCGGCCAGTCCGTCGCCGTCTGCCTCTACGAACTCACCCGCCTGGGCTTCGAGTCCTCGATCGAGATTCCACCTCCTCAGCCATCCTCCGCCACCGCTCCATCGACCGCGCAGGATCGCGAGCGCCTCACGCAGCTCCTGCTCGACGTCTTCCACGCCACCGGCTACACCCGCCGTTATCCCGCCAATGTCTCCGAGCCGCTCGTCCGCCAGTTGGCTCTCCAGCTCGGCTCCTCGCACCGCGAGGCCATGACCTGGATGGGCATTCTCCGCCAGATTCTCTGGCAGAGCACGCACGCCGCGGATGGAAGTTCTTGAACTCCCCCCGCCCTCCTGCCTCACGCCGTAAAGCTCTCCATCCGAGCCCGTAAAATAGAAGCTGTGCCCGATCTCCTCGCCAATATGAACCCCCAGCAGCGCGAGGGAATCCTCGCCGTGGACGGCCCTGTCCTTCTTCTCGCCGGCGCCGGCAGCGGCAAGACCCGCGTGATTACCCATCGCATCGCATACCTCATCGAGGAGCGTGGCGTCTCCCCGGATAACATCCTGGCCGTAACCTTCACCAACAAGGCCGCCAAGGAGATGGGTGACCGCGTTGACCGGCTCCTGGACGGCCAGTCCCTCGGCCATAGCACCCTCGCCCGTCCCACCATCGCCACCTTCCACAGCTTCTGCGTGCGTGTCCTCCGCCGCGATATTGAAGCTCTGCGAGTGGGCAATCATGGGCTTACGCGCACCTTCGCCATCTACGACGAGACCGATCAGCAGGCCCTGATCAAACAGGCCCTCAAGCGTCTGTCGCTCGATGACAAACAACTGAAGCCGCGCGTTGCCCTCGGGCGCATCTCCTGGGCCAAGAACCACATGATCGACCCCCAGGAGTACTTCCTTGCCTCCACCAATCCCATGGAGGAGAAGATCGCCCACATCTTCAAGATCTACAAGGAAGAGATGGCCAAGGCCAACGCCCTGGACTTCGACGACCTGCTGCTGGAGACCGTGCGGCTGCTGAAGGCGGATGCGGAGGTATTGGCCCGCTATAACCGCCGCTACAAGTACCTCCTCATCGACGAGTATCAGGACACCAACCGCCCCCAATACGAGATCATGAAGCTGCTGGGCAAACACGGCAACGTCTGTGTCGTCGGCGATGAGGACCAGTCCATCTACTCCTGGCGCGGCGCCGACATCCGCAATATCCTCGAGTTTGAACGAGACTTCCCCGCGACGCGCACCATCCGCCTGGAGCAGAACTACCGCTCCACGCAGACGATTCTGGAGGCCGCCGGCGCGGTGGTGGCACAGAACACGCAGCGCAAGGGAAAGAACCTCTGGACCTCCCGCGAGGGTGGGTCCATGATCGGCTACTACGAGGCTCCGGACGGCGAGAACGAAGCTCTCTTTATCGCCGACCGCATTGCGAAGTACGTCCGCGAAGCCTCCGCTCCTGATGCGGAAAGCTCTCCGCGCTGCGCCGTCCTGTACCGCACCAACTCCCAATCCCGTCTGGTGGAAGAGGCCCTGCGCCGCTACCAGATTCAGTACCACATGGTCGGCGGCTTCAGCTTTTATGACCGCGCCGAGGTCAAAGACATCCTTGGCTATCTAAAACTGGTGCAAAACCCGCACGACTCGATCGCCCTCGGGCGGGTGGTGAACTCCCCTCCGCGCGGCATCGGCAAGACCACGATGGAGACCCTGGATCGCATCGCCCTCACCACCGGCATCAGCACCTGGGAGGCGATCGCCCGCGCCGTGGACGAGAAGTTGCTGCCCGCCCGCGCTCTGGCCGCGCTCACCAACTTTCGCAAGCTCATCGAAGACGCTCGCGCGATGCTTGGTCTCGATCTCCCGGCCAACCCAGGCAGCGAGATCGCGCCCGGCGGCATGGCGCCTGACCCATCAGCGACCGAACCCGGCGGTGAACTGGATGAGATCCCTGTGGACGCCAACGAGGACGAGGCCACGAACTTCGACTTCGGCTTTGCCGCCCAAGAACAAGAAGAGCAAGAGGAGCAAGAGGAAGAACCCTCCCCGCTCTCCGCCTCCGCCGGCATCGCTGCCAATGATGCCAACACCGGCTTCGATACCAGCTTCAACTTCGACTTCGAGTCAGGCCCCAGCGAAGAGATCTCCACCATCGCTCCAGAGAACGCCTCGGTCAACCCTTTCGCCTCGGTCAACCCCTTTGCCCCCGTCCCCCTCAAGCAGAGCGCCGGCGACGCCGCCCGTGCCGGCATCGCTGCCGAGCGTGCCCGTATCGCTTCCGCTCAGGGCGGCGATCACGATGCCGCCAACGCAGCGGATGCGCGCGCCTTTCGCAGGCCCGGCGATCCCGCAACCCTTCCCGAGCTCATCAAGTTTCTCAACGATCGCTCCGGTTACATCCGCGCACTGGAAGAAGAAGCCACGCCCGAGTCTCTCTCCCGCATTGAGAACCTCAAGGAGCTGGCCAACGCTGCGCGGGACGCAACCTCACGCGGAGAGACGCTGGCCGAGTTTCTCGATCATGCCGCCCTGGTCTCCGATGCCGACTCCTACTCCGCCGAAGCCCGCGTCACGCTGATGACCCTGCACGCGGCCAAGGGTCTCGAGTTCCCCCTGGTCTTTCTCGCCGGCATGGAAGAGGGTCTCTTCCCCCATTCGCGCGCGTTGCAGGACCCGCCGCAGATGGAGGAGGAGCGCCGCCTCTGCTACGTCGGTATGACCCGCGCCATGGACACCCTGATCCTGACCCGGGCGCGCTATCGCCGTCGCTACGGCAACGATAGCCCGGAGTCCTCGACGCCCTCGCGCTTTCTCGAGGAGGTTCCCTCGCGCCTGGTCGAAGATCTCTCCCCGGCCGGCTACAGCGGCGCTTCTTCCACGCCCTATCCGCGGCGCAACCGGCGTCCCGGCGGCGAGGACGACTTTGGCGGCCAACAGCACTACTCCTATGAAGACGAATCGCAGGAGCCCCATAGCACCGGCAACGCTCCGCGCGGCGACGCCTATCAGCGCCGCGCTTACGTGAATCAGCGCTTTGGTCAGCGCCCTCGCCCCGGCTCCGGACCGCTGGATAACACCGCGGCCTTCTTCGGCAAAGGAGGCGCGGCCGGCTTCAAGGGCCGCGCCTCCATGGGGTCCTCCGCGCCCACCGGCCGCACAGGTCTTGGCAAAGGCACCCGCGTCCGCCACCCCAAGTATGGCGAAGGCATCATCTTCGCCCGGGAAGGGGACGGCGAAGATGCCAAGCTTACCGTACAATTTAGAAGCCACGGCATGAAGAAGCTGGTCGAGAAGTTCGCCCAGCTTGAGCGATTGTAAAAAGAGCAGAAACCGCTCTTCGATCGCCCGCCGCCGCACCCATTCAGCTTAGAGAGAAGATAAGAAATTCATGGCAAACACCAAGTCCATCGCCGATAAAGACGAACGCAAGAAAGTCAAGCGCGCAGCCCGCAAGAAGGCCGCCCCCAAAGGACCACGCACCGGAGCGCGCGGCGAGAACAAAGCGAAGGTCAAGAAGATGAGCCGCGGCCAGTCCAAGCGCTAGGACTCTAAGAGCCTGTTTAATATCTTGCCGAGGGGGTTTCTGGTGAGTCCGCTCATGGGCCTTCGGCCCCCTCCATCGAGTCAGAAACTTGCTTGTGGTGAGGCAGTGTCTCTCCAGTGCCCCCCGAAATCTGTCATCCTGAGCGAAGCGCGTAGCGCGTAGTCGAAGGACCTGCCGCCAAGCGCGTTCTAACACCCAAGTCAGAACCTTTCTGGCGAGAATCAACGGCGTACCGGCGGGGCCTGCCACGCGTTCTGGCGACCGATAGTACTTGATTCTCGCCAGAAAGCGGCGGACATTTGAGGTGGCACAGGCCTGGTGGCAGGTCCTTCGACTCCGGCTCTCGCATAAAGCCGCGAGAGCCTCCGCTCAGGATGACGATTTTGTGGTGATTTGGAGGAGAACAGCCGCGCCCTTTCAAAGCAAGAGACCCCCTCGGCAAGATCTGGTTTCTGGTGAGGTTCTAACTTAAAGCCTCTGTCTTGAAAGGGTGCAGCTTCGTTTTGCAGCGGAAGGGCTGAACAGGCTGCGCCCCCCCTTCCTACACGCTCCATTGTTTTTCCAAAGACCCCCAACCTGCCAGCCAACCAGCCAACCAACCAACCAACCATCCGCAGGAAGATTGCTCCAGGTCCTCCGCAACACGTATCACCCCGGCTCGCGTTCTCCCTCGCCGTCCGCACAGGACCCGCGTACAATCGTTGCTGTCCGCAAACTTGAAACGACGAGGAACGAGCGCTGCCCCGACAAATCTTCGCTACAAAGTCCATCGACAAACTCATTGATGAGTCCGAAGCACCGGAGACTGCGCTCAAGAAGACCCTTGGTCCTGTCTCGCTCACGGCGTTTGGCATCGGTGCTGTCGTCGGCTCGGGCATTTTTACCGTCATCGGCACGGCCATTGGCGGCAACCCAGCCGCGCTCTCTGACTGGAAACAGTCTCCGGTCGGCGACCTGATCTTCAATCTGCTTCGCCACCACGCCAGCTACATTGCGGGCCGCCCCGGCGCCGGCCCTGCGATTGCCCTTTCGCTGATCCTGGTCGCCATCGTCTGTTGCTTCACCGGCCTCTGTTACGCCGAACTGGCCAGCATGATTCCCATCGCGGGCTCGGCCTACACCTACACCTACGCTATTCTTGGTGAACTCACCGCCTGGATCATCGGTTGGAACCTGATCCTCGAGTACGCCTTCTCCAACATGAGCGTCTCGGTCGGCTTCGCAGCGCACTTTGTCGATCTGCTGCAATGGTTGGGCATTCCCCTCGGTCCCGAATGGCTCTCGCCGGCGTATCTTCCCCAGGGCCTCCAGGACCTCGCCGGCCACACGATCTACCAACCCGGATGGCACTTTGGCTTCAACATCCCCGCCTTCCTCATCGTCATCCTTCTGACCTTCGTCCTGATCCGCGGCATCCGCGAGTCAGCCCGCACCAACAACATCATGGTGTTGGTCAAGCTGGCTGCCATTCTCGTCTTCATCTTCGTAGGCATCCACTTCATCCATCCCGTCTACTACCATCCCTTCTCGCCCAACGGATGGTCCGGCGTCCTGGCCGGTGGCAGCATCATCTTCTTCACCTACATCGGCTTCGACTCCATCTCCACCACCAGCGAGGAGTGCCGCAACCCGCGGCGAGACGTTCCCATCGGCATCATCGCCACGCTGATCATCTGCACCATCCTCTACATCGGCGTTGCGATCGTCCTTACCGGCATTGTCCCCTGGCGGGCGGTCATCGGCGACGCCGCACCCTTGGTCAACGCGCTCCATCGCCTCTCGGTGGAAACCGGCAGCCCTGTGCTGCACTGGACGCGCCTCGTCGTGCTCATCGGCGCCATCCTCGGCATGATCTCGTCGATCCTGGTCTTCCAGCTCGGCCAGGCGCGCATCTGGTTCGCCATGAGTCGCGACCGCTTGCTCCCCGACGCCTTCTCCAAGGTCCATCCCCGCTTCCGTACACCCGCCTTCGCCACCTGGGTCGCAGGGATTCTGGTGGCCATCCCATCCGGCCTCTTCGACGTCGGCACGCTCGCCGAGCTCTCCAACATCGGAACCCTCTTCGCCTTTGCCATGGTCTCGGTCGGCGTCCTTGTCCTGCGTCACAAGCAGCCCGAACGGAGCTGCGGCTTCCGCGTACCCGGTGGCCCAATCTTCCCCTCGCTCAGCGTTGTCTTCTGCGTTCTCCTGATGGCTGGCCTCCCCGTGATGACGTGGATTCGCTTCTTCGCCTGGCTGGTCATCGGCCTCTTCGTCTACTACTTCTACAGCCGCAAGCGCAGCGAGTTCTACACCGCAAACGATGCAAAGACGACGGATGGAACATTGAACTGAGTGTTCAACCGAACCACTTATGGCCCCCATGGCGTACTGGATTGAAACCGGCATTCCCGCAAGGCTTGCGATCATGCCGAGGCCGAACGGCGGAAGGTATCTCGAAGACGAGATGCGCGCCCTCCAGCGCGAAGGCGCCGGCGTGCTTGTCTCCCTGCTCACCCCCGAGGAAGAGATCGAACTGGATCTCCAGGACGAGCGCGCTGCCTGCTCCGCATACGGCCTTTCGCCGCATCTCCCATGCGCGCCGCATGCGGACTCCCGAGACCCCCGAGCAGCTTCGCTGGGTCGAGGAGATCTGTCTCGAAGGCAGGGAGTAGAACATTTTTCCTGTTGATGGGTATCCCGGAAGGGGCGTGCAGTGGAGCGATTTCCCTGTTGCTGGGTATCCCGGAAAGGTGTTCAGTGGCGTTTTCATTGGGGGAAAACGCCCACGAATGTCGGGGCGTCGCATTGCACCTACAGGGAAATCGCTCCAGCGTTTTCATTGGGGGAAACGCCCATGGAGGTCGAGGCGTCTGTTACCACTTGCACTGAAGATGCTCTGGTGTCCTGAGTCATGCATTCGTTTGCAAACGAAACCCGCCACCCTGAGATTGCAACTTCAGAAAGTCAAACGAGTTCGATGCGAAGTCCGCGCCCAACCGCGTTCGCCGCACGCGAGAGCGTCTGCAGTGTGACAGCACCGTTGCCAGGGTCAAGCAGGCGATCAAGCGCCGCGCGGCTGGTATGCATCCGCTTCGCCATCTCCACCTTGGTGATGTTGTCCTTCAGCATCGCCTGCTGGACCTGCCACGCAACGGCTTCTTTGATGGCAATCGTGCGCGCTTCTTCCAGGATGCCTTCATCCTTCAGAAAGTCATCGAGCGAGGAGCCCACATGCTTGTTCTGCTTCTTCATCTCGCCATCTCTTTCATCCTTCGCTTCGCCAGCGCCAGATCGTCCGCTGGCGTCTTTTGCGTCTTCTTGATAAAACCATGCAACACAATCAGCGTCTCCTGGTGAAAGCACAGGACGAGACGCGCGATCCGTTGGCTCGGCAAGGAGGAACGAACCTCCCACAGGCCGTCCTGCAAACTCCGCACCAGCGGCATTCCGATCGGCTAGCCGAACTGCACTCGCATCAGGTCAAGTCCGATAGCGCGTCGGTCGCCTACATCGAGCTCCCGGAGCCACTCCCGTACCGGCTCTCTGCCGGTCCCCGTTCGGTAGAACCGGACTGGAACCTCGGGGGGCGTCGCTCTACTCATGCGGCCTCATCCCCAGTATGTACCAAAATAGATACACTGTCCATTCCTTTGCTCTGTGAAGGGCACGGGCTTTACAGGCCGCAGGAAAAGGCCTTGTTTCGGTCGAATTCCCCAAGGCATTCCCCCAGGGGCTAAAGCCCCGTTGATTCGGTTGCCTTTATGTACGGGCTAAAGCGCGTACCCATCAAGCTAAGGCCGCGCCCTTTCAAAGCGTCGAGTTTTTCCGCAGCCTCTTTGGCCCGCGAGGGATGGTTCTCCCACCATCCAGAGCTTTGCCACGGGCTTTTAAATGTTCGGGATAAGTTGTGGAGGGCCGTCGAGGGAGGCGGGCTTGTCGATGTTGATCCTGAAGATAAAGTAAAAATTCTTCTCGCTGTCAAAGGAGCTGATCTGGCGGGACTTGGAACGGACGCCGTCGGACTGTGCCCAGAGTTCGTAGTCGGTGTCCTGGGAGAGGTCGCCGAAGCGGAACCCTCCGTCCTCGCCGGCGATGTAGGTTTTGACGGCGTTGGAGCGCGAGTCCTTCAGATAGACGATGGCTCCGGCGATGGGGCTGCCGTCTTTGCCGACGACCTTGCCGGTGGCGATGCGCTCCTGTGGCAGATTCTTCTGGGCATGCGCCGTTGCAGGCGCTGCCACCAGCAGCGCGCAGACAGCCCCGCCAAGCGCCAGGCAAGCTGCCAGGCAAGACGCTAAACCGAATGAGAGACCCCGACGGAGGCGGGGGGAAAAGCTATTCATCCTCTTCATCTACATGCAGAGCCTCATCCTCATCGTCGTAACCTTCCTCATCGACTGGCGCTAGTTCCAGCGGGTCGCTGGAGACGACTTCGAGATCTGTTCCGCACTCATCGCACTGAATGATCTCGCCTTCCTCGACATCGTCGATATCGATGTCCAAGGGGTTGTCACACTCTGGGCACACGATTGACATATACATTCTCCTCTATGGCGTACACGAAGGCCACGACTCCCTGGCCCCACTGCTCCCTGGCTACCTGGACAAGCGCGATGCAGCCCTGCTAGTACCATGGACCTGGAATCGCGATCACCCTTTTCTAGTTCTAGCGGGAGCGTGGCGACTCGTCAACTTCAGATGCGGAATTGCGCCCCAGGGGTGCACCTTTCCGCGCGGAGGCAGGAATGTCTGGAAGGCGGGCTTTCATCCCCGAGGGATGCCCATGATCGCAACCCTGTATAGAGTTAATCAGAGGGACCACAGATCGTTGGCTGAGGAAGTGAGTGCATGGCGTTTCGTTCGAACAATCCGATCTCGTTGATGCTGCCGCCGTTTCGCGGGCTGACGCGGAGCATCATCCTGACCGGGGTGGTGGTCTTCCTGGCTACGGCGGTCCTGGGCCTGGTGTCGCAATCCCTGGAAGCATTGCTGGTGGGCTACCTTTCGCTGCAGCCGGGCCTGTCGCTGCATCCGCTGATCTGGGAGCTGATCACGTATCCCTTTGTGGGGAGCGGGGTGTTCAGCGTGGCGTTCGCTCTGTTGACGCTGTGGTTTTTTGCCACCGTCCTGGAGGAGGAGCGCGGGTCGCGATGGCTGGGCGAGTTTTTCATGATGACGACGATTGCGGGCGGCGTGATGGCGGCCTTGCTCAGCCTGGCGGCTGCGTCGATCCCGGGGCTGGGGCCGGCGGTTTCAACCGCGGGCTTCTGGCCGGAGGTGCTGGCGGTGATGGTGGCCTATGGCGTGCTCCACGCCGAGGATCAGATCCAGTTCAACTTTCTCTTCACGCTCAAGGCCAAGTACCTGGCGGCGATCTATGTGCTCTTCTACCTGGCGCTGTCGCTGGTGGGCGGCGACCGTTTTGGATCGCTGACGGCGCTGTGCAATGCGGGCGTGGGATATGGGTTCCTGAAGTTTGCCCCCCGGCGCGGCTTTCGCGTGGGGCTCTCGGAACGTTGGTTCGGGATGCGCAATGCGTACTTCCGCTCCAAGCGGCGGCGCGCGGCCAGGAAGTTCACGGTCTACATGCGCAAGCAGGGCAAGGAGGTGAGCCTGGATGAGGATGGCCGGTACGTGGATCCGGACGGCAAGCCGCGCGACCCCAACGACCGGCGCTGGATGAATTAGGTGGATGAAGTAGTCGGATGAATGAGCTGGATCGGCTGACGACAGCGGTAGGTGGCCGGCTTCGCTGCGGCACGGGGACCGGCCGATGGGAGCGGGGAAGCCGGCGAGGTCGAACAACCCGAGGGAACTTCTGTTCCAGCCTTCCGCAGAGCGCATCCGATCACGCTACTTGCGTGCCATGGACGCAGGGCGGGAGATGCGCAGGAAGAAGACGGCGGAGCCGAGCATGGGAACGCCGAGCAGCAGCAGGCTGGCGCCGACCATGCCGGCGGTTGCGCTGGCTGCCTGGTGCGCGTGGGTGAGCGTGAGCGCGAGAGTACCGGCGGCGGCAATGAAGAGCAGGGCGCTTGCGGCGCGCGGCTTCCAGATGCCTGCGATGAGCAGAGGAAGGAAGAGCGCGGTGAGCGATTGCACGAGGATGACGGCTGCGTTCACGGGCGATCCCTGGCCCATGGCGGTGAAAAAGACGTGCAGACTTACGCCCAGCAGAAGTGCGCTGTAGTCGATGGCCTTGGCCGTCTTGGGGAAGGCGATGACCTCGCGCAGAGAGGATGCGCCGGCCAGGATCATCACAATGCGATCCAGGCCGAGGGCGATGCCGCCGTGCGGAGGTGTGCCGTACTCGAGCGCATCCAGGAAGAACCCGAACCTCTCCCGGGCCTCGGAGTCGGACATGCCGAGGGAGCGGAAGATCTCCTGCTGCACATCTTTGCGATGGATACGGATGGACCCGGAGCCAAGCTCGGTGCCGTTGAGCACGATGTCGTAGGCCAGGGCGCGGACCGAGCCCTTGTCGTTGACCAGAGCGCCGGACTGGATGTCCTCTTCGTGGGGCGAGGTGAAGGGATGGTGTGCGGCGTCCCAGTTTTTGGTCTCCTCGTTCCACTCGTACATGGGAAAGTCGGTGACCCAGAGGAACTTGAAGTCGGCTGCCGTGTGGGTCTGGGCTAAAAGTCCGTGCTTGTCGGCAAACTTCTTTGCGAGTTCAAGGCGAAGAGCGCCGACCCGCTTGTAGATCCACTGCGGATCGAAGTTCCACATGGCCGGTGTTCCGGGCTTGGGCGTGATGACGATGGCGAGGTCTTCGCTGCTGTGGGAGCTGCCGTTGAAGAGCGACATCTCGGCGCAGAGCTTGCCTTCAATGGCCTCGGCGAGAGGGACGAAGACGGGATTGGTGCGCAGGCGCGCGACATCGAGAAAGTCCAGGCCGCAGTCGCCGAAGCCGCCACGAATCTCGGACAGGAGCGCTTTGCGCGCGGTGCCGGAGAGTTCGCCGACGCGGGGGATGGTGAAGCCGAGGACGGGGAGGGTGGGGTCGATCTTGAGCGTCTGGCGGAGTTCGGGCGTGAGTTCCTCGGACAGATTGACCATCGCGGGAAGGCGCATGTCCGGCTTGTCGATTCCATATCGCTGGATGGCCTGGTCGTAGGTCATCCGGAGGAAGGGCTCGGCGGGAAGCTCGATGCCGGCGGCCGAGAAGGCCGCGTGCAGAAATCCTTCGGCCACCGCAAAGATGGTCGCCATCTGCGGGAAGCTGATCTCCAGGTCGATCTGGGTGAACTCGGGCTGGCGGTC
>JABEBX010016893.1_pt1 | contig 20699 bp, 13 predicted proteins | sample 7245971 | NCBI WGS metagenome assembly JABEBX01 (sample SAMN14506365, study PRJNA622280) | hot springs metagenome | biome: hot spring [ENVO:00000051]|acidic hot spring [ENVO:00002120]; feature: spring [ENVO:00000027]|sediment [ENVO:00002007]; material: sediment environment [ENVO:01001048]... | reverse complement strand
GATAGCCCCCTGTTGCTTGCTGGCTTGAGGCGGTTGATGGGACGCGCCCGGCATTCCCCCCCTCGGGGCGAAGGCGGTTGGGGGGCAACGACCTTGTTGCGGTCGAATTCCTCCAATATATATTCCCTCAGGGGCTAAAGCCCGCTGATTCTGTTGCCTTTATGTACGGGCTAAAGCCCGTACCCTTCAAACGAAAGCCCGTACCCTTCAGGACGAACGTCCCACTCTTGCAAAACGCGGCCTTATTTGGAGGTTCCCCAGGTGTGGGAGCGCGGGTATTTGCGATGCGAATGGTGGGGTTCGGCAATGGGTTCGCCCCACGGTAGAGAGAGGTTGACCGGGAAGTGGCGCTTGAGGGACAGGATAGGGGTTTCAAAGAGGTGGAAGGAGAGCCAGGAGACCGCGCAGGTGATCACAAAGGCCACGAGGGCGCGAGCGATGTGGTAGGTGTCGCCGGTGTTGGTGTGCGTGATCTGGGCACCGAGACGGTCGAAGACGGGCTCGAGCAGGATGTGGAAGAGGTAAAAGGCGTAGCTGATACGGCCAAGCCAGCCGAGAGGAGCCAAGGAGAAGACTTTGCGGGGGAGGCCGGAGCGCAGGACCAGAGGGATGGTGGCTGCGGCGGCGAGGCTGATGGCGGGCAGGCCCAGCCAATACTGGGGGGCGGAGATGAGGCGCAGGGAATGGGCGTGGAAGCCGATGACGAAGAAGATGCCGAGGCCAGTGAAGAATGCCGGGCTGGCGTACTTGCGGACGACCCGGTGGGTGCTGGGCTTGCGGCCGCTGGGGTCTGAGCGGTTGCCCATGGCCAGGGAGGCCGCGCAGCCGAGGGCCAGAGCGGCGCTCTGGGTGAGGAGGAAGTGGTCGTAGAGGTGCGCCGCGCGCACCTCGCTCAAGGCGGGCAGGGTATAGATCGCGAGCACAAAGAACTCAGATAGCGCGAGACACCAAAGGCTGAGCCGCAGGGCGTGACGCCGACTGTGCGCGAAGAACAGGATGATGGGCCAGAACAGATAGAACTGCGCCTCGACGGCGAGCGTCCAGAGGTGGTGGAGGGGGAGGGGCGAAGGGTTGTGGAGCGCGTAGGCTGCCAGGTGGGGGAGGTTCTGAAGGAAGAAGGCAAAGACGAAGAAGGGCTTGAGCTGACGGAGGGTGGCGCCGGCGAGCACGGCGGTGACGGCAGCGGCGCTGAGAGCAAGGAAGTAGAGAGGAAGAATGCGCAGGGCACGGCGAATATAGAAGTTGCGGAGGCGATGGCGCGAGTGGTTCTTGTCCCAGAGGCTGCCGGTGATGAGAAAGCCGGAGAGGGCGAAGAAGAGAACGATACCTGCCCAGCAGCCCCCGGTGAGGAAGTCGATGAAGCGGATGAAGGATCTGGAGGAGTGGAGGCTGCCTCCATAGTGGAAGAGGAAGATCATCAAAATGGCGAGGCCGCGAAGGCCGTCGAGAGCCGTATCGCGCATGACTTTGGGCGCCTTGGTGGCGAGAGCCGCGGCGGCAGCGCCAGGAGCGTGCCCGGAGGGGGACGGGTCAGCGGGTGGATCGGTTAGGCTTGCGTCAAAGTCCATTGGGCTTGAGCGTAGTGAGTTGGCGCCGCCGAGTCAATCGAAGAGCGTGTGTGGTAGTTTCAGTGGAATGCAGGAGAGCGAAGTGGTTGGGGTCGAGTTTGAGGGGGTAGAGCAGGGGACGCTGCCGGTGGGGAGCGAGCGGCCATGGGTATTTGGGCTGATGGTTGCGCCGGTGTCGGTGGTAGCCAATGGAGTGATCCAGGGCGGGATTCTGGCGTACCTGATGAGCCGGCAGGCGATCTCGGGGCTGCGGGCGTCGCAGATTATCTCGCTGCTGTCGCTGCCGACGACGATTTACTTTCTATGGAGCCCGATGACGGATTTTCTGCTGCGGCGCAGGACGTGGCTGCTGCTGGGCGGTGTGCTGGCGGCGGTGCTGATGGTGTTGGCGTTCGAGCAGCGGCGACTGGATTCGACGAGCGCGATTGTGCTGATGTTCTTGAGCGCGTGCTGCGCGCAGTTGGTGGTTTCCAGCTGCGGGGGGATGATGGGGGCGCTGCGCAGCGAGGGCTCGAAGCGGGTGGCAAGCGGGTTCTACCAGGCTGGATCGCTGGGGTTTGGGGCTGGGTCCGTGTTTGTGCTGGTGATGGCGTTTGAGCGCGGCCATGCACGATTGCTGCCGCTGATTGCAGGGGCGATGATTGTGGTTCCGGTACTGTTTGCGCTGGCCGCGCCCAAGCAGGAGGTGGTGCGGGAGGATGGGTTCGTGCGCACCCTGCGAAGAATATGGGAAGAGTTCACGGAGACGTTTGTCCATTGGAGGGCAGTGCCCTACACGCTGACGATGCTGTTTCCGATGGCAACGGGGGCGGCGGTGGGGCTGCTGACCGGCGTGGCGAAGAGCTATGGCGTAGGAGGACAACAGGTGGCGTGGATGAATGGGCTGGGTGGGGCGGCGCTGATGGCGGTGGGGTCGCTGGCCGCGACGCTGATTCCAGCAAGGTTTCAGGCGTCGGTCTCCTACCTGACGGTGGGGTTGGTGAACGCGGCGACGCTGGGGGTGCTGTGGCTTGGGCCGCTGGATCAAATGACCTATTATGTTGGGATTACGCTGTATCTGTTTACGGTGGGGATGGCCTACGCGTTGTTCACGGCGGTGGTGCTGGAGTTCCTGGGGAATTCGGGAAAGAGTGGGAGCGGGCGGTACTCCATTATCAATTCCATGGGGAACGTGCCTGTTGTGTATATGTTGGCGCTGGATGGATGGGGTGGAAACCGGTGGGGGGTGAGAGGGTTGCCGGCGACGGAGGCGGTGATGGGGTCGGTGGGAGCAGCGCTGCTGCTGGGGTATTTCCTGACCTATGGACGGAAGCAGCGACGGGCGTGAGCGGGCGAGCGGGTTGCGAGGTTCGGGTGGTGCTTTGGCGTGGGGATGGGGGCGTGGGGATTGAGCGGAAGATCAGCAGTCCTCACTGAGGGAACCCGCTGAGGTATATCCCTGCGATGCGAAAGCCCTATAGATCGGGCTTTCAGCCCTCGCGGGTCTTGGCGGGGACAACACCCAGGGCTACGCCCTGGGCTATTATGGAGCCGCGCCTTTGGCGCTAGGTTTGATGCAGATGCGTGCCGCTGGAGCCGTCTGCATGGGTTCTGTGGCGCTGGCCGCCCCAAGCATCAGCAGTTCTCACTGAGGGAACCCGCTGAGGTATATCCCTGCGATGCGGAAGCCCGGCCTATCGGGTAGGAGCGCATGAGGAGGCATCCTTGATTTTCTCAAAGAGAACTGCTGGTGGAAGACGGCGCATCTTTTTAGTAAAAACTTCATCATATAAGTTGACAGTAAGTGACTCACATGCGAAGCTAGTGAGGAGTAGATAAGAGTTTCGGGCAAACAGCCCAAGGAATGGGACAGGGACATGGGAAAGATAATCGGAATCGATCTTGGAACGACGAATAGCTGCGTTGCGGTCATGGAGGGTGGAGAGCCAAAGGTAATCCCCAACGAAGAGGGTGGCCGCACGACGCCGTCCATCGTGGCGTTCACGAAGAATGGTGAGCGGCTGGTAGGCATGGTGGCCAAGCGGCAGGCGATCACGAACCCGGAGAATACGATCTACTCGATCAAGCGCTTCATGGGCCGCCGGCTGAATGAAGTCAGTGACGAGATGAAGATGGTGCCCTACAAGGTTGTGCCCAAGGGCGAACATGTGGCGGTGGTGGCGCAGGGCAAGGAGTATACCGCTCCTGAGGTCTCGGCGATGATTCTGCAGAAGCTGAAGAAGGCTGCTGAGGATTACCTGGGGCAGAGCGTGACCGAGGCGGTCATTACGGTTCCGGCGTACTTCAACGACGCGCAGCGGCAAGCGACGAAAGATGCCGGAAAGATCGCCGGGCTCGACGTCAAGCGTATCGTGAACGAGCCGACAGCGGCGGCGCTGGCCTATGGATTGGATAAGAAGAAGGACGAGACGATCGCGGTGTACGACTTTGGCGGCGGCACCTTTGATATCTCCATCCTGGAGGTGGGCGATGGCGTCATCGAGGTGAAGTCGACCAACGGAGACACGCATCTTGGCGGTGACAATTTAGATCAGAGAATTGTGGATTGGCTGATCGCGGAGTTCAAGACAGAGACCACTCTTGACCTGACGGCCAAGGGCAACGAGATGGCGTTGCAGCGGCTGAAGGATGCCTCGGAGCGCGCCAAGATCGAGTTGTCGACGGCGCAGGAGACCGAGATCAACCTGCCGTTTGTGACGGCTGATGCGAGCGGACCGAAGCACCTGGTGCGCACGCTGAGCCGCGCGAAGCTGGAGTCGCTGGTCGACGATCTGCTGCAGAAGTCGGTTGGGCCGTGCAGGCAGGCGATGAAGGATGCGGGCGTGGACGCGAGCAAGATCGATGAGGTTGTGCTGGTTGGCGGACAGACACGTATGCCGGCGATTCAGGAGCTGGTGAAGAAGCTGTTTGGCAAGGAACCGCACAGGGGCGTGAACCCGGATGAGGTTGTGGCGATCGGTGCGGGGGTACAGGCCGGCGTGCTGGCAGGCGATGTGAAGGATCTGCTGCTGCTGGATGTGACTCCGCTTACTCTGTCGATTGAAACCATGGGCGGTGTGGCTACGGGTATGATTCCGCGCAACACGACTATTCCCACCAAGAAGTCGGAGACCTTCTCGACGGCGGCCGATAACCAGACCGAGGTTGAGGTGCATGTGATGCAGGGCGAGCGGCCGATGGCGGCGCAGAACCGGACGCTGGGCAAGTTCAAGCTGGGCGGCATCATGCCGGCTCCGCGGGGCGTGCCTCAGATTGAGGTGACCTTCGATATCGACGCGAACGGAATCCTCAACGTGAACGCCAAGGACAATGCGACGGGCAAGGATGCGAAGATTACGATTACGAGTTCTTCGGGTCTAAGCAAGGAAGAGGTTGAGCGCATGGCGAAGGATGCCGAGGCGCATGCGGCCGAGGACAGGGAAGCCAAAGAGAAGATCGAGGCGCGCAACCAGCTCGACTCGATGGTGTACAACGTCGAGAAGATGCTGAAGGAAGGCGGTGAGAAGGTGGAAGCCGCGGACAAGGGCGATGTGGAGTCGGCCTTGGCTGAGGCGAAGACCGCGCTCTCCGGCGAGACTTCGACGGCGGAGATGAACGCCGCGAAGGAGAAGTTGACAGCGGCGAGCCATAAGCTGGCCGAGGCTCTGTACAAGGCCAACGCGGCGGGTCCCACACCTCCGGCCGACGGCGAAGCTGCCGCGGCGGGGGCGGCCGCCGAGGAGGCGAAGAAAGACGAAACCGTCATCGATGCTGAGTATGTCGACCAGGAAAAGTAACTCTCGGTCGTGATGTACAGGCAATCGATGGCCTGTGATGGAGCGTAGGGGATGAAGAGGAGCTTTGGCCTCTCTTCACCCCCATCGGCCTATCTGTATGGAGGGTTTGGATGCCGTGCGGCAGGGTGGTGCCAACCGCGCGGGATTCAGGAAGCGGAGGTAGAGCGATGACCGGCGACGGAACAAGGAGCAGAGGCGAGGACAGGGTTTGGCCCGTGGAGGTGTGCTGGGATCTTGGCGACGCCCGCGCACGTGGGCTGGCGACGCTGTGGCAGTGCGATGCGCTGCGAGCGGGAAGGCTCTACCAGCGAAGTCTGTTCGCCACACGTGAACAGGCGGAGGCGTTCGCGATGAAGATGCGCCAGATGGAACCGGATCAGATGTTCAACGTGGAGGCGATCAAGGCGTCCGCAGTTTGGAATTGAGGGACTGAGAGCCTCATTTGGCCAGATGCAGGGCGAGTCGTGTGTGGCTGATTACGGGCTTAGGCAGCCCATCGTGGGAGGACCAACCCTCGGCGGGACAAAAGATGCTGCGGGAAATGGCCTTAGTTTGGGCGAAATCCCCCCAAATACATTTTCTCAGGGGCTTTACATCTTGCGGAGAAACTCTCTATTTCCCATTTCACAGATAGGAGAGTGCATCTCCTCAGTGCCCCGGAAATTCGTCATTCTGAGCGAAACGCGTAGCTCGTAGTCCTGAGCGTAGCCGAAGGAACCTGCCGCCAAGCGTGTTCTAACACCGATGTCAGGAGCTTTCTGGCGAGAATCAGCGGCGTGTCGGCGGGGCCTGCCGCGTGTTCTGGCGACCGATAGTAGTTGATTCTCGCCCGAAAGCGGCGGACATTTGAGGTGGCACAGGCTTGGTGGCAGGTCCTTCGACTGCGCGCTACGCGCTCCGCTCAGGATGACAATTTTGTGGCGATTTGGAGGAGAACAGCCGCGACCGTCGGCTACTCCTGCGGCGCGGCTAAAGCCGCGCCCTTTCAAAGTGTCGAGTTTTCCCGCAGCCTGTAAGGCCCGCGTCCTTCAGGCTGAAGCCGCGCCCTTTCAAAGTGTCGAGTTTTTCCGTAGCCTGTAAAGCCATGCCAAGCGAGGGTTGCACTCGATTGGCATGCAGGCCGGAGCGACGGCAAATCGTTCGTGGTTCACTTGTACCACAGGATTTGAGAGGCTTCGAGAGGAACCTGTGCGTCGGGGTGATAGGGAATGACCCTCGGGGTGAAGCAGCTGGCTGGTCGGTCTGCGTGGACGGTGGCCACGTAGTAGCAGGCGTTTACGCCAACAAGCGGTTCGTCCCGAGTCATGACCTGGCGAACTGGTCCGGCTCCGTCGGCCTCTTCGGCGTACAGTTCGACCTGGATTGCATCGGGATTCAGTTCATCCAGATAGACCTGCACCTGGAAACGATACTCTTCTCCCTCGGTCGCAACGTGCAACGTACCGAAATGTAGCCTGGACCAGTGTTCGGTGAGCTGGCGGCTCCAGTTCATCAGGCTCTTCGTCGTTCCTGTTTCATTTGAACTGCGCTGTCGAAACGACGACGCCAACGGAACATAGTGCTTCTCGGTGTACTCCCGTACGCATCGTGTGGCGGAGAATTGGGCCGTCAGGTGAGCCATGCTCTGGCGGATGCGTTGGATCCATGCAACCGGTATACCGGCTTCATCGCGGTCATAAAACTCCGGGATCACGTGTTGTTCGAGCAAGGTGTAGAGTTGTTCGGCCTCGGCTGCGTCCCAAGCCGGATCGTCGCCGTGCTCACACCCATCGCCCAGCGCCCAGCCTACGTCGGGGGTGTACGCCTCCGCCCACCAGCCATCCAGCTCGGAGAGGTTGAGACAACCGTTCACCAAACCCTTCATGCCGCTGGTGCCGCATGCCTCCCAGGGGCGGCGCGGCATATTCAACCATACATCCGCGCCCTGTACCAGATGCTCCGCCATGCGCATATCGTAGTCGCTGAGAAAGACCACATGGCCTCGAGCCGCCGGAGTATGCCGGATGAACTTGATCCACTGCTGAATCATCTCCTGACCCTGGAGATCCTGCGGGTGCGCCTTCCCGGCGATAAAAAGCTGAACCGGGCGCGCTTGATTGGTGAGAATGGAGAGCAGGCGATCGGGATCGTGCAACAACAGATTGGGCCGCTTGTAGGTTGCAAAGCGGCGCGCAAATCCGATGGTCAGGGTATCGGGCTCGAAGATCTTCTCGATCGCTCGTACCTCCTGCTCGCTCGCGCCTTGCACCGCGATCTGCCGGGACAGATGTTTCCGGATAAACTCCACCAGTGACTTCCGCAAGGCACAGCGCATGAGCCAAAGGTGCTTATCGGATACTTGGCGAATACCCTCCTGGATCCTGTTGAAATCACTATCCCAGCGCTGCGAGCCACAGGCTTCTGTCCACAGGTCGTCGGCCTCCGCCGAGTCCCAGATGGGGACGTGGACGCCATTGGTGATGTAGCCGATGGGCACATCACTCTCCGGCCAGCGCGGGAATATCTGCTGGAAGAGATGCTGGCTCACGATGCCGTGCAGCCGGCTTACTCCATTTACCGCACCGCTTCCGCGCATTGCCAGCAGGGCCATGTTGAAAGGCTCGGATGGGTCGTCCGGATTCTTCCTCCCCAGCGCCATCAGTGCTGGCAGGGGAATCTTCAACTGATCCTGCGCATAGTTCCAGAATTTTTGTTTGAACAAGTCAGGGGCAAAGCGGTCGAAGCCGGCGTCGACCGGAGTGTGTGTGGTGAAGAGGTTGCCGGCCCTGGTGACGGTGAGCGCCTCCTCAAACGATACCGAAGCCTCTTTCATGTAATCCCGTGCTCTCTCCAGAACCACGAAGGCCGCATGGCCTTCATTCAGATGGCAGACTTCGGGCTTGATTCCGAGCGCGCGGAGCAGCCGCCATCCACCGATTCCAAGCACCTGTTCCTGACTGATGCGCAGATTCGAGTCGCCTCCATAGAGCTCGCTGGCGATACCGCGATACGAACACAAGTTTGCCGGGTCGTTGGTGTCAAGCAGGTAGAGCTTTACCCTCCCTACAGACACCTCCCAGGCACGGATCCACAACGGAAATCCGGGCAGATCAAGCACGATGCGTAGCCATTCTCCGTTTTTCTCACGCACCGGGCGGATGGGGAGTTGGCCGGGATTGTTAAACGGATAGAGTGCATGCTGGCGGCCTTCCGCATCGATGTTTTGGCGGAAGTAGCCTACCTGGTACAGCAGTCCCACCCCCACCACGGGAATACCCAGATCGCTGGCTGCCTTGAGCTGATCGCCGGCCACGTTTCCGAGGCCGCCGGAGTAGATGGGCAAGGCGTCGCTCAGCATGTACTCCAGGCTGAAGTAGGCTACCTGGGTGAAAGGGGGCTTTGCGTAGGTTTGCTCGTACCAACTGGGGATATTTTCGCGCCTTTCTTTTCGCTTCTGAATCTCGTCGAGCATCTTCTTGAACTGCGGGTCGGTCATGAGGAGATTCAGTTTTTCCCGCGATACGGTCTGTAGGATGACCCATGGGTTCCGGGTGAGATCCCATAGCTCCGGGTCGAGCTTGCGCCACAGATCGTCGGCTGCGTGATTCCACGACCAGCGCAAGTTGAGTGCAACCTCCGTCAAAGCGTCCATTGCGGAGTTATCCGGAGAGGGATTCGTTTTCATTCTTTGCAGGCTCCATTCTGTATTGGTGCTTCGCCGCACCTCTTGCCCTGGGATAGAGGCGCGGCGCTCCATGGTGGACTCGACGGCGCCCAGGCTGGTGGCATGATGGATTAACTGCAAGCTGTTGCACACGGCATCGGCCGATGCGGCAGAACCCTTGACGTCAAACGAGATGATGGTGCCGAAGCCTTTGAGCTGGCGTCGCGCTGCGGCATAGGTTGGATGGCTGGTGAGGCCGGGATAGCGAACGCATGTGACGTTGGGGTGCTGAGCCAGGCGCTCCGCGAGTTGCATGGCGCTGCTCTGCGCGCGCTCCAGCCGCAACGCCAGGGTACGTGCGCCACGAGCCGTCAGGTACGCCTCCAGCGTGCCGGGCGTTGCACCGGTAAGCGTCCGGGCATGACGCAGCTTCAGCAGCAGATCGTTGTTGCGCACGGTGGCGACGCCACAGAGCAGATCTGAATGTCCACCGATGAACTTGGTCGCCGATTGCACGCTCACGTCTGCGCCGAGATCCAATGGGCGCTGGTTCAACGGCGTTGCAAAGGTGTTATCGACACCGAGTAAGCAACCGAGCTTTCGCGGCGCAGCGCAGATGATGTCCAGGTCAGCTACGGCGAGCAGCGGGTTGGAGGGTGATTCCAACCAGACGATGTCGGCGATAGAGCACATCTCAACCCAGCGGGCGGTATTGTTCACGGCGACGCGCTCCACGCTCCAACGTCCTTGCTTTCGACCAGCTTCAACAAGCGCGGCTACACCTTGATAGCAGTCGTCCGGCAGGGCCACCATGGAGCCTGTGGGAAGCGGATCGAAGATGGCCGCGATGGCGGCAATGCCGGAGGCAAAGCAGACCGAAGCGCCACCTTCGAGACCGCCGATGATCTCTTCAAGCGCCTCCCAACCGGGCGTCCCGTCGCTACGCGCATAGGATCGCCGCCCGCCCAGCGCAAAGTTCGACGCAGGCATGAGCGGAACGTTCAACGGCGAGCCTGGACAGCGGTCTCGTCCCGAAGAGACAAGCCACGACTCCAGTGAAACAGGGATCCTCGTGGCAGCATCTTTGGAGTCGATGTGGGACATATCTTCATAGTAGCAACTCTAAGAGCCTCACCAGGCCTCAATCCGGCTCGATTGAGCTGAGGAGGCCGCCGGTCCACAGGGCGTCTTGTTACAGCAATTTTCCTATTGATGGGTATCCCATCAAGGGCGTGCGATAGGGTTTTCATGGGGGAAAACGCCCATGGGCGCCGGCTTGGTGGCAGGTTCCTTCGACTGCGCTCAGGACGGGCCCTTCGGCTTCGCCTCGGGGCTTCGGCTCTCGCATAAAACCGCGAGAGCCTCCGCTCAGGATGACAATTTTGTGGCGATTTGGAGGATACGATTTGGTGGTGATTTGGAGGAGGACAGCCGCGCCTTTCCAAGGCAAGATATCCCCCCGGCAAGCTCTTGTTTCTGGTGAGTCCGCTCATGGGCCTTCGGCCCCCTCAATAGAGCCAGAAACTGGCTTCTGGCGAGGCAAGAGACCCCTCGGCAAGCTCTTGTTTCTGGTGAGGTTTTTACGGCGTTTCGTCCAGCGTGAACTCTCGGACAATCGATGCTATCAGCCGAGACAAAATCGAAAGTTGAGCCACGATTGAAAAGTGAATCCGTGTAGCGTTCTCATTGAATGAAAGAAAAGAGCCTCGCAGAAACGAGGCTCTTTTCTTTGGTTTCGGGCTGGATGTGTGTTTACTCGCTGAACATACGCTACGCTAGCTGCCCTGAACGACCGGAGCAACGGGAATTGGCAGGTCTTCTTTGCGTTTGATGCTTCCGCATAGAAAATCGCCGTTCATCCTTGCGATGACGTCCAGCGAAATCTCCTTGGGGCAAGCGGCGGTACATTCACCGATGCTGGTGCAGTTTCCAAAGCCCTCGACGGTCATCTGAGCAACCATGCTAAGCGCACGGCGGTCGCGCTCCGCGTCGCCCTGAGGTAGTGTGCCCAGATGGGTGATCTTGGCTCCGGTGAAGAGAGCGGCTGAGGCGTTGGGGCAGGCAGCGACGCAGGCCCCGCAGCCGATGCATGCAGCCGCATCCATGGACTGATCGGCGATCGCCTTGCTGATGGGAATGCCATTGGCCTCGGGACCCTGGCCGGTGGAGACCGAGATGTAGCCCCCAGCCTCGATGATGTGGTCGAGAGCGCGACGGTTGACTACGAGATCCTTGACGGTGGGGAAGGCCTTGGCGCGCCAGGGTTCGAGGGTGATCGTTTCACCATCCTTGAAGTGGCGCATGGTGAGCTGGCAGGCGGTGGTGGCGCGCTCGGGGCCGTGGGGTATGCCGTTGATGACGAAGCCGCAGGAGCCGCAGATGCCCTCGCGGCAGTCGTGCTCGAAGGCTACGGGTAGCTCGCCGCGCAGGATGAGCGACTCGTTGAGGACATCCAGACATTCGAGGATCGACATCTCGTCGTCCACATTGTCCACGGGGTAGTTGACAAAGGCGCCCTTCTCATTGGGGTTCTTCTGGCGCCAGATCTTCAGTGTCACTTTCATTTACTTATAGCTCCTCTGGCTCGGATGGACGTATTGGAACTCCAGGGGTTCCTTGTTGAGTTCGGGCGGAGCGTCGGGGCCTTGGTAGCCCCAGGCGGCGACGTACGAGTAGTGCTCATCATCGCGTTGGGCCTCGCCATCGGCGGTCTGATACTCCTCCCGGAAGTGACCGCCGCAGGACTCGTTGCGATTGAGAGCGTCGATACAAATCAGCTCACCGAGTTCGAAGAAGTCGGCCACGCGGCCAGCCCGTTCGAGGCTCTCGTTGAGGTCGTCGCCACTGCCGGGAACGTTGACGTTCTTCCAATACTCCTCGCGCAAGGCGCGAATCTTGGCGATGCCTGTTTTGAGACCCTCTGCATTGCGCGCCATGCCGCAATGATTCCAGAGAATCTTGCCAAGTTCGCGATGGAACGAATCGACGGTGCGCTTGCCTTTGATCGAGAGCAGCTTGTCGATCTTCCCACTGACGGAGTGGAGGGCTTCCTGCACTACGGGATTGGAATCTTCGACCTTCGGGAACTTATTGGTCGCCAGATAGTTTCCGATGGTATTGGGGATGATGAAGTAGCCGTCCGAAAGGCCCTGCATCAGGGCGCTGGCGCCTAGCCGGTTAGCACCGTGATCGGAGAAGTTCGCCTCGCCGAGAACGAAGAGGCCGGGGATGTTGCTCTGCAACTGATAATCGACCCATAGGCCGCCCATGACGTAGTGCATGGCGGGGTAGATGCGCATCGGCGTCTTGTAGGGGTTCTCGTCGGTGATGCGCTGGTACATGTCGAAGAGGTTGCCATAGCGCTCGCGAATGGTTTTTTCGCCCAGGCGGCCGATGGATTCGGAGAAGTCGAGGTAGACGCCGAGTCCGGTCTTGCCGACACCGTAACCCTCATCGCACAAGGTCTTGGCGTTGCGGGAGGCCACGTCGCGGGGAACGAGGTTGCCGAAGCTCGGGTAGCGGCGCTCGAGGTAGTAGTCCCGCTCGTCCTCGGGAATCTGCTCGGGTGGGCGCGTATCGCCTTTCTTTTTCGGAACCCAGATGCGTCCGTCGTTGCGCAGCGATTCGCTCATGAGGGTGAGCTTGGACTGGTACTCGCCGGAGACGGGGATGCAGGTGGGGTGGATCTGGGTGAAGCAGGGGTTGGCGAAGAGCGCTCCCCGCTTGTAGGCGCGCCAGATGGCGGTGGCGTTGGAGCCCTTGGCGTTGGTGGAGAGATAGTAGGCGTTGCCGTAGCCGCCAGTGGCGAGAATGACAGCGTCGGCGAGATGCACGCTGTACTTGCCGGTGATGAGGTTGCGGGCTACGATACCGCGTGCCCGACCGTCGACCACGATGAGGTCGAGCATCTCGGTGCGCGGCGTCATGGTGACGGTGCCGGCGTGGATCTGACGTTCGAGGGCCTGGTAGGCGCCCAGCAGAAGCTGCTGGCCGGTTTGACCGCGGGCATAGAAGGTGCGCGAGACCTGGGCGCCGCCGAAGGAACGATTGGCAAGAGAACCGCCGTACTCGCGGGCGAAGGGAACGCCCTGAGCGACGCACTGGTCGATGATCTTGGCGCTGTTCTGGGCGAGACGGTAGACATTGCCTTCGCGGGAGCGGAAGTCGCCGCCTTTGACGGTGTCATAAAAGAGGCGGAAGACGCTCTCTCCGTCGTTGGGATAGTTCTTGGCGGCGTTGATGCCGCCCTGCGCGGCGATGGAGTGGGCGCGGCGGGGGGAATCCTGGTAGCAGAAGGACTTGACGTTATAGCCCAACTCCCCGAGAGAGGCGGCGGCGGAGCCGCCGGCCAGACCTGTTCCCACCACGATGATGGTGTGCTTGCGCTTGTTCGAGGGATTGACGAGCTTCATGTCGAAGCAGGATTTATCCCATGCTTCTTCGATAGGGCCGGAGGGAATTCGTGCGTCAAGTTTCATCTTATTTTATGACCCCAATGAAAACACAGACTGGAATGGAGATATACCCAAGAACGATGAGAACGGCAATGGCGCGGGCGGCGTTCCTGAGATACGGAGTGAGGCGCGGGTGCGCCAGACCAACAGATTGGAACATGCTCCAGAGACCGTGACTGAGATGGAGACCCAGAAGGCACAGAGCGAAGATGTACCAGGCCGAAACCCACCACACCTGGAACCCGGAGACCACGTTCTGATAGACATTGCCGGCGACGAAGGTTGCATGAGGATGGAGGACGCCGGCGGTGAACTGGAGCAGGTGCCAGATAAGAAAGACCAAAACAATCGGACCGCTCCAGTACATGGTGCGGGACGCATAGGTGGAGTTGATGTTCTCCCGGCGAGAGTATCCGATGGGACGGGCGGCCTGACTGCGCAGAGCGAGCTGAATGGCGGCAAGGATGTGCAGGCAGACGGTGAGGATCATGACGCCACGTATGATCCATAGCTCTTCCTGAATATCATGGTGCAGGAAGTGGCCGTAGGTGTTGATGTGTTCGGGGGGCAGGAACATCTGCAGGTTGCCGATCATATGGCCGACGATGAAGGCGAACATGATGGAACCCGTGACGGCCATAACGATTTTCTTGCCGTTGGAGGATTGCCAGAATGTGACGGAATCTGTTTGTTTCGGGATGACAGTGGTGACCATTAATTTTTTCCCAGCCTTATCGTGAAGCATCGAGCCTTCGGAGACGGGTTGCACCCTATGATCTGGAGTTGTCGAAGACAAAAAATCTTGTGATCTTGATATACGCCCCAAATCCAGTTAAATGTTGTGCGTTGGTAACTTTCAACGTAGCTTATAGCGCTTGTTGTTTCGTTAACTAAAAACAACTGATTATCGCTACAGCTAAAGAAAACCGTCAAGCATATTGTGCCGATTATCGGCCAAGCCGTGCCATCTCAACTAACCTGCGACCGATGACAGTTGGGCCAGGAGGGAGCGGAAGGCGTTGCCGCGGTGAGAGATCCGCCACTTCTGTTCGCGGGAGAGTTCGGCGAAGGTGAGGTTGAGGGAGGGAATCAGGAAGAGGGGGTCGTAGCCGAAGCCGTCGGAGCCGCGGGGGGTGTGGAGGAGTTGGCCAACGGCTGCGCCCTGGGCGCGGAGCAAGACGTGGCCGTTGCGGGCTAGGGCGAGGTTGCAGACGAAGCGAGCGGCGCGCGTGGGGTGCTGCTCCATGAGGTGGAGCAGGAGCGCATTGTTGCGCTGGTCGTTACTGGGCTGGTCTTTGCCGCGTGGCGAGTTGGGCTGGAAGTTGTGATCGCTGGCGAAGCGGGCGGAGCGGACGCCGGGCTGGTTGCCCAGGGCCGGGACCTCCAGGCCGGAGTCGTCGGCGAAGACGAGCAGGTCGGGGGCGAGCAGGGAGTAGGCGATGGCCTTGAGGTCGGCGTTGCCCTGAAAGGTGGAGGCGTCTTCGCCAGGCTCGGGCATCTGCTGGAGGCCGGGAAGGGCCAGGACGGTGACACCGGAGAGCCGCGCGGCGGCGACGAACTCGGCGAGTTTGCCGGGGTTGGAGGTGGCGGCGTAGAGGGTCATAAAGCAGAGGGTAGAGGGTAGAGGGTAGAGAAAAGCAAGGTCCAATGCGAAGCTTCTGGCCGTCCGCGCAGGACTTAGGAGGTCAGGATCTCTTCTTCCAGGGATTGCTTTTCGAAGAGGTCGGTGTAGTAGCCGCCGTGGGCCAGGAGTTGGTCGTGGGTGCCTAGTTCGGCGATGCGGCCGTTGATCAGGACAGCGATGCGATCCGCAGTTCTGGCTGTCGATACACGGTGGGCGATCAGGATCGTGGTGCGGCCTTGCATCGCCTGGTGGAGGCTGTTGAGGATCTGTTCTTCGGTGTAGGTGTCCACACTTGCCAAGGCATCGTCCAAGATCAAGATGGGTGGGTTACGCAGGATGGCGCGGGCGATCGCCGTGCGCTGCTTCTGGCCACCGGACAGAGTGACGCCACGCTCGCCAACGACGGTGTGGTAACCGCTGGGGAATTCCAGGATCTCGTCGGCGATATGGGCCGTGCGGGCCGCGGCGTCAATCGCTTCCACTGAGCTCTCACCTGGCTTTTTATTTCCGAATCCTCCGGTTGTTTTAGGTCCGGATTCTCCGGTTGTTTTATTCCCGAATTCGCTTGGCCCTTTATTCCCGTTTTCTCTTATTGTTTTATTCCCGTTTTCTCTTATTGTTTTATCCCCAAAGGCGATGTTGTTGGCGATGGTCGTGGAGAAGAGGAAGGTCTCCTGAGGGACGAAGCCGATGGCGGAGCGAAGGATGTGCAGGGGGTAGTCGCGCAGAGGGCGGTCGTCGAGGGTGAGGACGTTGGGCGCGGCGTCGATGTTCAGGGGGGCATCGAGGTTGTGGGAATCGCCGAGATGCTGGGGATCGTAAAGGCGCGGGATGAGGGAGACCAGCGTCGTTTTGCCGGAGCCGGTGGGGCCGACGATCGCCAGCGAGGCCCCGGCGGGGATATCGAGGGTGATATCGTGGAGGACTTCCGGGCCGGTAGGGTAGGCGAAGTTCAGATGGTGGAAGGCGATGTGGCCGCGGATGGCCGGCAGGAGGGATGGGTCGGCGTGGGCGTCGTCGATGGTGGGTTTCTCCGCCATGAGTTCGTGGATGCGGACGACGGAGGCGGTCCCGCGCTGGACGATGTTCACCACCCAGCCGACGGCGATCATGGGCCAGGTGAGCTGGACCATAAAGACGGTGTAGGTGGTGAACTGGCCGATGGTGATCTGGTGGAGGACGACCTCGTGGCCGCCGACCAGGAGGGTGACCACCAGGGAGAGGCCGAGCACGAGTTCGAGGGTGGGCCAGAGCATGGCCATGAGGCGGACCAGGAGCAGGCTGCGGCGGATGTACTCCTGATTGGAGGCCTCGAAGGCGGCGATCTGGGCCTCTTCCTGGGCGAAGGCGCGGACCAGGCGGGCGCCGGAGAAGCTCTCCTCGGCCTGCGCGGAGATATCGGAGAACATGGCCTGAATGCGCTCGAAGCGGGTGTGGATGCGGGCGCCGAAGTACTGGACGAGGATCGATGCGAAGGGAAGCGGAAGGAAGGCGAACAGCGTGAGCCGAGGACTGATGCGCAGCATGAAGGGTAGAGCCGCGGCGGTGAAGACAAGGGTGTTGCCCGAGTACATGATGGCCGGGCCGAGGAGCTGGCGAACGGCGTTCAGGTCGTTGGTGGCGCGGGCCATAATGTCACCGGTTCGGTGGCGTTGGAAGAACTCGGGTGGCTGGGCGGAGAGGCGAGAGAAGATGTCGTTGCGGAGATCGAACTCGATCTCGCGGGAGGCGCCGATGATGATCTGGCGGGTGAGGTAGAGGGAGATGGCGGAGACGATGGCGGCGGCGAGCAGGCGAAGGGCGTGGTGCTCGACCTTGGCGGCGGAGAGACCGTGCTGAATATCATTCATGGCGCTGCCGAGCAGCAGCGGGATCATGATCTTGGCGGCGTTGTAGGTGATGAGCGCGAGGCCGCCCCAGAGAAAGCTCCGCCAGTAACGGCGCAGGTAGGGCAAGAGCGGTCTTAGGCGGGTGTACATAAATGCTTGGGGATGAGTACAGGATGAGGGATGAGGAAAGACAAGGCGGCCAGGAGTTGAATGCTCGCGGCCGCCGTTGGGATTGAGATTAGAGCTGGGGCTTGGCTGTGGGCGGCGGGGTGGTTGCGGGTTTCGCCGCCGACGCTGCGGGCTTTGCCGCCGGTGTTGCGGGCTTCGCCGCCGACGCTGCGGGCTTCGCCGCTGGTGTTGCCGGTCGGTTGGGTTGGATGGGCTGCATGGGGGGCATCTTATCGCTCTGGGCGATGAGTTCTATGTCGAAGATGAGATCAGCCTTGGCTGGGATGATGGGAGGGCGGCCGGCTTCGCCGTAGGCGAGCTCGTAGGGAATGTAGAGACGGCGTTTGCCGCCGACGCGCATGCCCTCGAAGCCGGTATCCCAGCCTGGGATGACGCGATGCTTGCCGTAGGGGAAGGTGATTGGCCGGTGGCGGTCGACCGAGGAGTCGAACTTGGTGCCGTCGACGAGGTAGCCGGTGTAGTGGACGGTGTAGTACTTGCCCGGCTGTGCGAGGGGGCCGGCTCCGATCTTCGTATCGACGTAGTCGAGGGAGTAAGTGACTCTCTTTTGGGAGAGATCGTCGCGGAGCTCAGGGCCGACGAGCGGTGATACGTAGTCGAGGTGAGTGGTGGGTATGTGGGTGAGGGTGTAGAGTGCGCGCGGGCAGGGTGCGTTGGCGGAGAGTGCGGGGATCCTGGGGGAGATCTCCGGCACCTTGACGCAACCGCCGGTGGCGGCGTGGTGCGCGGTGGTTTGGTGTGCGGCGGCAGCGTGATGGGCGCTGGTTTGGGCTCCCAGGGGCAGAGCCGCTACGGCAAGGACGAGCGCGGAGAAGGGAAGGGTATGTTTTTTCATGTCGAGACTAGTTTAACCCGATCAGGTGGGAGTGCGGAGCAGGAGATAGGTTCCGGCGATGGCGAAGAGGATGTCGGGTGACCAGGCGGCGAGGAGGACGGGGAGGGAGTTGACGTCGCCGAGGTTTTCAAAGATGCCGGCGATCACCCAGTAGGCGATGGCGACACCGATCGCGGTGCCGATGCCGGCGATGCCGCCGCGCTTGCCGGCAAAGAGGGAGAAGGGGATGGCGAGGATGGCCATGACGAGGGTCATGAGCGGGTAGGCCAGCTTGCGGCTGAGCTGGACGCGGAGGCGCACGGTGTCAAAGCCACTTTGTTGGAGGTCGCGGATGTAGGCGGCCAGCTCGGTGTAAGACATCTCCTGAGACTGGCGGTCTTCCTTCTTGAAGTAGCTGGGCTTTTCGCGGATCTCGGGGAAGGTGGTAACCGTAAAGGTTTGATAACTGGAGACGGATTCGCCCTGGAAGGTGCGTACCCAGCCGTCTTCAAAGACCCAGTTGTCGAGCTTGTTGTCCCAGCGCGCGTCCTGTGCGAAGATGCGGCGGGTGAGGTTGAAGGAGCCGGGCTGGAACTCGAAGATGGTGAGGTTGGCGAAGACGTTCTTGTCGGGGTCGAAGAACTGGTAGTAGAAGATGCGGGTAGGTTCGTTTCTGCCCAGGGACTCGCCTGAGATCCATTTCCGGTCGGGGCGCAGGAAGGTCTGGGCGGGTTTTCCTTTGATCTCCGAGAGGAGGGCCTCCTGGCGGCGATTGGCCGAGGGGAGATAGGTCTCGTCGAAGACAAAGAGCAGAGCCGAGAGCAGGGTCGCGACGACCAGCATGGGAGCGACGATGCGGTAGATGCTGATGCCGGTGGCCTTCATGGCGGTGAGTTCGCTGTTGCGATTGAGGGCGCCGAAGGTGATGAGGACGGCGACCAGCGAGCAGAGAGGAAGGACGGAGTTGAGGATGAAGGGGATGAGGTTGATGAGGTAGTCGGCGACGACGGTGAGGGGGGTGCGGTAGCGGAGGATGTCGCCGATGAGTTCGAAGAAGGTGAAGATGATAAAGAGAACGACGAGGTTGAGGAGGATGAGGACGAAGTTACGGAGGAAGCCGCCCATCACGTACTCGTCGAGGATGAGGGGAAAGCGGATGCGGAGGGCGCGGCGGAGGCGTTGCATGATGGCGCCGTCATGGACTTGCTGGGTGCGGTGCTGACCTCCGTTCGAGGCGCGGGTACGGAAGTGATCCAGCAGGCGGGTGAAGGCGTGGCCGATGCTGGCGAAGAGTTCGAGGACGGCGCCACCGCGGGAGATCTGCTGGAGCAGAACGAGGCCGGCGAGGGCAAAGAGGATGTTGGCGGCCCAAACGCCGAGTTCGGGCGAGAGGCTGCCCTGGCGGGCGAAGGCGATGCCGATGGAGGAGAGGAAGTAGTAAAGGAAGACGAGTCCCAGGGTGAGGACGAAGCCGGCGCCTTTGCCGCCGCGCTTGGAGGAGAGGCCAAGGGGAACGCCGACCAGCATGAGGACCAGGCAGGCGGTGGGGAAGGCAAAGCGATAGTTGAGTTCGATTCGATAGGGCCGGGCGGCGGCGGCGGTGCCGGTGTGAGCCAGAAGCCAGAGGTCATGCATGCCGAGAGCGTGCATGGGGGTGTCGCGGCGGCTCAGGTGGGAGTCCTCCTCCTGCGGACTTGCCTGCATGGGCATCTCGGTGGTGAGGAAGGTGGAGATGTCGTACTGGTTGGGGTCGCTGGTAGAGATATCGTGACGGCTGCCGTTGGCGAGTTCGAGGCGGAGGGTCTGGGCGCGGCCGCTGAGGACGGTGGCCTCGTTGGCGGTGATGATGTGGGGGTTTGCGGGCTTGCTGAGGTCGGCGAGGAAGACGTGACGCCAGATGGCGCTGCCGTTCGCTCCGGGGATTACGTCTTGAGCGTAGAGGACGTAGTTCTTGAAGTCTTCATAGAAGACGCGCGGCTGGATCTCGACGGTGGCCTGGCTGGTCTTGGCGGCGTCTTCGTACTGGAGCAGGGCCCGGGCGGCGCGGGGGGCGACGTAGACGGAGTTGGCCATGCCAACGATCCAGCAGAAGACGGCGAAGATGCCGACGATACGTACGAAGGAGAGCACCCCGATCCCGGAGGCGCGCATGGCGGTGACTTCGCTGTCGGCGGCAAGGCGGCTGAGGCCGAGCAGAATGCCGACGAGCACGGCCATGGGGATGGTGAAGGAGAAGAAGCCGGGGAGCAGATAGCCGATCAGGCGAAGAATATCAAGGGGTGAGGCAACGCCACGGACAGTGAGCTCCAGGAGCGGGAGCAGGTAGCGCATGAACAGGATAAAGGTGAAGAACACGCCTCCGAGGAGAGCGTAGCCGGTGATTTCGCGGAGGATGTAGCGGGTAAAGATGCGCACGTTTAATCCGCGACAGGCGGTAGCTTCAAGTGTATCGCGACGGGTGCGGGCAGCGCTTCGAAGGCATTCTTTGCCGGTTGGAATCTAAGCGGTTGGGAGGTTGCGCAAGCGGAGAGAGTTGGTCAAGACGCTGACCGAGCTTAGAGCCATGGCGGCACTGGCCAGAATGGGGCTGAGCAGGATGTGGAAGTGAGGATAGAGGATGCCCGCGGCCAGAGGGATTCCAATCAGGTTGTAGACGACCGCCCAGCCCAGGTTCTGGCGCATGATGTGTACGGTGCGGCGGGCGATGCGGATGGAGAGTGGAAGCAGCGCAAGATCGTGGTGCAGCAGAAGGATGTCACCGGCTTCGCGAGCCAGGTCGGAGCCGGAGGCCATGGCCAGACC
>JABEBX010019839.1_pt1 | contig 20735 bp, 13 predicted proteins | sample 7245971 | NCBI WGS metagenome assembly JABEBX01 (sample SAMN14506365, study PRJNA622280) | hot springs metagenome | biome: hot spring [ENVO:00000051]|acidic hot spring [ENVO:00002120]; feature: spring [ENVO:00000027]|sediment [ENVO:00002007]; material: sediment environment [ENVO:01001048]... | reverse complement strand
CACTGGTGACCATCTGTCATGAGTGGGTCTGTGATGGCTTCTGCCCACCCGCGCCAGTGAACGCGAGCCGCCGGGCGGTCCCGCTAAATATGGCTATCGGCAGGTTGGGCGGTCAAAACTCCTGCGTCATAAAATGCGAATTTATTCTTTCACGATCACTTCATGGGAGACGGTCGTAGGAATTGTTACCTGGAATTCGGCTCCGCCGCCGGTGCGATTGCGGGCGGTGATGGAGCCGTTGTGGAGTTGGAGGATGGCGCGGCAGATGGCAAGGCCAAGACCAAGACCGGCGCGGTGTTGCGGGGAGTTGCCGCAGAAAAACTTTTCGAAGATTCGCTGTGGTTCGTGCTCTGGAAGGCCGGGGCCGCGATCCATGACGCGGATAACAATAAAGTCGTCCCGGGCCAATGCTTGAATCTCAATGGGCGATGGAGACGGTGCGTGCTCAAAGGCGTTTTCTATCAAATTCGATAGAACCTGCTCAATAAGAATCGGATCACCGTAGACCGAAGGCAGCGATTCGGGAATATCGAGTTGAAATTCCCGGTGATATTCATTGTTTCGCCAACGGTCCACGGCGGAAATAATAACTTCGCCGACATCGACGCTCTCTTTTTGCAGGACGGTGCGGCCTGATTCCAGCCGGGTTATTTCCAGCAGTTTGGCGATAAAACTTTCCATCCGTTGTGATTCACGGGAAATAGTCAAAAGCAGTTCATTACGGATATCGGCGGTCATGGACGGACCGGCTTCAATCATGCTGGTGGCGGAACCGGTAATGGCGGCAAGCGGCGTGCGAAGATCATGCGATACGGCGGACAACAATGTATTGCGGAGCACTTCAAGCTCCGCTCTTTCCCAAGCCCGGTGTGATTCTTCCACCAGCATCATGCGCTCCAGCGCCACAGCGATCTGGGCGGTGAACCCTTCGAGAGTCCGCATCTGATCGGGATATGCAAGCCGGGCGGCTTCGCCCGGAATGACACACAATGCGCCGATGGTGGCGTTGACACCAGTGAGCGGTAAATAGATTGCCTTAGCCGAAGGCAGGGTTGTGGTACCCACTCCGGCCTTTTCACCGTGCCGGATGACCCAATCAGCGACCGACAACTCTTTGTCATCAAGCATCATTCCGGAGGAGCTTTCCAGCCGTATTGGAGTTCCCGCCGGGCCAGAGAGAATGATACCCACGGGAGAGGCAAAGAACTCCGATAAATGGCGAACTGCAGCATCCAGCAGCGCTTTGCGATCGGCGCAAAGAATCAGTTCCCGGCTCAGCCGCAGAATCGCTTCAGTTCGCTGTTCCCGCGACCGTGAAAGACGGCCCTGATCGCGCAGGCGGGCGGTCAGTGTGCTGATCCACAAGCCCGTGATCAGCATAACGCCGAATGTCAGCAGATATTGGGCGTCGGAAACGGCAAAGGTGTAAATAGGGGGTACAACTGTAAAATCAAATGCGGCCACGCTGAGAATGGAGGTAAGAATACCGGCGGCACGGCTATGGCGGGAGGAGATCCATAACACCCCCAGCAGATATAACATGATCACATTGATATTGGACAGGCCCAAAACATGGCAGAGAAAAATCCCCAACGCTGTATTGAATATCACAACCGCGACGCCCCAGATCATGCCGTGGCGATCCCAGTGTTTATCCGCGGCAGGCGAGTTGGTGTATTGCGTATCGGCGTCTTCCCGGATCAATTCCAGATGTATGGATCCGCTGAGCAGTATCAGGCGATCCACAAATGAGCGCCGCAGCCAGCGCCGCCAGCCGCGCTCAGCGGGTTTTCCAACAATAATTCTGGCCACATGCCGCGACCGGGCATAGGCAATAATTTCCTCTTCCGGATGCAGGCCGGAGAGCGTCATGGTTTCCGCGCCCAATTGTGCGGCCAGATCAAGTGTTTGCGCCACGCGCCGGCGATCGATTTCGGATAAACCCAGTGATTTCGGTGTTTCGACATAAACCGCGATCCAAGGCGCTTTCCAGGCGGCCGCCATCCGCGCCGCGGTGCGGACTATGTTGCCGGCGAAAGGGCTGAGGCCCACACAAACAAGAATACGCTCCGAGACCGCCGCAGGGCCGCCATCGGCGCGATCCTGTCGTAGTGTGTCAATATCCTGATTGATCCGATCGGCGGTACGGCGGAGGGCCAGTTCACGCAGAGCCAATAAATTACCCATGTTGAAAAAATGCCGCAATGCTGTGGCCGCCCGGTCCGCGGTGTATATTTTTCCATCCTGCAGACGTTCGATGAGTTTTTCGGGCGGCAAGTCCACAAGCTGCACTTCCTCCGCAGATTGAAAAACAGAGTCCGGCAGCGTCTCCTGCACTTTCACCCCCGTGGCCCGCTCCACAAGATCATTGACGGATTCAAGATGCTGCACGTTGAGCGTGGTGTAAACGTCAATTCCCGCCGCCAGAAGTTCCGCGACATCCTGCCAGCGCTTGACGTGCCGCATTCCGGGCGCGTTGGTGTGGGCAAGCTCATCAACAAGAATGAGTTGCGGCTTTTTTTCCAAGGCCGCGTCAAGATCGAATTCCTTCAGTGTTGCGCCGCGGTATTCAACCATTTTATACGGGAGAATATCCAGGCCCAGCAGAAGCGATTCGGTTTCCGGACGGATGTGTGGCTCGGCGTATCCCACCAATACATTCACCCCATCGATGGCCCGCCTCTGGGCTTCCTCCAACATGGTGTAGGTTTTACCAACACCGGCGCAGGCCCCGAAAAATATTTTCAGCTTGCCACGGCGCAGCATCTGCTCCTGGCGCTGCACCTGCCGCAGCAGTTCATCGGGATTGGGGCGTTGATGCTCGTTCATAATCACCACCGGCTATCCGTTCGGCTTAATTGATGATAATCGATTCAGGGCCAAATTGAGTTGCAATACATTCACACGCGGCGCACCCAGGATACCAAATGTCCGGGATCGGCAGAATTTTTTCACCAATTTTCTGACCATGGCTGCCGGCAGATGACGCGCCATCGCCACACGATCAACTTGATAATACGCCGCCGCCGGGCTGATATCGGGGTCCAAGCCGCTGGCGGATGATGTCACCAGGTCAACGGGCACAGCGCCTTTTTCGGCGGGGTCGGCCGCCTTAATCGCCGCCACGCGGCTCTTGATATTTGCGAAGAGCGCGGGATTGGTGGGGCCTGTGTTGGAGCCTGATCCACAATCTCCCAATGGCCCGTTGTATGAGCAATAGGGAACCGGAGAAGTGGCTGATGGGCGGGGCCAGAAATATCCTGGATCTGAAAAGTATTGGCCAATGAGATGCGAACCAATAGCCTGTCCCTTGTTATTTGTTAAAACACTGCCATTGGCCTGCCAGGGGAACGCGATCTGGGCAATTCCCGTTACCAGCAGCGGATAGGCCAGGCCCGTGACGACCGAGAGAATGACAAAGACGACGATGGCGGAGCGGCATTGCGACCACATAAATAAATTCCTTTCCGAAAAGATTTCTTACGCCAGGTGCATGGCCACCAGGGCCATATCAATGAGCTTGATCCCGATAAACGGCACGATCAAGCCACCCACACCGTACAGGAGAATATTCTGCAACAGCAGTTTGCCGGCCGGCAAGGGTCGGTATTTGACGCCACGTAGCGCCAGGGGGATCAGAATGATAATAATCAGGGCATTAAAAATAACCGCGGACATAATGGCACTATCTGGTGTGGCCAGGTGCATGATGTTGAGCCGGCCCATGGCCGGATATATCCCCACAAATATGGCCGGGATAATGGCAAAATATTTGCTGACATCATTGGCGATGGAAAAGGTCGTCAACGATCCGCGGGTCATCAGCAGTTGTTTGCCGGTTTCAATGACTTCAATAAGTTTGGTGGGATTCGAGTCCAGATCCACCATATTGCCGGCCTCCTTGGCCGCCTGAGTTCCGGAATTCATCGCCACGGCCACATCGGCCTGTGCCAGGGCGGGCGCATCGTTGGTACCATCACCAGTCATGGCCACCAGCCGACCGCCCTGCTGATATTCACGAATCAGTTTAAGCTTGGTTTCCGGCGTGGCCTGGGCGAGAAAATCATCAACGCCAGCCTCGGCGGCAATGGCGGCGGCGGTCAGCGGATTATCGCCGGTGATCATGACGGTCTTGATACCCATGCGCCGTAACTCGGCGAAGCGCTCTTTGATTCCACCTTTTACAATGTCTTTAAGTTCAATGACGCCCAAAACGCGCGGCCCGTCGGCCACCGCCAGGGGCGTTCCTCCCCGGCGGGATATTTCATCAACAGCGGTCTTCACCGCATCGGAAAATACGCCGCCACGCTCTGTAACATAGCCAGCAATGGCGTCAGCGGCACCTTTGCGGATGTTACGCCCCTGCATATCCACGCCACTCATGCGGGTTTGTGCCGTAAAGGAAATAAATTCCGCATGCAGATTTCCAATTTCACGGCCACGCAATTTATAACGTTCCTTAGCCAACACTACGATACTTCGGCCTTCGGGAGTTTCATCAGCAAAAGAGGAAAGCTGGGCAGCATCAGCAAGCTGCTCGATGCTCACGCCGGGCGCGGGGATGAAATTCACCGCCTGCCGATTGCCCAGCGTAATGGTGCCGGTTTTATCCAAAAGCAGCACATCGACATTACCCGCGGCTTCAACCGCACGCCCGGAAGTGGCAATGACATTTTTTTGAATCATGCGGTCCATACCGGCAATGCCAATGGCTGAAAGCAGGCCCCCAATCGTGGTGGGAATCAGGCACACAAGAAGTGCCACCAGCACCGTGACCGTAACCGGCATACCATGTCCTGCCGCATTGACCGCGTAAATGGAAAACGGCAGCAGCGTGGCGGCCGCCAGCAGAAAAATAATGGTCAGTTTGGCCAGCAGAATATTCAGCGCAATTTCATTGGGCGTTTTCTGCCGCTTGGCGCCCTCCACCATGGCGATCATACGATCCAGGAACGTTTCTCCCGGATTGCAAACCACGCGGATAATCAACCAGTCTGAAAGCACGCGGGTGCCGCCGGTAACACTGGACCGATCCCCGCCCGATTCACGTATGACCGGTGCTGATTCGCCGGTAATGGCAGATTCATCAACTGATGCCACACCCTCCATAACCTCTCCATCGGCGGGAATTAAATCACCGGCTTCAACCAGAAGAATATCTCCTTTGCGAAGATCTGTGGCTGACACATTCTGCGATTTGGCATCCCGCCGGGCCTCTGACAATTTTTTTGCGGGCGTATCACGCCGCGCTTTGCGTAAGGTATCAGCCTGGGCCTTGCCCCGGCCTTCGGCCATGGCTTCCGCAAAATTGGCGAATAACACCGTAAACCAAAGCCACAAGCTGACGGCGATAATGAAACCGGATGGGGCTTCGCCATATCCGAAGATCGCTTGAATATATAGCACTGTGGTTAAAATGCTGCCGATATAAACGACAAACATGACCGGATTGCGCACTTGTACCCGCGGATCAAGTTTTTTGAATGATTCCAAAGCGGCACGCCGCGCAATGGTGCTATTGAACAGAGATGTTGCTTTCGTAGACATGGGTATTCAAACTCCTGGTGAAATCAAATCATATAAATCTTAGGTCAATGCCACAGATGCAGTTGTTCAACAATCGGTCCCAGTGCCAATGCCGGGAAAAACGTTAATGCACCGATCAGCACTACGGTCGCCACCAACCACAATGTAAATAATGCATTGTGGGTTGGAAGGGTGCCGCTGGACACCGGAATAGACTTTTTCCGTGCCAGTGAACCGGCTAAAGCCAGCGTCGGAACGATCAGCCAATAACGTGCTATCCACATGACAATGCCGCCGGCGATGTTGTAAAAGAGGGTATTGGTACTAAGGCCCGCAAAGGCACTGCCATTATTTGCCGCGACAGAACTGGCCCAATACAGAATTTCGGAAAACCCGTGCGCTCCGGGATTTTCAATGGCGCTGGTACCCATAACCGTTACGCTGGCAATGGCTGCAAATACCAGAATCAGTGCCGGTGGAATCAGAACGCACAAGGATGCCATTTTCATCTCAAATGCTTCAATTTTCTTACCCAGATATTCCGGAGTGCGGCCCACCATCAGCCCGGCGATGAATACAGCCACGATGACAAACATCAACATGCCATAAAGCCCGGACCCCACGCCGCCAAAAACAACTTCACCTAATTCCAACAGCCACATCGGTACCAATCCACCCAGCGGTGTGAAGGAATCGTGCATGGAATTGACAGACCCATTGGAGGTGGCGGTTGTGGCCGCCGCCCATATTGCCGAATCTGTGACGCCAAACCGCGTTTCCTTCCCCACCATATTGCCACCGGACATCAAGGCCGAGGCGGTTTGGTTAACGCCCAATGCGGCGATTTTCGGATTACCGGCGTGTTCAGCACCGACGCAACCGATCATCAACGGTACAAATATGATCACCATGGCGGCCAGAATCGCCCAGCCCTGTCGGGTATCGCCCACCATCCGGCCAAAGGTGTAAGTGAGTGCCGCGGGAATCAGCACAATCGCCAGCATTTCCAGAAAATCACTGAAGGGATTGGGATTTTCATAAGGATGCGCTGAATTGACGCCGAAAAATCCGCCGCCATTTGTTCCTAGTTGTTTAATGGCGATTTGTGATGCCGCCGGACCTAAGGGCAATACCTGGTGCTTGACCCATACGGTCTGTTGAACGGTTTTTCCCGCCGCGTCGGTGGTTGATTGAATATAACTTACCGGTTGAACCAGCGGCACTTTCTTATAAGGCGACAGCGTTTGCACCACGCCCTGCGATACAAGCAAGAGAGCCAGAACAAAAGACAACGGCAGCAGAATATAGAGAGTGGTTCGGACCAGATCAACCCAGAAATTGCCGAGATTTTCCGTCTGTTTGCCACGGATGCCGCGGATCAAGGCCACCAACACCGCCATACCCGTGGCCGCGGAAGCAAAATTCTGCACCGTCAGGCCCAGCATTTGTGTCAAGTAACTAAGCGTGGTTTCACCGCTGTAACTTTGCCAATTGGTATTGGTGATAAAGCTGATAGCGGTGTTGAAAGACAAATCCGGCGACACCGCGCCGAGATGTTCTGGATTCAGCGGCAAGTAACCTTGTAACCGCTGAATCGCATAGACCGCCAATCCGCCCAGCAAGTTAAATAGCAATACCGCCAGCGCATAGGTTTTCCATGTCATTGGCTGACCCGGATGAATGCCCGCCGCTCGGTAGATCAGCCGTTCCAGCCACCCCAGTGGTTTATCCAGTCCGCAAGGCTGGTTGTCATATACACGGGCCATAAATGCGCCCAGTGGTTTAACCAGTGCCAGCAGCACGGCCATATATACGCCCATTTGAATCCACGTATTGGTAGTCATCAGAATTTCTCCGGAAAGAGCATTGCAATAATCAGATACACCAGAATGGCGCCCGCGAGCACCAAACCAATCCAATCCATGACACTCATGATCGATCTCCTAAAAACTCACAGAGCTTTACCAACAGCCACGTCAAGGCCATAAGCACAACCATCAACCCGCAATATAAGCCGTCCATGCGAACACTCCTTTTTCGGCAAGCACTTTGCGTTGCACAGCAGTAATTTTATTTGGCGGCATATCAAGATGCTGTAAAAAATGATGGATGGAATATAAAAATAGTATCAAGATGCGTTTTCATCTAATTTGATATATTCCTGTGGCCTTGACGTAACATCGCACCACCGGTGTGATAGAGAATATGGCTTTATCAGGCGCATTGATTTTGGTAGTTGAAGACGACCCCGCAATCCAGCGGTTTTTGCATATAGCTCTGGAGGGGCAGGGTTATCGCGTTCTTAAGGCCGTTACTTATGCCGAAGGAATGCGATTATTCGGCAGTCATTCCCCCGATGCGCTGATTTTGGATCTTGGCCTGCCGGACCGCGATGGCGTGGAACTGGTGCGCGAAATCCGTAAGCTGGCGGCCACACCAATTCTCATTGTTTCCGCCCGCGGACAGGAGCGGGGAAAAATTGAAGCCTTCGACGCCGGTGCCGATGACTATCTCACCAAACCGTTTGGCGTAGGTGAAATGCTGGCTCGACTCCGGGCCGCTTTGCGCCACGCCGCCAACGCCACCCAGCCGCTTTCCGGCGTGCTTGAAGTTGGGGAAGTATGCGTCAATCTCGATTCGCGGGAAGTCACTGTCGCCGGTCGGATCGTGCATCTTACGCCGCACGAATACCGGCTTCTATCCGTGCTGCTACGCCACGCCGGCAAAGTCCTGACGCATAAGCAATTGCTGAAAGAGACTTGGGGAACTGGATACGCCTTTGAGACACACTATGTGCGTGTCTATATGAACCAGTTACGCAAGAAGCTGGAATCCGATCCATCCCAGCCGCGGTACATTCACACAGAAACCGGCGTAGGTTACCGCTTTTCCGACAACTCTCCCTGAATTCATTGATGCGCAATTATATTTAAAGACTGTAAAACAACAACTTCCCACTTTCTTCCTTGGTTCTTTTTACCGCCCGCTTCGTTGCTCGCTGCTTACAGACCCTCTGGCAAGGTATGCTCGTCGCTCGCGTCTCGCCGACAGCCAAAACTCCTGCGCCATAAAATGCGAAGTTAGTCTTTCACGATCCCTAACCTCGCCATCTCCGGATATTATTTTGGACACGATTCTAATTACCCGGCAACGCGACAATAGTGATTGGGTGGCTCCTGGGAATCAGATAATAGCGGCGGAGGGGATTAAACTGCAGCAGCAGCCAGAGGTGCAAAGCGGCTTGCGCGGATGGATTTTGTGCCTTGAGCCAATTGTAATAATCGTGACTGCGATGCGCTGACTTGCCGTCAAAAATCCGCCCCTTGAAAAATATAACCCCACCTCTCCGGGATGAAATCACCGCGTGTGATAGTGCGGCTTGAAGCGTCGATGGCTTGGCGGCGTTGACCGGCAAATCTGGTCCAACAACGGCTTGAGGTTCATAGCCAAGAATCGTGGCGCTTCGCGTAATTGGATACGCGAGGTGGGAGGAATTCCGGCCCAAAGTAATCTGACCATGAAATGCGAACCATGCCCGCGGCGACCATGCCAAAGGAAGCATGATTGCCGCGGGATCCAATGTTTGATAGTTTCCGGATTGCAGTGATCGGCACACGGTGACAGTGTTGCGCAGAGCCAACGGGCCGGGTGCGTATAAGGTTTTCCATTGACTGGTTGTTTGCGTAACGCCGGTGGTTTCATCAAGCCAGAAGATGCCGACCGCGGAAAGCAGCGCCAGGCTTATGGCCAAGATCAAAATGAAGCCTGCCTGGCGCGGGACGGCCCAATGCAACAGGATGATCATGATGATGGCCAGCGGGCCGATGGCCCATGCGACAATTGACCACGTAATGGGTGCCTTGAGCGGTGCAATGCGCAGGTCGGCCAGGTGCGGCTGAACCACTTGCGGACCATCGCCGAAGCCATCAAACGCGGGCGTGGCCCAAACCATTCTTCCACCGGCGGTGTTTCCCGCCTGTCTCCAGGCGGCAGCGGGAAAAATCCGCAACGGTTTTTCTCCGGTACAGACAAAACGCACGCCCAAACTCAGCAACGCCAAGACTCGCCGGCGCGAGAGCACCGATGTGGCCGCCCGATCCAGCAGCATCCCCCGGCAGGATGCAAAATTCAGCACCGGCGAGCGGGCGAGTTGTCGGCGGGAAATAACCAGTGGCACAAGCTGCTTTCCTATTGCCGCAGCCACAGCGTGTACATGCGATTGCAGTTGCCGCGGCACCGCCATGACCCAGGCCGGCTTTGCGCCGGCAGGTCGCATCGGCACTGAATAGTGCCAAGACCGCACCATTTTTCCGGCCGCAAGTATCTTCACAATCACCGGCCAGTTGCCGGAATTGCCGTCCGCGCCGGCAACGTACGGCAGCGGTATGAGAAAATGCCTTTTGAGCAAACCAAAATCGCGGCAGATGGCCAGCCCGCCACGCGCATCTTGGATTTGCACCTCAGCATCGGGCAATCTCAAATTTGGAAGTGTAATCCGTAGCGTTACCCATGAATTCACCACCGGCGCTCCACTGCCTGTCACGCGGACGCAGAACCCGGACACCTGCGCAGCGCTACGTGGTAACCCCGCGGCGGCGAATGCGACCTTCCCCCCGATGGCGGCTCCGGCGATCACACTGCAGAGCAATACCCAAATCCAAAAGCGACAAACCAACATGCCCGCCACCCTATCCTGACTTACCCTCACCGGCAAGACCGATAGTCCGTGTGCGTCGTCGAGAGCGTGAAGAAATGTCCATACGCTTTTGTGCTTGCGCAAACCGCCCGCGGTCAGCCGATGGCCGCCTCCGCCATGGCCACAGCCTTTAGCAGCGCCGCCGCCTTGTTTAACGATTCCTGATATTCACTGGCGGGCACCGAGTCCGCAACAAGACCCGCGCCAGCCTGCACATACACGCGATGGGATTGGGCGTCTCCAGCTTCCGGCATAATCACCATGGTGCGCAGGGCAATACACGTATCCATATTTCCGGCATAATCAATATATCCCACGGCGCCGGCGTATGGACCCCGGCGTGTCGGCTCAAGTTCATCAATAATCTGCATGGCCCGGATTTTCGGCGCGCCGCTGACCGTGCCCACTGGTAATGTATTGCGCAGAGCATCAAAACACGTCTTGCCCGCCGCCAGGGTGCCCGTGACATTGGTGGTAATGTGCATCACATGGCTGTAACGCTCCACGGTCATCGCGTCGCTGATTTTTACCGATCCCGGCTCAGATACCCGCCCCACATCATTGCGGCCAAGGTCCACCAGCATGACATGTTCAGAGCGTTCCTTGGGATCGGCCAGCAGTTCGGCCTCGAGCGCTGCATCTTCCTCCGGCGTTTTGCCCCGTGCGCGCGTGCCGGCCAGCGGGCGGTTGGTGATCACGCCATTTTCCACCCGGCACATGATCTCCGGGCTGGAACCCACCAGTACACAGGCCGGGCTGTTTAAATAAAACATAAATGGCGATGGGTTAATCACCCGCAGTGCGCGGTAAATATCAAAGGGATCCGCTTTGGTTTTCATATTCAGGCATTGCGATAGCACCACCTGAAAAATATCGCCGGCCTTGATATATTCCCTGGCCGCTTCCACCGCTTGTTCAAACCCCGCCCGCGTAAAATTGCTTTCATACGCCGGTGACGTATCCTGGTTGAGTTTGAGCATGCCCAGATGCGCCGCCGCGGGTTGATTCAGCGAGCGTATGGTTTTGCCAATGCGCTCCATCGCCCGCGTGTAAAGATTTTCCACGCCGGAATCATCCACCCGTACATTGGCCACCACAAGAATGATTTTTTTTACATGGTCAAATATGATCAGATCATCATATATACCAAAGAGAATATCCGGTAGTTTCCGCGTATCGGGCGGCGGGGAAGAAAGTTTCTCCGGCTCCAGATAGCGCACCGTATCATACCCGGCATATCCCACCGCTCCGCCGGTAAACGCCGGCAACCCCGGAACCTTGACCGCGTTGCCCCGGCCCAAGCGTTTTTCCAGATCCGCCAGCGGATCAGAAGATTGTGAAATTATCGGCGGACACTTTCCCGCATCCGGATATTCACAAACTGTTACCTGATCCCCTTTGGCCTCAAAAACCGCCGCCGGCGCTGCGCCAAGAAATGAATACCGCGCGACGCGTTCACCGCCCACCACTGATTCCAGCAGAAACGAATATGCCGAGGTGCCGCGCAAACGCTGATAGGCCGATACCGGCGTAAGATAATCCCCGGCAATGGGGACATACACGGGTACAACCGCGCCCGGGGCGGCGAGTTTTTGGAACTCATCAAAAGACGGTACAGCGAAATCTCCGGGATTCTGACTCAATAGCAACTCCTTGGCACATCCAGCAACGATTCCATTCTAATGCCGGAGCGCCGGTTTTTGTACCGTGGAACCGCGCCGTGGAAAAGTACATCTTCGCAATATGCCGGCTACTGAGTGGATTTCCCCGGTGGCGAACTTAGGTGTATAACGATGGGTTGACCGGGCAGCGGCCTTGCGCTGGTGATTATTTGCCGCGGAAATATGCCGGGACTGGAAAGCATGCAGCCGGTCGGTCCGGTGATGTAGTCAAATGGTTTTCCGGTATAGGGATCGCGCGGAATCATTAAAAGATACTTGGGTGCAAGCTGGATCAGGTGATTCGGGAAGGCTTCATGTTTCTTTGTATTCTCCACCCCGAAAAGCCTGTGGCCGAAATAAAATCAGCAGTGGCACCGCCGCATTATTCTGCGGCGTAACGCCTTTGCCAAAGCGCTGATTGAACATCGCGACATAATCCACATATCCGCCCCTGTCGTGGAGCGCCGCAGGCACAACCAGTGCCACCAGGCCCAGTGCCAGTGCCAGCGCCGCTGCCGCTGCGCCGGCGATGGCGGGAATGTGGGTGGCGCGAAAGGCGATGTGGCGTGCGGCATGGGTGGCTGCCGGGCTTATTGGTGCCGCCCCCCCAACGCTCTGCAAAACCCGGCTTTCCAGCCCGGCAGGCGCTGCTCCAGCGCCGGATGCCAACAAGGCCGCCACCGCCACACCATCCAATGTTGCGCATTTCCGCGCCATGCGTGCCCGCAATTTCCCCACCGCCCGGCTAATGCGCTTTTCCGCTGCCGCTTCTGAGATGTTGAACTGCTGCGCCACCTGTGAAGCGGTCTGGCTCTGGAAATACCGCGCCACAATCACATCCCGGTCTGATGTAGAAAGTTTCTGCATCGCCGCATCCAACTGCAGAAGTTGCTGGCGCTGGGCTTCGGCTGTTGCTTCCGGCAATGGCACTTCTTCACGTCGCATGGCTGCCGCCTTTCGCTGGCGAATGTTGATTCTTCGCTCGGTTTTTCTTATGTTTTTGCATGCGTAGTGGGTGGCCCGCGCCAGCCAGCCGCCAATCATTCGCTGGCCATTAACCAAATGCCGGCATTTCTGCCACAGGGCCAGAAAAACAGCCTGTGTTGCATCCTCCGCCAAGTTGGCATCCTCAAGCTGCCGCCGGGCCATGCCATATATCCAACCCACGTGTTGCTGTACCAATTTGTCATAGTGAAGCGTGGAATCGCCAATGAGTTTATCTGTTTGTTGCGTCATTGTCTGTGCATCCATCAATTTGCCGCCATTATCCCTTTCCACAGTTATACAGCCACCCATTGGAATTCCGGACAATAATTTTTAACTCACTGATCTCATTACGAATCTGCCGCATGACCACACGCTGGTTGATTTGGCGTCGGCATGGCATGATAGGTACCGGGTGGCGGGCGAACTTTGGAGCATGCACGCGTAATGACCATTGAACATCTCATTTTGCAGATTGCCGTGATATTGCTGGCGACACGCTTTTGCGGGGCATTTCTGCGGCTCCTGGGGCAGCCGGAGGTCATTGGTGAAATGATTGGGGGCCTGGTGATTGGCCCCTCGGCATTGGGCCTGATGGCGCATGGCGCTTATTTCCATTGGCTTTTTCCCGATAAGGGCATGCCTTTCCTGCAACTGCTGTCGGAACTGGGGGTCATGTTCTTCATGTTCATTGTGGGGTTGGAACTGGATTTAACCCGCATACGCGGCAAAGGGTCTAGCGTGGTGGCCACGGGCCTGGTTGGTTTACTGGGACCGTTTGCCGCAGGTTTGATTATTGCATGGCTCATGCTCAAAGACCCGGCGCTGGTGGGACATGTTCAATCGCCAACCGCATTTATCCTGATGGCTGCTCTGGCCATGGGTATGACGGCATTTCCGGTTCTGGCGCGGATTATCAATGAACAGAATCTCAAAGACACGGAAGTGGGGGCGTTTGTCATCACCGCCGGGGCGGTATTGGATGTCTCCGCGTGGTGCCTGCTGGCGGTGGTATATGACCTGGCCAAGGTGCAGCTTACCGGTGGTGGAAGCGTTTTATCCTCCATTGGACTGGGATTTAAAACCGCGTTTCTCGCAGCGGCATATATTGTTGTGATGATGTTTTTTGTCCGCCGGTTTCTTTGGCGGTTCCAGGCCCATTTTGAAGTCCGCGGAAATATATCCCGTGATGTTCTGGCGTTGACATTTTTTCTGCTGCTGGTCAGCAGCCTGGTCACCACCGCGCTGGGAATCAACGCCATATTTGGCGCCTTCATGCTGGGACTGGTGTTTCCATCCAATGAAAAATTTGTCCGGCACATCACCAGCAAACTCGAAGACCTCACACTGCTTATGCTGTTGCCGATATTTTTTGCCGCCATCGGCATGCACACCGATATCGCCCAACTGCATTCCACCGCCGTATGGAAGAGCTGGGGTTATCTGATTGCCGCGCTGATGCTGGTGAAATTTGTTTTCAGCTCTGCAACGGCCAAAATCACAGGCGCAAGCTGGAGCACCGCCGGACTCACCGGCCTGTTGATGAACACCCATGGCGTGGTGGAATTGGTCGTGCTGAGCCTGGCTTGGCAGATGGGGGCCATCAGCTCCACCACGCTTACCGTGCTGGTGCTGGCGTTCCTGGCCATTACTACCATCTCATCAATATTGGTGCGGTTGGCCCGCCTGCCCATGCGCCGCCGTGAAATCTCCGGATCAACCGCCGCTGGAACGGAAAAAGACAATGCTCCCAAAATCCATATTCTCGCGGCGCTTTCGCAAGCCAATACGGTTAATGCCTTAATACGTGTATCCCATGCGCTGTTGGCCGGCGAACCTGGCCGTGTGACCGCGTTGATTCTGCGGCGGCCGGCGGAATCAACGATGGTTACGGAAGCATCGCTGGCTGCAGATACCGATCCAATCAATATGGCCCTCGCGGAAGCCAAGGCCCTCAATTTTGAAATTACCGCGCTGTCACCGCCGAGCATGCGAATCGCCCGCGATATATGTAAAGTCATTGAGCATCACAGAGTCGATTGGGCCGTGGTCGGTGCGCATCAGGGGATTGTTAATCCATCCGCGCTGGGTGGTGTGGTGGATTATGTCCTGAAACATTCGCAACGTCATGTTGCCATTCTCATCAACAAGCATCTGACGCAAATTCGCCGCGTGCTGGTGCCCTATCTGGGTGAAGCCCAGGACACCGGAGCCATGCTCGCGGCGCAGCGCATCAGTAAAAATGCGGATATGGAAATCACGATTCTGCATGTCGTTAAACCCAAACGCACCAACGCGGATCAACCGCTGGGCGTGAAGGAACTGGTGGATCGTTTTTTACCCGGTACCGATGGCGGAAATCAGATTCGCATGACCGTCATTGAAACCGATACCCCCGTTTCCGCCGTCAGCGAGCGATCACGCGATTATGATTTAATGATTCTGGGTATATCGCCGCTGTGGCGCCTGCGGCAGAACCTGCTGGGCAGCAACCAAAGCTCGGTGGCGGTGCTTAGCGCGTGTTCCGTTCTCATTGTCCATGCCGGAGAGACAAAATTGCCCGCAGCGGGAAAAAAAACACCCGCAGCGGAGACAAAATCGCCCCAACCATGACCAGCGCGCCATTGTATCTGGTGGCTTCTTCGGGTGGCATGGCCTTGTTCATTTTTTGGTGGCATCCTGTTTGGCGGTAACATATCAGCCATGAGCAGTGCCACACCCAACCAGCAATCTCCTGGACCAATCCAAGCGGAGCCATTCGCGGTTGACCGAACTGCCCGTCCCGGCTCGTTGTGCATTGCGCTTACTGGCGGGACAGGTTATGTTGGCGGAAGGCTGGGATCGCACCTGCTTGCGGCCGGATTCACCGTGCGGTGCCTGACGCGCAGCGTCCGTAAACTTGAATCCCGATCATGGGCAGGCAGCCCGGCCGTGCAGGCCGTTGAGGTGGACCTCGCCGACGAGCCGGAGCTTGTTCGGGCGATGCGCGGCTGCGATGTGGCGTATTATCTCGTGCATTCAATGGAGGCCGCGGGGCAGCAGTACGCAACCCATGACCGCAAACTTGCCCAAACGTTTGCGAAAGCTTGCGCCCTGGCGGGCGTGCGGCGCATTATTTACCTTGGCGGCCTTGGCGAAATGGGCGACGAGCTTAGTGAGCACCTCGCCTCGCGCCGCGAAGTTGAGCAATGCCTTGCGGCCGGGAGCGTGCCGGTAACAGTGCTGCGGGCCGCGATGATTATCGGTTCGGGTTCGGCCTCCTACGAAATTCTGCGTTATCTTACGGAGCGCCTGCCCGTGATGATCACGCCGCGATGGGTCAAAACCGAATGTCAGCCCATTGCCATTCGCGATGTGCTCCGATACCTCCTTGAGGTCTTGAACACGTCGGCAACCACCGGCGAGACCATTGATATCGGCGGCCCGGAAATCGTTACCTACAGAGAACTGATTCAGATGATGGCACAAACACTTGGTCTGCGTCACCGGCTTATTGTTCCAATTCCTCTGCTGACGCCGAGACTCAGTTCGCTCTGGATTCACCTTGTGACACCGCTGAGTTACCGGGTCGCGCGGCCTCTGGCCGATGGCCTGCGTAACCGGGTCGTATGCCGCGATGATCGAGCGCAGCAACTGATGCCGGGTGAACTGCTTACGCCGCGCGAGGCGATTGACCGCGCCGCGGGCAAAATAAGGCACGGAGAGGTTGAAACCGCCTGGAGCGATGCCGGGGTTATCGCCGGCGACCCTGATTGGGCGGGCGGCCGTATGTTTGTTGACTCCAAATCGCTCTTCATACAGGCCAGCGCAGATGATATTTTCGCCGCAATTTGTAAAGTCGGTGGTGGGCACGGCTATTATGCCGCCGACTGGCTATGGCGCATTCGCGGCTGGATGGACCGGCTGGTCGGTGGGCCGGGCCTTCGCCGCAATCGGCGTCATCCAACCCATCTTGCCTACGGCGATGCGCTGGATTTCTGGCGCGTGGTTGAGGTCCAGCCGCCTTACCAACTCAGTCTGCGTGCCGAGATGAAACTTCCCGGCGATGCCATGCTGGAGTTTTCAGTTCAACCAGCACCCGCTGAGGATGTCCCGTCTGCCGGATCTATGGCATCAAGTACGCTTGGCCCGCGATTCACTCTGATACAAACCGCCCGCTTTAGACCGCGTGGCCTCATCGGCCTGTTATATTGGTATGCGGTTCTGCCGCTGCACGGCTACGTCTTTCGCGGCATGTTACAGGGCATTCGCCGCGAGGCGCAAGCGACCAGTCGCTCCAGAAAATCGTTCAACGGCCCATAGCGCCGGCGTGCAGTGATACAATGGATTTAAGGATGTCGGTTCGCAGGCCAAGGTTATTTCAGTCCAGGCGCTTATAAAAGCATCTTATGAGCTGCGACGTACGGGCGGTTGTGTCCCCGGCAGATCAGTATGCTTCCAGTATTCTCACCGTTCTGTCGTCGGTGCGTGGATAGAACCCCCACAGTTCTGCCCAAAAGACCAATCGCCCCTGCCGCCCTTGCAATTCCGGACAAGCTGTCGTATCATCGCCTGTAATTAATTGCGTTTGTCATCAGAGGATATTGTGCCCGCGTCAATCCCAGAAAAATCATCCGATCAATCATCGCCGCCTGACGGACCGGCGGCTTTGCCCGCCATTGATCTCACCGCTCTGGTTGCCATCACGCTTTTGACGTCGTTTACGGCTATTGCCGTGCAATGGGCGGTGGCCACCATACCCCCGATTGTCGGCGGAATTCTGCGATTTACCATGGCCGCAATGATCATCGGTCTGATACTTGCCCCGCGCAAAAAACTCCCCATACCCCGCCGCTCTGATTGGCTGGCCATCGCAATTCTTGGCATCGTGTGTGTGCCGATCAATCAAGTGGCGTTTTGGGGTGGCGTGGAATTGGCCAATCCATCGCATTCGGCCATGCTTTACAGCACCACCCCGGTACTGGTCACCATCATGGCCTGTCTGCTGCACATTGAACGGTGGAGTGGCCGCGTGATGGCGGGAGCAATTTTAGCGGCGCTGGGTGTACTGGTGATTCTGATAAATTCAGGATTATTCCTCAAAAGTTCATATATTCGTGGTGATCTGCTGTTATTGCTCGCGGCCGCGACGTGGTCGGGCTATCTGGTGTTTTCCCGTGATCTTAATGGCCGATATGGCAGCCTGGCGGTGCAGTTCTGGATTTTTGTCACCGGTTCACTGATTTCATTTCCGCTGTTGATCTTTGAATCCGCCCGTCTGTACTGGTCGCATATTACGCTGCAATCCTGGCTGGGTTTGGCGTATTTGACCATTGTGGTAGCCGTGATTGTATTTTTTCTTTTTAACTGGTCCATTCGCCGGCAGCCGCCATCACGCGTGGCCACGTTCAGCAACGCCGCGTATCCATTAACACTGATCTGGGAAGCCTTGATTAACCGTCATTTGCCGGGACCATGGTTTCTTTTCGGTTCAGCGCTTCTGCTGATCGGCATGGTCTTAACGCTTTATCGTCCCCGGCCCGTGATCACAATTGCCGAGGAACTTGACCCCATCGTCAGTTCCATTGCTTCGCCAAATCGCAATCCATGACCTCAACGCGCCAGTTCATCTTGCGAGCGGACAAACTAAGGTAAATATAAAACGCGGCTTGCAAGAGCTTTGAACGGCTGATGGCGAGAGCGTTGATAGAGACGCACGAACAAGGAAGTTTTCAATTGCCGCGCGGCTGGGAAAATTAAGTTGATTAATTAATTCTGCAATACCGCCCCGGCATTTTCTGTTTTCCGGTGCATACGCCCCAGCATATTCCGGGTCAGCAGCACCGCCGCCGCACCCAGTGCCAATCCGCAAATCAACCCGCCGAGCATCAACGGCCCCAGAAAAGTACCAAATAATTCCCGCCAGGACAGGCTCCGCTGCAGCAGAACATGGGGGGATAACAGACTGCCGTGCAGAAGCAGATTGCCGGTTTCAATGTTCATGACAATTAAAAATGGAATCAATGGCGGAATAGATATTTGTGTGGCCAGCAGCGTCACGGGAATATTGATGTGCAGCCGGCGGGCGGTGTAAATCGCCAGGATGGTCTGCGCGCCATAAATCGGCAGCACCGCAATGAGCACCCCCACCCCCACCGCTGTGGCCAGCATGGAATCAGCCAGTGCATCACAGTGCGCAAAGCCCAGTTGCCATTTCCAGAAACTCCAGCGATAAAAATCTCGCCATGAAACACGCTGGATCTCGTATGGAACATGGCATTTCCGGCAAGGCACCGGATTTATAATCCGCCAGGTGGTCAGCATCACGTTAAGCCGCACGCCGCGCAGGGTGTCGCGCACCGGGCGGTAATGGGTGATCCGATTTTCCGCGGTAAAGTAAATGCAGGTGATCGGTGCGGACCGCACCTGCAGACCCGCCCACGCGTGGCGGACCAGCGTTTCAGTTTCAAAGTCAAACCGGCGGAATATGTGGTACAGCGTCAGCGTATGTTTTAATGGATAAATTCTCAGCCCGCATTGCGTGTCCGGAACATCCTGTCCGGTTTGCAGCAGCATCCAGAAGCGGGACATATCCCGCCCGCGCTTGCTGCGCACGGGGACATCGGCAAAATCCATCTGCCGGTCACCGATAATCAAATCATCGGGAAACAATTGGCTGATCTGCATGAGCCGGAAAATATCCGACACCAGGTGCTGCCCGTCGGAGTCAATGGTGATCGCGTGCGTGCAACCGGCATCTCCCGCGGCGGCAAATCCGGTCAGCAGGGCCGCGCCTTTCCCCTGATTATGCCGATGCCGCAATATCCGCAGCGGGCATCCAGGGCCGGGTGGATACCGCATTTCCATTGTTTGCAATACCCCGGCAGTGGTATCAGTACTGCCGTCATTGATGACAAATACCGTCGCCTCCGGCAGCCGGGCCAGCACATCGTCAATCACCTTCGCCAGCGTGCCACCATGATTGTAGACCGGAATAATCACGGCATAGACAATTGACTGCGGGACGCACTGGGCTTTTCCGTCGGCCTGGATGGCTGGCTCCGCGAGGGATGTAGCTGTTGGGCGCAAAATCGTAGCAGGGTTATCCGTCATATTGCTTTCTTATTTCCAGGTGCCATCAACTGCCGGGACAAATTCCGAATATTGTGGTATCGCACGCATTGCCCGCGTTTCCATGTTATCAAACGCCACAAGATCCTTCAGATATGGTATCGGAACACACCGATTCCGAACAGCGGCGGCGACAGTGGAGGGCGGAGGGGGCGTGGCATACGCGGGCGGGGCGGATAGGGTCAATAACATGGCTGGCAAACCCAGAAATTCGCCGGGCGATTATGGCTATCATGTGCTGAATCGATCGGCCGGGCGGATAGTGTTATTTCGTAATAATGATGATGATTATGCCGCGTTTGAACGGGTGATGTTGGAAGCCCACCAGCGGGTGCCATTGCGTATCTGAAATATGTCAATATGGCGGCAACGCAGGGAACGTGAAATAATAACTTTGCACTTTCTGGCTGGTTCTTTTGGCCACCGGCTTTATTGCTCGCTCCTTACAGACCCTCTGGCGAGGGGAACGCTGGCCGCCTGGCGGCCCCGATCCCATAGCTAAAACACCGACGGTTAAAACTCCTGAGAGTTCACCGAGAGTTCAGAGACGGGGTGATCCACAGATTTTGCGGATTCCACAGATTAACTGAAAAGGTTTCAGGTTTTAGAAAAGATTTGAACTGCGGATTATGCGGATTCAATGATTTCGGAGAAGTCGCATCGCTTTTTTTATTTTGTGAATTTCAAGGTGCTCAAGATGCTCAAGTTCGGGGGGCAAGGTGCTCAAGTTGAGCATGTTGATGAAAGCCTTGATAGGA